>ERZ1106976.2890-NODE-2890-length-14524-cov-6.439906_pt1 | contig 14524 bp, 13 predicted proteins | sample MGYA00403687_ERZ1106976 | MGnify/ENA primary metagenome ERZ1106976 (study PRJEB35170, sample SAMEA104062446) | human gut metagenome | biome: human gut; feature: human-associated habitat; material: faeces | place: Denmark | collected 2013-02-22 ... | reverse complement strand
GCGTTTATGCAATCAAAGAAAAAACCAGACGCAGCGCTTTTTTGTAAAAGGACGGTGTGGAAAAATACGTTCCGATGATCCCACTTTTCATAGCATCACACTCTGCAAGCGTAGTAGGCGCACCGGTCAGACAATGGCGCCGCCGTGACAGTCGATGCCCACGATGGCATAGAAATCCTGTACATAGAGACGGCAGACGGCTTCGGTACCCAGGTCATCATAGCATACCGGTTCTTTCTTGTAAATAGACTGAGCGGTCAGCGCTGCCGTTCCGCCGATGGTCAGCAGGTACGCCGCGTGGTTCTTTACGATGGCCTCCACCACCTCCGGGGACCGCCGCCCCTTGCCGATCATGCATTTCAGTCCGTGTGCCAGCAAGGCGGGGGTGTAGGGATCCATGCGGTAGCTGCTGGTGGGGCCTGCGGGGCCGATGACCTGTCCGGGACGCGCCGGCGCGGGGCCTACATAGTAGATGGTCTCGCCCTCCAGCGGGAAGGGCGTGGATTCTCCGGCGGACAGGCAGGCGGCAAGCCGCTTGTGGGCGGCGTCGCGGCCGGTGTAGAGCCAGCCGTTGAGCAGCACCTCGTCTCCGGCGCGGAGCGATTGGATGGCCTCCGGAGTCAGGGGCAATGTCAGATGCTTCATGGCGTGTCCCTCCGTCATAGCGTTACGGTGCTGTGGCGGTAGGCGTGACAGCAGATGTTCACGGCCACCGGCAGCCCGGCGATGTGGGTGGGGAATGTCTCAATGTGGACAGCCAGCGCGGAGGTGCGCCCGCCCAGACCGGCAGGGCCGATGTCCATGGTGTTGATGGCGGCCAGCAGCTCCTGCTCCATGCTCCGGTATTCCGGCAGGGGATGGGAGCTGCCCAGCTCCCGCATCAGGGCGAACTTGGACAGCTGCGCACACTTTTCAAAGGTGCCGCCGATGCCCACGCCTACCACGATGGGCGGGCAGGGGTTGGGGCCTGCGTGCCGCACGGTGTCCAGCACAAAGGACTTGACGCCCTCGGCGCCGTCGGCGGGCCGCAGCATTTTCACGGCGCTCATATTCTCGCTGCCGAAGCCCTTGGGCGCAAAGGTCAGGGTCAGGCCGTCGCCCGCCGTCAGCTCGTAGTAGATGATGGCCGGGGTGTTGTCGCCGGTGTTCTCCCGGCAGAACACCGGGTCGGCCACCACCGATTTGCGCAGATAGCCCTCCCGGTAGCCCCGCCGCACGCCCTCCTGAATGGCATCCTCCAGCGAGCCGCCGGTGATATGTACGTCCTGCCCCAGCTGTACGCGGAACACGGCCATGCCCGTGTCCTGACACATGGGCACGCCCTGCTCCGCCGCCAGCCGGTCATTTTCGATAATGCGTCCCAGAATACCGGCGGCCAGCGGCCGCTCCTCCTGCGTCCGGCAGCGCTCCAGCTGCCGGAGCACCTCCGGGCTGATGCGGCAGTTGGCATCAATGACCATACCGGCTACGGCGCGCTGCACAGCGGCCGCGCTCAGCTCTCTCATGGCGCTCACTCCTTCGCGTGTGCTTTTACGGCGTCCGCTCCCTCGGCAGGGCTTGGCTCCGCCGATGTACGGCCGCTGGGAGCATTATATACCTCCGGCGGTCGCTTGACAACACCGGCGCGGCTGCCGCCGCCCACCGGCAGGCTGGTGCCCTCCAAGTGGCCTGCGGCGATCTGCAGCACGCCATCGCTGGTGCCGTGGTAGATGGGCAGCTCCACACCGATCTTTTCAATGGTGATGTAGCCCATAATGCCGGTGCCGGTCACATCCAGCGTGCTTTCGTAGGTGGGAAAGCGCTGCGGGAAATACAACGCGTCCGGGTCGGCGGCGATCTGCGCATTGAACGCATCTGCCGCCTCGAAATAGGCGCTGTAGTCGGCATCGGTCAGATTGTCCACATCCTCGGCATAGGTGGCCACAGCACGGGACTGATGCAGCTGGTTGACGTAATCGCTGAGGGTGGGGTATAACATCACGGATAGACCCACGAAAAAGACGAGGATCAGGATGATGGTGCTTTTGTTCTTTTTCATGGGCTACTCCCTAATGTTATAAGGATAGGAGCGGGGGCCTTGCGGCCCCTTTGCTCCGGGTTCCTGGGGGAAATGGAGCTTACTTGTTCTCCATGCGCTTCTTGGTGACCAGCAGAACGATGGCCGCAACCATCAGGCCGCCGCCGACCACATAGAACAGGGTAGTGCCGATGCCGCCGGTGGAGGGCAGGGTAATGCCGCCGGCTTTGTTGTTGATGATGGTGGTGTACAGTTTGGAGCTTTCAAGATTAACTCTGTTTCCGTCGTGCGTTGCAGAAATGACGATTGTAGTATCGGGACAGGCACTGTAACCGGCAGGAGGGGTGGTCTCCCTCAGGTAGTAGGTGCCAGCGTCCAGACCCTTGACATTGAACTGACCATTAGCGGCGGATTTCATTTCAACAGCTTCTTTACCGGTTGCGTTCTTGATGGGGTAGTAGAATTCGCCGTCTTGGTAGAGCTTCACTTCATTCTTACAATCCGCATCGCTGTACAGCTGGAAGACAGCGCCCGGCAGCGGAGTACCGTTTTCCGTCTCTGCACGCTTGGTGTTGTTCAGCTGGTAGGTGTACACATAGACTTCGCTTTCGGGAGTGGGAGTGTAGCCCCAGTATTCGCCGTCGGGTCTGGGGTTATTAGAGTACTGGAGCCGTACGCTGTTTTTGTTCTCGGCAGAGCCATTGACAGCGGCATTTTCGTTCAGGTGTGCAGTGTAGGTGACCGTAATCGTAGCGCCGTTATTCAAATTGAACCCTGAATCTTCAACACAGGTTTTGACATCAGGAATGCTTACCACAAAAGAGTGATCACTTTCAAGATGGCTAACATCAACGTTATACTTCGGAGAATCTTTGGGGATATCATAGGTGTGGCCATTGGAATTAATGACTACACTATCGAGTCTGTCATAAGTAATGCCATTGGACAAGGTATCATTGAAGCGAACAGTGTACTCGTTATAGTAATCGTAAGCACGGCCATTGTTTTCGCTTTCGGGCAAGGTAGCGATCAGCTGGAACTGGAACTCTTCGTTGATCGCATGGTCAGCGGAACTGCCCCAACCGTTATTGTCACCAGAAGAGCTTCCATCGTCGTTGTCGTAGACTTTCTTCTCAACAGTGGGCTTTACAACCTTAGGCGTAATTTGAACGTGATAGTGTGCTTTGTTAACCTTCAACAGGAAGGAATTGTAGGCATGATAGGAATCGCCATCAGCGCTACTGCTAAAGGAGGAAGTATCAACGATCAGATAATAACCTGCCTCATCAAGTTCGAAGCCACCGGTGTGACCACCTTGTTTGACGGGTGTCGAGTTTGCATGGGCATCCGTGTAGATATAGTTGCATACAAAACGCGCGAAAGCGATGCTGTTATCATCAGAAGTTGTCCAGCCCTTCATAACATCAAGGACTTCCTGGAGGCTCTTTGCGTCTTGAAACGGAATCCTGAGGGTAGGATCTTCCTTCAATTGGGCCAGAAAATCCTTATCATCAGGGATGTTTTGGCCCCACTGAACGTTGGAAATCGTATTGTCATCACTAACATCACCCTTGAAGATCTGGAAAGCGTCGTAACAGTGGTTTTTGTCGATGTCCTCCTTAGTGTCGTATGCAAACGCCGGGATCGCCATGGCGCACACCATGGCAACTGCCAGCAGTGCGGCCAGCAGCTTTTTGATTACTTTCTTCATCATGATTTGCGAAAGTCTCCTTTCAAGTTTTTCTGATTCCTATTTTCAGGGTCTGCTTCCGGCGCAGAATCAATTTTGCCGCCGTGTCAGGAAGGATGCAGGTTTTTTAACGTGCCCTCCTTTCGCGTTTGCGCTTTCTGCAAACCCCGCACACCAGAGCGGCAAGCATCAGCGCGCCGCCGCCTGCTGTATACAGTTTGGTACCGGCCCCGCCGGTAGAGGGAAGTTCGTAGTCGGACGGATCGGCCTGACTGGTGATCACAAGGCTGTCGGTTTTTACCGACTTTTCGGCATCATCGCTGATGGTCGTGTCCAGAATCCTGATGTTATTGATTACTTCACCGTCAACAGCCGTTTCGCCAACGTCCTTCAGCTTGACGGTGTAGCGGATAGAATAGGTGCCTGCGGCAATGGGGGAACCGGCAGAACCCAAGGTGATCTTGCGCTCATCATTAACATTTTCCCAAGTGATTCTGAGCGTTGTATTGCCGTTTTCCATGCTGAGCTGGAGCGAGTCTTCGACATATTCGGCGGTTACGCCGGTGGGCAGGGTCATGCTGTCCGCAAGCGTCAGCGGGCCGGCCTGTTCGTTCTGGACCACAAGCGTAACAGTGTAATCCAGGTAGGCATCGCTGCCATCGTAGCGCGGGTCCATCACGCTCTGGTTAAGGTCATAGTTCTTATCGTCTTTTTGATCCTCATCGGGGGTTTCATCCGGGTTGATGGTGATATCAAGGGCGTAATCTTTGTTGACCTCGATCTGATTAAAGCCGCTGCTGGTGACCTCGCTCTGGTTCCACTGGAAATTGAAGGCAACGTTGCTGGTGACCTTGGCATCGGAAGTATCCGCGCCTGCGGCTGCCTCCTCTTTCTGCTGGATATAGTTTTGGTCGTACCGCAGCACGGCGTACCAGCAGCCGTCATTCCCCTTGAGCAGCCGGTAGCTGCCGCAGGTGTCATAATTGCCGGTATCTTCCAGTTTGCCGGAGATAAGCTCATCGTTCAGCACATCAAAGCTCTTGGGCAGCTTAACATGGACACAGTAGTCGTTGTCATGGATCGCTTGGGCCGGGATATCTGTGACGGTCAGGCTGCTGTGCAGAAGCTCCGAAATGGTGGTGACGTTGGTATCCTCGTATTCAGTGCCATTCTTGCGCTGCACCTCCAGAGCAGTGAGGTAATCCAGTGCATCCAGACCTTTGATGGTGGTAATGGCATCTGCGTCATCTTCGACTTTGAAATCCGGCGTAGCCACGCCGTAATCGGCCTGCTGCGCATTTGCCACAGACACCAGCGTTGTCACCTGCGAAGCATTCAGCGTGACTTTAGCCACCTTGCCATCCACATCGCCGGAGATCACGGTCAGGGTGCCGAAATCTTCGTCCACATCGCTCACGATGCCAACGGTGCTGGCATCCACGGTGTATTCCTCAATGTGGGGCGCGGTGTCGGTGGTGGCCGCAGCATCCATGGAGAGCAGGGCAATGTCGGCATCGGCGGAATCATCCTGCACCTGCAACGGCTGGCTTTCCGCGGCCACAGCCTTGGTCACGGTGCCATTGTAAATGACGATATCACCGGGCATTGCGGCATCAGACGGCAGATCACCGTCAAAATCCATGGCATAGCCGCTGCCGGTCTCTTCGTTGTACAGCGCGCTGCGCAGCTGGCTGTGCAAAGACAGCACGCTGGAAACCTGCGGGATAGCGCTCTGGGGGATATCGGCATATTTCAGGCAGTAGGAAAGGAACATCACGTCCCATGGGCCGTAGTCGTTGCCGTAGTCGTTGCCGTAGCGGGTGTAGTGGCGCACGGTCTCGCCGTCGGCATCGTCCAGCTGGAAGTTGCGCTCGCTCTGCTCATAGCCCAGCTGGCTCTCGGCTACGGCCAGCAGGTCGTCGGCCCAGTTGCCGCTCAGCGTGGTGCCGGTCTGCGCCAGCCATTCGTCCTCGTCCTGCGTGCCGTCCAGCGGGTCGGACAGGCAGTTCACCGTGTGGTGATGCTCCGGCAGGCCGCAGACCAGCACTTCCTCGTAGCAGGCATCGGTGTGGTGGTGCACCGGGGTCTCGATCACAGGATCGACCACCACGGGCTTTGCGGCCACCGGCTCCTCAAACAGGGCCACCGGGTCATAATCGGGGTTCACTTCTTCTACAAGCTCGCCCTCTTCCAGACCGCACACCAGCTCATAGGTGGTGGTGTAGCAGCTGTCGTCGTGGGTGTGCTCGAATTTATCGCAGATGAAGGTGACACCATCCTCATCAAAACAGCTGTCGTCGTGGGTGTGCTCTTCTTCCAGGCAGGTCAGCTCCTGCACTTCCTGGTAGCAGTCGTCGGTGTGCTCATGGGGCACAAAGATGTACTCCGGCTCTGCGGAATGGGCTGCAATGCCGGGATCATCCGCATCCACGCCGAACGCATCATCATCCATGTCGAATGTATCATCAAAAGACATGCCGTCGTCCGTCATGGTGGCGTTCCAGTCCTCCGGTTCGCCTTCCTCATAGCCGCACACCAGCTGCTTTTCATAGCAGGCAGCGGTGTGCTCGTGCTCCAACTCGCCGCACAGATAATCGGCCGTTTTGGCAATGCCCACGCCGTGCAGCTGCCAGTTCACGAACAGGCTGGTGGTAAGCGCCAGTGCCAGCAGCAGCGCAGTATAGCGTCTGGCGCGCTGGTGGTTCCGACGGAACTTTTTCTGATATTCTTTCACAATATCCCGCATGATTCCTAAACCTCCTTAGTGGATCAACGAGAAGTTGGACAAGGGCCATACCCGCAAAAAAACCTTGCCTACGATCTGACTTTTTTCCACACAGCCGATCACACTGCTGCGGCTGTCAATGGAGGTGGCCCGATGGTCACCCAGTACGAAATACCGGTTTTCCGGCACCTGATAGGGAAATTTGATGTCGCATTCGCCCAGAGCCAGTTCATCTACATATGGCTCATCCAGCGTCTGGCCGTTCACAGTGACCACACCGTCCTCGTCCAGTTCGATCACATCACCGGGCAGGCCGATGATGCGCTTGAGCAGAAGCTTGTTCTGCCAGTAAAATCCGCAAAGGTCGCCGGTCTTCATGTCGCTGCCCTTGACCAGCAGAATGATGTCCCGGTCCTGCAGAGTGGGGTTCATGCTGTCGCCGGAGACCTGCAGCACCGGCAGAAACAGAGTGGCCAGCAGCACGGCAACGGCCGCGACCACCAGCAGCGTGTAGACCGTGCTGCGCAGCACCCGCATATAACGGCTGCGGTAGGCCAGACGTTCGCGCTCTGCTTCCACCTCTGCTGTGGATGGAATGGGCGTGAACCTGATCTTTTGCTCTTTCATTTGGCACGCTCCTCCGGCAGGAATTCCGTGCTGTGATAGCCGTCCAGCAGTTCGCTGGCCCGGCGGTCAAAAGCGGCCCGGCGCTGCTGGATCTCCTGCTGCGTCCGGGCAAGCATTGCCTTGCAGTCCGCTTCGGTCTGGGCGCGCTTGCGTGCGGCGGCTTCCGTTTCCGCGTCGCACTGCTGCTGGGTGCGGGCCTTCAGGTTCGCAGCCTCGGTCTGTGCCTGTGCAAGGATCTGCTGGGCTTCGGCTTCCGCCTGAGCGCGCAGAGCGCTGGCAGCGGCATCGGTGTTTTTGTTTGCTGCGAGCACCGATGCAACGTATTCATCAGCCGCAGCCTGCGCCGCTTCAAACACCTTGTTCAGCTCCAGTGCAGCCTGCGCAATGGAACCTGCGTTTTCAATATGGATCTGCCGTTCCTGCAGCTGGGCAGACAGGGCAGCGTTTTCTGCCCGGAGCTGGTCCTCGCTCTGCTTGAGCGCCAGAATGATCTCGACTAATTCGGTGCGGCGCATGTGCCGCAGTTCACGGTCTGGCATAATGATCGATTTCTCCCGCAAAAAGTGGTCGGATTAGGCGAACGAAAACTTTCGACAAATACGAAAATTTTCGCACCACAAAACCACATTTGATATATCAGTTTTCGGCGTGAAAGCGCCAGTTTGATGAATGACCTTCCACCTGGTATGTTAGCACAGTATACGTAACAAAAGCGTAACAAAAATGCCTTTTCCGTGCATTTTTTTGCCAAAGCCAAAGAAAAATTGTTTCTTTTGATGTAAACGATTAAAATGCGTTAAAAACAAAAAGAACTGTCCCCACAACGGAGACAGTTCTTGAAAAACAGATGAAAATAGAAGCCGGATCAGAAGCTCTTCAGCAGATCGCCCAGAGTCAGGAAGGACTGGTAGATCACGTTGACATTGTTGATGATGGAGCTTGCACCGGAGAAGATGCGGGCAATGGCGTTGAACACCTTACCGACATTCAGGAAGCTGTTGTAAGCGTCGCGGGCACCACCGTCCAGATAGACCATTTCCTCTTCGCTGATGGAGGCATAGTTTGCGGGCAGTTTCATAGTAGACATGGAGATTTTCCTTTCTATTGATAAAATTGATACAGTGTGTGAAAAGACTTAAATAAAGGCAGCCACGGCCAGCGTGGTGATCAGAGCACCGGCTACCGTCAGAACGCTCAGAATCGGGCCGTCATCGTATTCCTGCGCGGTCTGTTCCGGCTGAGCGGGCGTGGATGTGCTGGTGGAAGTGGTGGCATTTTTCACGGTCCAGTGTGCGTACACAGTGGTATCACCGGTAAACACCGTAGAGGTGCTGATTTTTGTGCCGCCCACCGGCTCGGTATACCAGCCGTCAAAGGTGTAGCCTTCCAGCGCAGGCTGCGCGGGCAGGGCACTGAGTTTGCCGCTCAGATTGGTGGTGACTGCCACAGCGGAGCTGCTGCCGCCCATGGCATCCAGACCAATGGTGTAGACCTGCGAATCCTTGTCTTCTGCGGCAAAGGCAGAGGGCAGTGCACAGCAGAGCAGTGCAGCGCTGAGCAGACCGAGGACCAGCATTTTCAAGATCTTTTTCATATGACTCCTCGCTTTCCTGACGAATTGGGATGTGGTGCCTGCCGGGAACGGAAACACCAGAACAGACCTCGATGTCCCCGCCATGAGGCAGTAGACGAAAAAGCCGGGAAGAGGAGGTTTATTCAATCCTATATTTACCACATATAGTGTAACAAAAGCGCAACAAAATGGGCGTATTTTGTTGTTATGATGAAAAAAATTGGTTTTTCACAAATTGCAGGCTGCAAAAGGCGGCATAGAGCCGCCGCAAAAGCGGAAAAGTGGAACCTTCCCCTTGTGGAAAAACAAAGAATATGGTATAATATCTTGCACGATGCGCCATCGCCAAGCGGTAAGGCAGGGGACTTTGACTCCCCCATCGTAGGTTCGACTCCTGCTGGCGCAACCAAAAGCCCCGTCATCCTGAAAAGGCTGACGGGGCTTTTTGCATCACTTTTCCACAAAATGCGGCTGAACGGTGCAAAGCTCAGCGGCGGCGGATCTTTCTGGTGGGCTTGCGGCGGTTCCAGTTGTTCAAAAGGACCCACGCAAAGTATATGATGATGGAAATAATACTCAGTGTTATTACAACTTTGAGGTACAGACTGCCTAAGAATTCCTGAAAACGCGCCACAGTGAACAGCAGCGGGTTGCGGCTGACATCCTGCCCGGCGATCAGGTCCACCACGCCAATGGTCTCACCGGCAAGCTTTAGCTCCACGGTACCCACCACATCGCCCTGCTGGACAGGGGCACACACGGAATCCGGCAGGTGGAAATATTTCTGGGTCACGCTGCCGTCGCCGGTGGAAGGCAGCAGGGTCATCATACTGTCGGCGGGATACAGCTGCAGGGAGCTGGTATCGGAGGAATACTTCACCGGGATCTCGGCCAGCGTAAGGTCGGTGTCCAGCGCGGCCTGAATGGAAAAGCTGTCGAACACCCAGTCCATCAGCTTCACGGTCTCGCACAGGGCCGGGCGACGGTTGGCGTAGCCGAAATCGTCGCAGGTGTCCGGGCTTTGCATCACGCAGAAAATATAGGTGGCACCATCCTTATTGGCCCATGAAACATAGCTCTGATTGCCACTGTCGCTTTTGAATGCGGTCACATCGCACATGCCGCCCTGCATGGCGCTGCGGTAGTATTTGCCGCCGCTGGATTTGCTCAGCGCGGCGTTCTGGCTGACCAGAACAGACGAAGAACGGTGTTTTTCTTTGGCGGGCATGGTAAAGCTGGGCGCACCGGAAACCTCCACAAAGGCATCAAAGCTCATCAGATAGCGCAGGATCAGGTACATATCCACGGCACAGGTCACGTTGCCGCTGTCGATGCCGCAGGCATCCGTCCAGGTGCTGCCGGTGGTGCCGATGCGCTGGGACAGGGTGTTCATCTGGCTCACCCAGCCCGCGAGGTCGCCGCCGGAAAGGGCATAGGCAAGGCCCATGGCGGCTTCGTTGGCGTTGCGGGTCAGCATGGCGTACATGGCTTCGCGGTAGGTAAAGGTCTCGTTGGAGCGCATATCGGCGTTGTTGGTGTTATAAACGTAATCCGAGATGGCAAAGGGCATCTGGAAAGTGTCGTCCAGATGGTCGGCATAGTTGGTCAGCAGCAGGGCAATGGTCATGTACTTTGTCAGACCACCGGCGGATACCTGCTTTGTGCTGTCCTTATCATAGACGATGATATTGGTATCGGTGTTGACGATATAGGCACTCTGTGCCTGCACCTGATAGACCGGGGTGGGGTCGAACATAGCCCCGGCGGGCAGCACAAGGCAGCTGAACAGGACCGCGAACGACAAAACCAGCGCAAAAATACGTTTCATGTGGACAATTCCTTTAAAAAGCGATAATATAAAACAACAGGCAGCACGGCACAGGTGCAGTGCGCCGGATAAGAACGAGATCACAGCGGAAGACTGTATTCTTTATAATAACAGGTTTGGCGGGGTGTGACAAGGCTTATTGTGCCGATTTCACATCCGGTCAGGGAGGACAGAAATGGTATATCTGACAGGGGACACCCACGGCGACATCGACCGCTTCAAGCACGGCAAGCTGCGCTGGCTGGGCAAACGGGATACCGTGGTGGTACTGGGCGACTTTGGCTTTGTGTGGGACGGCAGCAAGGAGGAACAGAAAAAGCTGGATTGGCTGCGCAAGCGCCCGTATACCCTGCTGTTTCTGGACGGCAGCCACGAAAACTACGACCTTTTAAAGCAGTATCCCACCGAGGAACGCTTTGGCGGCAAGGTGCAGGCACTGGGCGGCAATGTGTACCATGTGTGCCGCGGCAGCGTGCTGGAATTGGAGAATAAAAAATACCTGTGCTTTGGCGGTGCGGAAAGTCAGGATGTGGAGGATCGGGAACCCGGTGTGAACTGGTGGAGGGAAGAAATGCCTTCGGAGGAGGAATACGCCTTTTGTGAGGAGAACCTTGCAGCGTGCGATTACAAAGTGGATTATGTGCTGACCCACGATGCGCCAAGCAGATTTTTGGATTTTACCGCCCTTGCCAGCGGCGAGACCAACCAGCTGCACAGCTTTCTGGATAAAATTTTGTTGAAGCTGACCTACGACAAGTGGTTTTTTGGCTGCTACCATAAGGATACCCAGCTTTCCACCAAAAGCCGCTGCGTGTTCTGCGATGTGATAAGCATGGGCGAACGGCACGCAAAGCGTTCCGTTCGATAACAGGGGCCGCTGCACCAGCCGTGCAGCGGCTTTTGCATTTGCTGTTGCTTGTGCGCAAAAAATCTCCGGATCAGTTCATGGCTCCGGCTTTCTCGAACATCTGCTGCACCTGCTGTTCCAGCAGTGCGTGCTCCGGCGCTTCCAGCAGCGGGTCGTCGGCCAGCATGGCAACGGCTTCCGCCTGCGCAGCGTGCAGGGTGCGGGTGTCGTTCATCAGGTCGGCGATCTGCAGGGTGGGCAGGCCGTGCTGGCGGCTGCCGAAAAAGTCGCCGGGGCCGCGGGTCTCCAGATCGTACTGTGCCACCGCAAAGCCGTCCGTGGTGCTGCACAAAAATTTCAGCCGCTTTTGTACGTTTTCGCTTTGGTTGTCGCTGACAAGAAAGCACCAGCTCTCCGCTGCACCGCGTCCCACGCGGCCGCGCAGCTGATGCAGGGCGCTCAGACCGTAGCGCTCTGCGTTTTCGATCACCATTACGCTGGCATTGGGCACATCCACACCCACCTCAATGACGGTGGTGGACACCAGTGCGTCCAGCCGTCCGGCTTTGAAGTCCTCCATCACGGCAGCTTTCTCCTTGGGTTTGAGCTTGCCGTGCATCAGGCCTACCCGGCGCTCCGGCAGCAGGGCTTTGGCAATGCCCTCGTAGTAGCTCTTAACGGCGTTCAGCCCGCCATCCGGTGTGTCCTCGATGGCGGGGCAGACCAGATACACCTGCCGCCCGCGCCCGATCTCCTGATCGAGAAAATGGTAGAGGTCGTGCCGCTTTTTGCCGGTGATGCAGCGGGTCTTGACCGGTGTGCGGCCCGGCGGCAGCTCGTCCAGAATGGAGATGTCCAAATCGCCGTAGATGAGCAGGCCCAGCGTGCGGGGAATGGGCGTTGCGCTCATCACCAGCAGGTGCGGATTCGCGGCCTTTTCGGCCAGCATTCCGCGCTGCCGTACCCCAAAGCGGTGCTGCTCGTCGATCACGGCAAGACCCAGCCGGGCAAATTCTACGCCTTCGCTGAGGATGGCGTGGGTGCCCACCACAAGGTCGGCTTCGTCGTTCCGGATGGCGGCAAGGGTGGTGCGGCGTGCAGCGGCCTTCATGCCGCCGGTCAGCAGCGCCACTCGCATCCCGAAGGGGGCAAGCATCCGGTTCAGGCCTTCGGCATGCTGGGCGGCCAGAATTTCTGTCGGGGCCAGCAGCGCGGCCTGATACCCCGCCCGGATGCAGGCCCAGATGGCGGCAGCCGCCACCAGCGTTTTGCCGCTGCCCACATCGCCCTGCAAAAGGCGGTTCATGGAAGTCTCGCCCGCCATGTCGGCCAGAATCTCGCTCACGGCCCGGCGCTGGGCTCCGGTGGGGGAAAAGGGCAGGCTGGCCCAGAACGGGGACGGGTCGGCAAGCTGCATGGGCGCACCGGTGGCAGCGGCACCCCGGTTTTTCATCCGGCCAATGCCCAGCTGCAAAACCAGAAGTTCTTCATAGATCAGCCGCCGCCGGGCTGCATAGGCCTGCTCTTCGGTGGCAGGGCAGTGGATGGCCCGCACGGCATCTGCCTTGGGGAGCAGGCGGTATTTTGCCAGCATTTCCGGCGGAAGAGGGTCGGGCAGAAGCTCTGCATGGGGCAGCAACTGCCGCACGCACTTGGCGATGGCATTGCTGGTCAGGCCCTCGGTCTGGGGGTAGACCGCTTCAAAGGGAGAAGCCTTGATCTGCTCGGCGGTGCGCACCTGCGGGTTGACCATCTGGCGGCGCAGCATCCCGCCGGTAACGATGCCCTGAAAATAGTATTCCTGCCCCAGCTGCAGCTTCTGGGCGGCATAGGGATTATTGAACCATGTGATCTCCAGACTGGACACATCGTCCCCGGCAGTGATGCGCTCCATCCGCCGCCCGCCCGGCAGGATACGCCCGCCGGGTTTGGCGAACACCTCGGCCCTGACGACGCACTCCACATCGGTGGGCGCTTCGGCGATGGAATAGGGTTTGGTGAAGTCGATATATCTGCGCGGGTAGTGGCACAGCAGGTCGGCCAGCGTCACGATGCCCAGCTTCTCGAACCGCTCAGCGGTCTTGGGGCCAACGCCCTTCAGGTAGCGCACCGGCGTATCCGGGGTGAGGGTGGTATGGTTTTCGGCGGGCATGGCGTGTCAGCTCCTTTCCTGGATGCAATATAGCCATTGTAACACGGAGCGGCAGCGGATGCAAATGGCCCAAAAAGGAAAAACCGGCAGGACCTTTGCCTTTGGGCAGGAACTGTGGTACACTCGGAAGAAAAAGAGGGGAGAATATTTATGGAGATCCGTAAGGGGACCTTAAAGGACTTGGAGGCCATTGCAGCGGTGGAGGCGGCCTGCTTCCCGGCGGCAGAGGCGGCTACGGCAGAGGAGTTTGCCGAGCGGCTGCAGCAGTACGGCGATCATTTTTGGCTGCTGTGGGAGGGGGAAAGGCTGCTGGCCTTTGTGGACGGCTTTTGCACCGACTGGCCGGACCTGACCGATGAGATGTACGCCGACGCCTCCCTCCACCGGGAGAATGGTGCCTGGCAGATGATCTTTGGGGTAAACACCATCCCGGCCTGCCGCAGACAGGGGTACGCCGGGCAGCTGCTGCAGCAGGCCATTGCCGACGCCCGGGCCCAAGGCCGGAAGGGGCTGGTACTGACCTGCAAGGAGGCCCTGGTGCACTACTATGCAAAGTTCGGCTTTGTGAACGAGGGCGTTTCCGGCTCCACCCACGGGGGTGTGGTGTGGTACCAGATGCGGCTGAAGTTCTGAGGGGGACGATCTGGAATGGCCTACGCCTTGCTCCGGCCGTATTCAGCGGAAGAATAATTTTTAAGAGAGCAATGCCGGAGCGTCCGCGGAAGCTCCGGCATTGCATTTTCACTGGAGGGGGCGTAAAGGTAGACGGCATTTGCAGTGCCGCTTTCTGCGAAAGTGCGGCACTGCGGCAGACTTTTCGGCTTAACTGCAAAGTGACCGGTTTCGCCAGAGGCTCTCCCTTTGAGGAAAGACTTCCCCCGCTCCGGGGGAAGATGTCACCGCAGGTGACAAAAGGGGGAGTCTGTCACCGTAGGTGACGGAGAGGGCGAGGAGGCTGATAGGGAACAACGCAAAACAAAAAAATCCCGGAAGCTGAAGCTTCCGGGAATCTTTTGGAGGTGACGACCAGATTTGAACTGGTGGATGAGGGTTTTGCAGACCCTT
>ERZ1106976.2879-NODE-2879-length-14574-cov-7.426062_pt1 | contig 14574 bp, 13 predicted proteins | sample MGYA00403687_ERZ1106976 | MGnify/ENA primary metagenome ERZ1106976 (study PRJEB35170, sample SAMEA104062446) | human gut metagenome | biome: human gut; feature: human-associated habitat; material: faeces | place: Denmark | collected 2013-02-22 ... | reverse complement strand
TATTGGTTCCTTTCTTTATGAAGCTATTATTATACTTGAATCTTATCCTTTCCTCCTTCGATCCTGATCGTGGACGATGAACGCGGAACGCGTGAAGTTCTGGCGAAATTCCTCCGCGCCGATTATGAAGTGACGCTTGCCGAGGACGGCGAGATCGGCTTGAATCTCCTGAAGCGCAATCATTATGATCTGGTGCTGAGCGACATCCGTATGCCGGGCGCGACCGGAATGAAGATTCTCGAAGCGACGCTGAAAATGACGCCGCCTCCGCCGTGCATTCTCTTTACCGCCTACGGCTCCATTGAAACCGCAGTCGAAGCCATGAAACACGGCGCATTCGATTTCGTTACGAAGCCTGTCAATTTCGATCAGCTTGAAATCCTGATTCAGAGAGCGTTGGAGTCGGGGCGCATCAAAGAGGAGAATCAGGAGCTCAGGAAACGCCTGGACTCCAAGTTCGGCGTGGAGAACATCATCGGCAACTCTGCGGCGATCCAGCGGGTGATTGACAATGTCCGGCAGGTCGCCCCGACGCGTGCGACGATCAGCATTACGGGCGAAAGCGGAACCGGAAAGGAGCTGATCGCGCAGGCGATTCACCAGCTCAGCGGACGCACCGGAAAGTTCATCGCCGTGCATTGTGCGGCGTTGCCGGAGACTCTGCTTGAGAGTGAGTTGTTCGGGCATGAGCGCGGTGCGTTCACCGGCGCCACAGAGCAGCGCAAAGGGCGTTTCGAGCTTGCGGACGGCGGAACGCTGTTTCTGGATGAGATCGGTGAGATTCCGCTTTCGACGCAGGTCAAGTTGCTCCGTGTTCTGGAGACCCGTTCTTTTGAACGGATCGGCGGAACGGAGACGATCACCGTTGACACACGTGTCGTGACCGCGACCAACCGCGACCTGATGGAAATGGTGAGGCAGGGGACGTTCCGCGAGGATCTGTTCTACCGTCTGGATGTCGTGACGATTCATCTGCCGCCTCTGCGCGAACGTCAGGAGGATATTCCGCCGCTTGTGAAATATTATCTGGATTATTTCGCAAAGGAGAACGGAAGGCCGCTGTTCACCGTTTCCGAAAGTGCGATGTCCGCACTGTGTTCCTATTCATGGCCGGGCAATATCCGTGAACTCAAGAATTGCATGGAACGCATGGTCGTTCTGACGCGCGGTTCTCAGATCGACATTGAAAATGTTCCCGTGAATATCCGGGAAAAGATCAATCCGGGCATCTCAAAAACGATTCTGAACTCATCGACGTGCGACCTGGAGAAGAATGAAAAAATGTTGATTCAGCGTGCATTGAACGAATGTGACGGCAACCGCACCCGTGCCGCGGAGAAGCTCGGGATCAGCCGCCGCACGCTTCACCGCAAACTGGCGCTTTACGATATTCAGTGAAGAAGGGGGAAAGGAGCTTTTCCGGCTCCTTTCCCGTAATATATCTTCAGTTGTGGCACTTGCATCCGTTCTGGTGTCCGTGGCAGCCTTCGCCGTGTTCATGATCATGATGGTGATGGCTGCATTTGAAATCGGGATTGGTTTTCAGTTCTCCGGCAAGATACTCTCCGACGGCTTTGATGACATTGCCGCTGACTCCGCCGACAACCTTGATTCCGCTGACACCTTCCTGTGCAAAGGCGGTGACAACATCCAGATAAAGCGGTTCGCCGAGCGCACCGGGCTCTTTGGTTCTGTCAAGAACGGCAATCTTCTTGACGGTCTTGGGCAGAGCGGCAACCAGCTTGTCTGCACGGAACGGACGGTACAGGCGAACCTTGATAATACCGACCTTCTCGCCGTGCGCGTTCATGTAATCAATGACTTCTTCCGCTACATCGCACATGGAGCCCATGGCAATCAGCACCTTCTCCGCATCCGGAGCGCCGTAGTAGTTGAAGAGCTTATAGTCGGTGCCGAGCTTGGCATTGACCTTGTCCATGTACTTCTCGACAATTTCGGGGAGCGCATCGTAGTACTTGTTGCAGGCTTCTCTGTGCTGGAAGAAGATCTCGCCGGTTTCGTTGGATCCGCGCAATACGGGATGCTCCGGATTCAGTGCGCGTGCACGGAATGCTTTGACCGCATCCATATCGACCATCTCTGCCAGATCGGCATAATCCCATGTCTCGATCTTCTGTACCTCGTGGGAAGTACGGAATCCGTCAAAGAAGTTGATGAACGGTACTCTGCCCTCAATTGCGGACAGATGTGCAACCGGACCCAGGTCCATAATTTCCTGCGGGTTGGACTCGGCAAGCATTGCAAAACCGGTCTGACGGCAGGCATAAACGTCGGAGTGATCACCGTAAATGTTCAGCGCGTGGGTTGCCACGGTACGTGCGGAAACATGGAAGACGGTCGGCAGAAGCTCACCGGCAATCTTGTACATATTCGGGATCATCAGAAGCAAGCCTTGGGAAGCCGTGTAGGTTGTGGTCAGCGCACCCGCTGCCAGAGAACCGTGAACGGTACCTGCGGCACCTGCCTCGGATTCCATTTCGATCACCTTGACAGTGTTTCCGAAAATGTTTTTCAGTCCTGCTGCAGACCATTGGTCAACATAGTCCGCCATCGGGCTGGAAGGGGTAATCGGATAGATTCCCGCGACCTCGGTGAACGCATAACTGACGTGCGCCGCTGCCTGGTTACCATCCATTGAAAGCTTTTTTCTTTCAATCGCCATGAATGAAAACCTCCATATATTGAAATTTGTTTTTCTCTGAAAAAGCAATGAAACGTGAAAATGGCATTACACGCTCATCCAACGTACATCATAGCACAATTCCCCGATTTTGTAAAGGGATTTTCACAATTTTCTTTGACAAATCAGTGGAGAAACAGGATTTTATACTCGATTTTTCCAATATTTGGAAATTTTATGTTTTAGGACTCAAACAGACATTTCACCTGCCTTTTTCCCGCGCAAACGTGATTCTTTTCAAAATCCTGTTGACGAACGGCGGCGAATCGTTTATAATGGAAAAAGGAAATAACCGATCGGAGGAAACCAATGGAAAATGATATCAAGGATCCCGCGCTTGCCAAAAGCGGACGGGACAAAATCGACTGGGTGCGCGCGTACATGCCTATTCTGAACACGATTCGCGCCGATTATCTGAAACGTAAACCCTTCGCGGGACTGAAAATAGCCATGTCCATCCATCTGGAGGCAAAAACCGCATATTTGGCAACCGTCCTGCGGGACGGCGGCGCCGAGGTACATATCACCGGAAGCAATCCCCTGACCACGCAGGATGACGTTGCCGCGGCGCTCGTAGCAGACGGGATTACCGTACATGCCCGCTACGGCGTCAACAATGCGGATTACGAATCCCACCTGCGCAAAACACTCTCCTGCTGCCCGGATCTGCTGATCGATGACGGCGGCGATCTGATCTCCCTTCTGCACGGGGAGTGCGCCGCGTTCGGGAAAAATCTGATCGGCGGATGTGAAGAGACTACAACCGGGATTGTACGTCTCCGCGCCCGCGAGGCGGCAGGAAAACTGCGTTACCCGATGATGGATGTCAACGATGCGGATTGCAAACATTTGTTCGATAACCGTTACGGCACCGGTCAATCCACCCTGGACGGCATTATGAATGCAACAAATCTGATTATTGCAGGGAAAACATTCGTTGTCGCAGGTTACGGATGGTGCGGCAAAGGTCTTGCCATGCGGGCAAAGGGAATGGGCGCTGTTGTGGTCGTCACCGAAATCGATCCGATCAAAGCAATTGAAGCGGTAATGGACGGTTTTACCGTTCTCCCGATGCGGGAAGCTGCCAAAATCGGCGATATCTTCGTCACGATCACCGGTTGTAAGGATGTCATCACCGGCGAGCATTTCCGCCTGATGAAGGACGGCGTTCTGCTTGCCAACAGCGGTCATTTTGACGTCGAAATCAACAAGCAGGATCTCTCGGCGATTGCCGTTGAAGAATGGAATCGCAAGCCCAACATCCGCGGCTACCGCACCGCTGACGGCAGGGTACTGAATCTCCTTTCCGAAGGCAGACTGGTCAACCTCGCTGCCGGGAACGGTCATCCCGCTGAAATCATGGATATGTCTTTCGCCATCCAGGCAAAAGGGCTTGAATATCTGCTCAACCACCGGCAGGCCCTGACCCCACACCTGTACAATGTTCCTGCAGAAACCGACCGGGAAATTGCACAGATCAAGCTCTCTTCCCTGGGCGTCAGTATCGATACCCTGACCCCTGCACAGGATGCCTACCTGCATCACGTCGAATAAAAGCCATGGAAGAACTGAATTTAAAAACAAAGGTCGTGGTCATCGGCGCGGGACATGCCGGAATCGAAGCCGCGCTCGCTTGCGCGCGCATGGGCGTTGACACGGTTCTTTTCACCCTTTCCCTTGACGCAATCGCCAACATGCCCTGCAACCCCTCCATCGGCGGCACCGCAAAGGGGCACCTCGTCTATGAAATTGACGCTTTGGGCGGAGAAATGGGTCGTGCCGCAGATCTTGTTACCCTGCAAAGCCGCACGCTGAATCTTGGGAAAGGCGCCGCCGTACATTCCAAGCGGATCCAGGCAGATCGCGCCCGCTACCACACCCTGATGAAGCATACGCTGGAAACAACGCCCGGATTACGCCTTGTCCAGGCGGAAATCACCGATATCCGCACCGTCCCGGACCCGCAGTCCGGATATAACCGCATTGCCGGCGTTGTCACACGCCTTGGTGAAGAGTGGGCATGCGAGGCAGTCATTATTGCCACCGGCACCTATCTTGCCGGGCGCGTCTTTGTCGGCGATGTGAACTATGAGGCGGGGCCCGACGGCTCCCTGCCGGCAAAAGGGTTGTCAGACGCGCTCCGGCGCGAGGGAATTCGCCTCCTGCGTTTCAAAACAGGAACACCCGCCCGTGTGCAGCGCTCCAGCATTGATTTTTCCGCGTTGGAAGTACAGCCCGGCGAGGACGCCCCGCTTCCCTTTTCCGCAACCACCGATGCGGACAGCTATTGCAAAGAACCGCAGATTCCCTGCCATATCGTATACACCAACAGCCGCACACACGACATTATCCTCGCAAATATCAAGCGTTCCGCCATGTATTCCGGTCAGATTCACGGAACCGGTCCCCGTTACTGTCCCTCTATCGAGGACAAGTTGGTCCGGTTTGCGGACAAGCCCCGACATCAGCTCTTTGTCGAACCGCTTGGCGAGGACACCGAGGAAATGTACATTCAGGGATTTTCCACCTCACTCCCGACCGATGTACAGCATCAGATGATTCGCTCGCTCGACGGCTTTTCTCACGCCAATATCATGCGTTACGCCTATGCAATCGAATATGACTGTGCGGATCCCACGCAAATGTATCCCACAGAAGAGTTCAAAACTCTCCACGGGCTGTACGGTGCCGGGCAATTCAACGGTACCTCCGGGTATGAGGAAGCCGCAGCGCAGGGCTTGGTTGCCGGCATCAATGCCGCCCTTCAAATTCTGCATAAAGAACCGATGATCCTGGAGCGCTCCAACAGCTATATCGGCACGCTGATTGACGACCTGGTCACCAAGGGAACCAACGAACCCTACAGAATGATGACCAGCCGTTCGGAATACCGCTTGCTTCTGCGACAGGACAATGCCGATCTGCGACTGACTCCTACCGGCTACCGTGTCGGATTGATCAGCCAGGAAAGATACGATGCATTTCTTGCAAAAAAAGCGTCGCAGGAAGTCGAAATACAACGTTTGGAGTCCACTTATCTGTCGCCGGCAGTCATGAATCCCTTTTTAGCTGCTCATGGCGAAGAACCTGCAAAATCCGGGCAGTCGCTTGCGGATCTTCTGCGACGACCTGCCGTCAGCTATGCCGACCTGAGCGCTATTGACCCCGGCAGACCGCCGTTACCTGTCTCCTCCGCCCTTACAGTGGAGGTCAGCGTTAAATATGCAGGATACATCAGGCGGGAACTTTCCGAGGTCGCACGGCAGGAAAGGCTGGAGGAACGTCACCTTTCTCCCGATCTTGATTATACCGCAATCAAAGGTCTGCGCATCGAAGCAGCACAAAAACTGCAGAAAATTCACCCGCTGACCGTCGGGCAGGCATCAAGAATCAGCGGCGTGAATCCGGCAGATATTTCCGTATTACTGATTTATTTGGGATTAAAGTAAAAAGCTATGGAAGAAAAAGAATATTGTCAACTGTTTTCGGATGCCTTTCAACTCAATGAACTCTCGGGCCTCTTGACTGCCGAACGTGTGAATCAGGCAGTTCGCTTTATTGACCATCTGACAGAGGAGAACCAAAAATACAATTTGACTGCAATTTGCGATCCGATCTCCATCGTCTACAAGCACTTTGTCGACTCATTACTGGCAAGCAATCTGTTCTCAGGCAATGCATCCGTCATAGACATCGGTTGCGGCGGTGGTTTTCCGACGGTTCCCCTCGCCATTTTTCGACCGGATCTGCATATCACAGCCATCGACAGCACCGAGAAGAAAATTCGGTTTATCGATGCCGCTTCCCGCATTGCCGGCTTTTCCGTGACAGCCATTTCCGGTCGTGCTGAAGTATTGGCAACATCCGACATGCGTGAAAAAGCGGATATTGTCACAAGCCGCGCCGTTGCCTCATTGCCAATTCTTGTCGAGTTATGTCTTCCGTTTATCCGACTTGGCGGCTCTTTGATTGCCATGAAAGGTCCGGATCTTTCCCGAGAATTGAAAGAAGCCAAGAACGCAATCAAAATTCTCGGCGGAAATATCGAGGATATACAATCTGCATCCTTGCGTCTGCCGCACGGTGCCACGGAACAGCGAAATCTGCTCGTTATTCGTAAGATAAGTTCAACACCACTCCAATACCCGCGTGCATTTGGGCAAATCAAAAAGAAACATTTATAATTTGCATGTTTCACGTGAAACATCGTCGCAGAAATGCGTGTTTCACGTGAAACTTTTTTATTGTTTTGCTTACTTGCCGCCCATTGTTTCACGTGAAACATTTCCAGCAAAGGCAGATGTTTCACGTGAAACAAAACATACAAATCTGAAAGCGGAAACCAATCTTTTTTGTAAGAACCTCTTGTAATTGTGGGATTGATGTGATATAATGAATACAAACCTGTATACGGAGGTATAATGGCTTTGGGAAAAATAATTTCATTTGCCAATCAAAAGGGCGGCGTCGGAAAAACCACTTCCGCGGTCAATGTGGGCGCCTCTCTCGGAATCCTTGGCTATCGGGTGCTTCTGATCGACCTCGATCCGCAGGGCAATGCAACCAGCGGCGTAGGTATCGCCAAGCGTTCCTTAAGCAAAACAGTCTATCATGTTCTGATGGGTGATGCAACTCCTGCAGAATCCGTCGTAACAACACCATACAAAAATTTATCGATTATTCCCGCAAATACATCTTTGGCGAATGCCGAATTTAATCTTTTCAAGGTTGAAGACGAGAACGTCTACATCATGCGTAATGCGCTAAACCAGATTCGGAATCAGTTTGACTATATTATCATTGACTGCCCCCCCTCTCTTGGCATGCTGACCATCAACGCAATGTCGGCAAGCGACGGAGTAATCATCCCCATGCAATGTGAATTTTACGCACTGGAAGGACTTTCGCAGTTGATGATAACCGTCAGCCGAATCCGGCAAAAATTCAATCCGTCGCTCGGTGTGACGGGCATTCTGCTGACGATGTACAGCGAACGCCTGCTTCTCACACTTCAGGTGACGAATGAATTGAAAAAGCACTATGCGGACAAGCTTTTCCAGACCAAAATCACAAGAAACGTCAAATTATCCGAGGCGCCGGGGTTCGGAATGCCGGTCTATTACCACGACAAGCGTTCAAAGGGCGCCGAACAGTACCTATCCGTGGCGCGTGAATTTGCAAGCAGAATTTGAGGAGGGATCACATGTCAAAGAAGCAAAGCGGACTTGGCAGAGATTTTTATTCTCTGCTTGACGATAACATCATTGAAAGCAAAGGCGAAACCAATACCGAATTGCGGATTGCGGACATTGAGCCGCGATCCGATCAGCCGCGAAAGGATTTTGATCAGCAGCAGTTGCAGTCTCTTGCCGATTCGATTGCGGAACACGGCGTATTACAGCCGATTATTGTTCGTGAAAATGTAAATGCGCCGGGAACGTATGAGATTATTGCAGGAGAACGTCGTTGGCGCGCCTCGAAAATGGCGGGTCTTACCATGATCCCTGCCGTCATTGTCACCGGCGATGACATGAAAGTAGCGCAGGTGTCGCTGATTGAGAACCTGCAACGTCAGGATCTCAACCCGGTTGAAGAAGCGCTTGCCTACAGCGCACTCATGGAACGCTTCTCCATGACACAGGAACAGGTAGCAAAGCAAGCGGGCAAAAGCCGTTCGGCAGTTGCCAATATGCTTCGTCTTTTGGATCTTCCGGATGAAATCCTGATTCTCTTGAAGAACGGAACCCTCTCCACCGGACACGCACGTGCCATTCTCGGCTTGAACGCCGCAGAAGACATGATGCCGGTTGCACAGAAAGTAATTGCCAAGGACCTTTCCGTGCGTGATACGGAACACCTGGTTCGCTTTTATAACAACAAGAGCGGGCACGACGAGGAAGATGACGAAACGCCTGCCACGCAAAAGAACGTGTATATGAAGGAAATCGAATCCCGCGCCATGAAATCACTTGGTCGAAAGATTCGAATTCATATGACAAACCGCAAAAAAACCGTCGAACTTACCTTTGACTCCGACGAAGATCTGGAAGCACTGCTTCGTCAGATCTGCGGAGACGATATTTTCCCGGATTCCGAAGAATCATAATAAACGATTTTATCGAGAAAGCAGAAAGGAAACAAATCATGCTTGACATCAAATATATCAAAGAAAACCCGCAGGAGGTCATTGACCGCCTTGCAATGAAGGGAAAAGATGCACACGAAGACATCACGCAGATCATTGCTCTGGATAGCAAACGCCGTGAAATCATTGCACAGACAGAACAGATCAAGGCAGATCAGAACCGCGAAACAAAATTGGTTCCGCAGTACAAAAAAGAAGGGAAGGATACGGCTCCGATTTTTGCAAAACTCAAAGAGCTTTCCGCTTCCGCAAAAGAATTGGACACCCAATTGGCACAGGTGGAGACAGAATTGACCGGCTGGATGCTGGGTCTGCCCAATCTGCCCGACCGTGATCTGCTGCCGGGCGGAAAAGAAAACAATCAGCCGCTGCGTTATTTCGGCGAGCCGCGCACATTTGATTTTGAACCCAAAAACCACGTGGATCTTTGCACGGATCTGGGATTGATTGATTACAAACGGGGTGCAAAGCTGTCCGGCTCCGGATTCTGGGTCTATTCCGGCATCGGTGCCCGTCTGGAATGGGCAATTCTGAATTATTTCATTGATTTCCACATCGGAAACGGGTATCAGTTTATGTTGGTTCCGCATATGCTCAGTTATGAATGCGGTCAGACTGCCGGACAGTTTCCGAAATTCAAAGATGAGGTTTACTGGCTGGAACAGCAGGAAGGCGACGAGCGCCGCAGGTTCATGCTCCCGACGGCAGAAACCGCACTGGTTTCCCTGCACAGAGATGAGATTCTGACGGAAGCGGATCTGCCCAAAAAGTATATCGCTTATACACCCTGCTTCCGCCGCGAAGCCGGTTCTTACCGTGCGGATGAACGAGGTATGGTTCGCGGGCACCAATTCAACAAAGTGGAAATGGTGCAGTACACCCTGCCTGAAAAAAGCGATGAGGCATTTGAGGAGTTGGTCACAAACGCAGAAAATCTGGTCAAGGGTCTTGGCTTCCACTTCCGCACCGTTAAGCTTGCCGCAGAGGATTGCTCCGCATCCATGGCACGCACCTATGATATCGAAATCAACATTCCCTCCATGCACGGATACAAAGAGGTTTCCTCTGTTTCCAACGCGCGCGACTACCAGGCAAGACGCGGCATGATGCGTGTCAGACGTGCAAATGGCAAGATTGAATTTCTCCACACCCTTAACGGCTCCGGCCTGGCAACCTCCCGGATTTTCCCGGCACTGGTCGAGCAAAACCAGAATGCGGACGGCTCCGTCAATGTACCGGATTGCCTGAAAAAGTATCTCGGCATTGATGTCATTCGCAAGTAAGATAAAAGTAACAAAAAAGAAGATGACAAAAACCCGCTCTCTGCGGAGAAAGGAAAACACATGTTCTCATTCCTGTGCACTTCCGCGCTGCTTGCCGGACAGTCTGTCTGGGAGGAACTTTGGGAGTATATCAAGGACAACTGGTTTACGGTTGATATCAATCAGTACGAACATCTTTCTTTGAGCAACAGAGGAATTGTCACAGTCCGTATGGTTGTACTGGGAGTATGCATCGGCATTTTCCTTGCAACCATTGCATCGGCATTTGATCGCCGCAAATACGGCGGCTTTGTCCGAAAACTGATCCGCGACGGCTGCACCGATTCCCAAAATGCCAAAACATTAGAGGAATTGGGATACCGGCGCAGTGCCGCAATCAGGAGTAATCTGCGCTCCGGACATATTCTGCGTAAATTTGTCCGTTGCGTAGGAGAAGAATCCTATTGGAATGCGCAGCCTGATCCGGAAGCGCGGGAACGCATGCCGCGGTATCCCATGAATTTTGACACCGACCGTTTTTATATCGACAAAGAGGACACCTACGCGGCAGAGGTCAAATTCGATAAAACCGGTGCCGGATGGAGAACTTTCCTGTTTGTTTTTATCGGATGTATCGTTCTGGCACTGTTCGTCTGCTTCATCATTCCGGAAATGCTGCAGCTTCTGGATAATTTCATCGGTCTGTTTGTATAACACGAAAAGGAGCACACAATTGAAACGTCCACTTTATATCGGTATCACAACCTCATATGCAGACGGCAGAATCAGCATGAGTGACAATTATCTGCTCGCTTTTCTTGCCCAAGGCGCCGTTCCGGTGCTTCTGCAACGCGACGCATCCTCGGAGCGGATCGCTTTTTATCGGGATGCGTTTGACGGATTTCTGTTTGCGGGCGGTGTTGACGTAAATCCCGCCTATTACGGCGAACAGGTTCAGTTTGACAGCGTTGAAATCGATGACAGCCGCGACGCCTTTGAGCTGGCACTGTTCCGTGCCGTCTACCCGACAAAAAAACCGATTCTCGGCATCTGCCGCGGTATTCAACTGATCAATGTGGCACTGGGCGGTTCGCTCTACCAGCACCTTGATCACCACCATCAAAGCAAATTTGAAGGGAATACGCTGGTCTGCCCCCAAAAGGTACGGGTACTGCCGGAGACACCGCTTGCCGCCCTCTGGCAATCCGAAACCGCAATGGTCAATACCTACCACCATCAAGCCATCAAGCGTGTAGCGGCCCCGCTTTGCGTCAATGCCGTTGCAGAGGACGGTTGTATTGAGGCGGTGAGCGACACCACACACCCTTATTTACTCGCCGTCCAATGGCATCCGGAAATTGCGCAGGCAACCTGTCCGGAGCACGCCGCCATCTTTCGTTCGTTTCTGTCTGCGTGCGAAAAGAATCGCGCGGAAATGTAGCATAAAAAATGTTCCGTCTGCCGATCAAGGCAGGCGGAACAGAACCGCATAGAAAAACGATCAGAAACTGTCATTGCCTGATCCGGACATGCCTTTTGCAAGCCGTACACCTTTCATTTCGCAAATTGCCGCTTGCAAAAAGGGAAGTGGTACCGCCTTGCGGCACGCGTTTTCTTAAATCGTGTCCTCCGGCTGTTCAAAGGCATCCTTTGCGCGTGCAATCAAAGAGATACACCAGATGCCTGCAAGCGCTACCACCGTATAGATAATACGGCTGAGGATGGCACCCTGTCCGCCGCAAATCCAGGCAACAATATCAAATCGGAACAATCCGATGCTTCCCCAGTTCAACGCACCGATCACAGCGATGATCAGTGCAATCCGATCCATTACCACCATTGAAGTATACTCCTTTCTTCCAAGGTTCCTTATTAGTTTCGTTCGGTCGGTTCATAATATACGATAAAGAATTTACCGCCGCAGGAAGAAAGCGGAAAGAAGAACATACGTTCCGAACACATGTTCCGAACATTTGTTCTCCTTATAACCCATATATCTGAAAAGGAGACAAGCCCATGCATTGGTCAGAAGAAATTGCAAAACGAGTCATTGAACGGAATCCTTCCAAAGAGGAGTACGTCTGCGCCGCTGGAATCAGCCCCTCCGGTTCCATCCATATCGGTAATTTCCGGGATATTGCCACCAGTCTTTTTGTAGTGAAAGCGCTGCAAAAAATGGGAAAACGGGCACGTTTACTCTTTTCCTGGGATGAATATGACCGTTGCCGCAAAATTCCGGTCAACGTGCGCGAAAAGGTCGGCGACACTTACGACAAATATATCGGCTGCCCCTATGTGGATATCCCTGATCCGTGGGGCTGCCACGAAAATTATGCCAAACATTTTGAGGCGGAATTCATTGCATCCATGGAAAAATTCGGCATTCAGATGGACTACCGTTACCAGGCGGAGATGTACCGTTCCGGAAAATACAGAGATCATCTGATCCACGCCCTGCGGCACCGCGGTGAGATTTTTGACATTCTGGATTCCTTCAAAACCAAAGATCCGGACAAGACCCCCGAAGAACAGGCGGCTCAGTCCGCAAGTGAGCGGGAGAATTATTATCCTGCCACCATCTTCTGCCCGGTATGCCACACCGATTTTACCACCATCACAGCACTCTCCAAAGACTGCACCGAAGCGGACTATACCTGCCGTTGCGGTCACACGGGACATTTCAATTTCATGGAGAATTTTGACTGCAAACTGGGATGGAAACCCGACTGGGCAATGCGCTGGATGTATGAAGGCGTTGATTTTGAGCCGGGCGGAAAGGATCATGCCTCCCCCACGGGTTCTTATCAGAATGCACGCCTGATCTCTAAAAAGGTCTTTGACTACGAAGCACCGATCTTCCAAGGGTACGAATTTATCGGCATCAAGGGACTGACCGGAAAAATGTCAGGCTCCTCAGGTCTGAATCTGACGCCTGATGCCCTGCTTCGCCTGTATCAGCCCGAAATCATTTTGTGGCTGTACTCCAAAACCGAGCCCACCAAGGCGTTTGATTTCTGTTTTGACGACGGTATTCTGCGTCAATACTTCGAGTTTGATAAGATGCTGAATGATTGCCGCGCCGGAAAAGCAAACCCTGCAACACAGGCAATCATGTATAACTGCGAGATTCCGGGCAGAACGGTGGAAACCGTTCCCATGGGACTGCTTGTACAGCTCGGCTCCATCGTGGATTTCAATATTCCCATGCTGGAAACCGTATTCCGCAAGATCAATATGCCCTATACCTACGCACAGTTCTCCGACCGCCTGGACCGTGCCAAATACTGGCTGGAGGAGTGCGCGCCGGATCAGGTCAACCATTTGCGCGCAACGCGGAATTTTGAGATTTTCAACACATTAGAGGCACAGGAAAAACAAGAGATTGCACTTCTGCACGACTATATCGCAAAGGGCGGCTATACACTGGATGAGCTGAATACCGCACTGTACGATATTCCAAAGAAGGTCTTCCCGGAAATCACCGATCAGAAGGAACTGCGCACGGTACAGGGGAACTTTTTCAAGACCGTTTACAAGCTCCTGATCGGAAAAGAACAGGGTCCGCGCCTGTATCTGTTCCTGTATGCGATCGATCCTGCCCGCTATCTGCCGCTTTTGGACTTCTCCACGGCACAGACGGAAGAAGAAAAGGCAGCAGATCTCGCCGCTACCGCAGAAGCCGCCGCCAAGGCTGCACAGGAAACCGCAACGGAGACAGCCGCCTGCCCTGTGGAAAAAGCGCCCGAGGCACCGCGCGGGGAAGCAGACCCTGTACAGCCCGTCGCAGAACAGATTACCATCGACCAGTTCAATACCGTGGATATGCGTGTCTGCAAAATTCTCAAGGCAGAAACGTTGCGCAAATCCAATGCCTGCCTGAAGCTGACGCTGGATGACGGCATTGGGGAACGTGTCATCATGTCCTCCATCAAAGCGGAATACACGCCCGAATCCCTGATTGGTAAAAAAATCATCGTTGTGGCAAACCTGAAGCCCAACCGTATCTGCAATGTCAATTCTCAGGGCATGCTTCTCGCCGCCACCAACACCGCCTGCGGCTGCAAAGTCATTTTTATTGATGACAGTGTCCCGGTCGGCACAAGAATCCACTGAGACGATTTTTCCCATACCAAACGCTGTGCCGGATGCATTGATGCATCCGGCACAGCGTTCTTGTTTATTTGTTTTCAGTAAGACGGCGCATTCAGATACCAGTTGTCGTTTTCCCACACAAAAGACAGGGTAAAAACAACCCGCTGATCCGGATGCTCCTCCGTATAGGATTCGATTGAAACAAAAAGATACTGATTGGAGCTCGGCTTGACAATTTCCATCGTCGCATAGTCATACACACGTCTCCCGTGAATCAACGGCTTGACAGACAACGACTGCGAGAGCCATTTTCCGTTATCCGAATAACGAGCCGGCAAAACCGTGTCCCCGGAAGCAACGCCGACAAAACAGGT
>ERZ1106976.2877-NODE-2877-length-14588-cov-7.388013_pt1 | contig 14588 bp, 14 predicted proteins | sample MGYA00403687_ERZ1106976 | MGnify/ENA primary metagenome ERZ1106976 (study PRJEB35170, sample SAMEA104062446) | human gut metagenome | biome: human gut; feature: human-associated habitat; material: faeces | place: Denmark | collected 2013-02-22 ... | reverse complement strand
GCGATAAAATATCCGGATGCCAGACAAAGGACGCCGAGGATCATAGAAAAAAGTTTTGCTTTTGGCTCCTTCTCTCCTTTCTTTTCCGCTGTGTTTATCGTGACTTCCACACGCTTTGCGGTTCCGCCTGGTCGCCGGACGGGTGCGGCTGTTTTTTATATGAAAAAGACACCACCAAAAGGGTGATGTCTGATTCAACGCATAAGAAAACGCCGGTCGGAATATCCGATCGACGCTTATTCAGGGTGATATTTGCATTTCAAACAGATTTCCTTCTTGCCGTCCGTGAAGTCTTCCGGCTTCAAGTCCTTCGGAAGGAACCTGTCGGGGGTTGTCTTTTCGGCGACCATTGAAATATCGAAACAGTCGTCGCCGTTGACCTGTCTTTGAAGGACAGGACAGAAAACAGTTTTATTTTCCATTCTTCAAAACCTCCATAGCGGATTTTGTCTTTTTGTCGAATTCGTCCTTCTTGAAAGAAGTCCGGATCACGTTGTCGCCGGTCCGCACATACGAAGCGCCTTCTTCTGAATAGTAGTTCAGGAAGGTTTCGCCTGTCCAGTGACGCCTTTTCAGGGAAAACGCCGCGTTCTTGATGTAGGAAACGGCTTCTTCCTGGGTGACGCCGTGGCGGCGTTCGTTTATGTGTGCGACGTCAAGTGTCAGGGCGGAAGTATCAATCTTCGCGGCCGGAACTCTGACGGTTCCATATATGCCGGTAGCTTTGATCTTCTTGTACGTCTGGAAGTCGGCTTTCGTCGCTTCCGGAACGCGCCCTTTGTAAGAATAAAGACCTTTCAGGTCGGACCATTCGTCGGGCTTGCTATATTTCAAGCGCTGGAAGGTGTCGACGTCAGAAGGTGCGTCAGCGCCCAGGCGTTCGGAATAGGCTTCGAACTGTTCCAGGTCTGCTTTTCTATTATACACCTTTTGTCGCTCAACCTCAACCGATCCCTGACCGTTCCTGGCCACCTGTTCGTCGTACCATTCTTCGTAAGTTTTGGCTTTCGGCATAGGTTGACCGGAATTATACCAGTCCAGGGCGTCGTCTGGGTCATATTCTACCGTAGTACACCGACAATTCGGGTGTATCGGCGGATAATTGACACCGACTTTCGCTTCGCTGACTTTGAAATGTTTCCCGTCCAGGCTTCCGCAGACGTCACAGGTTCGGACTTCCAGCGTCGCCATGAATTCATATTGTTCGACGCCGGCTTCTTTGTATGCGGCCCGATCTGATTCCGCGTGAATATGCGCGGTTTCTGTCCTGACCAGGCGTTCGGCGTTCTTGTAGGACTGGCCCATTTTGGCCGCCAGGGCGGAAGACATGACGTTCACGCTTTTTCCCTGGATAAGTCCCTGGGTCAGAACTTCCCTGGTGTTGAAAAGAAGCGCCTGTTTGTTCTGCCATAGGCGATCGGAAAACATGGCGCCGGACCAGGGATAAGAAACGACGTTTTCAATGGCCGCATAGTCGATCTTTGCGATCTCGTTGAAGAATCCGGCCCTGGATTGAAGGTCATAACATTTCTTGTAATAACCTTCGACGAAGTCGTCGCCGAACTGGTTCTTCATTTGTGCGACACCTTTGTCAAACAGGTCATTCAGGATCAGGTCGATTTGACCTTGAAGGGCTTCCAGTCGGGAAATAGAACTGTTCGCCGACAGGGCGTCCAGTTGTGCCGTCAGAAGCGCCTTGACCTTCGGGTCCTGGATCGTAGCGATATAGTCCACATATTCCGCCAGACTTGCTTTCCATTCCTGGAATTCCTTCCGGTTCAGAAGACGGACGGCCTGATCGTATGTAAGGCCATACTTGCCAGCGTACTTCGAATAGAAGGCGCTGATTTCGCGCTTGATAGCCTTCGCGGCGGATTCGTATTCCTGGAACAGCTTCGCCGTCAATGCCGCGTCGTGAAGGTAGGCTTCTTCGGCGCGTTTCAAGGCTCTTTCTGTCCAGTATGCTTCATTATTCGTCATTGCCGTCACCACCATTCAGGCCGGCGCTGTCGCCGCCTTCCTGGCTGTCGTCGGCGCCCATAGCGTGATTGAAAAGGCCGTCGCCGTATTCTTCCATAGCGGCTTTCTTTTCTTCGTCGATTCTGGCCAGTTCTTCGTCGACGTCTGTGACCCACGGGTGATTTTGAAGGATCGTTCGTTTCGACAGAAGACCGTTGCTGTTCACGGCGTTGTTGATAATGTCTGTTTCGTTGACCGGAAGGTCCATATTGAAGACAATATCGAATTCTTCGTTTGTGAAGTCGCCCTGGCCGGTGATCTGGAAGTAAACGTCAATAAACAGTTTCAGACGGCGGAAGGTGTCTTTCAGTTCTGTTCCCAGGGAATCACAGTCAGCGTCAAGGTCCATATAACGGAAATTGATCGCCGTTCCGCTGGCGTTCCCCAGGTCAGGGTCCTTTGTATCGACAGCGGCCGCAAAGTCGAACAGATCGCGGCGCTGTTCCTCAAAACCGCAGAGAACGAAAAGGAGCACGCGAAGCTCTGGTTCAAGGAACTGAACGGCATCGGGGATACCGCCGAAAATCTCCTCTCTGCCGCTGAGGGCGAGAACTACGAGTGGACGGATATGTATGAGGGCTTTGCCCGGACTGCTGATGAGGAGGGCTTCCACGAGCTGGCGCAGCGGTTCCGTCTGGTGGCTGCCATCGAGAAGCACCACGAGGAGCGTTACCGCGCCCTGCTGCACAATGTGGAGATGGCGGAGGTCTTTGCCAAGAGCGAGGTCAAGGTGTGGGAGTGCCGCAACTGCGGCCACATCGTGGTGGGTGAGAAGGCCCCCGAGGTCTGCCCGACCTGCAATCACCCCCGGAGCTACTTCGAGATCCACGCGGAAAACTATTGAGGCAGGAGAACGGAAGAGGAGTCCTTACGCATAGGTGAATGGGCAGTGGCCGCTGTCCTTTGCACAGACCTGCACAAAGAACGGCGCGGTAAGAAAGAGGCTCATTTAGCGAAAGCGCCATGAAAAAGCATTTGAAATCTCCGCCTAAATCCGCTATAATAGATCTACAGCGTGTGGCGTTTCTGCGTAAATCCGGTTGCAGAAACGCCGCACGTCTTTTTACGGAAATGGGGAAAAGTTCATAATCAAATCGTGTAGCAGAAATGCGTAAGTCCGGATGTTCTGGGACTTACGCATTTCTTATTTTTTTGAAAGAAAGGTGATTTTTTGGAAACCGGAAATCAGTTTTTAGGGACAGAGCGTATTGGAAAGCTCATGGGACAATACGCCATCCCCTGCATTATCTCGCTGCTGGTGGGCGCACTTTACAACATCGTTGACCAGATTTATATCGCCAACGCCAGCTACCTCGGCTCTTACGGCAACGCGGCCAATACGGTGGTATTCCCGCTGACCGTCGTAGCATTGGCCATCGCTGTTATGGTAGGCGACGGCTGCTGTGCCTTCGTCAGCATGGCGCTGGGCAGAAACGAGGTGGATAAGGCCAAGCGCAGCGTGGGCAACGCGGTGGTGTTAAGCGTCGCCAGCAGTCTTGTCCTGACGGCGGTATACCTCATTTTCGCAAACACTATCATCGCCATGTTCGGCGGAACGGTCAACGAGGAAACCCATGTGTTCGCAAAGGAATACTTCTTTTACATCACACTGGGCATCCCGTTTTATATGTTCGGACAGGCCATGAACCCCATCATTCGTGCGGATGGAAATCCTAAGTTTGCCATGATCTCCACATTGGCGGGCGCTGTGATCAACATGATTCTTGACCCCGTCTTCATCTGCGAGACGGTGCTGTGATCCGGCGCCCGGTCAAAAAGGCCGAGGCCGAGATACCAGCGCAAGGCAATATCCGTCTGGATGCGCTGTTCGATCCGCCGCTCTGACGGAATGCCGTACAGGAAACCCACCGGCAGATATTTTACGATGACCACCAGATCAATGGGCGGGCGGCCGAACTTTCGGCTGTAAAGCGCGGACGTCTCATCGTACACAAAGGACAGGTCCAACGCTGCCTCCGGTTTCCACAGAAAATGCTGCTGTGGCATCAGGTCTTCTTCGGTCGCTATTGCGGTACTTTGTCAACAGGGCCAGTACGGGGACGCATTTTCGATTATTTCTCTTCGGAGGGACAAGGCTCCGCGCCGGTACGCAGCGCCTCCGCCTCGGCTTTGGCCTCGGCGAGCAGCCTGCGCTCGCCCTTGGTTTTGCACACGCTCTCGTCAAACTGCGCCCACAGGTCGGGGCGGCGCAGCATCGTGCGGATGTAGCTCTGCTTGCGCCGCCATTTCTCCACGTTGCCGTGGTGGCCGGAGAGCAGCACGTCCGGCACCCTGCGCCCGTGCCATTCGTCGGGGCGGGAATATTGGGGATACTCCAAAAGACCGTTCCAGTGCGATTCCTCCGTGAAGCACTCTTCGTCCGGCAATACGCCCGGCACCATGCGGCACACGGCGTCCGCGAGCGCCATCGCGGGGATCTCGCCGCCGGTGACGACGAAATCGCCCATGCTGATCTCCTCGTCCACGCACTCGTCGATGAAGCGCTGGTCGATGCCCTCGTAGTGTCCGCAAACGAGAATGAGGTGGTCATAGGTCTCCTTCAGCTCGCGCGCGACGCTCTGCGTGAAGGTGCGCCCGCAGGGGGAGAGATAGATGGTATGGCCTCTTGAGCCGGCCTCCTCGCAGACGTGCGCCCAGCAGCGGTAGAGGGGATCGGCCTGCATCACCGCGCCGCGTCCGCCGCCGTAGGGATAATCGTCCACCTGCATCTGCTTATTCGTGGTGAAGTTTCGGATCTGGTGGGTCCTGATGGTGATATAGCCCCGCTCCTGCGCGCGGCCGAGGATGCTTGCGTGCATCATCGCGTCCACCGCGTCGGGAAAGAGGGTGAGAATGTCAATCCGCATTGGTTTCCAACCCCTCGATCATCTTGACATATATTTCGCGCTTTTCCGCGTCGATGTCCACAATAAAAATATCCTGCACGGCGGGGATCAGGTAGCACTTCTCCGGCCCGCGGACCTTGTAGAGCTTGTGCGCGGGGTAGGTGAGGACCTCCTCGACGGTGCCGACATAGCGGTGGATGAAGTCCTCATAGACCTGCATCCCGATGAGCTCGGCATCGAGAAATTCGCCCTTTTTGAGCTGCACCTCGCTGCGCTTGATGGAGAGGATCTTGGTTTTCAGCGTTTCCGCGGCGGTCATATCGTCCCAGCCGGGGAAGTGCATGAGCACCATGTCGCCCTGTATGCGGCGGTCGATGGGGCGGAACTGCGTGCCGTCCATATAGAGGGCCTTGAAGCCGGCGAGCTGCGCAGGCGTCACGTCCCACGGCTGCACCTTCACGTCGCCCTTCACGCCGTGCGTGTTGACGATCTGACCGACCTCGATGAATTCGGGCGCCTCGGATCTGGCGGGCTTACCCTTGGAAAAGATACCCATGGCGGGGACCTCCTTGCGTTTGACATATTTTTTTCAGTATAACCGAAAAGCGGCGCAAGGGCAAGTGCGGATTTTATCCCGCGCTTGACGCGGCGGCGGCATTTGTGCTATAACGGTAGCAAAGAAACCGCGAGAGGAAAGGAAGTCTTGCTATGCTCATTTCCACCAAGGGCCGCTACGCGCTGCGCGTCATGCTGGAGCTGGCGCAGGGCGAGCCGGGAGAGTGTATGCCGCTGCCGGTGATCGCGCAGCGGCAGGGCATTTCCGAAAAATATTTAGAGAGCATCATCGCCGTGCTCGCGCGCGCGGGACTGGTCGAGGGACAGCGCGGCAAGGGCGGCGGCTACCGCCTCAGCCGGGAGCTGAAGGATTATTCGGTCGGCGAGATCGTCCGGCTGACGGAGGGCTCGCTTGCGCCCGTTTCCTGTCTGGAGGGGGAGAACACCTGCCCGCGCGCGGACAAGTGTCTCTCGCTGCCCGTCTGGGAGAAGCTCGACACGCTCATCAACGACTATCTCGACAGCGTTTCGCTCGCCGACCTGCTGGCCGAGGGCGGCGGGAACGGCTGCGGCATCTGAGCCGCGGCAAAGCCTGCCGGAGAGCAATACGGCAAATAAAAGGAGCGCCGCTCATTCGAGCGGCGCTCCTGCTCTGTTTGGCTGTGCGCTCAGCGGACGCTGCCGTCGGCCTTGAAGGTCGGCAGCGGCGCGAGGAACTTGATGTCGTCGCGGTTCTTGGCGTCGCCCTCGGCGAGGACGGCCATGCGTCCGGCGACCGTGCCGCCCGCCTTGGCGACCAGCGTCTCCATCGCGTGCAGGCTGCCGCCGGTGGAGATGACGTCGTCTACGATTAGAATTTTCTTACCATTGATGAGGTCGGCGTCGTCGCGGCCGAGGAAGAGCTGCTGTACGCCGAGCGTAGTGATGGAGCGATCCTCCACGGAGATGGGGTCGGGCATATAGACCTTGGGGCCCTTACGCGCGATGAAATACTTCTCCGCGCCGCTCTGACGCGCCATCTCGTGAATGAGGGGAATGGACTTGGCCTCGGCAGTGAGCAGATAGTCGTAGTCCAGCTCCTCCGCCAGCTTGAGGAGGTCGCGGGCGCAGGCGACGGTCAGCTCGGCGTCGCCGAACATGATGAAAGCGCCGATGTAGAAGTCCTCCGTCACCTTGCAGATGGGGAGATCGCGGACGAGGCCCGCAACGTGCATGGGATAGGTCATCATAGTGGTTCTTCCTTCCTGTTTCTTCCTGTAATAGCCGCCTCAGCGGCCGGTATTTTGAGGCGTCCCGTTCAGTCGATCTCGGGACCCTTGTATTTTTCCTTCTTCTCGCTCGGCTCGCGGACCTCGCTGTCCACGTCGATCACGCCGCCGCCGGCCGGCTGCTCCGGCACGACAAGGGCCATGATGACATAGAGCAGGATGCTCGTGCCGTAAAAGAACGCCAGCAGCGCCCAGATCACGCGCACGATGGTGGGGTCGATGCCGAAATAATCCGCCACGCCGGCGCAGACGCCGCAGAGCTTTTTATCCGTTTTGGAACGGTAGAGCCGCTTTTTCACGAAAAAAGTCTCCTTTCTTCTTTCTTGCAGGGTAAAGTATAGCACGTCTTACTTCGGCTGTAAATCACTTTTTTCGACCCATCAGGCTGAACCAGCCGAAGGTCATCGGCCAGAGCGTGCCCGCCATGAGCACCACGGCGAAATAACGGATGCCGTCGCCGACGCTGTTCGCGCCAAAGGCCGCCGTCAGCGGCGCCTTGAGGGCCACGCGCACGGCCAGCGTCAGCGCAAGGCCGAGCACGACCTTGAGGATCTGCGCCCACCACACGGCCTGCGTTTCAAAGCGCGTGTAGTGCCGGTCGGCGAACACCGAAACGATCGCGCCGAGCACAAGGCCGAGCATCGACCACGCCGTTTTGACCGCGTGGTCAAAGTTGGCCGCGTCGCCGCTCGCGCCCGCGCGGACGCGAAGCGCATAAAGCAGGAACAGCGCCGCCGGTACGAGCAGGATGAGCCAGATGTGCTCAAGCACCTCGCCGCGGTGGCCGATCTCCTCAAGCAGAGGATAGAGCGCCAGCACCAGCAGCCAGCCGATCAGGAACGACACTCCGACGTCGAGCGGCGTGTGAACGCCGAGATACAGCCGCGAAAAGGGAATGAGCAGCGCCAGCGCCATGCACACCACGCGCACCCAAAGCTTTTTCGTGATGCAGAACATCCCGCCGTAGGCGGCGACGGCGTTCTGCGTGTGGCCCGAGGGGAAGGAGAAGCCCGTCGCGCCCGCGCGGGCGGACTCGACGATCTCGAACGAGGGGTCGAGCACCCAGGGCCGCGGGATGCAGAACGTGATCTTCAGCATTTGGTTGACCGCCGTGCCGGTGAAGCACAGGAGCATGAGAAAATAGCCCTTGCTTTTGTCCACGCACCAGAAGACCACCAGCATAAAGAGCATGAACAGCGTCTCGCCGCCGAGCTCCGTCACGCCCTGCATGAGCGTGTCGAGCAGCGGAGTGCGCAGCTCGGCGATGGCGCGCAGGCAGTTCAGATTCCATTCCATAAAGGGAGTCATTCTTTTCTTTCCACCTTCTTCCGAAAAAATGAGGTAAAGCATGGTGCATTATAAGCCATTTCGCGCGGGAATGCAAACATTTCGGACAAAGCTGTGAAGAAAAAGTGCGAAAGCACTTGAAACTTTGCGCGTCGTGTGCTATAAATAACTGTCAGAGAAACGCAGAGAACGGGAAAATAGCGAGCTTGCTTCGCGCAGAGAGGACCGGTCGGCGGCTGGAAGCCGGTCTGTGGAGTGTCGCTTGGTTCGCCCGGGAGCGGCCGCGAGGAAAGGCGCGGACGGCTGACCGCCGTTAAAGGGTCGCGAGTGCGCGCAGACCGTCTGCGCGAATTTGGGTGGTACCACGGAAGAGCTCTTTCGTCCCATGCGGACGAGGGGGCGCTCTTTTTTTGCCTCCCGCCATCGTTCGGAACTTTCGACAGAGAAGGAGAAATGATATGAAACAGGAATTGGAAGCCATCCGCGCCAAAGCCCTTGAGGCCATTGGCGGCGCGGAGAAGGCGGAGGATCTTGAGGCGCTGCGCGTGCAGTACCTCGGCAAGAAGGGCGAGCTGACCGCTGTCCTCAAGCAGATGGGCTCTCTCAGCGCGGAGGAGCGCCCGGTCATCGGCCAGCTTGCCAACGAGGTGCGCGCCAAGCTCGAGGAGAGTGTGGAGACGCGCGCGAAGGAGCTGGCCGCAAAAGCGCTGGAGATGAAGCTCAAGGCCGAGGCGGTGGACGTCACCATCCCCGGCAAGGCCGTGAAGATCGGCAAAAAGCACCCGATGTATCAGGTGCTCGACGAGATCAAGGACATCTTCGTCGGCATGGGCTTTGAAATTCTCGAGGACCGCGAGGTCGAGACCGCCGACTACAACTTCACCAAGCTCAACTGCCTCGAGGGACACCCCGCCCGCGAGTGGACGGACACGTTCTACTTCACCGAGGACAGCTCCATTCTGCTGCGCACGCAGACCTCTCCCATGCAGATCCACGCGATGGAGACGCGCTCTCTGCCCATCCGTATTCTCGCTCCGGGCCGCGTGTACCGCAAGGACGAGGTGGACGCCACCCATTCCCCCATGTTCCACCAGATCGAGGGCATGGTCATCGACAAGGGAGTGACGATGGCGGACCTCAAGGGTACGCTCAACGCCGTCATGGAGGAGCTGTACGGCAAGGGCACGGTCACGCGCTTCCGCCCGCACCACTTCCCGTTCACCGAGCCGAGCTGCGAGATGGACATCCAGTGCCACAAGTGCCACGGCGCGGGCTGCCCGACCTGTAAGGGCGAGGGCTGGATCGAGGTCCTCGGCGCGGGCATGGTTCACCCCAAGGTGCTCGAGGGCTGCGGCATCGACTCCAACGTGTATTCCGGCTGGGCGTTCGGCATGGGCCTGGAGCGTCTGGCGCTCGGCCACTTCAAGATCGGCGACCTGCGTCTGATCTTCGAAAACGACGTCCGGTTCCTGGAGCAGTTCTGAGAAAGGAGAGCGAAGAAAATGAATTTAAGCAGAAATTGGCTCAACGAATTTGTTGACCTCCACGACATCACCGACAAGCAGTTCAACGACGAAATGACGCTCTCCGGCTCCAAGGTCGAGACCATCGAGCGTCTGGACGAGAGCCTCAAAAACGTGGTCGCGGGCAAGATCCTCTCCATGGAAAAGCACCCCGACAGCGACCATATGTGGGTCTGCCAACTCGACGTCGGCAGGGAGGAGCCGGTGCAGATCGTCACCGGCGCGTGGAACATCCACGTCGGCGATCTGGTGCCCGCGGCGCTGCACAAGTCCGTGCTGCCCGGCGGCGTGAAGATCGAAAAGGGCAAGCTGCGCGGCGTGCCGTCCAACGGTATGCTCTGCTCGCTCAAGGAGCTGGGCCTGACCGCCGAGCACGACTTCCCCTACGCGGTCATCACGCCCGCGGCGCTTCTGAACGACTATCATCCCATCGACCCCGCCAAGCCCTCCATTCCCGCCGACATCAAGCCCGGTGACAAGGTGTTCGGACCGGTCGCGGCGGCGAAGGTGCTCGAGTGCGCGCCGCAGGGCGACGGCACATTCCATACCTGTCTCGACCTCGGCGGCACGACCGCCTGTCCCGACACCGTCTGCTCCAACCTGCACGAGGGCGATCTGGTGGCCTACAACACCAAGTCCGACTCCATCTGCACGCTTGCCGACCTGCACGCCGAGCAGCGCGAGTTCCCCCATTGCATCGCCGACGGCATCTTCGTCCTGCGTGAGGACGATGTGAAGCCCGGCGACGACATCGCGAAGGTCATCGGCTATGACGACAGCGTGGTCGAGTTCGAGATCACGCCCAACCGTCCCGACTGCCTTTCCGTCATCGGCCTCGCCCGCGAGGCGAGCGCGACCTTCAAGCGCCCCCTCAAGCTGCACACACCCGAGGTCAAGGGCTGCGGCGGCAGCATCGCGGAGCCGGTCGACATCGAGATCGAGGACGGCGAGCTTTGCCCGCGCTACACCGCGCGCATGGTGAAGAACGTCAAGATCGCGCCCTCCCCGAAGTGGATGCGCGAGCGCCTGCGCAACTCCGGCGTGCGCCCGATCAACAACATCGTGGACATTACGAACTACGTCATGCTCGAGTACGGCCAGCCGATGCACGCCTTCGACTTCTCCTGCGTGGACGGCGGCAGGATCGTCGTCCGCACCGCGCGTGAGGGCGAGGTCATTCAGACCCTCGACGGCAACGACCGCAAGCTCACGCCGAATATGCTCTGCATCTGCGACGAGCACAAGCCCGTGTGCGTCGCGGGCGTGATGGGCGGCGCGAACAGCGAGATCGTCGGCGATACGGCGATGGTCCTCTTTGAGAGCGCCAACTTCAACGGCGTGTCCGTCCGCCGCACGGCGGCGGCCCTCGGGATGCGTACCGACGCCTCCGCACGCTACGAAAAGGGTCTTGACCCGATGAACACCATGAAGGCCGTGCAGCGTGCCTGCGAGCTGGTCGAACTGCTCGGCTGCGGCGAGGTCGTGGACGGCGTGATGGACGTCATCGCCAAGGACAAGGCTCCCACGGTCGTGAAGCTTGAGCCGGAGAAGATCAATGCCCTGCTCGGCACCGACCTGCCCGAGAGCCTGATGCGCGAGATCCTTCTCTCACTCGGCTTTGAGCTCAGCGGCGACGACATTCTTGTGCCGAGCTGGCGCGGCGATGTGGAGCATTACAGCGACATTGCCGAGGAGGTCGCCCGTTTCTACGGCTACAACAACATTCCCTGCACGCTCATGCGCGGCGAGACGACGCGCGGCGGCTTCAGCGAGCAGCAGCTCTTTGACCGCGCGCTCGGCGAGACCTGCCGCACGCTCGGCTACGACGAGATCATCACCTACTCCTTCATCAGCCCGTCGTACTACGATAAGATCCGTATGCCGAAGGACTCCCCGCTGCGTAAAAGCCTGAAGATCCTCAACCCGCTGGGCGAGGACACCTCCATCATGCGCACGACCATCCTCCCCTCCATGCTGGAGATCATCACCCGCAACTACAACTACCGCAACAAGGCCGTGCGCCTCTACGAGCTGGGCAAGATCTACCTGCCCCGCGAGGACGGTCTGGCCGACGAGCCGAAGATCCTCTCCCTCGGCGCTTACGGCGATGGGATGGACTTCTTCACGCTCAAGGGCGGTATCGAGGCCATTCTCCGCGCCTGCCGCATCAAGGACGTCCGCTTTGAGGCCTGCACGGACAACGCCTCCTATCACCCCGGCCGCTGCGCGAAGGTCTATGCCGGCGATGTCGAGCTTGGTGTGTTCGGTCAGATCCACCCGCTCGTCGCGGCCACCTACGGCGTGGACGCGGAGATCTATGCCGCTGAGCTGCGCTTTGACGCGCTCTACTCTGTGCGGGGCGGTATCCCCGTCTACCAGCCGCTGCCGAAGTTCCCTGCTGTTACACGCGATATCGCCGTGGTGTGCGCCGAGAGTGTCACCGTCGGCGCGCTGGAGGACTGCATTCGCCGCGGCGCGAAGGGCCTTTTGAAGAAGGTCGAGCTGTTCGACATTTACCGCGGCGTGGGCGTCGCGCCGGGCAGCAAGTCCGTCGCGTTCAGCCTGACGCTGCGCGCGGACGACCGCAGCCTCACCGGCGAGGAGGCCGACGAGGATGTGAAGAGCATCCTTGCGCTGCTCGAAGCCGAGCTGGGCGCGAAGCTGCGCTGACAAAAGAGCATTTTTATCAGGGACCGCATGGCACGAGAATTGCCGTGCGGTCCTTTCCCATTGCCCAAATTTCTTTCGTTTTTCGGCAAAAAGGCATGGACAAGCGCAGGAAATCGTAGTATACTCCATGCAACAGGTATCACAGGCGTTTAAACCTAACATTAGAAAAAATTATGATAAAGCGAGAACAGGAGGAACATGGCGATGGCATACAAGGAAAGCTACGCGGGCAGGATCAACCGCAAGCTCAACAAAAAGCTCCATGTGGTAGAGGTCGCGGCGGGACGGCAGAAGGCCGACCTCGTTTTGAAGAACGCGACCTATGTAAATGTGTTCTGCAACCAGCTCAGCCGCGGCGACATCGCGGTAGCCGAGGGGCTGATCGCCGGCATGGGCGGCCACTACGAGGGTGAGGTCGAGGTCGACATGAGCGGCAAGCTCGTGCTGCCCGGCTTTGTGGACGCGCACATCCATCTGGAAAGCTCGCTCGTCAGCCCGAAGGAGTTCGCCAAGGCCGTTCTTCCGCACGGCACCACGACCGTTATCACCGACCCGCACGAGATCGCCAACGTCATGGGCACCGACGGCATCGAGTATATGCTGCAGGCCACCGAGGACCTGCCGCTCGACGTGCGCTTCATGCTGCCGAGCTGCGTGCCCGCCACCCCGCTCGACGAGAGCGGTGCGAACCTTGATTACCGCGCCATCGACAGCTTCTACGAGCACAACCGCGTCGAGGGCCTTGCCGAGATGATGAACTATGTCGGCGTCGCCAATGCCGACGAGCAGGTGCTCGAGAAGATCGTCGCGGCGCAGGCGCATCACAAGAAGATCGACGGCCACGCTCCCGGCCTTTCCGGCAACGACCTCAACGCCTACGTTGCCGCCGGCGTCTACTCCGACCACGAGTGCTCCGACATGGGCGACGCGCTCGCCAAACTCGAGCGCGGCCAGTACATCATGATCCGCGAGGGCACCGCGGCGCGCAACCTTGACGCGCTGCTGCCGCTGCTCACCCCGCAGTATTACACCTACTGTATGTTCTGCACGGACGACAAGCACCCCAACGATCTGCTGGAAAAGGGTCACATCGACTACATCATCAAGAAGGCCATCGCCGCGGGCGTGGACCCCATCATCGCCGTCAAGTGCGCGAGCCACCATGCTGCCCGCTACTTCCTGCTCAACAACCGCGGCGCCATTGCGCCCGGCTTCCTCGCCGACTTCGTTATCATCGACAACTTCCGCGACTTCAATATTCTCGAGGTCTACAAGAAGGGCAAGCTCATGTTCGACGGCAAAGAGGTCGCGCCCTTTGAGGCTCCCGAGATCGACCCGCATCTCATCAAGCGCTCCCACGAGACCTTCCACGTCGCGCACCTCACCGCCGACGATTTCACCGAGACCCGCCCGCGCGCCGTGCTCGGCATGGTCCCGGGCGAGATCGTGACGACCGACGCCGGCTACGCCGACAAGATCGACCTGGAAAACGACATCCTCAAGATTGCGGTCATCGAGCGCCATAAGAATACGCACCACATCGGCATCGGCTACATCAAGGGCTACGGCCTCAAGTCCGGCGCGGTGGCGACCTCCATCTCGCACGACAGCCACAACATCATCGTTGTCGGCACGAACGAGGAGGACATCGCGGCGGCAGCCAACCGCGTCGTCGAGCTCGGCGGCGGCATCGTCGTGCTCGACCACGGCGAGGTGCTCGGCGAGGTCCGGCTCCAGATCGCGGGCATCATGAGCGAGGAGCCGCTCGTGGACGTCAACCGCGAGCTGGAAAACGCCAAGGAAAAGGCGTTCGCCCTCGGCGTGAGCCGCGGCGTCGATCCGTTCATGACGCTCTCGTTCATGGCGCTGCCGGTCATTCCGACGCTGCGCCTGACCACCCGCGGCGTGTTCGACACCGTGACGCAGAAGTACGTCTGAAAAAGGCCGCGCCGGACGGCGGCGCAGCCGCCCGGCGGAAACGAATCAAAAAAGCGGGAGACACAGGGTTTGCACCGTGTGTCTCCCGTTCGTTATGCAAACGCAGGACAAAATAAAAAAATGCGCCGTTTCCTCGTCTCCGCAGCCTTCAAAAAGCGGACTGCAATTTTCTGCTTGCTCCCTGCGCGGGGCTGTGATACAATAGCGTCGTTATGCGGGCATGATGAAATTGGCAGACATGCGAGATTTAGGTTCTCGTGCTTTACGGCGTTGGGGTTCGAGTCCCCATGCCCGCACCAAAATGTGTTGATGAAAGATGCAACGCCGAAAACGCCGCACGAAAGTGCGGCGTTTTCACATATAATGCGCCACTTTTAGAATGAAAAAGTTGCAAAAACTCGATTTTTCAAAATTTCAGTTTTGCCCAGCGAGAGGCGACATTTTGAAGATGCGCCCTGCCAGATTTGTGGTCTGGTGTGGTT
>ERZ1106976.2865-NODE-2865-length-14627-cov-3.974609_pt1 | contig 14627 bp, 13 predicted proteins | sample MGYA00403687_ERZ1106976 | MGnify/ENA primary metagenome ERZ1106976 (study PRJEB35170, sample SAMEA104062446) | human gut metagenome | biome: human gut; feature: human-associated habitat; material: faeces | place: Denmark | collected 2013-02-22 ... | reverse complement strand
GTGTAATCCGCCGGACGGAACGCCACGCCGTTGTTGTTGCTGACGCCGTTTTCATCGCGGGTGCACCATTTGCGGTAAAAGCTGGCTGACTTACTATGGCGCGAAGGATCTTAAACAGTCCAGCTCGCGGTCAGTATACGTCATTCGCCTTCAGAAAGATCTGGTTCTCGCCGGTTGTGGGAACCTGGAGGCGGACGGCTATTTCGGTGAGGCAACGCTGAAGGCAGTCAAGCGATTCCAGGCAACACACAGTTTGACTGTAGATGGCATTGCCGGAGACGCAACCAAAAAGGAACTTTGGAATACTGTACACTAAAACATACCCCTCCTGCCAAGTCTGGCAGGAGGGCACCTCTCAAAACCCTGTATTGGCAACGAGTCCCCAATCGTCATCGTTCTGATAGATTTCAGTAATCTCTCCGGTTTTCGCCTGGACACAGATTCTTATGCTGATCGGGATTTTTCCATCGATGCACAGCTCGAACGCTTCATCATATAGCATTGGATCTGTAACGTTCAGCGTGGTGAACACGAAGCAGTACGTGTCGACCGGCGACGTAAGATAGCCTTCGCGCACCGCGTAGTATTTAAGATCGTCGCGCGTCCAGCCCTTCGTGCTCAGCAAAGCTTCTTCCGCTATCTGATAAGCGGCATCGCGCGAAATCGCGTCCTCCGACGGCAAACCGAATGGCTTGTCCAGAAGGTACAGAACGTCGTCGGTGATCCGAGTCCCCTCGGCTTGCAGCTTGGCTACCCGCGGCGTCCATTCCTGTCGGAACTGATACAGATTTTCAATCGTCCAAAGCTGCCCGCCGACCAGCAAATCGTACCAGTCGTCCCGCCACGAACGCGTTTCCGGCTCCGTTGCTTCCAGGATGCTTCCGTCATTGGCAATAGAAATGGTAACGCTCCCTTCCGTCTGTGTATCGGAGGCGAGCTGCAGCGTGATCTGCCACAAGCGAATAACTTGCCGGTTTTTATCCATATAAATCTCGAAAGCTACTGCCTTATGCGGGCCGTATTGATCGCGGGAAATGCCGGAGGTGCTTTCGTAATAATCGTAAGCAATCTCCAGCGCCGCGCTTTCCGACAAATCATCGTCTCCGGGAACGGCATACAGCCAGTCTCCGGGCTCATTCAAGGTATATCCATACAATTCAGCCGAAAGCTGCGCGCGCTCTTCGTGCGTCCAGTAATCGATTTGGCCCTTTTCAGAGACCAGAATTCCCAACACATCGAGGAATTTAGTTCCGTCGTCGTCAGGGAAACGCTCCAGGAGAAGCTCCATGATCACGCGATCCTTTTCTTCCTGAGACAATTCATCGCCGTATACCAGCTCGAGCTTTTCCGAATTCAATTCTGCACCGGCGTTTTGCAGAATCTCCACCAGCTCCAGCTTGTGCTCAAAGCTCCAATCGTTGATGAACGCGTCGCCCTCTTCCTTTTCAATCTGGAACGCTTCATGCATTCCGCCGAAGATCGACATGGCGGCAAAACCGATTGCGCTCGCCAGCAGCACCAGCAGCGCTATGAGCACGGCGACCGGAAGCTTCCGATTCAAACGCTTCGTTGGAACACGGCTTTCGCGGATTTTCCGCATGATGTCGTCTTTATTCTGCTCGCTCAGCTTTGCGTCCGCCAGGCCCGTGTCGATCGCCCGTTTGATATCATTGGGATTCATCATAAATCCTTCTCCCTCCACGAACTTTTCAGCAAACTCAGTCCCTTGCGCAAGCGACGACTGACCATTGAGCGACTGATATGTAGCGCCTCTGCGATTTCCTGTTGGCTCATCTCCTGATAATAGTAGAGCAGGATAACAACTTTATAGCGTTCGGGAAGCTGCACGACATCCATTAGCATTTCAAGTTCTTCGTAAGGTACGCCTTTTTCTTTCAGCGACCGTTCGTTGACCGGCGCGGACGTATCGATCATTTGAAACCATTTCGTTCTGCGGTAGCTTCGACATACATTGATAGCGATCGACGTCAGCCACGTCTTTTCGGAACATCCGTTTCTTCCTTCAAACCGGTTCATGAATCGCCATGCGTTGAGAAACGTGTCCTGCACAGCGTCCTCAGCCAACCCATAGTCCATCAGATAGACGATGCATACCTTAAATAGTGCGTCGCCATATTGATCAATCCAATTCTGGATTCGAATCTCACCAGATTCATAATCCATCGTATCTTCCATACAGCCCACCTTCCAGCGGTTGTTGTCCTTAGTAACGATAACAATGCTATATTATTAGACGCAGAAAATGCGTCCCACTGACAAATAATAAATGTTAAAAATTGACGTAGCGCTCAGTCGACAATAAGTTTCTGCACAAAAAAACTCCCGGCTGTGGTAGCCAGGAGAGCAGAAGCAGAATGTCAATGTTCAGAAGAGCACCAAGCAGTATCAGAAACACCATCCAATAATGCGTATCCAGAAGCGGTGGCACGATATTATGGATTTTGGAGGACACAAGTAACGCTGCGGAGGAAGCTTATTGCGTTTCCGAATGGAGCAGTTTGACAAGCCCAAGGAAGAAACTGCTTCCGGTATCGAGCGTAACAGCAATGTTTGCGTTCGCCGTTCCTTTCTGGTAATGGAACGTCCCCTTATTACAGAAGCCGGAATGCGTATTGCCAATACTGACAGAGCAACGGTCGTCGTTCAGTGTACAATCGATGCGGAAATTGCAGGCGGTTTGTTCCATGGTAAATAGTGCTCGGCTTTCTCCTTCAAGGAAAAGCTCAATATTACGCTCGCCCATGTTCAACAGAGGAATCTTGATGCGGCTGCCGTTTTTTGCGCAGATGCGCAAAGACATCGCCGATTCCGGCGAAATATGAGCGCTGGCATGATCCAGCTGAAGCTCAAGAAAAAAGCTCCCATTGCAAGGGAGCGTAATGCGAACAGGCGACTTATCCGCCGAATCATATGGAGCAAAAAGGTAAATGAGCAGCGCATCATCCTTTCTCATGGAGTCATAGTAGATTTCGCCGCTTGAGGTATATACGATGCTGTCATCATTGGATATGCCGACGTCGACAGCGCAATTAACGGCGGTAATCATGATCGCCACAACATGATCGTTGCTATGAAGGAGCGTTTTCTGCAAGGCATATGCCCCTGTATCCCTGGTAATAAAGAATAATATCAATATGGCAGAAGCCAGCGTCTTTTTCATCATGCACCCTCGCTCTGATATATTTCACAATGCACTGTTTACAAAATCGCAGATGCGACGAATTGCCGCAGCCTGCTTGCGTTTCATGGTTCGTTCAGATCTCCCGTTTTCATAGCCCCATATCCGATCAAACTCCGCGGATGTACGCGTCCAATCCAGCCCGTCGATAACGTGTTTCTGAACGATCAATCTTTCGTCTTTAGGCAGCAGGTTTAGCCATGCTTTGACTTGATTGCAGTGCTGTATCGCATTTTCATCCTGCGAGCGAAGCGTTGATAATGCGTGATACAATCTGTAACTCCGCAATTCGTTGAGGATATCGTGCTCCGTCATGCCCATCCCCCCTATTCAGGAATAAAGAAAAGAGCACGCGAGCGGCGTACTCTTTCTCATAATGCTGCAGCTATACGTTTCTGCATCCATCATCAATATACCATGAAAAAACAGCGCCGTAAAGGTTCAATATTGGTCCATTTCAAATCCAAAAACGGTTCATTGAATCTGAATACGCCACTGATCGCAAATGGCCTGAATTTGAACCCATATTGAACCTTTTGCAGGGACAATTTCTGTGATAGTATAGAATTGACAGTATACGTAAAGAAGTAATGAGATAAGTACAATGCACGCAATGCAAATTTATGCTTTATATTCTATTTTGAGTTAAAACTACATTTGTGTCAAAGGGCTGGACGCACAAAATATGCGTCCGGCCTTTTACAGATAAAAGGAAACGGAGGAAAAGACAATGTCGGAAAATCAGGTGTTAGACGTATTCAATCAGTACAGGAAGATGCGGACTGAGGCATCGTCCCATTTGCAGGAAGGCACAAAAGAACAGAAAGTCAGGCGTTTGGTCAAGGCATGGCTGCAGTACTTACCGCGCGAAGAACGCTTCATACTGTACAGGAGACTGGTCTGCGAGCTTGATTATTCGGAGGTTGCGGACGCGATGCGGCGTCTCTGGGGTGCTGACGGAGCAAGAGATTTCTCCGCGCTTCTGGTCAAACAAGTCCGCGCGATCAGCAGGATCATCGAATTCATGGACACGTACGGAGCGGGACTGGAATAACAAAATGGCCCGATATTGGCACTGGCACATCCTTCTTGCAGCATATATCATGGACTTAGCGGAAAAACAAGGGGGCACCGAAGATGCAGATGGATATTGTCTGGTTGCTGAAAAGCGGGCGCTATTTAACTTCCAAGCGCCTCTTTCTGGAAACGCTTCTCGCTGCAGCCCAGAAAGCGAATCCTACATACGATGACATTATCGACCAGATTACATTCAAGCGAGAAGAATGTGCTGATTCAACAGCCCAGGATGCAGGACAAAGCCGAACGGAATATGCAGCGCTGAATCTGGATGCGCTTTATAAAGCGGAGCTTCGCAGTCATGACGAGTTGATTCGGACGCTGCAAGGCAGATTGGTTCGCATTGAACACTTTGTGCGTATCCGAGAGGCTATATTGATGGCGCTTACGACTGAAGAACGCATTCTCGTTGAAAAGCACTATGACGAGGGAATATCGTTGCTGGCGATCGCGGATAAACCGCTCGTGGAAGGCGGGTATTCCAAATCTCAAAGCACATTAAAACGAATGCTGAAAGGGATTCACCAAAAGGCGGAGCGGGTTGTATCCGGCGTGTGGTGTCCATGCGAGAGAAATCTTCCGCCAAACGCTTAAGCGCATATGCAGTGCAGCAAAAGAATCTAAATGAGGAATTAAGAGGTGAATACAATGGCAATTACTTCTCTTCGGGAAGGCGACAAAAACGATTACGTGAAGATCCTGCAGGAACTTCTCAATCGCCTTCGATATGATTGCGGAAACGCCGACGGCTTTTTCGGAAGACAAACAACTTGGGCTGTAAAGTGGTTTCAAAAAAGAAACGACTTGACCGCAGACGGTATTTGCGGCGAGAAGACGCGGGATGCGTTGCTCCGCGCAAATGCGGCGAAAGGCGTGCCTGCGCAGCATGAGAGCTGGCACTACGGCATTGACCCACTCGTCTTTTTCATGAATGCGCCGCTTTGGAAATCGTACCCATATGATGCAGTGAATACTTCCGGCGTAGAAACTGTCGGAAAGACGGGCTGCGGCCCCACTACAATGGCGTCCATTCTTACCAATCTCCTGGGAAAAGCAATTCTTCCGCCTGTTCTCTGCGATTGGGCGAATCAGCGCGGGTATCGTGATCCCAAGGGCGAAACGGGAACAGCCCCTGCGTTCTTTGCAAAGTGCGCCGCTGAATATGGTTTGAACTCCGCAAGCATCAGCATATCGGATAGCAAACCTGCAACGTCAGAGCTCTTTTCTCAAATTGATCATGCTCTGAGATCGGACTCTCTCATTGCCGCCAGCGTCAATAGCCGTTCTCCCTATACCAGCAGCGGTCATTACATCATGATTTATAAGATTGATAATGGGAAGGTGTATATCAAAGATCCCGTTGAGCGCAACAACAGAATTACGCCCCAGCCGATCCGCTCCTGGATCGACGGGCAATGGGCAAAGCGATTTATCCGTATTGGAAAGTAATTTCCATAACAATTCAGTTTTTTTGATTTTGATTAACATTTTTCCGTATTTCAGCATCTAATAGATGGGAGCTATAAATATATGATGTCCGCCCGTGGAAACTTGCTTCCCGAGCGGGCATTTTGTAACAGCGAAGCAAATTGTCCCAGACTTGTCACTGTTAAGACGACGGAGATCATGCTAGCATACAGGTACAGGGAAGTTCGAATTTCGAAAGGAGATTTTCAAATGAACCGACTGTACATTGACGGCATGATTGCCAGCGAACCCGTTTTCAAAATGGAACCCGGCGAGATTCCGCACCTGACGTTCCGCTTGGGCGTTCGTCACAAAACCCGCTCCGGCGAGACGCGCTTTGAATACTACCGCGTCAGCGCGTGGCACAAGACGGCGCTCTGGGCGCAGGACAGGCTCCGGCGCGGTCAGCTCGTCAGCGTGGCGGGGTATCTCACGCAGCGGACGGTGTATCGCACGGAAGAAACGCTGCGCTGCGCGGAGATCGTCGCGGAGCAGTTCCAGCTTTTGAAGCCGCTGGGCAATTCTTCCGCGGACGGCGCGGCGTGAATGCCGCAATTCCCGCAAAGGGGGGTGGTTTCCATGATCTAGGAACCAGAATTCAACGGAAAGGAGGGCTTTTCATGGAAGAAAGCATCAGCAAAATCCTCGAGCTGGGCGTCAGCCAGGGCATCTGGGCGGCTTTGTACATCTACCTGTTTTTCCGAATGCTAAAGGAAAACAAGGAGCGCGAAGACCGCTACCAGGAAACCATTGACCGGCTGAGCGACAACATCGAGGGCGGGATCGAAAAGATCCAGAACAAGCTGGACAGTATGTCAAACGGCAACTGATTCCGGAACACTTTTACGACCATCTCGCCGGACGAAATATCGGCGGGGAACAATCAAAAAACAATCAGAAAAGGAGAAAATATCATGTCTACGACCTATAATCTTGGCCGAATTGGTCTGAATCTTCGCGGCGATTTTGACGCCGCAGCCAGCTATGAAAAGCTGGACGTTGTCTTTTACGATGGCAGCAGCTATGCTGCAAAATCTGCCTGCACGGGTGTACTTCCGACGAATGCGGATTTCTGGACGCTGCTTGCTTCCGGCACGCCGGGCACGGTCGCGTCCTCGGACGATCTTTATCGCCTCGGCATTCAGGCGGGACTGACGGACGTATTCGACGTTGATTCGAAGAAAATCACGGAATACCCGATCGTATTCCCGAAGCCGTTCCTCGAGGGCACCGTGCCGGTCTGCGTTCCCGTGTTTTACACCGGCTCTACGGGACTGACGATGGCGAGCGTTTCCGTGGTTGCCTATGCGCCGACGAATACCGGCTTTAACGCGCGCTGCATCAACAATTCGAGCAGCGGCCGTACGCCGCGCGTCAGCTGGATTGCCATTGGCATTCCGGATCCCGCGCGGATTGGCTGATGGGAGGCAATTATGGAAAATATTCGGACGATTCTATCCCTCGACGGCGCGGCGGAGGACGTATCGCGGCGCGAGGCGAATGTGAAGCACTTCTGTCTGGATGGGAATCGCCGGCAGGCGATCTCCTATTCGGCAAACGTGCATTTCCGCGATGCGCAGGGGCGCTGGGCGGATATCGACAACACGCTTGAATCGGTGATGGTCGGCGGTCGCGAAATGCTTCGCAATCGGGCGAATGCGGTTTCCATGCTGCTGCCGCGGCGCATGAATGCAGGCAGCGAGGTGTCCGTTTCCCGAAACGGAAAGACCTTTTCATGGCGCTTTGAACAGGCGAACGGCGGCGATGCGCGCGTATTTACCGGCGCGGAACTGAAGAAGCTGCGTCTGGCGCGTCTGGCGCAGAAACTGCCGCGCTATGTCGGGCGCACGCTGGAAAGTTTGCTGAATGCAAATCTTGCCGAGGAGCTGGAAACGCCGGTTGAAAGCCGAATGGCGCCGATGCTCATGCGTTCGGAGGCACGCTATGAACAGATTTGCCCGGGCGTTTCCGTTCGCTATTCGCTGAACGGCGAGCGATTGAAGGAGGATATCCTGATCGACAATGCGGACGCGCTGAATCGCGCGGTTATCCGACTGTCAGACGTATTTGACTACCGCGTTTCGGAGGACGGCGAGCTGCTCGTGTGCGACCGCGAAACGGGCGAAATCGAATTCATGATGGGCGTTCCGATCGTATACGACGCAAATGATCGCTTTACCCGCGCGCAGGTTCAGCTTGAAGACGGCGTGCGTATGCGCTATGCGCTGGATGCGGAATGGCTGAACGCCGTCGCGTTTCCGGTTACGATCGACCCCGTGGTGATCACGAAGGTCGAGGACGAGGCGATCGCGGATGCGTATATCTGGAAGAAATACGCGGACAGCAATTTCGGCAAGGCGCACCTGATGCGCTGCGGCATCGGCGAGGGCGGCGAGAGCATTTCGCTGATTCGATTCAAGACGCTGGTCAATCAGCGCGCATCGGATACGATTCTCTCCGCGCAGCTGCGCACGATTGCGTTTGCCTATCCCAGCAAGACCGAATATTTCGGCTGCTATCCGATCAAAACGCCGTGGACGGAAACGGGCGTTACCTGGAACGGTATGTCGCCCGACAACGCGGAGCATATTGGCAGCGAGCTGCTCTGCTATGTGAACGGCACGAATTCCGCCTGCTATTTCGACGTCACCAATCTCTATCGCAGCTGGTATCAGAAGGACGAAAACGGCGATTCGCGCAATTTCGGCGTGGCGCTGCGCTATTGCGGAAAGAGCAATGCATCGGATAAATACGTCGAATGGTATGCGGCGAAGTACGACAGCGAAAGCGCATATGGCCCGTGCATGATCGTCAATTATGTATCCCATGCCGGATGCACGCCGTGGGGCACGTATGAATCCATGAGCGCAGGCCGCGCGGGCGCGGCGCACGCCGATCTTTACAACGGCAATCTCGTTTACACGCATTCGGATATTGCCGGTTCCGGCGCGCGAATGCCCGTTTCGGTTGGGCACGTGTACAACAGCTGCCTGTCCGCATCGAATCCCGTGGGCTGCGGCATGGGCTGGCGCACGACGATGCACCATTCGCTGATTCAGAAATCGTATGATTCCCTTTCCTATTATATATGGACGGATGGCAATGGCACGGAGCACTATTTCCGAATCAACGGCGCGCAGCCGTATACGGATATGGACGGCATGAACCTCAAGCTGAATGCCGGCGATACGGGCATTACGATTGAGGACAAGCAGCACAACGTAATGACCTTTCCAGCGGCGAACGGCGAAACGCCCGTATGGATTGCGTCGCTTTCGGACAGCTGCGGAAATGCAATGCGCTTTACCTATCTCGCGGACGGCAGGCTTCAGACGATCGAGGACGGCGCGGGGCGAATCACGCAGTTTGCATACGATGATTCCGGCGCGCTGATTTCCATCTCCGCGCCCGGCTGCCCGCAGGTGAATTACGCATATGAGGATGAAAAGCTGACTCAGATCACCTATTCGGACGTTGAATCCGGCGGCACGACCTTTGCCTATCAGGCGGATTCCGCGCTGCTTGAAAGCGCGCAGGATTTCACGGGCGTGCGCATCGGCATTTCCTATGAAGCGCCCGGCTCCTATGACGCTGCGGCGATCGATCAGTATTCCGTGCAGGCGTGCCGCGTGCTTTCGCTGGAACAGTCGGCAGGTGCACTCGCAGGCGCAAAAAAGAACTTCGATTATCGCCATATGACTACGCGCGTTACCGCCGTACGCGACGCGGAAAGCGAGCATGGCAAGACGATTACCTATCAGTTCAACGACGGCGGCAATGTCGTCGGAATGTACGACGAGCTGGGATTTGCGCAGTACAGCGCGTTTTCCGCGTCGATTCCAAATCAGCAGACCGGCGCATCGAAGCTGCAGGGCACGGTGATCAACCTGCTGCGCGGCGTGGACTTTTCCGCGAACTGGGAAGGCGAAGTGCTGAATGTGGATTCGGAAACGCGAAAACTCGGGCTTCCTTCGCTGAAGCTGATTCAGCAAACGGCAGGTCAGACGGTGCAGGTCAGTCCCGGCGAGACGTATACATTCTCCGCGTTTGTGCGAACCGAAGCCGGAAGCCGCGCGCTTCTGCGAATGACCTGCGGCGAACAGATTTGCGAAAGCAGAGTCCATGAAGGCGATTGGGAGCGGCTGTTTGTGACGATTCAGTCACCTGAAGGCGCGTCCGCCGCGACGGTCGAGCTGATTTCTGAATCCGGCACGGCGTGGTTTTCTGCGCCGCAAATGGAAAAGGGCAGCATTCCGAACCGCGTCAATCTCCTGAGCAACGGCAATTTCGCGCGCACGGTTCAGAACGCGCAGCGCCCGTTCCCCGAGGACTGGATTGCGGGCGACGGCGCAGCTTCCACCTCCGCGGACAACGGTGTTCTCCTTTTGAATCACGGAATGCCCGAGACGCTCACCGGCGGCGCGATGCGAATGTACAGCGACGTGACCGATTACAGCGTCTGCATCAATCAGACGCTCAATATGCGCGGCGAACCGGGCGATACCTTCGTGCTGGGCGGCTGGCTGAACGCGCGCTCGGTCGCAAATCAGCATCCGCTGTTCGCCTATCGATTCCACAATGCCGATGAAAACGCGTGGACGGGCTGGATCGGCAACGAATGCAGCAGCGAATGGGTCGGCTGGCAGTTCGCCTGCTTTGCCATCGCCGCGGATGTGAATTACGATCAGATTGAGATTTCCATCAATTACGGCGGCAATGCGCAGTTCGGCCTGTTCAGCAATATCTTCCTGCATCGCGAGCAGTTTGGCGAGAGCTTCGCCTATGACGATAAGAAGAATCTCATCAGCACGTCGACGCTTTCCGGCGAAAAATCCGGCATGGAATACGATGATTTTGACAATCTGATTCGCTATATCGCCCCCGGCGCAGAGGCTTCCGAGGCATTCGCGCTGGCCTATGGCGACACCGACGACGAGAAGAAAAAGCATCTCCTGCGCAGCGAAACCTCGCCCTCCGGCGTGAATAAGACGTACACCTACGACGCATTCGGCAATCCCGTTTCCAGCCGCGTTCAGGGCGAAGGCGCATTCATTGCGTCCGAAACCGCCTGGCAGAACGGAAATTACCCGATCTCCAGCACCGATGCGCGCGGCAATGCGGCCGAAAAGACGGTCGATCCTGAAACCGGTCTCGTGCAGAGCGTGACCGATCCAGCCGGTCAGACCGTGAATTACACCTACGATGCGTCCCGCCGCGTAACCGGCGTGGAAACCTCCGCGGACGGTAAGGCGTACAAAAACGCCTACACCTATGAAAACGACCGCGTCAAAACCGTCGCCCACAACACCGACGGCGATGCGCCGGACGTGATCTATTCCTTTGAATACGATGCGCTCGGCCGCAAGACGAAGGTAAAGGTTGGCACGCAGACGCTGTCCGAGAACGTCTATCATACCGATCGCAGCGGGCTTCTGAAGGAGGTGCGCTATGGCAACGGCGGCAAGGTTCGCTATGCTTACGACGAATTCGACCGCCCGACGCAGGTCTTCCTCGACGATTCGGCGCAGCCGCAGTGCGAATACGAATACGGCGCGAACGGCGAGGCGAGCTTCGTTCGGGACAATCGCCTGAACCGCAAGCTCCAGACGGAATACGATCTCTCCGAGCGCCCGTGCCAGACGACGCTGCGCGACGCGCAGACGGACGCGCTGATTTACCGCACGACGCTGGAATACGATCGCCGCAGCCGCCTGAAGTCCTTCCGTGAACAGACGGCGGACGGCGCGCATGAAACGACGTTCGCATACGACGCGGACAGCCGCCCGAAGCGCATTGAATTCGACGGCGAAGCGCTCGAATACGCCTATGATTCCCTCGGCAGGCTGGCGAGCCGCAAGATCGGAATGGTGGAAACGCAGTATGAATACCTCCCGGGCGACGAAAATCATTACGGCGCGGGCGCAAGCACAAATCTGGTGAAGAAAATCACCCAGAACGGGATGAATTTCGAATACGCTTACGACAATCGCGGCAACATCATCTCCGAGAAGAGAGGCAATCTAACCACAACCTATGCCTATGATGCGCTGGGACAGCTGATTCGAGTAAATGATCCGCATGAAAATGCGACGTGGGTCTATAACTACGACCGCGGTGGAAACATCACCAGCAAGGTGAAGTATGCCTACACTACCGGCACGCTGGGAACTGCGGTTGAAACGATTCCGTATGCTTACGACGATGCGAATTGGAAGGATAAGCTGACCTCTTACAACGGTACTGCGATCACGTATGACGCAATCGGCAATCCGTTGAATGATGGTAGTTGGACGTACGAATGGGCAGTCGGCAGACAGCTCAAAAAGATGTCCCGCGACGGACAGTCCCTGACCTTCAAGTACGACCACAATGGTATGCGTATCCGGAAGGTGCTGGAGCATAGCTGGTATCCTGAGACGACGAGCTATACCTACCATGGCAAGTTGCTGATGCATATGGAGGTTAACTACACCGATTTCGATGAAGTTGAGCATACCGACAAGCTGCACTTCTTCTACGATTCCCAGTCCCGCCCTGCAAAGGTTAGCTACAACGGAAATATTTATACTTATCTTCACAATTTGCAGGGCGATATCGTCGGAATTCTTGACAGCACTGGCAATCTCGTAGTAGAATACAAGTATGATGTTTGGGGTAAGTTGTTGAGCACCACTGGTTCGCTCGCTGACACGCTCGGCATTCGCAATCCGTTCCGCTATCGTGCTTACGTCTATGATGAGGAATCTGGGCTGTACTATTTGCGCAGTCGCTACTATGTTTCTTGGCGATGTGTTTTTTTGAACGCCGATTCTATTCTGGGTATTCGAGGGGGAATTCTATCTCATAACGCTTACGGATATTGTGGCGGGAACCCTGTTATGCAAGAAGATCCTGACGGACTATTTGGAAATGGCTCTGTGCATAGTTGGGTATGTGAGGATATCGTAGCAAGGTCAGGAGGCACAATCATGCGGAAAGATTATCAACTGGTATCCCTTGAATCTGGTGGCTATGGGTTGCTTGACTTAGGGTAACACCGCACAAATGAGGTGTCGGCTGGCGAATGGATTTTTCGTCAGATACAAATGCAAATTTCGAAGGTTTACTGGCGGTAAATCGAGGAATTTGCATGCCGCAGATGGCGGAAAAGACATCGCCGGACGCGCCGCCGAGTTGTGCGGTGTTGCCTTAGTTGATCCTTCTACTGGCGAAATATGGGAAGTAAAGCGGGTTTCTGTGTCTGTGTCAGCAGCTATTCGTCAGTTCAGCGCGTACCTTAGGGGGACGCCTAACGAAAAAAAATCGAAGCTGAAAAATATACTGCTGGTGACTATGATAGGATTCCCCCTCGTGCTTTCATCTGTGAGGGATACCTTGTTGTATATGGAGCTCTTGAAAATGGCATCGTCCTGTACGATTATATTGACTTGAAGAAAGTCTGCTATGTTTCATTAGTTGTACTCCTAGCTAAACTAACGAATACCGCGGCAAAATATGCAGCAAGGGCAGGGGCAAAGGCGGCACTTGGAGGGGCCAGCATATCTCTATGCGGTGCAGGAATACCCGGAGGAGTTCCAAATGTAGGACCTATGGTGCAAGATTTCCGCGTCGGCAGCTATAATGCATGGATGAGTTCGTTTGCGTTCAAGTATTAAAGTGGAGGAAGCACGATGACGCCTGAAGAATCTCTGGAACTCTTTGGCAGGACGAATCATATTACATTGGAACAGCGAAAAAATCGCAGGAAGACATTCGCCGAACGCGTGGGCGCGATCCTGATTCCCGAGGGCTTTGTCCGGCAGCGGAACTATTTCGTTCGGATTCATGGCGATTGGGTGATTCAGGTGGTGAATCTCTCCATGGACAATTTTACCGGCTCCTGCGAAATAGGCGTTTCGTCGCACCGTTGCGTCGGAGACGGATCCTCTCATCTGCTTTACTCGAAACCGTATTTTCCTTATCGGCCAGCGATGCTGATGGAGTATGCCGGTTTTGCGAATGTAGAAAAGGTAGCGGGTTATGCGCATCCCGGCGCGAAATACGTGGGACATAACGTATTCTGGCTGGTTCCCGATTTCAATGAAGCGCTGGGTATCATATGCCGCCTTTTAAGGGAGAGGGTCGTTGCAATACTGAATGAAACGCGCGACAGAGAGAGTTGCAATCGCCTGAAGGCGAGACTTTTGAACAAACCGATTGATATTAACGAAGCATCACAGGAGCGCACGCTTATCGATGAGCTGCGCGAGGGAGAATACGATCAGGCAATCTCGCAGCTGGAGGATTCGATTGAAGGTTTGCGCGAACGTATTGTGCAGTATGAGAACTTTCGATGCTTCTGGTGGCGTATGGTTGCCGAAGGCCGCCCCAACACGAAGCGCAGGAGGCGAGACGTTGAAGAAGCGGAATCCACTGAACGAGGCATTGTAGCGTTTGGAGGCGAGATTGCGGATCTTCGCGAAGCGATTGAACGAATCCGGCAGGGCGACATAGAATGGATACGCGACATAATTCGCCGCTCCTATGAGCTGGTTCGTGAAGACCTGAATCACGCCTGCCCAAAGGCGCTCAAAGCATTCGAGACGCAGAAGAAAAGCTAAGTTATCCCTTTTGCGGAGTAAGCATCAAAGCTTGCTCCGCTTTTGGTTTTCATGCTTCATAACTGAAAAGATCGGCAATCCGCTGAATGATGGTAGTTGGACGTATGAGTGGGCAGTTGGCAGACAGCTCAAGAAGATGTCCCGCAAGGGACAGTCCCTCACCTTCACGTACGACCACAACGGTATGCGTATTCAGAAAGTACTCGAGCACAGCTGGTATCCCGAAACGACGAATTACACCTACCATGGTAAGCTGCTCACCCACATGGAAGTAGCATACACCG
>ERZ1106976.2859-NODE-2859-length-14658-cov-7.229473_pt1 | contig 14658 bp, 18 predicted proteins | sample MGYA00403687_ERZ1106976 | MGnify/ENA primary metagenome ERZ1106976 (study PRJEB35170, sample SAMEA104062446) | human gut metagenome | biome: human gut; feature: human-associated habitat; material: faeces | place: Denmark | collected 2013-02-22 ... | reverse complement strand
CGTTGCGCTCGGTGAAGATGTACTTTGCCATCTTGGGGTTCCAGCGGCGGGTCTGGTGACCGAAGTGCACACCTGCTTCGAGAAGCTGCTTCATAGAAACGACTGCCATAGTAAAAATACCTCCAGATATTGTTTTGCCTCCGCACACCGTGATCCCGGGCCGTATCGGACGGTTCGGGACTGCCCTCCACCCATTTGGGCACAAAAGGGCATAGTGATGCGTGTGTAATGCCTTGTTATAATATCACAAACAAACGCCGGTTGCAAGAGTTTTTCTCTGTTTTTTACAAAGAAATCGTCTGTTTTTCGCTCATTTGCCTGTGTCCACGCCGCTCAGGCCCGCAAGGCCCATGCGCTGCAGGGCGTATCCCCTGCCGAACATCAGGTCGTACTGCAAAAGCCAGTGCTCTGCGCTCCACCGCTGCTGGAACTCGGTAGGCTCCTGCGTGGTGGTGCCGTCCAGATTCATGGTGGTTCCGCGGGTATTGGTGCGGCTGGCCACGCGCAGCTGACGGTTCAGGAACTGGAAGTAGAGCGGCTCTTCCAGACCGTAAATATCCATCATCACCGGCGAGATATCGTAAGCGGCAATGGTGCCAAGGTTCACCTGCTGCTGGCTGTAGTTGGACCACATCAGCAGCGTGGTCTGGTGCAGGCGGGGGTCTGCGCTGGAATCGCTGGCATAGCCGGTAGTGGTGTAGACATCGTAATTGGAATCGATGGGGTTATAGTGGTCGCCCCAGAACACCAGAATGACCGGCTCGTCCACCTGCGAGAAGTATTCGGTCAGTTTGCCCAGCATGGCATCTGCATCCCGGATGCCGGTAGCAAAATCTTCCAGCGCGCCCACGGTGCTGGGCTTGAGGCCCGCCGGGTGGGACAGCACCTTTACGCGCTCGTCGTCCGGGTAGTTGTCCTTGTTATAATTGGTATGGTTCTGCATGGTGACAGCGTGCAGGAAGATGGGCTTGTCCGAGCTGGACTTCATGCTCTGGTACTGCTGGATGATCTGGTCGGCCATGGAATCATCAGTGACAAGGCCGCTGGTCCAGTAGTGCTTGCGCACCTTGGTCACGCCATGCATATCCTCAAGGCTGATAAAATCGTCAAAGCCGAGGTTGGGGTAAGCCTTGTCGCGGCTCCAGTATTTTGCCCAGAAGCAGTGTACGGCTGCGGTCTGGTAGCCCTTGAGCTTGAGGTAATTGGGCATGGCGAACATGGGCTTGGTCACATGCTGCTGGTAGGGCTTGCTGCCGCTGGGCAGGAAGGATACCGAGTAGCCGGTAAGGGCTTCAAACTCCACATCGCAGGTGCCGCCGCCAAAGCTGGGGCTGTAGGCCCGGCCATAGGCGCTGGTCTGCTGCAAGGCGTGCAGGTTCTTGGAGACATCGGTATCAAAGGTGATGCCGTACTGTTCCAGCTCCGAGACATCCCAGTAGGACTCGTCCATCACATAGATGATGGTGGGCTGCTTCACCTGCTCGTCCTTGGGGGTCACGGCGCTGTAGCTGGTGGAGTACAGCGGGCTGGTGGCAAACTTTGGGCTCCCGTCCACATTGTCCAGCAGGGCATCCACCGCTTCCTGCGAGTATTCCTCGGGCTTCGAGATCTCCAGATTGGTGAGGTTGGTCATAAAGCCGGTGATCACGCCGTAGTAGCGGTAGTAGCGGTCCTGCATCCATGCATCCGGCGTAATGCCCAGCACCTGCGTGACAGCGGGCTGCAGGTACACGCCGAACACCAGCAGGCAGAGGGCCGCTATAGTGGCGGCACTGCCCGCCAGCCGGGGCAGCCAGCGCTGTTTGTGACGGCCGCGGTACAGGAAAAAGCTGCCCGCCATCAGCACCAGCACCACGATGATGGTCACGACCATGCTGGGCTGGATCTTGAGGCCCGCAGCAGATGCCACACCGGCAGCCTCCGACACCTGTGTCAGATCCCATGGCAGGAACGGCTCGCCGCGCAGCTGCAGGGTGTAAAAGTTCACCGCGCAGGGCGCACAGCCCAGCACCGCCATGCCCAGCGTGGACAGCGGCGGACAGCGGAGCACCCAGTCCAGCAGCAGCCACACCAGAAACAGCAGCAGCCACGCCAGCAGATAAGCCCCGATGTGCGGGAAGATAAAACTTGCAAAAACGTCTGCGCTCAGGCTCCCGCGGGCGATCCCCTCGCCCAGCAGCAGCACGATCAGCGATGCCGCCAGCGGGAATACCATCCGCAGTGCCAAAAGCGGTTTGGGAGTTTTCATAATTCCTGTTCCTTTCCTCATCCGTGAAACCTCAGATCATACGCAAAAGCACATTTCTTTACGCTTTTTGCACAAAGCTTCTGCGATTATTATAGTCACTTCCACAAAAAAGTCCACCCTGTTTTTGCAAAAAATTTACAAACCCAGCTTCACGCGCAGCTTTTGCCACCATTTGAGCTGTTCCGGCTGCGGCGGTGCTTCCGGCAGGGCCGTGTGCACCAGCACCGCATCCGTGCCAATGGTCTCGATCTCCTGCCATGGAATGGTCAGGCTATCGTCCCGGCCAAGCAATCCGAACAGCCTTGGCCGCCCCAGCAGGATCAGGCTCTGCAGCCGGGCGGTGGCAGGGTCAAAGGTCAGGTCGTCGGCCCGGCCAAGGCAGACCCCCTGCTCCAGCTGCACCACCTCTTTTTCACACAGTTCCCGGATGGTCAATGCCCTTCTCCCCTTTCTGCCACAGCTTATGCAGCCGCCGGGCGCATCATGCAAAAAGCAGTGGAAACCGCATGGCAGATTGTGGTATACTGTGGGCAGAGCATTCCATGAGAAACAGAGGAAATTTTAAATGTATAAAAGCATCGTGTTTGATCTGGGCGGTGTCATGGTGGATTTTGCCCCCCGCGCCTATCTGGTAGACCGCATTTGCAATGAAGAGATCGAGGAGCAGGTGTACGACCTGACCTTTGGCAGCGAGGAGTGGAAGCAGCTGGATGCGGGGCTTGTCTCCCGCTTTGACGGCAATCAGGCCATGCTGCGCAACGCCAAGGCCGCCGGGCGCGAGTTTGAGGTGCAGGGCGTGCTGGACGACTGGCTGCACATCCTGCGCCCGCGCCGCCGGATGCAGGAGCTGGTGCGCCGCCTGAAGAACCATGGCTACAGCGTGTACTATCTCAGCAACATCCCGGAGGACGTGCTGGCCCTGCTCAAGGAGCGCGGCGTGCTGGACCGCTTTGACGGCGGCGTAGCCTCCTGCGAGGTGCACATCAACAAGCCCGACCCCCGCATCTATCAGGCCCTGCTGGATCAATACGGCCTGAAGGCCAGCGAGTGCGTGTTCATCGACGACAATCTGGCCAATGTGCAGGCCGCATTCACGCTGGGCTTCGTGGGCATCCGGATGAAGGAGAGCGTGGGCACCCTGATCCGCAGTCTTGCCACCTGCAATGTGGCCCTGCGCTGACCTCCGTGACCCAAAACAGCTCCTGCCGGAAATGCTCTGGCAGGAGCTGTTTTGCTGCTTTGGGAATTACTTTTTCTCGTAGCTCTGGCAGTAGTGCGGGGTCTCCACCTGCTGCGTATCGCAGGTGCACTGCTCGGTCACTTTGATCTGGGGCAGGTCGCACTTGCAGCCGCTCACATTGTGGCTGCACTCGCAGACATCACAGGTAACGCCGATGTTTTCCATATTTATCACCTCTCTGTCCACAGTATGGCCTGCAGGCAGGGTGTTTATTCTGGAAAACTCAGCCAGTCTTTTTCGCTTCGCGCTTAGACCGGAGTGTGACTGCCGCATGCCGGATGGAAAGCACCGGGTGCACCGGCAGCATCCGCGGGCCTGCCCAGCGCATCACCGCGCGGATCTTCTCCCGCATTTCCGGCTTGTAGCAGTGCACTTTGCAGGCCGAGCAGAAGGTCTTGGTCTCCATGAACGGGCATTTGTCAATGCGGGTCAGGGCGTAATCATGCAGCTGCCGGCACTCCGGGCACAGGCTGCCTTTGGGTGTTTTGTGTTGCCTGCGGCAGTAAAGAGCGATCATCTCGCTCACCAGCATCTTTTCATCTGCGCGCTTCTGATCCAAGTTCTTCGGGGTATCCTGCATGGGACGGGGCCTCCTGCTGCCTTATTTTTTTCTACGGTCCGACCGCATTGCAGCGCGGCGCACCGCACGGCGCAAAAATGCAAAGCCTACCGTAACACCAATTGCTGCAGCCACTGCCATATACACCGCCTTCTGAAACCAAAGCGGCAGGAGCGCAGACCTTTCCGTCTGCTGTCCCCTGCCGCAGTTTTGATGCATTCTGTACAGAGGCTGCTGCTTTTGCGCGAAAGTTAGCATTTGCTAACCTTCAGCTCTGCAAAAACACCGTTTTTCGGTGTTCTCATAGTTTATCGCAGCCGTCTCTGTTTGTCAAGAGAAGCTTCTCCTGTTTACCATGCAGCCAGATCTGCACCCAGCTTGCGGCATGCAGCCTGAACATCATCGTCCGGGGCCTCGTTGCAGATCAGGCCCTCACCGTTCAGCACCTGTGCGCCGTCGCCCTGAGCACGCTCCACCCAGTCACGCATCCACTGGCCGTCGCCCCAGCCGTAGGAGCCGAACAGGGCGATCTTCTTGCCGTTCAGAGAACCCTCCAGATCAGAGAACATCGGCTCGAACTCGCTCTCCTCCAGCTGCTCAGCACCCATTGCGGGGCAGCCAAAAGCCACTGCATCAAACTCAGCCAGCTTTGCGGCGTTCATCTCGCTGCAGGGCACGATGGTGCCGTTTGCACCCTCTGCCACGCAGTTTGCCATGGTCTCAGTGTTGCCGGTTGCGCTCCAGAATACGACTGCTACTTTGCTCATAAAGATCGTCCTCTCTCAAATCAATATTAGTTAGATATATCTAACTTTATGTTCCGTGAAAATGCGTCCAACCACGCAGACGCATCCCCATTTGGTTAGTATCTTCTAACCACCGATAGAATACCACAGCTTCCCGGCTGTGTCAAGCCTTTTATGCAAAAAGAACTGCCGCGGCCGAAAGTACGCCGTAGATCACCGGCTGGTGCAGCAGATACAGCAAAAGCGAGTGCCGGCCCATCCAGCCCAGCGCCGGGCAGACCGAACGGCGCAACGGTTCCATCCGCGCCCGGCCCACCACGCCGTGCAGAAAGTACCCTGCCCAGAACAGAAACAGCCACGGCAGCAAACACCTGTGCGCCGCGCTTCAGGGTGCGGTGTCCCAGCGGCACGCAGAAGCCGGACAGCAGGATGAACACCCAGCAGATGCTCTGCTGCCACAGCCGCCCCGGCCAGCCGATATACCAGTCCATCCAGATGCCGAACAGGAACATCATGTCCCAGCAGGCATGGTACAGCATCATGCTGACCAGATCCAGTCCGCGCAGTTCGTCCAGCAGGGCGTAGCGGCTCGCCGGGGCCTTTTGCTGCACTCGTCGTTCGTTTTCCATTATCCATATTCCCCTTTGCTGTGTTTCGCAATACGATATGACAAATTATAAACCGCACTGCGGCACCTGTCAACCAGACATCTCAGGGGGTTGAAGGCAGCAAAAAACCGCTGCACAGCGGCAAAGCCATGCAGCGGTCAGAATGGATAACCGGGGAAACCTTATCAGACTTCGGTGTTGAAGTAGCGCTTCAGCAGGCCCTCAAAGCCGCGGCCGTGACGGGCCTCGTCCTTTGCCATCTCGTGAACGGTGTCGTGGATGGCATCCAGATTCAGGGCCTTTGCCTTCTTGGCCAGATCCATCTTGCCTGCACATGCGCCGCACTCGGCCTCGGCACGCATCATCAGGTTCTTCTTGGTGCTGTCGGTGACAACTTCGCCCAGCAGCTCTGCAAAGCGGGATGCGTGGTCTGCTTCCTCGTAGGCATAACGCTTGTAAGCCTCAGCGATCTCGGGGTAGCCCTCGCGCTCAGCCACACGAGCCATTGCCAGATACATGCCGACCTCGCTGCACTCACCCTCAAAGTTTGCGCGCAGGCCATCCACGATCTCCTGCGGCACGCCCTCGGCCTTGCCGATGCCCACAACATGCTCGGTGACGTAGGTGTTGCCGGTCTTTTCCACAAAAGCGGAAGCAGGAGCCTTGCAGACGGGGCACTGTGCCGGGATCTCGCCTTCAGCAATATAACCACAAACGGTGCAAACGTACTTCTTCATAAGAATAGACCTCCATCATTCTTTTTATATCAGTTAGAAAACAGGCTGGGCGGTGTTGGTACTCACCGGCCCTTGTCATGGCTCTATTATAGCGAATTATTCCTAGTTAGTCAAGGATAATTTTAAGAATAATTCCTATTTATTTTGCCTTACAGATAAATTCCGGCAGGGTCACTAAAAACCATCCTCAAAAACTGTGTGCTTTGCCCTGTGCACCTTAAAAAAAGCAAAGCCGCCCTGCACACACAGGACGGCTTCTGCCTTGTTGTTACTGAGATTCTATGGGAGATCAGACCTGCAGGTTGCTGCTGGTAGCGGCTTCGGAGCCGTCGGCAGCATCAAACTCGTAGTCGTTGCCGGGCAGGATAGCGTTCAGCAGGATGCCTGCGATCGCGGCCACAGCCAGACCGGACAGGTTGATGGTAACACCTGCAACGGCAAAGCTGACACCGCCCACAGAGTTGAAGCCCAGTGCGCACACCAGAATGACAGCAGCCACGATCAGGTTGCGGCTGTTGGTAAAGTCCACGCGGTTCTCCACCACATTGCGCACACCGATGGCGGAGATCATGCCATACAGCACAAAGCTGATGCCGCCGATGATGCCGGTGGGGATAGTGTTGATGACAGCCTCAAACTTGGGGCTGAAGCTCAGGATGATGGCCAGGACAGCCGCAATGCGGATGACCAGCGGATCGTAGATCTTGCTCAGAGCCAGCACACCGGTGTTCTCGCCGTAGGTGGTGTTGGCGGGGCCGCCGAACATACCGGCGAAGGCGGTAGCCAGACCGTCACCCAGCAGGGTACGGTGCAGGCCGGGATCCTCGATGAAGTTCTTGCCGGTGGTGGAGGAGATGGCGGAGACATCACCGATGTGCTCCATCATGGCGGCGATGGCGATGGGGGCCATCACCAGAATGGAGGTGATGTCGAACTTGGCGATGACGAACTGCTGCAGGCCCAGGAAACCGGCATTGTGGACTTCGGTGAAGTTGATCAGGGGCTGCATCACGCCGTCGGCGTCAGGCAGCTGTGCGCCGCAGGCAGTGGCGATCAGAGCCACGATGTAGCTGCCCACCACACCCAGCAGGATGGGGATGATCTTGATCATGCCCTTGCCCCAGATGTTGGCCACGATGATGATGGCGATGGCCACCAGCGCCAGCCACCAGCAGCTGGAGGCGTTGGTCACGGCGGTGCCGGACAGGTTCAGGCCGATGAGGATGATGATGGGCCCGGTGACGATGGGGGGGAAGAAGCGCATGACCTTCTTGGCGCCCACCAGCTTGAACAGCAGGGCCAGCACCAGATACAGCAGGCCGGCCACCACCACGCCGCCCAGCGCGTAGGGCAGCTTCTCCTCGCCGGTCATGGCGGCGAACTTGCCGCTGTCAAGGCTGGCGACGGCCTGGAAGCCGCCCAGGAAGGCGAAGGAGGAGCCCAGGAAGGCGGGCACCTTCATCTTGGTGCAGACGTGGAACAGCAGGGTGCCGATACCGGCGAACAGCAGGGTGGTCTGGATGGACAGGGGCAGGCCGTAGCGGCTGACCAGAATGGGTACCAGCACCGTGGCGCCGAACATGGCGAACAGGTGCTGCAGGCCCAGCAGCAGCATCCGGGGCGTGCCCAGTTCTCTGGCGTCGTAGATGGCGTCGTGTCCGAGTTTTTTGTTCATGTGACGATTCCTCTCTTTCTTCATCCGTTTATTTCCAGTTACTTACCAACACAAAAAAACGACCGGTGAAAAAATCACCGGTCAAAGGAAACAATATCAGAAATGGAAACAGTGGGAGCGTCCGTCCGCTTTTTCGTCGTGATCTTGCAGGTCATGGCCGTCCCTCCTCTCATTTTCTTGCCTATTATACGGGCCAGCTACGGAAAAAGCAATACATTTCTGCGCCAAGAAACTGCCAAAAAACCGTCGGTTTCTTTGACATATCTCACAAATCTATTTCCCCGGCTAATGCCTGCTATCAGGGGGTATCGCTCTTTACAGGCTTGCCGAATCGTGGTAACATTACGGGAAAAAGGAGGCGCTGCCATGGACATCCCGGTATACCAGTATGATATGCTGGACTCCACCAACACCCAGTGCCGCCGTCTGGCGGCGGAGGGCGTTATGGACGCCGTGGTGACGGCGGACTGCCAGACGGCGGGCCGGGGCCGCATGGGCCGCAGCTTCCAGTCCCCTCCGGGGCTGGGGCTGTACCTGTCCGTGCTGTGGCGTACCGGCCTGCGCACCGACACGCTGCCTATGGTGACGCCGCTGGCGGCGGTGGCCGTGTGCCGTGCCGTTGAGCGGGTCTGCGGTCTGCGCTGCGGTATCAAGTGGCCCAACGATTTGGTGCTGGGCGGGCGGAAGGTCTGCGGCATCCTGACGGAATCGTCGTTCCGCCCCGACGGTGTGCCGGACTGGGTCATCGTAGGTATTGGTGTCAACGTGTCCCAGACCGCTGCCGATTTCTCCCCCGATGTGGCGGGTATGGCCACGTCCCTCCGGGCGGAGGCGGGGCACGCGGTGTCCCGGGATGAGCTGGCCCGGGCGCTGATGGGCGAGCTGACTGACCTGCATGACCGGGCGCTGCCGGACCCCGCCCTGTGGCGGGCGGACTACTGTGCGCGCTGCGTCAGCATCGGGCAGCGGGTGCGGCTGGTGCGCGGCGGCACGGCATGCGAAGCGGCGGCGGAGGGCATCGACCCGCGCTATGGCCTGACGGTGCGGTACGACGACGGCACGGTGGAGACGCTGTACGGCGGCGAGGTGTCTGTCCGGGGACTTTACGGATATTCTGAATGAGGTGATCTTGTGAAATTACTGTGGGAGCTGTTCCTCACCTTTGCCAAGGTGGGGGTCATGACATTCGGCGGCGGTATGGCCATGCTGCCCATTCTCCAACGGGAGGTGGTGGAGAACAAGGGCTGGGTCACCGATGAGGAGCTGGTGGACTACTTCGCCATCGGCCAGTGTACGCCCGGCATCATCGCCGTCAACACCGCTACCTTCGTGGGGCAGAAGCAGCGGGGCGTGCTGGGCGGCATCGTGGCCACGCTGGGCATCGTGTTTCCCTCGCTGATTATCATCACGGCGCTGGCCGGGGTCATCAACAGCTTCTCCCATCTGGACTGGGTGCAGCACGCCTTTGCCGGTATCCGGGTGTGCGTATGCGTGCTGATTTTCAACGCCACGCTGAAGCTGCTGAAGGGCTCCGTGAAGGACTGGCCCGCCGCCGTCATCTTCGCGGCGGTGCTGGCGGCATCGCTGCTCACGGATGTCTCGCCCGTCATCTTCGTGGCGGCTGCCGCTCTGTGCGGCATCGTCATCCGGAATCTGATAAGGAGGGAGAAATAATGCTGTACCTCCGTCTTTTTTGGGAGTTTTTCAAGACCGGCCTGTTCGCCGTCGGCGGTGGGCTTGCCACCCTGCCGTTTCTACAGGATATGTCCGACCGCACCGGCTGGTTCACCCATGCCCAGTTGGCGGACATGCTGGCGGTGTCCGAGTCCACCCCCGGGCCTATCGGCGTGAACATGGCCACCTATGTGGGCTTCACCACCGGCGGCGTCGGCGGTGCGGTCATCGCAACGCTGGGCCTTGTGACGCCGTCCGTCATCGTCATCCTTATCGTGGCGGCGTTCCTGAAGGCGTTCCGGGACAGCAAGTGGGTCAGCGCCGCGTTTTACGGGCTGCGCCCCGCCTCCACCGCGCTGGTGGCGGCGGCAGGCGTCTCCGTGGTGCTCATCGCGCTGGTGAACACCGGCGCGTCCGGACTGGCACTGCTCAACTGGAAGGCCATCGCACTGGCCGCCGTGCTGGTGGTGCTGACACGGTGGGTGAAATACACCAAAAATCTGCACCCGATATTGTTTATTTTAGCCAGCGCCATTGTGGGCGTGGTGTTCCGATTCTGACAGGAACAGGAGCCGTCCCGGCGGGACGGCTCCTGTGCTGTCTGCGCGGATGAGCGACTGTACTTGACAGGAATGAAGTGTTATGGTACAATGCAGTTAAAGATACTTAACCGAACTGCCGCTGCTGCGGCTCTTTTACAGCGCATTAGTTAGAATACCTTAACCGATACATATATAACGGCAGGCTGCGGCATACTATTCGGAGACACGAAAGGAGGGACGGCATGTCGGAGGAGATCCTTATCAGGCAGGGCGCGCCCACGCTGGCGGGCATCAAAACGGGCAGTCTGTTCCCCTGCCCCTGCGATGACCGGGAGGCGCTGCTGGACGACGTGCGGCGGCTGAACCGGCTGCTGGCGCCCAAGGGACTGTGCCTGCTGCCCATCCGCTTCAAGGGCGGGCAGGCGCTGCTGTATCTCTACCGTCCCGCCGTGCTGCACCGCGATCTGCAGGACAGGCTGGCCCAGCGCATTCTGTCGGAGGCAGGCTATTCCTGCGGCGGCTGTGGGCGCTGCGTGGCCCAGCTGATCCGCCGCTTCCGGGAGAGCGGGGAGTTTCCCCACGAGGTGGGGCTGTTCCTCAGCTATCCGCCAGAGGACGTGCAGGGCTTTATCGACCACCGTGCCTGCGATTTCAAGTGCGCGGGGCTGTGGAAGGTGTACAGTGACGAGGCGCGCGCCCACCGTCTGTTCGACCGGTTCAAGCGCTGCACCGAGGACTACTGCGCCCGCTGGCGGGCCGGCTCGGACATCGGCCAGCTGGCCGTGGCCATGTGACAGCATAGAAAAACCGTTCGGCTCACAGAGCCGGACGGTTTTCGCGTGTCTCCGCAAAAAGAATACCGCGTCCGGTGGCCATACCGGGCGCGGTGTGAGGGGGAGGCCCCCCATGGAAAAGATGAGAGAAGGGCGCTTTACTTGGTCTGCAGACGATTCTCGCTGTCCCAGCTGGCAATGTCCAGATTCTTGTACTGCCGGCGCAGGCGGGTCAGCTCCTCGTTGTCGCCGCCCAGCGCGACGATGCGGTTCACCGCGGCCAGATCGGCGGCGGGCATGCCCACCTCGCTGTCCGTACCGCAGGAAGCGCAGTGATAGGTCTTGCCGTCAAAAGCCACATCGCTGCTGCCGCAGACGGCGCAGCGGATCGTTTTCGTTACCAGTGCCATAATTTGTTACCTCCATATATTTCAGATTTCCTTGTCGACAATTGCATGATAGCACACGATCTGATATTTGTAAAACGCATTATTGTACTTGCAACTATGAGCAAATGTATGATAGAATGGCGGCAGGAAACGAGGTGATCCCGTGAGCATAACCAAGTACCAGATGTTTTTGAAAACGGCGGCCTGCGGCAACTTCTCCAAGGCGGCGGAGGCACTGAGCTTCACACAGTCCGGCGTCAGCCATGCGGTGCAGTCGCTGGAGGAGGAGCTGGGCGTCACGCTGCTCAGCCGCAACCGGGGCGGCGTGGTGCTGACGGCGGACGGCCGGGCGCTGCTGCCCCAGATCGAAAAGCTGTGCGCCGCCCACCACGCGCTGATGCAGTCCGCCGCCAGCCTGAAGGGCATGGATGCCGGTCTTGTGAAGGTGGCCACGTTCTCCAGCGTGTCGGCCCAGTGGCTGCCCTCCATCCTCAAGAGCTTTGGCGGGCAGTACCCCAATATCGAGTTCGAGGTAGTCACCAGCGACTTCTATGAGCAGGTGGAGGAGTGGATCCTGAAGGGCACGGTGGACTGCGGCTTTCTGCGATTGCCATCGGTAAAGCGGCTGCAGGCCTACGCGCTGCACCGGGACGAGCTGCAGGTCATCGTGCCCTGCGACCATCCACTGGCCGGCAGCGATCCGTTCCCGCTGGAGGCGCTGGCACAGGAGCCGTTCATCCAGCTGGAGGAGGGCGAGGACTATGAGATACGCGCCGCCTTCGACGAGATGGACATCCGGCCCAGCGTCAAGTACACCGCACGGGAGGATCGGACGATTCTGGCCATGGTGTCCAAGGGATTGGGTATCAGCCTGCTGCCGGAGCTGATGGCGCGGCACAGCCCCTACCCGGTGGCGGCCTGCCGTCCGCCCATGACATTTTACCGCAACATCGGCATCGCCGTGAAGGACGAGCGGGCGCTGTCCGCCTCCACCCGGCGGTTCGTGGAGTACGTCCGGGGCTGGGTGGCCGAAAACGGCGAAAAGTAAAGGGGCTTGCGGCAAAGGCGGTGAGCCTGTACAGTAGGAGCAGAGCCGCGGGAAAGAGAGGGTGTGCGTATGACATTGCAGCAGCTGAAATATGTATCCATGGTAGAGCGGTGCGGGTCGTTCAGCAAGGCGGCCCAGAAGCTGTACGTCTCCCAGCCCAGCGTCAGCAATCTGGTACACGGACTGGAGGAGGAGCTGCATATCACCATCTTTCAGCGGACGCCCTCCGGCGTGGTCATCACCAACGAGGGCCGGGAGCTGCTGAAGCTGGGGAACAAGCTGCTGCGTTCCCGGTCCCATGCATTTATCCCATGCTGGAAAGTAACCCCCGGTACGACATCGCCCGCCGCCAGATGAAGGGCGGCAGCGGCATGCTGTCCTTCGACGTAAAGGGCGGTCTGGAGGCCGGCAAGCGGTTCATCAACAGCCTGAAGCTGTGTACGCTGGCGGTGTCACTGGGCGACACGGAGACGCTGGTGGAGCAGGCCGCCCCTTATGGCCCTCCCCACCCCCATCCATGTCGTTTTCCTCTCCTCACAATAACAGCAGCAGACCCTCCGGCTGTGCCGGAGGGTCTGCTGCGTCTTGACAGGAAGAGATCCCGGACTATGATAACATGCGTTATTCGTAACGTGTGTTATTAGAGAGGGGGGTGAAACGATACCTGCCATGAAAAAAGTATCGGAGGAGTCCGTCGTCAACGCGGCGGCAGACGTGCTGCGAAAGCGGCGGCTCTCCCTTTATATGCTTCCGGTACGGTCACATCCGCCGGCGGTTGACGAGACGGAACAGCGTGGACACCAGCAGGATGCCTACCGCCAGCGAGCCGGCAACGCCTACCGTCTCCAGACCCTTTCCCACGGCGTCCATCATGTTGCCCTCCAGCCCCATGCTCATGGTGTAGTACACCCCTGCGCCGGGCAGCATGGGCAGCGTGGCGATGACCAGGTAGGGCATGGCCGGGCACTTACGCACCCGCGCCATCACCTCGGCGTACAGCGCCGCGAACACGGCGGCGAACAGGTTGGCCGCGTACACGTCGCAGCCCAGCCAGCCGCACAGAAGATAGAGCATCCACGCGGCCACGCCGCCGGCGATGCACAGCACCATGCCCTGTCCGTGGACGTTGAACAGGATGCAGAAGCCGCAGCAGCCCACAAATACCGCGATGGCCTGCGCCCACGCCGGCCAACTCAGAGCGGCGGAGCCGGTCTGGCCGTACAGTCCGGCGGTCAGGTGCCACGCCGCCGCTGTGCCCAGCGCGATGGCCAGCGCGCTCAGCACCACCTGCACGATGCGGAAAATGCCGGAGTTGGTGTCGCCGTAGATGATATCCCGCATGGAGTTGGTGATGAGCAGCCCCGGCACCAGGATCATCAGGGCGCCGATGATGGCCGCGTCAGGGTTGTTCAGCCACCCCAGTCCCGCCGCGGCGTAGGCCGGCAGCGCCATCAGGCACGAGGCCAGTATGGTGCTGAAAAACGGGTTGGCCTCCTGCCTGTCCATGAAGCGTGTTACCAGACCGATGATGAGGCCCATCACGCCCGCCCACAGGCAGTCCCGCAGTGTGCCGCCGAACACAAGGCTGAAGCCCAGCCCCACCAGCACATTCCCCAGATAAAACACGCCTGTGCGGTATGTCCGGCAGGCCGCCAGCGTCTGGTGCAGCCATGCCATGGCCTCATCCACCTCCGGCTGCTCCTCGCAGATATGGCGGCTCAGCTCGTTCAGCTTCTCCAGCTTTTCCAGATCGTTCCCGTGGAAGCCGATGCGCCGCATGATCATCAGCGGCTTGCCGTTGGCGGCCTCCAGACTGACGGATACGCAGTTGGGGATGGCGAACACCTCGCACTCCACGCCGTAGGCGCGGAGGATGCGGTGGATGGTGTCCTCCACGCGGAACGTTTCCGCGCCGGACATAGCCAGATGATAGCCCATGGTGGCGGCCAGATCGGTCAAAAGGTAATAGTCCATAGATACATCTCCTGTGTATGTCGGTTCACAGTCTCGTAAATCCGACCGACAGTATAGGCGTGAGCGCGGGAATTGTCAAGGTGCGCAACAGACAAATCTGCGGGCAAATGGAGCGCCTCCCGGTGTAAGATGCACCGGGATACGGGTCATGCCCCCGTCTCCGCCGGGAACTGGCGGCCGGTGTGGTCGATGGTGTAGGGCTGGGGGAGGATGAGTTGGCTGATGGGCACCACGGTGTAGCCGTCGTTGATGAGACAGGTGAGGATGGCGGGCAGGGCCTCCGGCGTGTGCAGCGCGGCGTTGTGGAACAGCACGATGCTGCCCTGCCGCACCCGGCTGGTCACCCGCTGGCAGATGGTATCCGCGTCGTAGTCCTTCCAGTCCAGGGAATCCCTATTGGCAAGGACTTGAAGCCGTTGTCGCGCAAGGGTTTGCGGGTTTGAGG
>ERZ1106976.2855-NODE-2855-length-14683-cov-4.409284_pt1 | contig 14683 bp, 14 predicted proteins | sample MGYA00403687_ERZ1106976 | MGnify/ENA primary metagenome ERZ1106976 (study PRJEB35170, sample SAMEA104062446) | human gut metagenome | biome: human gut; feature: human-associated habitat; material: faeces | place: Denmark | collected 2013-02-22 ... | reverse complement strand
GAACAGAAATGCTGGACAGTGAAAAATGACCCAAGAGTGACAGGAATCGGAAAATTTATGCGAAAAACCAGCATTGACGAGCTTCCTCAGCTTTTTAATATTTTTGCAGGACATATGTCGATCGTAGGTCCGCGTCCCGCCCTTTGGAACCAATACGATCTTATTGCCGAGCGGGACAAATACGGTGCGAACGATATAAGACCGGGACTTACGGGACTTGCACAGATAAACGGCAGAGACGAGCTTCCGATCCCCGAAAAAGCTAAGCTTGACGGAGAATACGCAGCAAAAATCGGCTTTATTACCGATCTGCGCTGTATCATCGGAACCTTTTCTGCGGTTTTCAGTCATAAAGGAGTAGTTGAGGGTGGAACGGGAGCTATGATAAAGGAAGAACAAACCGTTTCGACTTCCGATACGCCGGTCAAAACAGATAAAGGACTCGTCTCAAAATGAAATTTCTGATCATTACCAACCACTCCTATATGCTTTGGCAGTTCCGCCGAGAGCTTATCACAGAGCTTCTGAAGAAAGGAGAGGTCGTGATATCCTCTCCTTTCTGCGGCAGAGAAGATGAGCTTGCAAGACTCGGCTGCCGTCTGATAAAAACCGAGGTTGACCGCCGCGGAATCAATCCCCTCACCGATCTTAAGCTATACAGAAAATATAAAAAGCTCATAAAAGCTGAAAATCCCGATACGGTTATAACATACTCAATCAAGCCGAATATCTATGCCGGCTATGCTTGCCGAAAAGGAGGAACAACATACTTTGTCAATGTTCAGGGACTCGGAACCGCTTTTCAAAAAAAGCTTCTCTCCTCTCTTGTCACTATCCTGTATCGGACGGCACTGAAAAAGGCTAAGGCGGTATTCTTTGAAAACACGGGCAATTTGAATGAATTTATAACAAGAAAAATTATCAGGAAGGAGCAGGCTGTCTTGCTTCCCGGCGCCGGCATTGATACCGATTTTTTCCCGCTCTGTCCTTACCCGGACGAAAACGCCGGCATACGCTTTCTTTTTGTGGGACGAATCATGAAAGAAAAAGGTGTGGACGAGCTTTTTGCCGTAGCTAAGCGTCTGAGAGCCGAATATGGGGACCGTGTTCATTTTGAACTTGCCGGTTTTTTTGAGGATGAATATGCGGAGCAGGTCAAAAAGCTGACGGACGCGGACATTATTGATTACAAAGGCTTTCTTGAAGAGATACAGCCCCTCTATCATAGCTGTCACTGCGTCGTTCTCCCCTCCTATCATGAGGGAATGTCAAATGTTCTTCTTGAGGGCGCAGCAAGCGGAAGAGCGCTCATCACCTCTGATATTCCGGGCTGCAGAGAAGCCGTGCTCGACGGAAAAAGCGGATTCCTCTGCCCCGCGGCAGACAAGGAGGCGCTTTATACGGCAGTAAAGCGTTTTATCGGACTCTCAACCGCCGAAAGAGAAGAAATGGGACGTGTCGGAAGAGAGCATATGGGGGACTTTGAGAAAAGCAAAGTGGTTTCAATGACTCTTAATCGTATTCTTGCGGAGTAGCGGTATGGCGGAAATCAGTATTATAATGGGAATCTACAACTGTGAGGAAACACTTCCCGATGCAATCGGAAGCATTCTTTCGCAAACCTATACCGATTGGGAGCTGATACTGTGCGACGACGGAAGCACAGACGGTACCTTTGCGGCGGCGGAACGCTTTGCCCTCCGATTCCCCGGCAAAATACTTCTCTTAAAAAACGAAAAAAATCTCGGTCTTAATAAAACGCTTAACAAATGTCTTGAAAAAGCGACCGGAAGCTATATCGCCCGCATGGACGGAGACGATCTTTGTTCTCCCGAACGCTTTGAAAAGGAAAGAGCCGTACTGAGAGCAAACGACGGTATCGCCATTGTCAGCACCGCAATGAAGGTTTTCGATGAAAATGGGGAATGGGGCATTGTAGCGCACCCGGAAAAACCTCAAAAAAAAGATTTTCTTCACGGCTCTCCTTTCTGTCACGCACCTTGCATGATGCGGCGCGAGGCGCTTCTGTCGGTCGGCGGATACAGCGAGGGCAAAAGGCTTTTGCGCGTGGAGGATTACCATCTTTGGATGAAGCTCTATGCCGCCGGCTACACAGGATATAATATTCCGGAAGCGCTGTACTCGATGCGCGACGACCGAGCCGCTTACAAGCGTCGAAAATTCCGATTCCGCATCAATGAGGCATATGTAAAATATCTCTGTGTAAAACAGCTTTGTCTTCCCTTTTACGGCTATTTATATGCCCTGAAGCCGATTGTCGTTGGTCTTTTGCCGGAAAAGCTATATGACAAGCTCCATAAAAACAGGCTGAAAGGCTGATAAGAAAATGATACCTGAAAAAATACACTATTGCTGGTTCGGACGCGGGGAGAAGCCGAGACTTGCCGAAAAATGTATCGCAAGCTGGAAAAAATTCTGTCCCGATTATGAAATAACCGAATGGAACGAGGATAATTTTGACGTTTCGGCTTATCCTTATGCGAAATATTGCCTTGAAAATATGAAATGGGCATTTTTAAGCGATTTTGTCCGTCTTGTCGTTGTAAGGGAACACGGCGGCATTTATTTCGATACCGATGTCGAAGTGCTGAGATCGTTTGACCCGCTTCTGGAAAATGAAGCGTTCTTCGGATTTGAGAACGATACCTGTGTAAACTCCGGTCAGGGCTTCGGCGCCGAAGCGGGACATCCGACGGTTTCCGCCATGCTTGACAAATATCTTTCCCTCTCCCCCGATGAAAACGGCGAATATCCGCTTACCGTTTGCCCCAAGCTCAATACCGACGCACTTATCCCCTTCGGTCTTGAAAAAAACGGAAAACGCCAGATCGCAGGCGGCGCGCTGATTCTCCCGGTCGAATACCTCAATCCTTATGACGATCCCACCGGACGGCTCAGAAAAACGAAAAACACCTATTCGGTTCATTGGTATTCCAAAAGCTGGATGAGCCGCGGAACGGTTCTGAGAAGTAAGCTGACAAAGCCGTTTCACCGTATTTTCGGAAAGGATTGCTTTAAAAGGATACGATGAGAGAAAGCACCAAAGAGGCATACAAATATTCCCGTCAAAATGCTGTTTCGCCTTCCCATAATTATTCCTTTATTATTTTTCTTTCCTTCTTTCTTTTCAAGAAAGAAGCGGGGTGCAGGGGCTGAGCCCCGCGTTATCCCCCTCACAGGAGGTACTCATGAAAAAAGTTCTTGTTGTTTCACACGCGATGGAAATCGGCGGCGCGGAACGCGCTCTTATCGGACTGCTGTCGGCTTTCGACCTTTCGGAATATGAGGTGGATCTTTTTCTTATGCGACACAGCGGAGAGCTTATGGGGCTGATACCGGACGGAATAAACCTTCTTCCCGAAAAAAAAGCGTACTCCTGTATGGCTGTTCCGATCAAAAACGTAGTTATGAAATTACAATTCAAAGTCGGAATCGGCAGACTGAAGGGAAAGCGCGCGGCGGCGCGCTACGCGAAAGAACACGGAATAAACGGAGGCGCCGTAGCGCTTGAATACAGTCACAAGTACACCGTCGGTCGTATGCCGATGATAAGCGATAAGGAATATGACCTCGCAATCAGCTTTCTCACCCCGCACTACTACACAGCGCAAAAGTGCCGGGCGGCAAAGAAAATCGCATGGATTCACACGGATTACTCCTTCATCGATGTTGATGTCGAATCCGAGCTTGTCATGTGGTCGGCTTACGATAAAATCGCCTCGATTTCCGACGACGTAAGCCGTGCTTTTATCCGGAAATTCCCCTCTCTTGAGGAAAAGCTGATACGCATTGACAACATCATTTCGCCCGAGAGTATCAGAAAATGCGCCGATGCCATCGATGTTTCGGAAGAAATGGACGGAAAAATCAGGCTTCTTTCCTGCGGCAGATTCTGTGAAGCGAAGAACTTTGATAATATACCCGATATCTGCCGTCGGCTTGTCGATTTGGGAAACGATGTAAAATGGTATCTGATCGGCTTCGGCGGAGACGAGGAGCTGATAAGAGGCAAGATTTCTGTTTTCGGAGTTGAAAACCGCGTCGTCATTCTCGGAAAGAAATCCGATCCTTATCCGTATATGAAAGCCTGTGATATATATGTTCAGCCCTCGCGCTATGAGGGAAAGGCAGTTGCGGTCAGAGAAGCGCAGATCATCGGAAAGCCCGTCGTTATCACTGCTTATGCAACGGCAGAAAGTCAGCTTACAAACGGCTTTGACGGAATCATCGTTCCTATGGAAAATCAAGGCTGTGCCGGGGGCATCTCCGAGCTGATCCGGGATAAGGAAAAACAAAAGACGCTTTCGGAAAATTGCCTTTCGACCGACTATTCCAATAAATCAGAAATTAAAAAGGTGTATGATATCATCAATGAATCAATGCGAAGCTCTTTATGAACCGAATAAACAGGACAGTACCGCCGCAAAGGGGATGGCTATTCTCGCTATGGTCTTTCTTCATCTTTTTTGCCGTACCGAAAATCTTCCCTACACTCCCTTAGCGGTAATCGGAAAAACACCTCTTATCTATTATTTCGGTCTTTTCGGGGACATCTGTGTTCCTGTCTATTGCTTTATCAGCGGCTATGCGCAATATCTTCTCCGTGAAAAAGAAGGGAAAAGCTTCTGTAAATCAAGCATAAAGCGGCTCGCAAAGTTTTATCTCGGATATCTTGTTGTGCTGATTTTATTCACGCTTATCGGTCTTATGTCCGGCTCGGAAACCATTCCCGTGTCGTTCGAAAAATTTATCGGCAACTTATTTCTTGCGGGTATGTCTTACAACGGCGCATGGTGGTTTGTCCTTACCTATATTTTTCTTGTACTGCTATCGCCGCTGCTTACCGGCATCTCAAAGAAAACAAATCCGTTTTTACTCATTTCCGTAAGCGGGGCGGTTTATCTCGCCGCCTATATTTTCAGGTTTGTTCATGTTATTTCGCTCCCGGGAAAAATTCTTCCCTGGATTTTCACGCAGCTTCTATTAATCGGCACTTCGCAATTCTCATTTATTGCCGGAATGATATTTTTCCGTTTCAAAATGATCAGCCGAATAAAGGATTTCTGCTTAAGAAAGCATATTCTTATTCCGGTTTGTATAACCGTGCCGATCATCATGTTTCTTTCTCACTGCTTGGTTCAGTCCCTGATTATTGCTCCGATAACCGGTATTTCCGTGCTGATCTGCTTTTATATCTGTCCTCTGCCCTCTGTCATAAAGAAGCTCTTTCTCTTCTTCGGCAAACACTCGACGAATATCTGGCTGACGCATATGTTCTTTTATATGGAACCGTTTGAGGGCTTAGTATTCAAGGCAAGATACACCATTCCGTCTTTTTTCCTTATGCTCTTATTCTGTATCATGACTTCCTACATTATAAAATCAATTCTCTTTGCAGCCAATAAAATCTTCTCACGCGGAAAGGAAAAGCCATGCCGGTTATAAGCGTAATTATTCCCGTCTACAACTCGGAAAAATATCTCGAAAAGTGCGTGAACAGCGTTCTTTCCCAAACCGAAAGGGATTTAGAAATGATTCTTGTGGACGACGGAAGCCGGGACGGAAGCGCCGGGCTCTGTGACTCGCTTGCCGAAAAGAACGGCAGAATCAAGGTTATCCATAAGGAAAACGGCGGCGTTTCCTCGGCAAGAAACGCAGGACTTGCCGAAGCGTCGGGAGAATATGTTGCTTTCATTGACAGCGACGACTGGATTGAACCGGATATGTACCGCAGCATGCTTCGCGCGGCAAGAGAAAACGGCTCTGACGTTGTTATGTGCGACGCGGTAAAAGAGTATTGCGACAATAACGAGCTGTTTACGCAGGCTATACGGGCGGGCGGTTATAACCGCGGAGACCTTTTAAAGGAATACTTTCCAAAGCTGATTATGCAAAGCACCCTGACCTACCCTCCGGCTACGTCAAACTGGCTGCTGCTGATAAAAAATGAACTGATACGGAAAAATCATCTCTCCTATCCGTCCGGCATTCGAATCTCGGAGGATCTATTCTTCGGTGCCTGCGTGATGTATCATGCCAATTCCTTTTGTTACCTCAAAGGAGAGGCGTATTATCACTATTTTGTTGCAAATAACTCGTCAAGCACAAAAAAAGCAGATGTCGCCCTGTGGGGGAACTATGAACGCCTGCTTTCACGGCTGACAGAAAAATTCAGCACAGCACCGGATTTTGAGTTCAGCGCGCAGTTATCCCATGCGGCAATCTTTTTCGCGCTGAATACCATCGGACAAACGGCAGGTTACCCGATTTCATCTTCAGAAAAGAAAAGAATCGCGGCTGAAGTATCCGGAAGCGATTATGTCAAAAAAGCTGCGCGCTCGGTAAAAAAGCTGAGGGTACCGGCAAAGCTCCGGCTTGAGGCAAAGCTGCTCGGTTCAAGCTTTACGGCAAAGCTTTTAATGAAATATCTGATATTGAAAGCGGAAAGAAAATGACTAAAAATATGATAAATCCGTTGATTTCGGTCATCGTACCGGTGTATAATGTTGAAAAGTATCTTCCGGAATGTATCGAAAGCATCATCTCTCAATATTATGAAAATCTTGAAATTCTACTTGTAGATGATGGAAGCACCGACAGATCCGGAGCCATCTGCGACACCTATGCTAAAAAAGATAAAAGAGTAAGGGTTATTCATCAGAAAAACGGCGGACTTTCTGCTGCAAGAAACAAGGGGCTTGACAATTGCTCAGGAGAATACATCACTTTCGTAGACAGCGATGATTATATTGAAAAAGAGCTGCTTCAGATACTTTACAGCAATATCCTTGAAACCGATTCCGATTGTGTCGTCAGCGCTTTCTCCGAAACAACTGACGAAAAGAATATCATATCCCGTCATGGCGTAATCGGAAAAACTGTAATGAGCGGAAGAGATTCCCTCCTTTCGCACTATACAGATTTCCGGAATGAAACGAATCTTGCAACCGTATGGGGAAAGCTGTATCATGCAGATCTATTTTTCGGAATAAGGTTTACCGAACAGTTGCATTTTGAAGATATAATGTTAATGCCGTATTGGTGTCTGAAATGCAAAAAGATAACCTTTATCCCATTCTTCGGATATTATTACCGAAGAAATCAAAACAGCATTACAATGAACCAAAACCCGGAACATCTGAAAAAGCTGTACATTGACTCCTTCTTCATTTTCAATAATCATATTGAACTGTACAAAAAGCTCGGATATCCAAAGCTCCGTAATTGTATTGAAAATCAGATTGCGGACAAAATCATTACTCACAGTATAAACGACAGCATTCCCAAAGGACTTGAAAAATGGACAAAAAACGAATTTAACAGACACTGTAAGGAAATAATCAGTTCCGGCATATCCTTTAAAAGAAAAATCAAAATCGCTGTTTTCCAAACAATCGGAATCCGCGGTTCAAGACTGCTTCACAGATTATTGAAATAAATTATGGAAATTACTGTTATTCTTCCCGTCTACAACAAAATCAAATATATAGAAAAGTCCGTCGCGTCTATTCTTGCACAGACCTTTTCCGATTTCGAACTCATTACTGTTGACGACGGAAGCACCGACGGAAGCGGAGAGCTTCTTGATGAAATTGCTGCCTCAGATACAAGAGTTAAAGTTATCCACAAACAAAACGGCGGCGTATCGGCGGCAAGGAATACCGCTCTTGACGCGGCGCAGGGGGAATATATCGTTTTTGCCGACGGAGACGATACCGTCTGTCCCGATTGGCTGGAAACGCTTTTTTCGGAAATCAGGTTATCAAAAGCCGATATCGTTATCAGCGGACTTACAAAAGTTGACGAAGCGGGAAATATTCTCGGTACCGTATGTCCTTCCGATAACAATATAATAACCTCCGGCGAACTGTATGACAATTTTTATGAGCTTCAAAAAAACGGACTTCTCGGATTTTGCGTCGGAAAACTTTTCCGTAAAGCGCTCTTTACCGATAACCAAATCTATTTTGACGAATCACTCAAGCTTGCGGAAGATCTTGATTTTTTCATGCGTCTCTATGAAAAGGCAGAGTTAATCCGGTTTGTCCGCTATGCGGGATATCGGTATTTGCAGGAGGCAGAGAATTCAACCGGGAATGCGAATTCCTATCGCATATGTTATCTTTCACAGCTCAATATTTGGTTAAGAATTTCGGAAATTCTGAAGCGCAATCAGGCCTATACTGTGAAAAATGCGGAGTTTATTGAAAACAAAATCGGCGCTTATATCAGTTGTTGTTTGTTTTATCGCTCGACGGCAAACACGAGTTCTGCCGGGGCGCTGCGCAAGCTTTGCGGCAGAAGCAGGGCATCGGGCGATGGAGCGCTGAAGCCTGCGGCTCTGCTCTATAATCTTCATCTTGGATGCCTTTGTCCTCTTTACGTCAAACTTTACGGAGCGATTAAAAAACATGAAACATAATCCTTACATGACGGTCTTTACCCCGGCTTACAACCGTGCACATACCCTGCCAAGATTATATGAATCATTAAAAAATCAAACGCTTGCGGAATTTGAATGGATTGTTGTCAACGACGGTTCAACCGATGAAACCGAAAAGCTGCTTGAAAAATGGCTCAAAGAGAACAAGCCGTTTGAATTTTCGTTTGTCACCGTTCCGAACGGCGGGAAACCGAGAGCTATCAACAAGGGAGTTTCTATGGCAAGGGGAAGGTTTTTCTTCCTTGTCGATTCAGACGATTATCTTCTTCCCGACGCCGTAGAAAAGATGACCGCTTGGGCGAAAGAGATTGAAAACGACGATTCCTTCATAGGCGTCGGCGCGGCGCGCGGAACTCCCGACGGAAATTACCTGAAAGGAATTCCGCCAAAAACGGACGAAAAAGGATTTGTCGACGCAACCAACCTTGAGCGAAGCCTCTATGATCTTGACGCCGATATGTGCGAGGCTTACCGGCTTGATATATACAGAAAATACCCTTATTTCACATGGGACGGGGAAAAATTTGCTCCGGAGCAGATCACAATGAACGAAATGGCGCTCGACGGGTATAAGCTGCGCTGGCATAAGGATATTATCTATATCTGCGAATATCTTGAGGACGGACTGACCAAGGGCAGTTCCTCTCTTGAAAAGAAAAATCCCATGGGGTACGCCGCGATGTATAACCATATGCTCAAATACGGATATAGTTTCGGAAAGAATTTAAAAATTGCCGCCCAGATGACGGCGCTGTCGCTGTATGGCGGACACATGGAATATTTGAAGCAATCCAACAATAGGACAGCGACGCTTTTGTCTTTTCCTCTCGGAATTGTACTTTCGCTGAGACGCAAAAAACAGTTTTCAAAAATTTGAAGAATTCAGGAGTACAGTAATGAGCAAGCTTTCGGTAATTGTTCCGGTATACAACGCCGAAAAAACGCTTTCCCGATGCGTGGACAGCATCCTTTCTCAAACCTATCATGACTTCACACTGATTCTCGTCGATGACGGTTCACAAGACGGCAGCGGAAAAATCTGCGACGGCTATGCGGAAAAGGACAGTCGAATTAAGGTCATTCACAAGGAAAACGGCGGTGTTTCCTCGGCAAGAAACGCGGGGCTCGCCATTTCCGCAGGTGAATATATCACCTTTCTTGACGCGGACGATACTGTTCCCAACGATTATTTATCGTGCTTATATGACTGTATCACCGCAAACAGAGCGGATATCGCCGTTTGTGACGTTGCGTTCATCCGAAACGGAACCGAAGCTATGCGTTTTTCCTGTTCTGAACCGATTATTTCGGGAAAAACGGCGCTGGAAAAACTGTTATCACGAAAAGAAATAAACTCCGGTCCCTGTGCCAAGCTATTCCGCGCCGAGCTCATCGGAGAGGAACGGTTTCCTCCTATGAGAGCCTATGAGGATATGATATTTAACCTGAAGGTCTTTTGCAAAGCGAAAAAAGTCGTCTCCTGTCACACCGAATACCGCTATATCGACAATCCGCTGGGAGCCATGGCAGGACAGAGCAAAATGCCCTCGGAGGATGTTATCTCCGCCTCAGAACAAATCGCCGGGTATCTTATGGCAAACCGTTCCGACTTTACGGAGGAACCGTTTTACGCTACCGCCTCGCATCTCATGTCCTATGTCTATGATATGTCAGGCAGAGAGGAATGCGAAGCAAAACATTCTTTTCTGAAGCGTGCGGTCGGCTTTTATAAAACATACCGCGGGGAAATACAAAGAAATCACGCCTTTTCCTTTAAAGAAAAGCTGTTCTATCTTTTTGTATCTCACCGATATCTTTACCGTAACGGAAGGATAAAAAAACTATGAGTAAAATCATCCTATATGCCCACGGAGGCTCAGGAAATCACGGCTGTGAGGCAATCGTACGCTCTACTGCGGAAATGCTTCGGGATTATGAAAAAATACTCATTTCTTCCGCTCCCGAAGAAGACACTCTGTACCGTATAGGCGGGCTTTTCCGCCTTGTAAAAGACATACAGCCGTATCAAAAGGCGTCGCCTGATTTTATTGCCGCCTATCTTGCTTTAAAGCTCCGACATAACTATATTCCGCTTGATAAACTGGATTATAAAAAATCCGCTTCGGAAGCGAAAAAGGGAGATATTGCCCTCTCTGTCGGCGGAGACAACTATTGCTATGCCGACGTCAGAAAATACACCATGCTTCACGATCTTTTTCTCGACCGCGGAGCGAAAACGGTACTTTGGGGCTGCTCGGTAGAGCCTGAGCTTCTATCCCGCGAGAATATTGCAGAGGATATCGCAAAATACAGCCTGATTACCGCAAGGGAGACGATCTCCTATGAAGCGCTGAAAAAAGTCAATCCGAACACCGTCCTTGTCTCCGATCCGGCGTTTACTCTTCAAACCGTCGTTCCCGAACTGCCTACAGGCTTTGAAGCCGGAAATACCGTCGGAATCAATCTGAGTCCTCTTGTCAAAAACAGCGAAAAAATCAGCGGAATAACCGTTTCAAACTACAAAAAGCTGATTTCTTATATTATCGAAAACACCGATATGAAAATAGCGCTCATACCGCACGTCATATGGAAAGGCAACGACGACAGGGAGGCTCTTGCCGAGCTGAAAAGCTTTTTCCCCGAGGAAAGCAGACTGATCGCTATCCCCGATATGGGCTGCCGCGAGCTGAAAGGAATCATATCAAAGTGCCGCTTCTTTGTCGGTGCAAGAACCCATGCCACCATAGCCGCCTACTCCTCCTGTGTTCCCACGCTTGTCGTAGGATATTCCGTCAAAGCAAGAGGAATTGCCCGTGATATTTTCGGAAATGAAGCGGAATATGTGCTTCCCGTGCAGGAGCTTGACAGCGAAAACGATCTGACCGACGCTTTTCTCGGCATAGCAAAACGGGAAAAGGAAATCAAAGAGCATCTGCAAAGCGTTATGCCGGGATATAAAATGAGAGCATTAAGCGCAGGAAACTTTGTCAGTAAACTGAAATGAGGATATTATCTTGAAAGAGCTTGTCAGCGTAATTATACCATGCTATAACGGAGAAAAATTTATAGAACGCTCTATAAGATCCGTTATAGAACAGGATTATCCCTATATTGAACTGATTGTTGTTGACGATGGCTCAACCGATAAAAGCAAAGACATCATCCTGAAGCTGAAAAAAGAATTCGACAATGAAAACAGAAAACTTAAGTATATATTTCAGGAAAACAGAGGCTTAGGCGGAGCCATTGACACAGGTCTGAAATCCGTTACAGGAAAATATTTAACTCTTTTAGATGCAGATGACAGATATCTTCCCGATTCAATCAAAGGAAAAGCAGAATTTCTTATATCCCATCCTGACTACACAGGCGTCAGAAGCAACGGATGGCGCATCTGCGGTAATCAGCGATGGTTATTTGTCAACAATGAAATAGAAAAGACATCAGAAAATATTGCTCCCTTAATTATAGAGGGAATCACCAACAATTGGGCAGGAAGCTATATGCTCCGTACTGATATTCTGTTTGCCTCGTATCCTGACAGAAACATATATCCTTCCCGATACGGTCAGAATATACAATTGCTTTGCCCTTGTGCCTACAACGGGAAATTCGGATTCATTGATAAACCACTTATGGAGTATATTCTTCAACCTACATCTTTAAGCAGAACGAATCATTCCCAATCGTCAAAGGTGAAAAACCTGAAAAATGCAAGCGGATATTACGACATAAGAATAAAGGTACTGGAGCATGTTTTTAACGGTATACATTCCAAAGAAGCACTATTTTACAAAAAGCTTGCCGACAAATCGCTGTACCGACAAATTATGTCAATCGCAATCGAAACAAACGATAAAAAGCTCATGAAAGAAGCCTTTGAAAATTTAAAGGCGCTCGGTATATCACTTGACGACAAAATAAACTACTACAAAAAAGTCTCCCCTCCCTACAGCCTTTTTTTGAGATTGCAGCGAAAACTAAAATCCATAAACCCTTGAAAGAAATGAATAAATGATAAAAATCAGTATAGACTCCTGCACCGGCTGTCTTGCCTGTGTTCAGGCATGTCCGATATCCTGTATTTCCGCAGAGATATCGGAAGAAGGCTTTATTTATCCGAAGATAAACAGCGATGTCTGCATAAACTGCAGAAAATGTGAAAAGGTCTGCCCGCTCGATGTTCCCTCCACGCCTTCGGAAAAACCGTCCGCTTACGCTGCGGTTTCTCATCATGACGACGTGAGAACAAGCAGTTCGTCCGGCGGCGTCTTTTCCCTGATTGCCGAAAAGATTATCTCGGAGGGAGGAATCGTTTTCGGAGCGGCATTCGATTCGGATTTTTCCGTCGTTCACCAATATACCGATAACGTATCCGATATTCAGAAATTCAGAGGTTCAAAATACCTGCAAAGCAATATCGGAAACACCTTCAAAGAGGCAAAAGTATTTCTTGACAACGGAACAACCGTACTGTTTTCGGGAACTCCCTGTCAAATCGCGGGACTCCGGTCTTTTCTCGGACGGAAATATGAAAATCTTATTTGTCAGGACATCATTTGCCACAGTATTCCCTCTCCCGCTGTGTGGAAGCATTATCTCTTCCTTCTTACCAAAGGTGAAAAACCAATCGCCGTTTCCTTCCGCAATAAAGAAAACGGATGGGAGGATTATACCCTCGCCATAGACACGGAAAGCGAAAAAGTGCGTTCTCCAGGTAGAACCGATCCCTATATAAGAGCATTCATTTCGGGACTTATTTCAAGAAAATCCTGCTTTGACTGCCGGTTTAAAGACGGAAAAAGTAAAAGCGATATAACGCTTGCCGACTGCTGGGGAGTGAAAAGCTTTGCTCCCGCCGCATACGATAAAAACGGCGTTTCACTTGTATTTTTGAACACCGAAAAAGGAAAAAAGCTGTTTGAATCGGTTTCCGAACAGTGCAGCTTTACACCCGTAGATTACCAAGCCGCGACCGATAAAAACCCGGCAGCGCTTTATCCCTCAAACTGTCACCGCAACAGAAAAAAATTTATGTCCGGTTACAAAAAACTCAAAACCGCCGACGATTTTGCAGAGCTATACCGCAAATGCGCAAAGATATCCCTATACAATAAATCGGTAATGACCGCTTCAAGAATAGTCGGCAAAATCACAAAAATTATCCTCAAAAATAAGGAACACTAAAGTAATGAAAAAAAACACCCTCCCCCCGGAGACCTTTTCCACCGTCATCACCTCCGACAAAAAGCACTTTGATCTGAGTCTCGGCGAGCTTTTCCGTTACCGCGACCTCGTCCTCCTGTTCGTAAAAAGAGATTTTGTCTCCAAGTACAAGCAAACCGTTTTGGGACCGCTCTGGGCCGTCATTCAGCCTCTCCTGACCACTTTTGTTTTCACTGTAATATTCGGAAATCTTGCCGGGCTTACCACCTCCGACTCCGAAAAAGCCGCGGCGGTTCCCTCATTCCTGTTTTACATGGCGGGAACTATCCTTTGGAGCTATTTTTCCTCCGTTGTAAACGCCACCTCCAATACTTTTATCGCTAACAGTCATATTATGGGAAAAGTTTATTTTCCCCGGCTCGCGGTGCCGGTATCTACCTCCCTTTCCAATATCATTTCGTTCGGAATACAGCTCGCTATGTTTATCGTAATCTACCTTATCTGTATTCTGACCGGAAGCGCGGACATCATGCCCTCTTTCTATCTGCTTCTTGTCCCTCTCGTCATTCTTCAGCTTATGTTACTGTCTATGAGCTTCGGCGTCATTATTTCATCGCTTACTACTAAATACCGTGACCTCGCCATGCTTGTCGGCTTCGGTCTTCAACTCTGGCAGTACGCTACTCCCGTTGCCTACGGCTTACAGCTTATCCCGCAAAAATGGCTTGGGCTCTATATGCTGAATCCCGTCACCACTTCGATTCTCACCTTTCGATATGCTTTCTTCGGCACAGGATATTTCAGCGTCGGTTATTACCTGTTAAGCTGGGTAATCACCCTTGCACTCCTCGCAATAAGCATTATGCTGTTCAACAGAATCGAAAAGAATTTTATGGATACGGTTTGAAACGAGAAAAACGTAGGAAAACGCGGGAGAACACGGGAGAACGCTTAAGAAACTTTTTGAAAAAAGTTTCTTAAGAATCTTCAAAAACTTTTATAAGCCGAAAACAGAGTTTTCGGCAACATATTCCTTGTTTCTTTCTTTTAAAG
>ERZ1106976.2853-NODE-2853-length-14683-cov-7.941756_pt1 | contig 14683 bp, 8 predicted proteins | sample MGYA00403687_ERZ1106976 | MGnify/ENA primary metagenome ERZ1106976 (study PRJEB35170, sample SAMEA104062446) | human gut metagenome | biome: human gut; feature: human-associated habitat; material: faeces | place: Denmark | collected 2013-02-22 ... | reverse complement strand
TTTCCCGGGCATATCCGCAGGGCGCTCCCGCAGTCCCAGTTTTCCGACTCCCATGGCAATGGCACCGGAGGAGACCAAAATAATCTCGTGTCCGGCGTTTTTGAGGTCCGCCACCGTGCGGCAGAGCGCCTCAACCCTGCGGATATGTAAACGTCCGGTGGCATAGGTCAGTGTGGACGTCCCGATTTTAATTACGATTCTCATCTTCTGTCTTTTCCTTTCTGTCCTCTCCGTCTTCCGCAAATCTCACCCGTGCGACGCCGGTTCGATACGCCGCCCGGCGTACCGCCGCCGCCACTGTTTTTGCAACACGGGGATCCAGCGCCGGAATGATAATATTGTTTTCGTTCAGTTCCCCTACCGGAATCAGCGATGCCAGCGCATAGGAAGCGGCGACCTTCATCTCTTCGTTGATCTCCCGGGCACGGCAGTCCAGCGCGCCGCGGAAAATGCCCGGAAATGCCAGGACATTGTTGATCTGATTGGGATAATCCGATCTGCCCGTACCGACGATACGCGCCCCCGCCCGGATTGCCGCATCCGGCATGATCTCCGGCGTCGGATTTGCCATCGGGAAAACAATCGCGTCCCGGTTCATGGAACGGACCATGGCCTCTGTCACCACACCCGGAGCGGAAACGCCGATCAGGACGTCCGCGCCGCGCATGGCATCGGCAAGAGATCCGTGCAAGCGTTGCTCGTTCGTCAGCCGTGCGATCTGTGCATGCGCCTCATGCAGATCCGGATCGTCCGCGGCAAGGATACCGCACCGATCCACCATGATCAGATGCCGCACGCCCATATGCAACAGGTGCAGTCCGATTGCGCAACCGGCGGAACCGGCACCGTTGATGACAACCCGCACCTGTCCGATGTCCTTTTCCGCCACGCGCAGTGCGTTCAATAGTGCCGCAGCCACGACTACCGCGGTTCCGTGCTGGTCGTCATGGAAAACGGGAATGTCACAGATCTGCTTGAGCCTGCGCTCCACCTCAAAGCAACGCGGCGCGGCAATGTCTTCCAGGTTGATGCCGCCGAAGCTGCCCGACAAAAGATAAATGGTACGCACCAATTCGTCCACATCCTGCGTCCTGATACAGAGCGGGAACGCGTCCACGTCCGCAAACTGCTTGAACAGTGCACATTTTCCCTCCATCACCGGCATTCCTGCCTCCGGTCCGATATTCCCCAAACCGAGAATCGCACTGCCGTCCGTAATCACCGCGACAAGATTTGCCCGCCGCGTCAGGGCATAGGACTTGTCCGGATCCTCCCGGATCGCAAGACACGGCTGTGCAACACCGGGCGTGTATGCCAGAGAAAGGTCCTCTCTTGTGCGGATGGCTACGCGCGACACCACCTCGATTTTCCCCTGCCACTCATAGTGCTTTTTCAGCGACTCTGCCGCAATGTCCGTTTTTGTTTGATTGCTGTTGTGACTTTCGTCCATATCAGACCATTTCCTCCGGTTTCATCAGTTTATCGAATGCTTCCCCTGTCAAATACCCCAATTGCACGCATGCCTGACGCAACGTCAAATGCTCGGCATACGCTTTTTCGGCTGTATTTGCCGCTTTTTCATACCCGATTGCGGGCGTCAGGGCGGTTACAAGCATCAGCGATTGCTCCAGATACGCGCGCATTCTCTCCCGATCCGGCACAATTCCCTCCACGCAACGCACGCGGAAAGAATCCATCGCCTCCGCGAGCAGCCGAACCGATTGCAAAAAGTTATACGCAAGCACCGGCATGTATACGTTCAGCTCAAAATTTCCCTGTGAAGCAGCCAGACCGACTGCCGTATCGTTTCCCATGACCTGCACCGCCACCATGGTCACCGCCTCACACTGGGTGGGGTTTACTTTCCCGGGCATGATGGAGGAACCGGGCTCGTTCTCCGGAATACGGAGTTCTCCCAACCCGTTCCGCGGTCCGGATGCCAACCAGCGGACGTCGTTTGCAATCTTCAGAAGATCCGCCGCCAGTGCCTTGAGGGCACCGTGCGCAAAAACAAGCTCCCCGCGTGAAGTCAGCGCATGAAATTTGTTTTCCGCCGTTACAAAAGGAATTCCTGTCATAGAGGCAATTTCGGCTGCAACCGAACGGTCAAATCCCGCCGGCGCGTTCAACCCCGTTCCGACGGCGGTTCCGCCGAGCGCAAGCGGCAACAGTTTTTCCGTCGCCGCGGCAATCATTTCCGCGTCCTGCGCCAAAGAGGCACGCCATCCGGAAACCTCCTGTCCGAAGGTGATCGGCGTGGCATCCTGTAGATGGGTTCTGCCGCATTTGATAACGTCGGCGTTATCTTCCTCCAGCCGGGCAAGCGCGTCGATCAGCGCATGCAGCGCGGGCAGCAGGCGTTCCCTGATCTCCGTGACCGCGGCAATATTGGTGGCTGTCGGGAAGGTATCGTTGGAGGACTGCGACATATTCACATCGTCATTCGGATGCAGAAGCCGCTTCCCTGCCAGTTCGTTTCCCCTGTTCGCGATCACCTCGTTGACATTCATATTGGACTGCGTTCCGGAGCCCGTCTGCCAGACCACCAAGGGAAAATGCGCCGCAAGATCTCCCCTTAGGATCTCGTCGCACACCCGCGAAATCATCTCTGTTTTTTCCGCACTCATCCGCTCGGGGCACAGTACCCGGTTGGCGCAGCTTGATGCTTTTTTGAGGATGGCAAAAGCGCGAATCACTTTCTGCGGCATCGGCTCACATCCGACGCCGATCGGGAAGTTGGTGCGGCTGCGCTCTGTCTGGGCACCCCAATATTTGTCCGCAGGCACCTGCACTTCGCCCATGGAATCCGTTTCTGTTCTGTATTTCATTGCATTTTCTCCGTTATATTCTGATTTCCCTGCGCAAAGGTTACGTGCGCGCCGCCGCTGACGGTTTCAATCGCCGTACAGCCCAAAAAGGCATTCCGCCCGACCTCATACGTACCGTTGCCCAGCACGACCTCTCCGAGCTTTCTGCAGTCGTAGAATGCGGAATTCCCCACCCGTGTCACGCTGTCCGGCAGTTCCAGCCGCTCCAGGCTGATGCACCGGAAAAATGCCTGCATGCCAATCTCGGTCACGCCGTTTGCCATTTCCACGTTCTTCAGATTCAGGCACCCGAAAAATGCATCGTCCCCCAAAGACCGGCAGGCACCGGGAATGCTGACCGACAGCAACCGCTGACACCCATAGAATGCACGCAGTCCAATGGAGGTGACGCTTTCCGGAATCACAACCTCCTGAATGGAGTTGCACTCAAAAAAGGCATGGTCGTCGATTTTCCGGCACCCTTCTGCAATCACCACTTTTTTCAGCGTTGTCGGCACATATCCGGCGGTGAACAGATAAGACTCCGCACCGAACAGATACCCCAGATACCGGTTGTCTCCGCCGTCGCCCACAAAGGGAATCTCCAGAATCTCCAATCCGGCACAGTCAGCCAGAATTCCCAATCCGATTCCGGTCACTGTCTGCGGAATTTTGAGACAGGTCAGTGCGGAACCGGAAAACGCATATGCACCGATCTCTGTCACTGCCTCCCCGATGTCGCAATACTGCATCGCCTTACATCCGTAAAAAGCAAATTTGCCGATCCGCACTGCCTCGTTTCCCAGGGAAACACAGAGAAGATCGTTGCAGTCGAAAAAGGCATACGGGTCGACTTCGGTTTCCGCATACAAAATGACATACTCTAAGGACGCCGGAACCTTTTTTGCATTATCGTTATAGTCTTGCGCACCGAACAGATACCCGAGATAGCGGGATTCCTCCGCCTTTCCGTACAAACGCGGCATTTTCAGCGTGCGAAGTGCCGTACACTGATCCAAAGCGCCTGCCGCAATCTCACGAACCGTTTTCGGCACGTACAGCGCAGTCAACGCCGTGTTCCCGGCAAACGCTTCTGCGGCAATCGCCACGACCGGCTTTCCCGCAATCTCCGCCGGGATTCTGACAATACCTGCCTTTCCGCTGTAACCCGTAATGGTAAGCCCCCGCTCTCCGGTGTACGACAATTCGGATGCAGGGGTATCTTCCTGACCCGCAAAAGCGTTTTCGATATGCTCCGGATATACGCTTTCCGTCAGTTGCTCCGTCGCAACCGTCGGTGCGGTCACGTCCTCAACCGTTCCGGGGCGGTCTGCACTCTGCCCCGTGCATGCACAGGCGCACAAAAGAAGCACAGCCAGTATCCCCGTATACATCCCTCTTTTTTTCATTCACCGATCCCCTTCGCAACCGTATTCCGCCCATTATTCCGGCAAGTCCGCCCTTACCGCGCTGCCGGCAACGGAATGATATGGTATGATTTTTTTATTATACCACAATTCCGTCATTTTGTCAATTTCCGCAGGGAGAAAAAATCGTTCCCGCAACGCCTCCGTCCGCACCGTCCAAAATCCGAGCAAAAGGCTGCATTCAGCCCAATATATAAATTATTTATTGTATAAACAATACGTTTATAAAAACATCAAATCTGTCCGATTGCGGTGTCATTTTCTCACATCATAAAGAAACTCCGCGCCCTGGGACGGCGCGGAGAAATAAAAACTTTTTCAGGGCAGTGCTAATTCTCTAGCCAGCAGGACATACACACAACTGCATAAAAGTTCCCATACCAGGGCGGTTGCCATCGCACAAGGGAACAGAACAAACTATTTTCCGCCCCGGTAATCCTGTCCGCTTCTGTGACAGCGGAGCCAGGTACTTCCGATCATACAGAAAAAGCATGGCTCCGAAAAGCGCCGACAACAGCAGAAAAGCCGCCACTGCGAATACCGTCGGTCCGCACGGTAAACATCTCCCGCGCGCCACATGAGGACATATGAGGGGATTGCAGGAAGAACAGGTAAAAGCATCAGCCAATACAGACGCCCCCGGAGGCTTGTACCATCGGCATGCGCTTCCCCTTTGCAACCCCGATCTGTCCGGCAAGCATGTCGGTCGCACTGACCGAAAACAAAAGCCCGGAGGCAATCGCCAATATCAAAAACGGTTCCGCCTTTTTCCTCATTATGATTTACTCTGACAAACTACTACGATACTTTGAGGGGGATACCCCGGTAATCCGATCTGGTAATGTTTTTGAATGCACGATTAAATCCCGAAATGTTTTCAAATCCGACCATGTCGGCAATATCTGTAATGCTGTGGCTACTGGTACTCAATAGCTGTTTCGCCAATCGTATGCGACATATTGAAATGTATTGCTGTGGAGAACAATAAAAATAGTGAGTAAAGATACGACGAAAACTGGTGACACTGTAATTACACGCCTCGGCAAGTTCGGTTACTGAAATACTCTCTTTGTGATCAATACGACGAACGATCTCATTGAGTGCAGGCGTAATTTTGATGATGTCTTTGCGATTGCCGGGCAAGGAAATGGGCGGTAATCCGGCAGATTCCTCCAGTAGATAAATAAAGGAAAGGTAAAGGTTCAGCGCAATCTTTTGCTTGGCAAACTCATTATCAGGATCACGGATTGCTTCGTCAAATAACCGCTTGATGGTTGAGACCGTTTTGGGAAATTCATTTTCACAAATGATACCGAATGTGGCAACTCGGGACAGGATATCCTGCTCAAATCGGCTGGTGTCGCTCAAGTCAATGCAACCAGCCAGCTCATTGTAATCGATGAAAAGCCAATACCATTTTACGGTAGACGATGGATTGCTACGATGCATGTGATTCATGTACGGAAAAATGATTTGAACATCTCCGGCTTTGAATGGATATTCCCTGCCATTGATACAACAAATCCCGTCCCCTGACACACACATTCCAACCTCAATGCAATTATGAAAATGTAAATACGTAATATCATACATATTCAACTCATAGACCGCCCTCATGCACATGTGAAGCTCGGACGGGACCTCCTGATATATTGCGGGAAAGCCGCCGGTTGGTTGATTCAGCATAGTTTTTGCTCCATTTCGCGTTGACGCACTGTTGAAAAATATGTAGAATAAGAATACAATTCATTATATCATATGGAAAATGGTATGTCAACACGAATCACAAAAATGAGCGTTTTTAGAATAGGGTGTTCCAAAACGTTTTCATACAGGCATCCGGACCACACCGGCATTTCAATCGCTTGTTATGTGTTCTCAATGACACCATGCACACCAATGATGTCAAAAAGGAGTCAATTATGATGAAGAAGTATCCTCTTATGCACACTGTCCTCGCCGTACTTGCCGTTCTCTTCTGCATTGTTTTATTTGGTGCGACTGCTTGTCGCAATGAGGAAAAAGGGGGCAACGACTCAACCAACGTTCCGCAGACTGATTCGGCAACGGACACACAGGGTGACCCCGAAATCAGCGAAGCAAGTACAAAACCTCCCCTCGAAACTGAATCTACGACCATACCGGAAACAAACCTCGAAACACATGTCGAAACAGAAACGGAAACAGAAACGGAGCCTGATCCGTTGCCAACGCAGAATCCTACAGTCAGTATTACACATTCCTCTTTCGGTGCCAAAGGAGACGGAGAAACCAACAATCGCGAAGCTATCCAGAAGGCGATCGACTATGTCTCCGGGTGTGGTGGCGGTGTAGTGATTATCCCTGCAAGCACAAAACCATTTGTGTCCGGCAATTTGTTTCTCAAAAGTCATGTGGAATTGCATTTTGAGGATGGCGCCATGCTCCGTCAGAGCAAGGATCAAAACGACTATGTACTGCTGACTGACGGCAAGTATGAGACACATAAACCCAAACTTGGACACGATTCCATGGAAGTAACGTGGGGTCATTCATGGTATGAAAACTACCCCTTTATCTACGCCGGCGAAGGTACACAGGATGTCAGAATAACCGGTAAAGGCATCATTGATATGACCAGGGGTGACGGCAGAGTTCACGGTGACAGCTTTGCCTCCAAGCCGGAAAACTGTGATAAAACAATTCATATCTGTCCAATCGGTTTTTACAGAGTGGACGGATTTGAAATTTCCGGCATCACCATTCAAAACTACTGCACCTATGCCATCATGCCATATACATGTGATAACGGCTTAATCAACGGTATTACCATCAAAGACTTCAACGACAGCCTGAATACCGATGGCATTTCTTTGATGAACTGTCAGAACATTCGCATCACCAATTGTCATCTGACCACGGGAGATGATGCACTTTATGTGTTCACCTCCTATAACGATCCTCGCGGTGGTACTTGGTGGAATTCCAACCATCCCGAACCCAGCAAAAACATAGAAATTGACCACAACACTACCTGGAGTGGTTGCAAAGGCTTCGGTCTCATCCTTTGGGGAAATGATTACCATGATTTAAGCCAAGTAGAGGTCAGCGACCTGTATGTCCATGACAATACTTTCTCATCAATGGGAATTTGGAATGAAGATTTCTTCAATGATATCCCGGGTCCCACACCGGTGAAGAATGTCCGCTTCGACAACAATCGAATTACCCCCGGTGTTATTGAAGATAACTTCTTCACCACGCCCATTAGCAACATGACCGGCAGTGACCAATTCCCCTCTATGTCCGATCTGATGAACGGAGATTTTGAAAAGACCGCTGCGGCGTATTGGATACTGGCTGGGGGTGCCGATGTATTACATGAAAACGGAAACTATTACGGCAAACTGGATTACTCCAACGAAAAAAGCGCGGAACTCTTTCAGGGATTGAAACTGATTGCAGGACGGGAGTATTGTTTCAGGGCAAATGTTTTAACCAGCGGCGTCGCTGCACAACTATTTATACGGGATACTTCCGGTAAGATTGTTGCCTCCCGGGAATTTTCCAATACCGAGGCTACCGATGTAACGCTTACCTTTATTCCTACCAGTACAGCCAACTGCCAAATCGGCGTCATGAAGAGTGGTTCCGACGATACGGGCTACTGCATCATTGACAACGCGACCTTGACCTATGACAAGGCAGAGCAGACCATTTTTACAACGCAATATCCGGATCAGGGCTTTGGCAGCGGCGGACATTTTGTGCTGGGCACCAAGTTTTATGCGAAGGTGGACGGCATGATTACCAAAGTGCGTATATACACCGCCGCCGGTGAGAACGGTGTGCATCAGGTAACCATCTGGGACCCCGAAGCCCTTGAAATAATTGCAGGACCATATGACTGGATTATCGAACCGGGTGTAGAGGGTTGGCAATCCTTCACCCTGCCCAGTATTTGCCATATTACTGCAAACAAAAACTATATCGTATCGGTATCCAATACAACAGGCGACCAACTGTATGCACAATCTGCAATTGCTAATGTAGCTATGACCAATAAGGATTTGGTGGTCACCGACGGAAACGGTTACTATAACTACTACGGCGAGGGCGCGAATATGCCCTATATGCAGTCTCAGGTAAACTATCTGCGGGACATCGTATTCCTCCCCGCCGAACAGACCATCTTTACGGACGAGGTTCCGGATGATTTTACCAATGACGCGCGGTATGAATTGGGAACCACATTCCGGACAACTGTATCCGGATATATTACGAAAGTACGAATCTACACCAGTGCAACGGAAAGCGGTACACACAAAGTCAGCCTATGGGATTTGGATAACAATCGTCTGATTGCAGGTCCTTACGATTGGACAATTACAGCCGGTGCTGAAGGTTGGAAAACATTTGAACTTCCCCAGGCTGTGCATATCTCGGCTAATCATAGATATATCGTTTCTGTCTCCAACGGCGAAGATTATGTCTATCCCCGCGCCACCGGTGTCTACAGCTTTATCAACGGTATTTGTAACCGTGACCTCATTACGTTCACAGACAGCGGCACCTACTCCACAACGCTTGGAACCATGCCGACGAACATCAGCCCCATACATCCGGGTGTTAACTATTTGCGTGACATCGTCTTTGTGGCTGACAGGGAGCCTGTACCTGAGAATGTCAACAAATATCATCTGGAAGATTTGTATAACACGCAAAAAAATCTGACGGACGATCTCTTTTCTCCGGAAGATTGGAACTTGTTCCAATCAACGTTGTCGGAAGCTAAACGCATATTGGAGGATCCTGCCGCAACACAGGAAGTGGTTGATACAATTTATGCAGAACTACTCCGTGTGTCCGGTTTAACCAAGGAACAGACGATGTTTACGACACAGAAGCCGAACAGCCAGGATGATTTCTTTCAATTTGCCCTGGGCACAAAATTTAAAACCACCAAGGACGGTCAGATTACCAAAGTTCGGATCCATGCGCTTGAAGGTGAGCAAGGAATTCATTATGTCAGCATCTGGAATGCGGAAACGAAAGAGAACCTGACAGGCACGCTGGAATGGAACGTACAGGCAGGTGAAGCCGGCTGGTTGACTTTCGATCTGGATGCGCCGTTGCATATCCAGGCAGGAGTTGCTTATATTGTAGTAGTGACCTGCGGTCCGGACAAACTTTATCCTATGATTACAGACGGGCTCACTGAACCGATTACAAATCGTGATTTGATTGCAATTTCCGGAATGTACTCCTACACGACCCAAGGAATGCCGGATAATGCGGTTTCTACGAACTATCTCCGTGACGTCGTTTTTATTCCGGATACGAGCAAATAATTATAAATGATAACTTCACAGAAAGGATCTATGAAATGAAAAGAAAAATCAGATTTGGAATTTTCGGACTTGGAAGAGGCGCCCACTTGTCCGCATGTATCGGCAATGCGGGGGCAGAAGTGGTCGCTGTGTGCGACTACCATCCGACAACCCTGAAAAATTGTACAGCAAATTACGAAGCCTGCAAAAACGCTGTAGCGTTTGATAATTTTGATGAGTTTATCAAATGTGACATGGACGCTGTCCTCCTTTGTAACTATTTCTGCGAGCATGCCCCTTATGCTGTCAAGGCTATGCGAGCAGGAAAACACGTTCTGAGTGAAACCATTGGCAATATTACCCTTGCCCAGGGTGTCGAACTGTGCCGGGTAAAGGAAGAAACGGGCATGACGTATGCGTTACTTGAGAATTACCCTTACTTTAAGGAAAATTTGGAAATGAGGCGAGTTTTCCACGAGGGAACTCTCGGAAGTCTTGTGTATGCGGAAGGTGAATACATTCACCCTATGAGTGTCCAGGAACACTGCGACCTGGCTCCCGATGAACGCCACTGGCGCAACTGGACACCCAGAACCTATTATTCGACCCATGCGCTGGCGCCCTTGATGATGATGACGGATTCGATTCCCACGCGCGTCAGTGCCATGGCTTCTTTCCAGCCGGAAGTTGCCAAAGGGACTGCACTACGAACCGGTGACGCCGCCGCGGTCATCCTCTGTCAGACCAATACACATGCAATCTTCCGCGTGATTGGTTGGGGCGAGTACGCACCGCACGGCAACTACTATCGCCTCTGTTGTCTCAAAGGCGGTATGGAAACAAATCACAGTAACGGACAGATGAGATTATGCTATAATCAATTTTCCCGTCCCGATGGCATTGAGGACTGCATCAAGGAGTATCCGATAGAATGGCAGAATCAATCACTGGGTGAGATCGCCCAGAATGCAGGACATGGCGGTGGCGATTTTATGTCTGTCTACGAGTTCGTCAAATGTCTTGAAAATGGCACCGAACCGTATTTCAACGTATATCGCTCAACAACCCTTGCTTCTGTAGCCATTCTTGCATGGCGCAGCATATTGAACAGCAATACGGCCTACGATGTTCCGGATTTTCGCAATGAGGAAGACCGCAGACGCTATGAGTTTGACGCAATTAGCCCCTACCCCGATGAGAAGTTTCAAGTGGACATTCCCTGTTCATCACTTCCCTACCATCCGACTGAGGCGGATTTGGAAAATGCACATCGGCTATGGGAAGAACATGATTGTCTGTAATTTAAGGCATCACCGCGCAATTCCGATGGTGCAATTGCGCAGTCGGATTTTTCGTCAGACAATACAAAAATTCGCAGGCTGTAGCAGCACTACTGGCAAGGATTTTTGTGAAGTATGACGAAAAAGATGCAAGCAAGTATGCCTGTGCAACTTGCGCTGCGTGGATTGCGCGGTAATGCCTTAAGCTCAATCAGTCTGTATACATTGACAGTTGCCGTCACAACCTTCTTCCCGATTGCCGCATCCGGAAGGTATCCTTACGAATCCTCCCGTTCCTTTTCCCGGTTCATCATGCGCAGAGCGCCCGGATGACCGAATTTGGCCGCTTTGGAAAACCAGTTCATGGCTTCCCGCCGGTTGCGCATCCGGAGTCCGATTCCGCGATCGTAGCACAGTCCCAGGCTATAGCACGCATCGGGATTGCCCGCTTTTGCCGCCTTCAGCAACCACTCCACCGCCTCTTCCTCGGCGGCACGCACGCCGTGCCCCTGTTTGAGGCACCAGCCGAGGCTGTACTGCGCACCGACACTGCCGAGTTTTGCGGCAATCCGGTAGCAGGAGACCGCCATCGAGGCATTCTGCGGAAAAAGGTTGCCGTAAAAGAACGCTTCTCCCAGCCGGTTATAGGTCTCCGCAAAGGCGGGATCGTCCGCCGCGGACAGCGGTTCCGGCTCTCCGCGCAGTTCCGTGGGGGTGGGAATCGCCGCAAGCAGATCGCTCAGAAACGGGTGTGGTTTCCGGGCGAAAAGGAATTTCAGCACCTCCATGGTTTCCGCATGTCCGGCAACCGCCGCACGCCCCAGATACACCGGCACCGTTGCATCCTCGCTGACCGGCAGTCGCCCTGCCGCATACAGGACGGCAATCCTGTACTGTGCCTCCGCACGTGCGCGGCTGTCCCTTGCCTCACCGTCCCGAATCCGTCCGCCGACCGCATCGCCGGGGTCCGCTGCCGCACCCGGATGCGCCTCCGCCGCCATATTGTAATAAACGTAAGCCTGCCTGCTGTCCACCGGGCCGCCCCAGCCGTCGGCAAAGCACTCGCCGAGCAGAAGCATCGCGCCGACACTGCCCGCATGCGCCGCACGCAAAAGCTGTACACGCGCTTCCCGGTAGTCGCGTTGGGTGCCGATGGCATAACAGTAGCATCTGCCGCAATTGTATTTACCGTCCGTCACACCGCTTTTTCCGGACGCGCGGTAATACTGCATCGCCTGTGTCTTATTGACGCGCACGCCCAGTCCCTTCTCGTGGCAGACCCCAAGCGCGTTCATGGCATCGCCGTTCTGTCTGTCCGCCGCCATCCGGTACCAGACCACTGCTTCGCTGTAATCCTGCCTGCCCATCTCGCCGTAGAACCAACAATCGCCGAGCACGCGCATGGCATCGGTGTTTCCCTTTTCCACGGCATGCTGCAAAAGCGCGCGTGCCGTCTCGACATCGCGCAGAACGCCCTCGCCGCGCAAATAGCACATCCCCAGCCGGTAATCCGCCGCAGCAATGCCGTCCTCCCCGTCGGCGGCAAGAGTATAGTTGCGGACCGCTTCGCACAGATCGCGCACAACGCCGATTCCGCACCGGTAGCACTCGCCGACCTCATACTGTGCCCGGCGGTCTCCGCCGTTTGCCGCCAGACACAGCCAACGGAAAGCGGTTCCCGCATCCCGCATGACACCGCGACCGGTGCGGTAACACATGCCGATGCCATACTGTCCCTCCGCGCTGCCGCAGGCGGCTGCCTTTCGGTAATACTTCGCCGCGCGGGCATAATCTGCCTTTCCGTATCTGCCGGTTTCACTGTAGGACGCCAGAAGCAGGAGTGCCCGGGGCTGTCTGCGTTCCCCTGCCGTTTCCAACAGATGCAGGGAACGCTCGGCATCCGGAGCTGTTCCGACGCCGTCGCGCAGGCAAAGTGCCAGGCGGTAGCAGGCATTCGGCTCCCGCTGTTTCGCCGCCTTCTGCAGCCATGCAACCGCAGCCGTTTCGTCCTTGGGAACACCGTTTCCGAAGAGCAGGCAACCGCCAAGATTATTCTGTGCCGGTGCATATCCCTTCTCTGCCGCCGTGCGGTACAGCTCCGCCGCCCGCGCGAGATCGCGCGCAATGCCGTCTCCGAACTCATAGCACATGCCCAAGTAATAGGTTCCCTCCGTACTTCCCTTCTGTGCCGCACGGCGGTACCATTCCGCGGCTTCCTCATGATTTTTTTCGCATCCTCTGCCCTCGTAGGCACACCTACCCAGGCGGAACATGGCGCCTGCGTGTCCTGCCTGCGCCGCCGTGCGGTACAGGCGGACTGCCTCCGTGTCATCCTGCGGGACACCGCGTCCGCTTTCATACAAGCGTCCGAGTGCGCACTGTGCCCCGGCATGTCCCGCCGCGGCGCACGACCGGAACAGGGCAAGCGCACCTTTCAGATCCGGGGGAGTTCCGACACCGTCCCGCAGGCAGACTGCCAGCCGATACGCCGCACGCCTGCTTCCCTGCTCCGTTGCGGTGCGCAAAAGCTGTACGGCACGTTCGCGATCTCTTGCGACGCCGATACCGTCCAGACAACAGACTGCCGTGTAATAGGTTCCCGCCGTATGCCCGCAGTTGGCGGCGCGGGAGAACAGAAGATATGCCTCATGGGGATTGCGTGCCGTTCCGATGCCGTCGCGACAGCATTTTCCCAGGGCAACCGTACCGTCCGCACTGCCGCTGTCCGCGGCGCGGCGGAACCACAGCACCGCATCCTCCGGCAAGCGGGGCAGGCAGGTGCCGCGCAGATATGCCTCCCCCAGGCGGAACATTGCCGTCGGATTTCCGCCGCACGCGCGCACCGCATCTTCAAAAACGACTGCACCGGGATCCCCGGGCAAACTTCTGCCGGCATCCCTGCACGCAGGAAAGCGGGAGAGCACACCGATTGCAAGGAGGCGGAACATGACTTTTGCCGCCTGCTCGTCCTCGGGGTACCCGGCGGGAATTTGGACGGCATCCGACGCGGAGAACCGGGCGACCAGCTCCGAGGAGCCGGCATCGAAAAAGACGACCGGCTTTTGCGACGCCATGGCAAGGCGGACATATTCCCCTGCCGGGTGCTCTGCCCCCGCGCCGGGACCGGCAAACAGCAACAGGGCATCCGCCGCCGCGACCCGCTGTTCCGTTTCCGGATCTTTCGGCTGTACGGGGGAGCAGAACCGGAATCCGAAATTCTGCACCGACGCAAGAATCGCATCCTTCTGCGCGTCACGCAGTGCGGCAAAGCAAAGACACAGGTAATGTTTTCCCTCACCAAGACCGTATTCCATCCGCATATTCCCCCTTTTTTCCGTCCATGTGCAAAAAAATCCGTACCGACCGCAAAAAATTACAAAAAAGGTCTTTTTTTCGACCGCGATCTGTAGTATAATAGATTTACACTACTATTATAGCGCAAATACGCCCTTTTTGCAAGCGTATTTCGGAAATACAGAGAAAAATCGGAGGACAACCTATGAAGCAGAGTTATTCTTTGACCATTGCCGATATGGCATTGGATATCACGACCGACGCCTCGCCCGAGGAACTGGAAAACATCGTCGGGATTCTGGACCGGCGCATCCGCGAAATCCTTCTGAAAAGCCGCCGCTGTTCCAAAAACGAGGCAGCTCTGCTTTGCGCGCTCGGTCTGTGCGCGGACAAGCTTGCGCTGTCGGAGGAAAACCGCACGCTCACGCAGAACGCCGCGCTCGACAAAGCCAAAATCGACGCGCTGAATCAGCGTATCAGCGTACTGGAGGCGTCCCTTGCCGCAGCCAACCGCAGAGCCGGAGGTGTGGATTCCATGCCGGTACAGCAGTCCCCTGCCGGCGTTG
>ERZ1106976.2852-NODE-2852-length-14694-cov-4.369697_pt1 | contig 14694 bp, 8 predicted proteins | sample MGYA00403687_ERZ1106976 | MGnify/ENA primary metagenome ERZ1106976 (study PRJEB35170, sample SAMEA104062446) | human gut metagenome | biome: human gut; feature: human-associated habitat; material: faeces | place: Denmark | collected 2013-02-22 ... | reverse complement strand
AACGCACCGGACCTTCAATCTTATTTTAATTTCCGAGTTTGCTTTCCAGCGTGTCCGCAGCAGCTTCCGCATAATCGCCCTCCATAAGCTCAATTGCTCCCCTGTCGCAGAGAGACGCAAGAGAAGGATCGATCGGGATACGGGCAAGAATGTCGAGATTGTATTCAGACGCTACCTCATCAAGATGAGAATTTCCGAACACCTTTATTTCTTTTCCGCAATCGGGACACTTTAAATAGCTCATATTCTCGACAATTCCGAGCACCGGAATATTCATGAGCTGAGCCATTCTGACCGCTTTGGAAACAATCATCGAAACAAGCTCCTGAGGGCTTGTAACAATAACAATTCCCTCAAGCGGAATCGACTGAAATACCGTAAGCGGCACATCTCCCGTTCCGGGCGGCATATCCACAAACATCCAGTCAATGTCATCCCAGAACACGTCGGTCCAGAACTGCTTTACCGTTCCGGCAATTACCGGTCCCCTCCATACGACCGGAGTGGTTTCTTCGTCAAGAAGCAGATTGAGACTCATAACCTTGATTCCGGTTTTTGAGACGGCAGGAAAAATACCGTTGTCATCGCCGTTTACCGGTCCTTTGACGCCAAACATCTTCGGAACCGACGGTCCGGTTATATCTGCGTCAAGAATCGCAGTTTTAAGCTCTCTTCGGTTCATCGCCACTGCAAGCATTGCCGTTACCATGGATTTACCGACGCCGCCCTTTCCGCTGACAACTCCGATCACCCTTTTTATTTTGCTATGAGCATTACAAGGCTCAATAAGGCTTTCTTTTTTTGACGCACAGTTACTTCCGCAAGAGGAGCAGTCATGCGTACATTCTTCGTTTTCCATTTATACCTCCGAATCAGTGAAATTTGTTTGCCAATATATTGTTATTATAGCCCATATATACGGAAAAATCAAGTCTTTCGCAATATTTCTGTTCCATTTCCGCAGATAAACCGTCAAAATGGTATACATAGAAAATAAAATGTGATATAATCGTAATATATTATAAAATACAATATCGTTTTAATTGCTCCGCCGCTGTATCGCACGGAGCGAAGGGGGAAAAATGGATCTAAAAGTACAAAGCAGCGTTCTTAAATATTTTACAAAAATGTTCGATCGCTCTTCCTCTGTCGAGCCCGCCTTGAAGCTGCTTATCAATAAACCGCTTTGCCCGTATAAAATTCCTGAGCTTATGCCGCTTCCGAGAATAACACCGGAGGAAGCGGGAATCGATTCCTCTTATATCGCGGCTTTTCTCAACGAGCTTACCGCAGAAAATACGCTGGATATGCACGGCGTTATGATCGTAAAGGACGGAAAAATCGTCTGCGATGCCGAATTCGGAGCCTATAAATCCTGCTTCTGGCATGCCGAGCATTCTCTTAGCAAATCTGTCACCTCAATGGCAATTGGGATGCTTATCGATGAAAAGAAACTGTCTCTTGACGACAAAGTAACTAAAATACTTGAAAAAAAGCTTCCCCCCATAGCTCAGCTTACGCATAAAGCAATCACCGTCCGTCATCTCCTCACCATGACCTCCGGCGTTATTTTTTCCGAGAGCGGAGCGATCGTAGAGGAGAATTGGCTTCGTTCTTTTTTTGAATCCTATCTGAGGACAGAGCCCGGAAAAGTATTCCATTATAACAGCATGAATACCTTTATCCTTTCCTGCATTGTCCGGGAACTGAGCGGTGTCGGACTCAGGGAGTATCTGAAGCCGCGGCTTTTTGATCCGCTCGGAATTACCGTCATGCATTGGGAAACAGCACCCGATGGAAACGAGATCGGCGGCTGGGGTCTTTATTTAAGACGCGAGGACGCGGCAAAGCTGGCAAATCTCTATCTTGAGGACGGAATGTGGAACGGAAGGCGTATCATCTCCGCCGAATGGATCAAAGCTTCAACCGCCGCCCAAATCGCCGTATCGGGAAATACCGGAGATTTTGATTACGGATACCAGATATGGTCAGGAAGAAAAACCAAATCTTTTCTTTTCAACGGCATGTTCGGTCAAGATACCATCTCCTTTCCCGACACAAAAACCATTGTCGTATCCAACGCGGGAATAGAACAGATTTTCCAGCAAAGCGTGTACTACGACATTGTTCAAAAATACTTTTCGTCGCCCTATTATGCAGACAAACCTCTGAAACGCAGCCGAAAATCACAGAAAAAGCTCGCCTCGGCGCTTACCGCCATATCCAATACCTCCGCGGAAAAGCCGGCGTTTTTATCACCGTTAAAAGAAAAAAACCTTCCGGATTTTCTCATGGACGCGATGGGAAAAACCTTTGCAGTTCGTAAAAAAAATGAAAAGGAAATCATTAAAACCGCCAGCATAACCGGCACCGGAAATCTCGGTTTGCTTCCTCTTATCGAACAAATCATGCGAAACCGATATACAAAAGGAATTGTATCCTTTGCCTTTTCCCGAAATCGAAACGGGTATGATTTAAACGTAACCGAGGGAGACAAGGTATGCTCTCTACCTTTCTTTCCGGGTAGAACTCTGACTACTGTTCTTCGTCTTTCCGATACCGAATATCACGCCGCCGTTGCCTCCGAAATCGCCTATGACGAGGACGGAAGAGGCGTTCTGAAGCTCAGAATCTCTTTCCTGGAAATATCCGGCTCTCGTTTCATAAAAATCTTTTTTGAAAAAGACAGCTTGGAAATCAAAATGAAAGAGCTTCCCGGAATGGGACTTGTAAAGCTTGCCGCCGATACGTTCGGGGAAAATATAAAAGACAAAAAAGCGATAGCCGATATTGTATCAAAAATTGACACGGATATGTTGTACTGTAAACTAAAAAATACAATAGAGCCGGAAATACGGCTCTATTGTGAGAAATAATTAAGGCAATACCGCACAATGATTGTTTTACAGTTGCGCCACCGGATTTTTCGTCAGACAATACCAATTGAGGAGGCAAGAGTGGTCCTCTGCCGACAAAATTTGTGAAGTATAACGGAATAGATGCAAGCATATGCGCAGCAAAGGCGTTAGCCGTTCATCCCACGTATTGCCTTAAAGATATCCGAGCATATCATTGAAGAAGCCGCGTTCTTCATTGATCAACTCAGAAGCGATTCCCTTGCTCTCTCCGGATGCGGCGGTATAAAGATTCAGCACCTTGGATATGGACTTCATCCCCATTGCCGCCCCATCGGCCATCATCTCTGCAATATGTCTGTCGCCGTCGTTAACCGTAAGCTTTATTTCCGTTCCGACGTGAGCCATTGCCATTCCTATGGCAGGGGGATTGCATTCGCCCTCTCCGCCACTGCAGAGCAACGTGCGGCAGCGTTCTCCGATTTCGGTATGCCGTTTGCTGCACGCCTCTACTCTCTGCATCAGCGCAGGGGAGCTGATATGCTTTTTTACCTGGTCGATGTTGTCAACAGCAGCCTTGCAGCCCGAATTACATTCCTTAAGAAGCTTTGATGTTTCGGTATTCATTGTTTTTTCCTTTCTTTTCGCTGACACCGGATTTTTTCGGTACGAAAATATTCTCTGCAATATACAAACAAAATATTCCGTTTTGAAAAATAAATCTTTTCTTCATTTCTGCGAAGCTTCTGAAATCCGGTCAAACATCTAATGAAAAAAAACGGTCTATAGAACGTTTTTTCGGAAATTCAGGTTATCGCCTCTTATAAACAAAATTTCCGCCGGAAATTAAAATCCGGCGGAAATTTCTGTATTGAAGATTTAAGGCAGCACTGCCGGGTTCACGGACTTGCGCCTTGGCGACATATCTGTTTGTCCATCCAGTCGCGCTTCACAAATTCCGTTGGCAGAGCAGACGCTCCCGCCTCCTCAATTTAGGCAATACCGCGCAATGATTGTTGTGCAGTTGCGCCGCCGGATTTTTCGTCAGACAATACAAATCAAGGAGGCAAAGTAATTCCTCTACCGATGAAACTTGTGAAGTATGACGGAAAAGCTGCAAGCAGATGCGCAACATAGGCGTTTGCCGTGCACCCAGCGGTATTGCCATAAATATAGTTGAAGGCGCCGTTTTTGCCAAATCCATTCCGAATTGCTCCGAAAATACAATTCAGGATTGCTCTGCTCGTGTTCCGATTATTCGGAACACGAGGCGGTGTCTAAAAATAACAAGGAGAAAATATTATCATGAAGAAACATATCAGCATATTTCTCTTAACTTTGACCGCTGTGCTTCTGTTATCATTCGGCACAAACGCTATGGTTGTAATCGATAATTGCGACAAATTTGTCTTAAACAACATATCCCTTTGGGGAGGAACACACGCCGAAGCGATAACGTCAGATGAAGCTCCGGAGGGAAGCGGATATATCAAAGCGATTCCCGCAAACGGTCTTATGATTCTCACCAAAGCATTTGACAATACCGACGTCTCTGCCTACCCGTATCTGTATCTTGACATATATCTTTCCGATGCATCGTCCGTAACCTCAGGACAGCTTGAAATCACAAGCTCTGGAAGACCGGACAGCGAGGAAAGCTCATGGGAGGTACCGTCGCTGAAGCTGACCGACGGCTGGAATCACCTGAAGCTTAAAATTTCCGATGCAAATGCGGAGGGTGGAAGCTTCAATGTCAAGAATTTCAACACTTTCCGTATTTTCGTCTATACATCAAACGAAAATAATGTCCTCTGTGCTGACCGTTTGGGTTTCGGAACTGCCGAGGAATGCAAGCTTGTAATCGATAACTGTGACAAGCTCGGTGAGGAAAGCAGCGTTACCGGAAACACGTGGATCGGAGGAGGACTTTATACCGTAACCGAACACGGCAAAGACGAGGTGCCGGAAGGAGAAGGCTGTATTTATCAAACGGACTCCGCTACCATCATTCTGCAATGTACCTCAACCGATACCTTTGATATAAGCGAATATGAGGAAGACGGTTATCTGATGTTCTGGTTCTATACCAGCGATCATCTCGGCACGCAGTTCACCGGTCAGATCGAACTCACCTCTTCGGGAGCGTCTGACGTAGAGGAACTGACATGGTCTATGTCAGATATCAAAAGAAAGATAAATAACGGCTGGAATAAAATTGCCCTTCCGATATCCTCAGCACAAAAAATGTCCGACACAGATTTATCTGCCATTAACTTTTTCAGAATATACGATTTCGTAATATCGGAAGATGATGCAATAGAATTCCGTGTAGATAACGTTTGCGTAGGCACCAAGGATGAAGCTATAGCAGCCGGATTCATCACCGAAGAAGAAATCACCACTCCCGATACAACGGAAAAGCCCTCTGATAATACATCAGAAGCTCCAAAAGAAAGCGTCTCTGAAAGCCAGAAAGAAAGCGAAGTCAATACCGCAACCGAAACAACTCCCTCCGCCGATTCCGATAAGGACAGCGGTAATACCGGTTTGGTTGTCGCAATCTGTATTGCCGGTGTCATCATTATCGCAGCAGCAGTTATCGTGTTCATAAAAATAAAAAAAGCCAAAAGCTCAAAATAATGAAAAAAATAAAATCGGACCGAAAGCTTCGCGGAATAACAATGCTTCTCTGTCTGTGTTTGTTGGCAGGAGGCTGTGCAAAGCCTCAAAATGTTACCGGAGATTCCGATACAATATCCGACAGCAAGAAGCAATCTACCCGCTCCGAAACGACAGAGAACAGTTTCATAAACGATTCCAAGGAAACAACGGAGGAAACCGATCCCTTGCCTAACAATTATGAACAAGCGGTTGCCAGCGCTTATAAACGCTCGGTATTATACGCCGGAAGCAAAGAAATGCGATCCGCGCTGACAACGGTACTGAAAAAAGCAGAGAGCGGGCAGAAAATCGTTTTTGCCGCTTTGGGAGACTCCATCACCTTCGGCGCCGGCGCGATCCCCGGCGGCGAATGGGTGAGTTTAGTAACTGAATGGTTAGAAAATCTCGATAGAAATTCCTCAAACAAAAACGTAACACTTCTGAATGCCGGAATCGGAGGTACCGAGGCAGTCTACGGCGCGGCAAGACTTGAGCGAGATGTACTCTCGCTGCATCCCGATTTTGTTATCGTCGATTTCGGCACAAACGATTTCGGTCTGCCTCACGGGGCAGAAGCGTACGAAGGGATTCTTACCAAGCTGATTTCGGCGGGAATTCCCGTGATCAACAGCAACGTCTGCCCAAGAAGCGGAAACAATATTCAAAATGAACAGCTTCCGATTAACCAAGCATACGGCGTTCCCCAAGTCAGCTTCCGTTCGGCTTATCATGAGCTTTCCGAGGTAACCGAGCTTGAGGGCTTGAGAGCCAACGATCTTTGGACCGCCGACAATGTGCACCCGACACAGGAGGGACATCGGCTTCTTGCAGATCTGATCATTCACTTCCTTAATAATGACATTCTCAGCAGCGAGCTTCCTGACGACGACATTTCATTAAAACTGCCAAAATCAGTTACCAAAAACGGCTTCTCCGATGCCGTTCTCATTGAAAATACAAGCTCGGATTCGAGAATTTCTGTTCATTTAGGTGACGGTTGGACCGCTGACTATTCCGCAAATCTCGAACAAATCCGCAGCGAAGGCTGGCAATCTTCTGTAATAGGATCAAGCATAACCTTTACAACGAACAGCGCATATTTCTATGTAATGTACACAAGATCAAAAAAATCCGGGAACATTGAGGTTCGCATAGACGGCGAACTTAAAGAAACCTTTACCGACGCCTATAATTCAATCGGCTACCGAGGAATGAGTATTGCCCGCGTCGTCATGTATTTTGATATCCCCGGTGAACATACTGTGACTTTGACACTTTCAGACAATCCTGCTACCGAGAAGGATTGGTGCGGAATCTGTGCCGTCGGAGCCTCAGGCTTTAGCTCTTAATAAAAAAATTTTTATATAAAGGAGAAAAAACAATGAAAAAAACAGTCGCATTCGTCATTCTTTATGCTCTTCTCACATTCTCCATGCTGATCGGTGTCAGCGCAAAAACACTCGTCTATTGGACGGCAGACGACACCACGGGTTCGTGGGGTTCCACAGAAGTTTCGGCTATGGAAACCGGTAAAGTCAAGGGCGCTGTAAGCGTAACACAGGAGGTAACGGGCGCTCAGGCCGCTCCGAATATTATTTGCTATTCGCTTAAAGGGGAAGCGGTAGGAAAAGAACCTCTCGATCTTTCGGCTCCTGAGGTGATAACTGAGGGATATGTTCACTTATATGTCTACATAAGCGATATCGATGAGGTCATTCTCGCTGAGGGCAATTCCGTTCTGGAGTTGAGTTCAGACGGAGTAAAATGCTTCAGATGGCAGCTTTATGACAAGCTGAACGAGGGTTGGAATGAACTTACGCTCAAGTTCTCCGATGCACAGGTTGATGAAGGAACGGAAAAAGACAAGATTTCCGATATGCGTATTTTCCAATATGGCTATAGCTTTACTTTAGCTGTTGACGATATTACGATCTTCGTTCCGGGAGAGGATGAACCGGAGCCTACTAATCCCGGCACCGGAAGCGCGGTTCTTCCCGCAATCCTTCTTTGCGTAACAGCCGGAATAGCCGTCACAGCCGCTTCAAGAAAAAAAATCAGATAAATCCATTCTAAGCTCTGCCCTGCCCGTATACGAGGGCAGGCGGAGCTTCTCTTTCAATCACCACGGCAATTTGCCTAAGAAAGGATATAAATTTATGAAATACTGTCTCAGCGGAAATGATTGGAAAGTTCAAAGCGACAATATGTCTGCCCCTATTCCTGCAATCGTCCCCGGAATTGTACAGCAGGATTTGATAAACGCCAAGCTCACAACCGACTTTTGGTACGGCATGGGACCAGAGGACAAATACGAAGCCTGCCAGCACACATGGGAATATACGAAGGATTTTTATCTGCCCGAAAAGGAATCCGGCGCGGAGCATTATACTTTAATATTCGAGTGCGTGGATTTTACCTGTGAAGTATTTTTAAATGATAAACACATTGGAGGAAACAACGGAGAATATAAGCTTTTCAAGCTCGACGCTACCGAGGAAATCATAGCGCCCGGAAATAACAAACTGAGAGTAGTCATAAACAAAATGCCGCCTGAGCTTTTAGATTATCTGATTCTTTCCGACGGTAAAAACAGCGGCGCCGACAGTGAAAACATGGAATATTGGTTTGTCAACGCCATGAATAAAACCCGTCAAACACTGAATGGTTTAAAAAGCATTGCTACTTACAGTTATGATTGGAGCAGTAACCTGTATACCCTCGGAATACCAAAAGACGTTTATCTGGAAACAACGGGAAATGCCCGCATTGACTGGCTGAAATATACCTATCGCTTTGAAAATAACTATCAGACTGCTTATATCGGAATTGAAGCTGAAATCACGGCATTTGCCAAAGTCAAAAACGCTGTGACGGAAATTTCCATATCGGGACACGGTACGCCGGTATCCGTAAAAAAGACCGCCTTGCTTGAACCAGGAGTTAATTTTATAAGTGAAGAGCTTACAGTTACAGAACCTGAACTATGGTGGCCGACACGGTACGGCGATCAACCGCTTTATAACATTTCGGTAAAAATAAGTGCCGATCATATCGTTTCCGATGAAAAGATTGAAAGAATCGGAATCAGGGATATAGAATGGGAGCAATGCGAAGGGCTTCCTTCAGATTTTATTCATCCCCTTGCCCTTCGGATCAACGGAAAACGAATCCGCTCTTTCGGTTCCTGTTTTGTCACGATCGACGCCTTCAAGGGACATGAGGGCAAAGAAAAGCAGCGTTACTTTGCAGAGCTTGCAAAACGGGGAAACATGAACGTCCTTCGTATTCACGGGGGACAGAGCTATTACTACAACGAGTTTCATGATTATTGCGATGAACACGGAATCATGCTCTTTGTGGATATGCCGATCGCCAACTGCGTACCGGAGGAGCTCCCGGGAATGTATGATATGTATCGGGAAACCTTTTCAAGCTTCATCAAGCAGCTTCGCCGTCATCCCTCAATCATTGAATGGTCCGGGGGAAACGAAATGGGCTGGTATTCCGATCCTACTATGATACATCCTGCGCTGGCGCTTATGCTGGAGGTCGGAAAAGAATGCGATCCTCAGCGGATTTTCCGAAGCACCTGTCCGATTGTAGGGACCAGACACGGACACTATGACTATAATCCCGACAATCACTATGAAGAGTATGACGCCATGCTTACTGACAACTGCAATAACGCGCCCATGCAGCGAAACGGTGAATTTGCCTGCAGCACTCCTTCCAACATTGAAACCTGGCATAAATACATCCCGTCAAAGGATCGTTTCCCTCTCGATCGGGAAAATGAAGTTCTGATCAGAAAAAATGTCTTTTACAGTATAAATCCCGACATGTGGATGAATCTTCCGATGATAGAAAAGATGTTCGGAAGCTGTAATTCCCTGGAAAAAGTCATCCGAGCCGGACAATATCTATCCGGCGAGGGACTTCGTTATGCAATGGATTCTTTCCGCTCCCGCGGGAAAAAATTCAGCGGCTTCAGCACATGGTGTTATAATGAGCCTGCCCCAAACGGAGCCGGATGCAATCTTGTTGATTTCGAAGGTCAGCCGTTCCACGCCTTTTACATGACAAAGGAAGCGATGGAAGAGATCAGTATCTGCCTACACATCGATTCTGTTTTCTATAATTCCACCGACAGCTCCTTTGCCGATATCATCATCAACTCCGACGCGCCGGAAACCGTCTGCAACCTTCACTGGGAATGGGTGCTTCGAGACCGACGGGGACAAATATACCGTCAGAACGACGGTGTTCTTTCCTCTGTCGGTTCGGTGGAGAGCGTGCGGGTAGACAGAGCAAAAATCAACCCACCTCTCCCGATGAAGCTCGGTCCCGTTTTTATGGAACTCCGTCTGTATAAAAACAAAAAATTAATCAGCGAACGAGTTCAGTTCTTTGCTATGAAAGGTGTAACCGCACCGCTTGCCGGTCTTATAAACCCAAACATGCCGGACAATGATTTCGGTATTCCCTATACCATGACAGGTCAATGCGGAGGAGGAATCCGGCAGACAACGCTTTCCGTAACGCTCATACAGCAATCGGATCATATGCTCAAATATCTTATAAAGAACACCGGTGAACAAATCGCCCTCTGCTGTCAGGTTAAACCTCTTACCCATCATCTACCTATGCTGTACATAAATAATAATTATATCAGTATACCTCCCGGAGCGGAAAGAGAAATTACACTTGAATCTTTCTCCGACTCTATTGAAAACCCCGGAATCTCGATAGAAGCGTTTAATTCGCCTCTCTATGAGATTCCCTCTGATAACACACTTTTGATTCTGAGCAGATTTGACGGCACTAATACGGATTACGCTATAAACGGAGGCATAACAAACCTTACGTCAGACGGTATCCGAATTTCTGCGGAAAAAGTAAATTATCTTTGCGATGACGAAATGACCTTCCGCTTCCAAAGTGATTTCATCGGTTCCTGCATCCTTGAACTCGGTATAACAGACGCTGCAAAAGAAGGAACAAACCTTTCCATAGAGCTTAATAACATTCCGCAAGAGTTTTCATTCGAAGGAGGCTACGGTCTGAAAAAACAGAACCCCGATCAGTTATGCGAGCCGAAAACAAAAAAACTGATGTTTAATACAGGGTTGAGATGCGGAGAAAACACCTTGAAGATCAAACCGCTTTCGGGGTGGTTCACCTGGGATGCTCTGCTGGTAACAAAATCTTCATCTGCCGAAGCGGGAGAAAACTGCAATGAAACAAACACATAACAAAATCTTGCGGAAATTCACTTTTCTGCTTCTATTCGTTCTAATTGTGACACTATGCGGATGTAATCATTCCGATAAAAAAACGGAAAGCACCGATTCCTCCGACACATCGAAAGATGAATTTTCGATACAATATAAGAGCGGAACAGACAACTATTTCGGCTTTGCGCCCGATAAAATCTACGCCGTTGCGGGAGAAACCGTTACGGTCAGCACAAACAGTTACTCACGCTTCGGCTATTCCTTTACTGGCTGGAGCGACGGAGAAAAAACATACATGCCCGGAGATACGCTTGTCATGCCGGAGGGAGGAATCACTCTTACCGCCACATGGAAAGAAGGCGGAACCTATTTTTCACTGGAAACCTGCGATTCAAACGAGGGATGGTGGGGAACTCATGATATATTCAATGGAACCGATTCCCCTAAAGAAGGAAGCGGTTACAACGGCACACGAGGAAACGAGGTTCTGATTTTCTGTAAAATGTTTGATTCTCCATATGACATTTCTACCTTTGAAGCAACAGGATTTATCCATCTTTGGTTTTGGGTTGAAGACGAAGCCCTGCTTCAAACAAATTCCGAGAATATGGGGCTAATCGAACTTAACGATTCCAAATCGAATACCTATTCTTTATCGATAGCCGCCTGCAAACCGAAAACCGGATGGAACGAACTCTGTATTCCACTCTGGGAGGCAGTCATTTCCGGTGCGGATTTAACGGACATCACCAGCTTCCGACTATTCCAGTATGTCACGGAAACAACAGAGATTCGCATGGATGGTCTTGAACTATGGATGCCTGACCAAACGCTTACCATTCCGTTTCTCGGAGGCGGAGCAGATTACCTTCTCGGAGCAAAAAACTCACTGGAGTTTCATAATATCGTAAGCGAATCTGTCATTACTCTGCCGGAAAATCTCTATGTAAAACATGGATATGATTTTTGCGGTTGGAGCGACGGCAAAAAAACATATGAAGAAGGAGCGGAATACCGCGTACCATCAGAGGGAGTTAATTTTACCGCAATTTGGAAGGAATCAGAGAAATATATGTTAACATACGATTATATAACAAAAACCGTTGAGTATAAAGCATATTCCGGAGAACATATCACCGTTCCGTCCGACGCCGTGCGAGCAGGATATGTATTCGGCGGATGGCAGGACGGGAATAAAATCTACCGTCCCGGAACCACCTATACCATGAAAGCGCAAAAAACCACTCTGACTGCACTTTGGACTAAAATAGACGATTATAATATGCTGTCTGATGCCATCGGCGCCTGGGAGCTTCGCGAAGGCGGTTCTGCCGGTCTTGCTCCCTCGGCTATCGGCGGCAGCACACTAAACTCTAAATGGACGGTATGGCTGAACAACGATACATTCGGTCAGGTTGCGGATTTCTCAACCGAGGGCTCTTATCTTTATACAGAGAAATCTGATATATCTCTGTCGGATCGCTTTACTCTTTCAGCATGGATTAAAGCGCCGGCACGTGAAAATGTGAAGCGAACCATTCTTGCACAAAGCGGTAAAGTCGGAGAATCGGTTACTGAAAGTGAAATATTTTTTAATGCTGACGACAAAACCGGTTGGTGGGGCACGAACGAAATCAAAATCGGAACAGGAAACGCCGCCGAAGGAAGCGCCTATCTTGAGAGCACGGGAAATGACATCATTATATTTTGCGTAAAATTCCCATCAACCGATATAACCAAATATATCGAGAACGGCAGTATTACTGTTTGGATTTATGTGGAAGATGCTTCTCTTATCGATATCCAGCATGGAGGAATGATAGAGTTTTCCAGCGATGGCGGAACCGGCCCATGCTCTACCGGATGGACTGTCCCCACTTTAAAGAACGGATGGAATCAGCTTACGTTCCCAATTTCGGGTTCTGTCAACAATAAGGCTGATCTCTCAAAAATAGATTATTTCCGTTTCTACCAATATGTAGCGGGAGAAACAACGCTTGGCTTGGATGCGCTTACCCTTTCAAGAGTAACGCAGCCTGAAAGCAACGGCGGCTGGTCGATGTATCTCGACGATGAAAGCGGTTATCTGACTTTCTCTGCTGACGGTCTTACCGGAATGAAAACGAGCGGCGTTAAGCTCACAGACGGTAAATGGCATCATGCAGCGGTCACTCTTGAAAATAACAAATTCACTTACTATATTGATTCAAAAGCAGTCAAGACGATTACGGTAAAAGGCAAGATTTCCGAAACGTCCGGCGATCTTTATGTCGGCGGAACCTCAGACGGAAAAAGCTCCTTTGACGGCTCCATAGCACAAGTAAGAATATACAATTCCGCCAAATCGCCCTCTGCTATTACGGCTACAACGATTCTCGAAACGGATAATATCCCCAAACAGCCTCGGCTAAACACCAAAAAAGGAGTTCTGATTGAACGTTTTGTGGGCAACAACATGGGACGGAACACTTTTGAAGTATATCTCGGCAAAGACTATAACAAGGTCGATATTACCAATGTTCAAGCTGCAAAAAAATTCGGCATGGATCATGTAAAAATTACGGTAACACCGAATAATCTGATTGATGAGAACGGACATCTTATCATAGAAAATATGACATATGTAACACAGGATGTCAACATGATTCTCGCAGAAGGAATGCCCGTTATCTTCTGCTTTCATCCTGAACCTCCTTATAAAACAATTTATTTAAAGGATCTTGACAACTTTGAGCTTCTTTGTAACTGGTACCGCGAGGCCGCGGCATATATCGGTGATCATTGGACGCCGGATCAGGTATCTATACAGCTTATGACGGAACCGTACGACAACAGCTCGCTTGTATCATGGACATGGATGAGCGACAGAATGTATATAGCGGTAAGAAATGAGCTTCCCGATCATACCATTATCACAAGCTCCGATTCATCAGGTAATATTGAATACCTGAAAAAAATGTCTCCGGTTACAGATTCAAATGTCATTTATTCTTTCACCACCTATGAACCGTATATAGTAGGATTCGGTACGGCACGATCCGGAATGGGAGGATACCGCGGCTTTGAGAGCTATCTTAAAGACGTGCCCTACCCTGTTCCCGAAGGATTGAGTGAAAACCAAATATCCGCCATGGCAGATGAAATTTGCTCCCTTGTTCCGGATGATCTTCACGCTGAAGCAATTAAAATCGTAAGCGCCTATCTCGCAGGAGAATATGACTGTCATATACTGTACAGCAATACTTATGATATCGGTTATACCTCCGATTGGCAAATGACGCGCATGAACAGTCTGAGTGAATGGAGTGATAAATACGGCGGCAATATACATATTATGTGCGTAGAATTCGGATGTATGGATTCCGTAACCGCTAAGAAATACTTCGGCGCTGTTGAAGGCTCCGGCATCAGCGAAGAAGTCAGAATACGACTTATATCCGATCTTCGCACAGCGTTTGAAGCCAACGATATTGGCTGGTCATATTGGCTTTTCAACGGTGTATTTACCGTATTTGATCCCGAAAAACGCGAGATGAACGCAATAACCGACGACAGCTATATCGCCCGTGCATACGATAAAGCTTTGATCGAGGACGCACTTGGTTTGACACCGGACTACTCATGGAAGAAATAATATACACTTTGATCTATTCCATTTACAGCATAACTTAGGTAATGAAGGCAAAACCGCACAATTACCGGCTAACGCCTTGACAGCACAGCCGTTTGCATATTTTCTGGTATTGCCTTAAATCCAAAAGCAACCGCGTTCAGTTAACAATCGTGGTTGCTTTCCTATTTATTTTGCGTCTTCAGACGTAGAAATAACGGGCTGTTGCGTTAAGCAACAAGCCCGGCATTTTCCCGGTCGGGAAAATGCCGAATCGGATGTTTTTGACTGTATTTTCTTTGGATGATTATGAATTTAAATGGTCAAAATTGCG
>ERZ1106976.2845-NODE-2845-length-14734-cov-6.196403_pt1 | contig 14734 bp, 10 predicted proteins | sample MGYA00403687_ERZ1106976 | MGnify/ENA primary metagenome ERZ1106976 (study PRJEB35170, sample SAMEA104062446) | human gut metagenome | biome: human gut; feature: human-associated habitat; material: faeces | place: Denmark | collected 2013-02-22 ... | reverse complement strand
AGCTGCCTCCATAAAACGCCAATTGCCGCTTTGTCCCCGATGGGGTCAAGGCGGCTGCTTCTTCTATGGCATTTTTAACGGTCTGCGCCGTGGCGGGCTCGATATGGCCGGATATCCTGCGCTGATTGCAGAACACGCAGTCATTCGGGCAGCCGAGGTGGGGCACAAACACGGGGATGATACTGTTTCTTGCTGTCATTTATTAAGTCTTTCAAGCGCCCGGCAGGCTGCCTCCTGCTCGGCTTCTTTCTTCGTTTTTCCGCTGCCGCAGCCGATGAGCTGCCCGTTAAGGCTAACCTCCGACAGGAATATCTTATCGTGATCAGGGCCTGATTCGCCCGCATCGGTATATCTGAGCTGCTGATCTGGCTTGCGCTGCACAAGCTCCTGAAGCTCGGTCTTATAATCCGACGCGTGATGCGCCTTTACAGCCTCGGGGCTGAGCACCATGCGCTCGACAAAGCTGAGCGCGGCTTCAATGCCGCCGTCAAGAAATATAGCAGCGATGACGGCCTCGGTGGCATCGGCAAGTATTGATGCACGCTCTCTGCCGCCGTTTTTCTCCTCTCCGTGACCCATGCGCAGATATTCACCGAGTTTGAGCTCCTTAGCCACGCCGTAAAGGCTGTGCTCGCACACCAGCTCCGCACGCAGACGGGTCATTTTCCCCTCCGGCAGTGACGGCGCGATTGAGTACAGGTGCTTTGCCGCCGCAAATCCGAGCACAGAGTCGCCTAAAAACTCAAGACGCTCGTTGCTGGGCACGCCCTCCGCTCTGTTTTCATTTGCGTACGAGCTGTGCGTGAGCGCGTTGAGCAAAAGAGCCCTGTTTTTAAACTCATATCCTATTTTTTCTTCTAACTGCTTCACTATATTACGCTTCTTCCGATATCTTCATGTAATCGATGTTTTTTTCAATGTCTCCGACTATATCTGCCTCGGCAAAGGCCTTGGCTTGACGGATGGCTGCAAAGAACGCCTCGTCGCCGGACGAGCCGTGAGCCTTGATAACGGGCCTTGATATGCCGAGGAGCGCCGTTCCTCCGACCTCGTTTGAGTCTATCTTCCTTGCTATGCCCTTGACATCCTTTTTGATCACCGCCGCGGCAAGCTTATTCTTCGTGTTCATCATGAACACCTCCTTAAGCTCCGTAAACAGCCATTTTGCAACGCCCTCAGCCGTTTTAAGGACAATATTTCCGGAAAATCCGTCGCTTACGACAACGTCAACGCCGCCGAAGAGCATCGTGCTGCCCTCGACGTTGCCGACAAAATTAATTCTGCCCTCTTCGCTGGCCTTTTTCAGGAGCTTGTACGTCTCGTGCTGCAAGGCTCCTCCCTTGGTCTCCTCCGCGCCGATGTTGAGAAGTCCGACTCGCGGCTGAGTAAGACCCATCATTCTGCGGGCATAGAAGCTGCCCATATATGCGAACTGAAGAAGATATTCCGGCGTACACTCAGCGTTTGCGCCGCAGTCGATGAGCATTATGCCGTTCTCGCGGCTGGGCAGCACCGGCGCCATGGCCGCACGGCGAACGCCCTTTATGCGCTTTACGATAAGCGTGGCCCCCGTGAGCAGAGCCCCGGTTGAGCCCGCCGATACCATTGCGTCACCCTCGCCGTTTTTGAGCATGTTCAGTGCTACCGTCATGGATGCATCCTTTTTGCGGCGCGTTGCGGTGCTGGGATCGTCCTCCATGGTGATAACGTCGCGTGCATCGACTATGCTGATACCGCTTCCGTCCTCGCCCAGATACTTTTCTATCTCTTCCTTGCGGCCGACGAGCACAAGCTCAACACCCAGTCTGTCGCGTGCGTAGACAGCTCCCTTCACTGTCGCCTCGGGCGCGTTATCGCCGCCCATTGCGTCAATTATTATTCTCAAAGCCGAAGACCTCCTTTTTCATAAGCTCTTCAATAACTGCCAAACTCCTTGCTGATATCTCTGCGTTTTTATTACGCTTGCCCTTGACCCTGTAGCCAAGCGGCGAGATAATACCGAAATTCACGTTCATCGGCTGAAAATCGCCGACGCTGCCGCCGGAAATATACAGGCTTAGAGCTCCTATAGCAGTCTCCTGCGGAAAGTCAACAGGATCTAGGCCAAGTATGCGTGCGGCGGTTTCAATACCTGCGAGCATTCCCGATGCAGCCGACTCGACGTAGCCCTCGACGCCGGTCATCTGTCCGGCAAAGCTGAGGCGCGGATCGGTTTTGAGTCTGTAATACCGGTCGAGGAGCTTCGGACTGTTTAGATATGTGTTGCGGTGCATTACTCCGTAACGGACAAACTCTGCGTTTTTCAGGGCCGGTATCATGGAGAATACGCGCTTCTGCTCGCCCCAGGTCAGGTGCGTCTGGAAGCCTACGATGTTGTAAAGCGTTCCGTCTGCGTTATCGCGCCGCAGCTGAACAACAGCGTAGCTTTCGCGCCCCGTGCGCGGATCGCGCAGGCCGACGGGCTTCATCGGCCCGTAGCGCAGCGTATCCTCACCGCGGCGGGCCATTACCTCAACGGGCATGCAGCCTTCAAACACTCCGCCGTCGTCAAAGCCGTGTACGGAGGCCTCCTTTGCGCCGCAAAGCTCACGGACAAAGGCTTTGTACTCGGTTTCATCCATCGAGCAGTTTATATAATCCGCTGTACCTTTGTCATAGCGCGAAGCAAAAAACGCGTTTTCCATATCCACGCTCTCAAGCGTCACGATAGGCGCGACGGCATCGTAAAAATGCAGCCCCTCACCGCCGCAGAGTTCGGATATCTTGTCCGCCAGTGCATCGCTTGTGAGCGGACCTGTCGCAACAACGCACTCTCCGTCGGGAAAGCCCGTGGCTTCGTCCGCGACGATCTCTATATTTTCGCAGGCACGAAGCTTTTCCGTTATGTATCGCGCAAAGGCCTCTCTGTCAACGGCAAGGGCGCCTCCGGCCGCGACGCGGTTATGATCGGCGCTTTCCATGATGAGCGAGCCCAGCCTGCGCAGCTCGGCCTTTAAAAGCCCGACGGCGTTAGTGAGCTCATCACTGCGCAGCGAGTTTGAGCACACGAGCTCGGCAAAGTATTCGGATGTGTGCGCCGGGGTCATTTTCTTCGGCTTCATCTCGACGAGCCGTACTCTTATTCCCCTTTTGGCAAGCTGCCAGGCACATTCGCTGCCGGCAAGCCCTGCGCCGAGGACCGTGACCTCTCTCATATACTTATTCCTTAGTTTTCTTGGTGGTTTTTTTCTTAGTTGTCTTCTTGTCGGCTGCCGCCTTTTTCTTATAGCCCCGCTTATCTTCCGGCACGAACTCCGGACAATCCTCGTTTATACAGAATGCCTTCTGACGGCCTCTGCCGCTGTGCTTGAACAGGGTCTTGCCGCAGCTCGGGCAATTGTCCTTTGTCGGCACATACCATGTCATGAAGCCCTTTATCTCGCTGCCGTCGGCGGCGGTGCCGCGCCAGGGGCAGTCCGCGCCGCGCTCGCAGGCGTAATAGGTATTGCCCTTTTTAGAGGTGCGTTTGAGGATGCGGCTGCCGCACTTGGGGCATTTTCCGGGCATCTCGATAACGAGAGGCTTTGTGAAGCTGCATTCCGGATAAGCCGGGCACGCGAGAAAGCGACCAAAGCGTCCGGATTTTACGACCATCTGTCGGCCGCAGACATCACAATATTCATCGCTTAGCTCATCGGGAACCTTGATCCTCACGCCGTCAAGCGCCTTTTCGGCATTCTCAAGCTCAGTGCTGAAGTCGCCGTAAAAGCTGCGCAGCAGCTCCTTCCAATAGAGCTTGCCGCTCTCGACCTCGTCGAGCTCCTCCTCCATGTGGTTTGTGAATTTAAGATCTACTATATCGGGGAAGCGCTCCTCCATAAGCTGAGTGACTATCTCTCCGAGGTTTGTCGGCTTGAGATATTTGCCGTCCTTTACGACGTACTCATGCGAGGTTATGGTCGATATCGTAGGAGCATAGGTTGACGGGCGGCCTATGCCCTTTTCCTCCATCGCACGGATGAGCGTGGCCTCGGTGTATCGTGCGGGCGGCTGCGTAAACTGCTGCTCGGGGAGCATTTTTTCGAGGAACACCTGCTCGCCCTCATTAAGAGACGGCAGCTTGCTGCGAGGCTCGTCGCTTTCCTCATCCTTACCCTCCTCGTACACCGCCGTATAGCCGGCAAAGCGCATCTCAGAGTAGTTTGCGCGGAAATCGTAGCCCGCGGAGGCGACGTCGACAACAACGTTATCATACACTGCGTTTGCCATCTGGCACGCGGTAAAGCGCCCCCAAATCAGGCGATAGAGCCTGTACTGCTCGGGAGTAAGATCCTTGCGTACAACGTCGGGGCTCAGTTCGATATTAGTCGGGCGTATGGCCTCGTGCGCGTCCTGTGCGCCGGATTTCGTTTTATACACACGGAAGGAGCCGTGGTAATACTCCTTGCCGTAGTGGTCTATTATATAATTTTTCGCCGCCATGAGCGCCTCGTCGGAAAGGCGCAGAGAGTCGGTACGCATATAGGTTATAAGACCTACCGTGCCGTAGCCTGCGATGTCGACGCCCTCGTAAAGCTGCTGTGCTATGGACATGGTGCGGCGCGGCGTCATTCCCAAGCGGCGGCTGGCCTCCTGCTGAAGCGTCGAGGTGATAAACGGAGGCGAGGGACTGCGGTGCTTTTTGCCGTGCTTGACGGTCTTGACCTTGAACGGCTCATCTCTGGTGGCATTGATGACGGCATTGACCTCGTCCTCGGATTTAAGCTCAAGCTTCTTATCATCCCTGCCGTAAAAGCGCGCCGTGAATTTGGCGTTTTCCTCGCTTTCAAATATTGCGTCGAGCAGCCAGTATTCTTCGCTTACAAAGCTTCTTATCTCGTTTTCGCGGTCGACTACCATTCGCGTTGCGACAGACTGCACCCTGCCTGCGGAAAGGCCGCGGCGGATCTTCTTCCAAAGCAGCGGCGAGAGCTTGTAGCCGACGAGACGGTCCAGCAGTCTGCGCGCCTGCTGTGCATCGACAAGATTGCTGTCAATATCACGGGGTTTTCCGATGCTCTCGGTGACTACCTTTTTTGTTATTTCGTTAAATGTAACACGTCTTGCTCTTTCATCTGAAAGCGCAAGCAGCTCCTTGAGATGCCACGATATTGCTTCGCCCTCGCGATCCGGGTCAGTCGCGAGATAGACGGTTTTCGCATTTTTGCTGAGCTTTTTGAGCTCGTCTATGATATCCTTGTGATCCTTGACCGGTATATACTTGGGCTCGAAATCGTTTTCTATATCAATTCCAAGGGTACTCTTTGGCAAATCGCGCAAATGTCCCATGGAGGCAACAACTTTATAATTACTGCCGAGATACTTCTCGATCGTTTTGGCCTTAGCCGGTGACTCGACTATGACCAGATTCTTTTTTGCACTGGGCATCGGGAATCCTCATTTCATCTTAATATTCAAAGTAAAGCGCTTGCCCGTCTCCTGCCGGACATAGCCCTTTATCTGCAAAAGCGTGAGATCGGCCAGAACCTTTGCCGGTGCAAGACCGCTTCTCTCTATGACAGTGTCAACATGAATGGAGGGCTCATCCATCACCCCGATTATCTTCAGCTGACTTGGGCTCAGGCTATCCAATTGTTTCTGCAAGTCAATATAAGCCGCGTCGGGTGCCTTGTCAACAACTTTTTTCTCACATTTTTCGGCACGGGGCTCTTTTTTGGGCTTGGCCTCGGACTTTGGAACGACTCCGGAGGGCATTTCAAATTCGACTTTTCTTATCTTATTCGGGTACAGTGCCACAAACTCGCTGACTACCTCCCAGCCGTTTGTTACCGGCTTTGCGCCCTCCTTGATAAGCAGGTTCGTGCCCTCGCAGTTCGGCTGATCGGCATTTCCCGGAACGGCAAAGACCTCCTTGCCCTGATCGGCGGCCTCATTCACGAAAAGCCGCGTTCCGCTCCTGAGCGGAGCCTCGATCACAGTCACACCCAGTGAAAGGCCGCTGGTTATCCTGTTTCTTGCACGGAAAAACGAGCTGTACGGCTTCGTGCCTGGCGCATATTCGCTTATGAGCGCTCCGTGCATTACAACATCCCGCGAAAAGCGGCTTTTATCCAGCTCATGCGGCAGGCCGAGAACTCCGATCACCCTGCCGTCGGCCATTAATGCGCCCTCGGCAGCTGCCGAGTCGATGCCGACCGTCAGGCCCGATATCACCGTGCCGCCGCATTTTGCTATCTCATAGCCCATGCGCATGCCCATTTTAATGCCGTAGGGCGTAGCCTTGCGCGTACCGATCACGGCAATGGCGGGCTCTGCGTCCATGTTCGGAAGCTTGCCCTTGACGTATATGACGGCGGGCGGAAGATGTATGTTCCTAAGGCGCTCCGGATAAGCATCCTCATTGAGCGTAATAACATCTATACCGTCGTTATCGCACTTTTCAAATATTCGCTTTGCCGCATCGAGATCGCGCTTTTCAAGCTCCTCTGCGCCTTCGATATTGCGCGGCAGCAGGCGCGTTATCTCGCCCACCGGCGCAAAATACATCTGCTCCGGACTTCCGTAGTATTTAAGAAGTGAGGTTATCGCCCTCGGTCCGATGCGCGGCGAGGTCGACAGCCACAGCCAGTAAATAACGTCATTCATACGCTACCTCGACATTTCCCACATAATGACCGATGCCGCGATCGCCGCATTAAGCGACTCGGAATGCGGATTCATCGGTATTATAAGCTCTCCGCCGCAGATATCCAGAAGCTCGCGGGAGAGTCCCCTGCCCTCGCTTCCTATTGCGACCGCGCTTCTGTGAAGCTCGGCCTTGCGGATATCGTTTGCCTTATCGCTCAGCGCCGCGCCGAACAGCGGCAGGCAGCGGCTGCGCGTGAACTCGTCAAGCTCCTTGATGCTCATACGCATAACCCTTTGACGGAAAATTGCGCCCATGCTCGCACGCACGGTCTTGGGGTTGTAAAGATCGGCACACGCTCCGACCATGATGACAGCGTCGATATCAAAAGCGTTCGCGCTTCTGATTATCGTTCCGACATTGCCCGGATCCTGAAGATTTTCGATAACGACGGCGCGCATTATGCGCTCGTCATCTCTCCTCTCAGGCATTGCGACCGTAAATACGGGGCCTGGACCGGATTTTAATGGTGATGCGTATTCCACGAGCTCCGCCGGAGCGCAGAACTGCTCAACATCTTCGGGAAGCTCGACGGTATCCTTTCCCTCGCACCATAGCACCTGCTTTATCCCGGCGCCGTACTCCAGCGCCTCCCTGAGCGTTTTCTCTCCGTCGCACACGAATTGACGGCACTCGCTGCGGTATTCTACGCTTGATGCAGCCGCACGCATGTGGCATATTATCCTGTTTTTTCTCGAGCTTATCTTTTCCATAAGAAATAATTTATATCATAATATTATAATTTGTCAAACATACATTTAAATATATAGTCAAAAAGCTCCCCCGTACGGGAGCTTTCAGGCCGTCAAAGAACCACTGTCTTCGCTTTTTTTGAAAACAGTGGTTCTTTGACGGTCTGCACAAGTAATTGGCCAATCCAACGCCTTGCTGAATTTTATTCGGGATAATGCGCTCTAACGCCGCCTATGAGCTTCGGCCTCGTGTAAGCCGCCGTAACAAGAGCGTCGCCGATATGCTTTACGGACAAGCGAAGCGGGACTGCAACTTCCTTCAGGTGCATACCAATAAGTGTGCATCCGATATCCATGCCCGCATGGGCCCTGACATGCTCAACCATAACGGGGTCCTTCATGCGGTCGTACACCGCGGTTGCGAACGAGCCGCCTGCCTTGGGCATCGGTCTTACGCAGACCTCCTCGAGCATATATTTATCCGCTGCCTCGCGCTCGACGACGAGCGCCCTGTTAAGATGCTCACAGCACTGTGCCGCAAGATATATGCCGTTATCGCCCAGCACCTTGAGTATGGTCTCCGCGACAACTATGCCCGTCTCGGGGGACGAGCCCTTGCCTATGCGCTCTCCTAATATTTCACTGGATGAGCAGCCGACGACTACCAGTGAGCCCTGCTTGAGCTTTGTCTTTTCCAGGAGCTCTTTTATTGCGTTTTCGGTTTCGCTTCTTATCTGTTCGTACATTGTTATCATCTCCTTCACGAATACTAACACATTTCCGGCGGTTTGACAATACGGCCGGCAAATAGTATAATGAATATGCCATTTTTCTACGCAAATCTACAAAATGTGAGGTGTTTCAATTTGAAAAGAATATTGGCGCTCGTTCTTTCAATGCTTATGGTGCTGTGCCTGTTTTCCGGCTGCGGCAAGGATGAGGCAAATCCCAGCGCGCCCGATGTCAACGGCGACGGCTTGAATCAGAACGAAGTAGTAAGCGGTCCTATCAATCCACTGACGGGCGAAAAGGTCAGCAAGGACAAGAGTGATCTGCGTCCGTACTGTGTCATGATAAATAACCACCCCGATGCGCGTCCCTGCGTCGGTCTGTCGCAGGCTTCAATTATCTATGAGGCACTCGCCGAGGGCGGCATAACACGCATGATGGCAGTGTTTAACGATGTTGACGGAGTTACCGTAGGCTCGCTGCGCAGCGCAAGACCCTATTACATAAGCATGGCGCAGGCCTATGACGCGATCTACGTTCACGCCGGCGGCAGCGAGCAGGCCTATTCGGACATCAAGTCCCTCGGCATCGACAACATCGACGGTGTCCGCGGCGCACGCTCCGGCGAGGCATCCTGCTATTACCGCGATAAGACCCGTTTGAGCCAGGGCAAGAACGTTGAGCACACTCTGTTTGCCGACGGAAGCAAGCTTGCCTCCTTTGCGGCAAACAATTACGAGCTCAAGCACGCAAGCAGCTACGATACCGGCTACGGTCTCAAGTTCTCGGCCGATGCCGCTTCCCAGTGCACAAGCTCCGCTAACGACTTCACAGTGCCCTACGGCTACTACAAGACCACCTTCAAGTACGATGCCGATAAGAAGTGCTATAATGCATTTATAAGCGGCACCGAGTACACCGACGGCGGCAATAACAGCTCGATTGACCTTGCAAACGTTATCGTCCTGAATATCCCGACCAAGACCATCGACAGCTACGGGCGTCAGGCCATGGAGCTGACGGGCTCGGGCACCGGCTATTTCTTCACCGGCGGCAAGTATGTTGAGATAAACTGGTCTCGCGCCGACCGTGCGGACAACTTCCACTACACGCTCAAGGACGGCACTCCCCTCAACCTGAGCATCGGCAAGACATGGATCAGCATTGCCCCGCTTGACAGCACCGACGGCATTGCATTCAACGGATAATATCATATAATTAAATTGCACCGCATGGGAAACCATGCGGTGCTTTTTATTCTCGTGTTATGCTGCTTACTGTGCTCTGTAGAGGAATGTAACGACCTGTGCGCGGGTGCAGGGGGCATCAGGGGAGAAGCAATTGCCGCCTGTGCCTTTGGTTATGCCATTGCTGACTGCCCAGTTGACGGCATCATAGCAATATGACCCAACCACAACGTCAATGAAACCGTTTCCGGCGCTCACGCTCGGTGAATGTGCCGCACGATACATAAGGGTCACTACCTGACCTCGTGTACAGGTAGCATCGGGCGAAAATCTGTTGTTTCCGGTGCCTTTTGTAATATTATTCTCAACCGCCCACTGAACCGCATCATGGTAATATGCGCTTGGATTCACATCAGAGAAGTTAACAGCCGTGCTTGCCTTCGGCTCACCTGCCGCGCGCCACAGGAAGGTCACGACCTGGCCACGCGTGCAGCGATCATTCGGCGAGAAGGTTATTGCCGATGTTCCCTTTGTTATGTTCTTATTTACAGCCCACTTCACGGCATCATAGCAATAGTCTCCGACATTTACGTCTATAAACATGCTCTCACTGCCGTACTTGAAGCTTGCCGATGTCAGCGAGCTGTTATATCTTTCAACTTCTACTATCGACCAGTCGACGGCAGAGCCTGCGTAATTAACAGTGCGCAGGTCATGGCAATTGTAGAATGCATATTCCCCTATGCTGTTTACCGATGTCGGGATATTAACTTCTGTGATGCGCGCATAGTGCCCGCTGCTCTTGGATGAGGAAGTGGCGAATAGCTGCTTGGGTATTCTGGATACGTTCGAGCCGAAAGTGACTTTAAGGGAATCAGAATTGTATCCGGCATTATTAAACGGAGGCAGTACCAGTATCACTGGATTTTCATCGAGAGATGCGCTTATCGTGTCTGCTATATTGCCGTTGATCGTTATTGATTCGAGCCCCGTGCAATGCGCAAAGCAGCCTTCGAGAAGCTTGCAGTCTCCGTTTATGGTAAGATCCTTTAAATAATAGCAGTACAGGAAAGCGTGCTTCCCGATAGTGCAGTCCCCGTCAATGGTCACAGACTGTACTCCCGTTTCAAAGAACGCATTTGTCCCTATGCTCTTCATGCCGCTGCCGATATGCACACTTTTCAGATCATGGCAGTTTCCAAAAGCGGACAAGCCAATCGATGTTACCGAATCGGGAATGGTCACGCTCGTAATATGGGGATAGTATCCCTCTGTCTTTGAATATGGAGAATCAAACAGATTGCTGGGGATAGCAGTAACCTCAGGGCCGAAAACGACGTCCAAATAATCGGAATTTGCACCGATGTTGTAGAATGTGTTATCAACAGTATAAACTTTCTGAAGATCACTGTTTATAGTAAGCGAGTTAAGACCGGTACAATTGGAAAATGCACGTGCGCCAATTTGGGATAGCGTTTCAGGCAATACGATTTTTCTTATAGTCGTGCAATCCTGAAACGCTTTCGAATGGATGCTCCTGACCTTATAGGTCACGCCGTCGTAATCGACCTTTGACGGCACCGTGACGGATGACGATGAGCCGTTATACTTCCTGACGCAGGCAACACCGTTTTCGATCGCATAGGTGAAGTCGCCTCTGATAAATGTCTCGTTGGCAGCCAGAGCGCTCACAGGCACCAGGGTCATTATCATGAGCAGCACGAGCAGCAGACTCAGTATTCTTTTCTTCATATTTTCCTCCCGATGTTTTTTGCGCAGCCGTCACAAGATTATAATCTCTGACAGTTGTGCTTTGTTAATGTCATGATAAATTAAAACCGACATAATTGCAATATATTGTGCTAAATTTACTAAAGAAAAGCGGAATGGGAAAGCCCATTCCCAACACGGTGCGGCGCAAAGCAGGTTTCGTCGGCAGCTTCGATACCGGTCACCGGCAATATCCGTATCCGTAGGTGCGTCAAAGCGCCTCTAAAAAACCGTGTATTGACAAACGGAGGGTTATGTAATAGAGTGAGACTATACAATGTGTTAATTAATAATCATTACAGCGCGCCAAACAGACGCGCTGAATTTTCGACAGATGAGCTTTTGTCATCACATCCCCCCCGAGTCAAGGTCCCCATCATGTAATATCTGCGCCCGGCACGGCCGGTGAGCGCATTTATGATAATTAAGGAAGAGGAGAATTTGATTATGGCACAACTCAGACCCAAGATCGTCAAGCTTGCAAAGGTGATCGGCGGCGTTTCCGGTATGGTCGTCAAGATCGACGAGAACGCGCCCGAATACTACTGCATGGCGAACATCGTTTCCGATGACGAGGCAGACATTGCCATCGCCGCCGGCCTGCGCAAGGAGCGCACGGCCGAGTATCTTGCAAAGAAGGTCGGCAAAACCGTCGAGGAGATAAAGCCCCAGCTCGATAACCTCGTCTATTATGGCATTTTCCGCCGCACATTTGACGAAAAGCTCGGCGAGGACGTCTACTTTATGCAGATCTTCGCGCCCGGCATACTCGAGATGATGGTAAACAACAAGGAGCTTATGGCCGCCCACCCCGAGGTCGGCAGAGCCTTTGAGGAGTACACGCGCGTGCGCATGCAGCTGCTCGGCCCCGTGCTTCCCAACGGCTACGGCCTGATGCGCGTTATCCCCGTCGAGAGCGCGATCAAGGACATCCCCGGCGTCAGCGACTACGAAAAGCTTTCGTACTACCTGAATAAGTACGACACCTTCTCCGTCTCGCCCTGCTCCTGCCGCGCATCGCGCACCAGCATCGGCGACGGCTGCGGACATCTTGACGAGGACATGTGCGTCCAGATGGGCAAGGGCGCAGAGCACTACATCCGCTCGGGACGCGCGCGCCGCATAACGCGCGAGGAGGCGATGGAGATCATCCTGCGCGCCGAGGAAAACGGCCTGATGCACGATATCCCCAACATCGAGGAGGCCGGCGACAGCGCCGCTATATGCAACTGCTGCTCGTGCGCATGCTTCGGCCTGCGCGCAGGACTCATGTTCGGTGCGCGCGACGCCATCCGCTCGAACTTCGTCGCCGAGATCGACGAGGCAAAGTGTGTTGCCTGCGCTCAGTGCGTCGAGACCTGCCCCGGCAATGCGCTCAAGCTCGGCCAGAAGCTGTGCTCGAGCGAGGACCTCACGCCTCCGGGCTACGCAAAGCTGACAAACACTGTTTTTGTAAAGAAAACCTTCAATCCCGATTACCGCGAGAATTTCAAGGACACCCTTGACACCGGCACCGCGCCCTGCAAGGCAGCCTGCCCCGCGCACGTTCCCGTTCAGGGCTACCTGAAGCTCGCCGCTCAGGGCAGATACACCGAGGCTCTTGAGCTTATAAAAAAGGAGAACCCCTTCCCGGCGGTCTGCGGCCGCATATGCAACAAGCGCTGCGAGGACGAGTGTACTCGCGCAAGCGTTGACGAGGCCGTTGCGATCGACGAGGTCAAGCGCTTCATCGCCGACCACGACCTGCACGAGGACACGCGCTTCGTGCCCAAGATGGTCAACCAGATCGGCCGCCCGTACACCGAGAAGATCGCCGTCATCGGCGCAGGCCCTGCCGGCATGAGCTGCGCATACTACCTCGCGAACAAGGGCTACCCCGTCACCGTTTTCGACCGCAACCCCGTGCCCGGCGGCATGCTGACCCTCGGCATCCCCAACTTCCGCCTTGAAAAGGACGTTCTCAACGCCGAGATCGATATTCTCAAGGATATGGGCGTCACCTTCAAGTGCGGCGTCGAGGTCGGCAAGGATATCACCATCGAGCAGCTGCGCGGCGAGGGCTACAAGGGCTTTTACCTCGCCATCGGCGCACAGAAGTCGCAGTCGCTGCGCATCGACGGCGAGGAGCTGAGCGGCGTGTTCGGCGGCGTTGACTTCCTGCGCGAGGTAAACCTCGGCAACAAGCCCGAGATCGGCGAAAGCTGCGCAGTCGTCGGCGGCGGCAACGTCGCAATGGACGTGTGCCGCGCGGCGGTGCGTCTGGGCGCAAAGAACACCTACATAATCTATCGCCGCTCGGCCGACGAGCTGCCTGCCGACCCCGAGGAGGTCAAGGAGGCCATGGAAGAGGGCGTGCAGTTCCGCTTCCTCAACGCGCCCGTCGCCATCGAGGGCAAGGACGGCAAGGTCACGGCGCTCAAGGTCGAGATCATGGAGCTTGGCGAGCCTGACGAAAAGGGCCGCCGCAAGCCCGTCGGAACCGGTAAGTTCGAGACCATCGCGGTCAGTTCCGTCATCGCGGCCATCGGCCAGGTCGTTGATTGGGGCACGCTCGACGTCGGCGCACTGGAGACCACGAAGAAGGGCACTGCCATAGCCGACGGCCTGACCTATCAGACCGCTCAGCCCGATATTTTCGTCGGCGGCGACTGCTACACGGGTCCCAAGTTTGCCATCGACGCGATAGCGGCCGGCAAGGAAGCGGCCATATCGCTGCACCGCTATGTGCATCCCGGCCAGACCCTCACCATGGGCCGCGACAGACGCGTTTACAAGGCGCTGGACAAGGAGCACGCGCTGCTGGATATATCGCACTTTGACCACGGCAAGCGCCAGATGCCCGGCTACAACGAGGCAAAGGCCAAGACCTTCGCCGACGCGCGCGTGACCTTCACCGAGGAGCAGGTGCGCAAGGAGACCGCGCGCTGCCTCGGCTGCGGTGCGACAAAGGTCGACGAGTATCTGTGCATCGGCTGCGGTCTGTGCACCACCAAGTGCAAGTTTGACGCGATCCATCTCAAAAAGGTGCGCGACTGGCACGCCGGCACCTTCGAGACCATGCCCATCAAGGTCGCCGAGGGACTTGTCAAGCGCGCAGGCGGCTTGGTCAAAAACGCGGTGAAAAAATAATGCACGAGCTTGGAATTTGCGATGCGCTGCTGAAAATGCTGCGCAATGTCGCCGAAGAAGAAAAGCTTCAAAACGTGCAAAGCATCACCGTCGAGGTGGGGACGCTCTCCGGAGTCGTCCCCCGCTTCCTGAGCGACTGCTGGCAGGCCGTCATCGACGGCACGGAGTTTGACGCTGTCGATATGATCGTCGAGACCGTCGAGGGCGAGGCTCAGTGCATCGAATGCGGCGAGCGCTTCGTCGCCGACCTCGAGCGTCTGCGCTGTCCAAACTGCGGCGGCAATAAGCTGACCCCCGTCTCCGGCACCGACCTCACCCTCAAAGAAATTTTAGTAGCGAATTGAGGCAGCTACGGATACGGTTATCTCTGGTGGCCCGGTATCGAAGCTACCGACGAAACCGTGCGTGTCTCTCGTAACGTGAGTGCATTGCTGAGTTTTTGCACCGCACCCTTGTAGGGAACGGATTTATCCGTTCCGCATGTACCGACTTCGTCGGCAATTCAAATCTATAATCGTAGGGGCGGTCACAGACCGTCCCTTTTGCCTTCCCCTGCGTAGCCT
>ERZ1106976.2843-NODE-2843-length-14740-cov-3.985359_pt1 | contig 14740 bp, 13 predicted proteins | sample MGYA00403687_ERZ1106976 | MGnify/ENA primary metagenome ERZ1106976 (study PRJEB35170, sample SAMEA104062446) | human gut metagenome | biome: human gut; feature: human-associated habitat; material: faeces | place: Denmark | collected 2013-02-22 ... | reverse complement strand
ACATAGAGGCAGGAGATGATTATGATTAATATTGACGAGCTTAAATTTGATGAACGGGGGCTTATTCCCGCGATAGTTGTGGATGATGAAACGAAAAAGGTACTGACGCTTGCTTATATGAACAGGGAAAGTCTAAAAATATCGATGGAGAAGAAGCTAACCTGTTTCTACAGCAGATCGAGAGACGAGCTTTGGCTTAAAGGAGAAACGAGTGGAAATTATCAGCATATTGTTTCGATTGCTGCGGATTGTGACAAAGATGCGCTGACGGTAAATGTGATAAAGGATGGTCCGGCTTGTCATCTCGGAACGGATTCTTGCTTTAACGAGATTGTTTTTGAGGGGGAAAATCCCGCCTTTTCTCTTGATTCTTTGATGTCTCTTATAGAAGGCAGAAAAAGAGAGAAAAAAGCGGGCTCGTATACAACCTATCTATTTGAGAAAGGTATTGATAAAATATTGAAAAAGATCGGCGAGGAGTCTACCGAGGTCATTATAGCCGGAAAAGCGGGAGACAAAAGAGAAACTGTTTATGAGATTGCTGATCTGACATATCATGTATTGGTACTTATGATTCAAATGGGAATCTCTCTTGATGATATTTACAAGGAGCTTGCCTCAAGACATGTGATTGATCATAAGGTGAAGCAGGAAAAAATGGTATGATCAAATGTAATTTCCATACTCATACTGTATTTTGTGACGGAGCAAATACCCCGTCGGAAATGGCGGACAGTGCTTATGCAGACGGATATACGGTGCTGGGATTTTCCGGTCACTCCTATGTTGCGTTTGACAGCTGCTGTATGGACAGCATGAAAACCCAGAAATATATTTCCGAAGTACTTACTCTCAAAACCGCGTATGCAGGAAAAATGGATATTCTGCTCGGAATAGAACAGGATTATTACAGCAATATTGATATTGTACCGTATGAATATGTAATCGGATCGGTTCACTATCTTGATATCGGCGGAGAATATATCGCGGTAGATAATACTCCTGATATCGTAAAAAAAGCAGTAAGTGAACACTTCAGCAACGATCCGTATCGGCTTGTTAAGGCATATTATGAGCTTGAGTGCCGATTGTTTGAAAGGGTTAATGCCGATATCATCGGTCATATTGATCTTATAACCAAATTTCAGGATAAGGCTCCTTACTTTGATACCGACGACGACAGATACAGAGTTTGTTGGCAGGAGGCGGTCAGCGAGCTCATTTCGTATGGAAAACCGTTTGAAATTAATACCGGAGCCATGTCGAGAGGATGGCGGCTGACGCCGTATCCGTCGCCTGAAATTTTGCGCTTTATAAGAGCACACGGCGGCTGTATTATCATTAATTCGGACACACACAGTGCAGACACCATCGGTTTTGGCAGAGAAGAAGCTGTTATTCTTGCCAAAGAGTGTGGGTTTGACAGCCAGGTGATTCCGGATCCGAATCAAGGAGGCTTTCGTGAGGTTCCGTTCGATTAATGTCAAGCGTTAGGGAATTACTGAAAAATCTCGTCAACGGATCTTTTCGGCAGGGAAGTCAACTTTTGTCTCCTCAATTTGCATCGTCTGACGAAATATGACTGTGCATCTGCACCGTCAGAATCCGGCGGTATTACCCTTACCGCTTTATGATTTTTTTAAGAATAAATTTCCGGACAAATATAATCGAAAGCTGCTGCTTTCACCTATGTTTCCCCTGCATATACAAAAGTAATAAAAAAATCAAGGGCATCTTATAAATGACCTTGATTTTTTTGTTAGGATTGTACATAGCGTTCACAATCTGTCAATGCGTGAGACGGCCTCTTTATCTGTCATAGTGAATTTTAGGATTAAAGGACTCTCATTGAATCAATTGTCAACAGATCTTTCGGGCAGATTTATTTGCTTGGCATCGTTAAAAAACTTGAAATATTAAGGCAATGCCCTTCTTGGGCAAACCGTTAACCCTACGGTGTTTCCTTAACCGTATTTCCTGCGTTTTTTGCCTTTCCGTTCCAAAAATCATTTCAGAAATCTGCATCTGCATAGCCGATTGATTCAACGATTCCTTAAATTCCGGCTTTTAACCGTTTGTGTAATGGAAACAAGAAGTTTAAGGCAACACCGCAAATGCACGGCTAACGTCTTTGCTGCGCATTTGCCTGCGTCTTTCCCGTCATACTTTATAATTTTCGTTGGCAGAGAATCACTTCTTGCCTCCTCAATTGATTTTGTCTAACGAAAAATCCTGCGGCGCAACTGTACAATAACCATTGTGCGGTATTGCCTTAAATTTTATTGGAATTTATCCAAGACGCTTTTCGAGAGCCTCAAGCTCGGAATAAAGCTCAGAAGGAACCCGATCTCCGACGAGGGTGTAAAATTCTTTTATATTTTCGATATCGAGCTTCCATGATGCAATATCCACGGCAAGAAGATCGGCAAGTGTTTCTCTTGAAACGGAAAGATCTTCAATGTTGATATCGTCAACATAGGGAACATATCCGATAGCGGTTTCTTTTGCTTCTACCTTGCCTTCCACTCTGTCAAGAATCCAGAGAAGAACTCTCATGTTATCTCCGAAGCCCGGCCAAATGAAATGTCCGTTATCGTCGGTTCTGAACCAGTTTACATGGAATATTTTAGGAGCATGAGGTGTCTTTTTGCCCATTTCAAGCCAATGAGCGAAATAATCCCCCATATTGTATCCAACAAAAGGACGCATTGCCATAGGATCGCGGCGGACGACCCCCACAGCGCCGGCTGCTGCTGCAGTTGTTTCAGAAGCCATAATAGAGCCGACAAAGGTTCCGTGCTGCCAATTGAAGGATTCGTAAACAAGCGGAGCGGTCTTGGCACGGCGCCCGCCGAATACGATTGCTGAGATCGGCACTCCGGTAACGCTGTTGAATTCGGGAGATACGCAGGGGCAATTCATTGCAGGGGCTGTAAATCTGGAATTCGGATGTGCCGCACAGGTGGTCTTATCTTTCTTATCGTATTTTGAATAATCCCATTTATTGCCCTTCCAGTCTATGCAGTTTTTGGGAGGATTGTTGTCAAGTCCTTCCCACCAAACGGTATTGTTGTCGGTATTGAGAGCGACATTTGTGAATATGGTATCTTTCTTTGTAGTAGCAAGTGCATTGGGATTGGAATTTTCATTTGTTCCGGGAGCAACGCCGAAGAAACCGTTCTCGGGATTGACAGCCCAAAGTCTTCCGTCCTTACCAATGCGGAGCCAGGCAATATCGTCACCGACGCACCAAACCTTGTAGCCTTTTTTGCGGAATACTTCCGGCGGGATGAGCATTGCGAGATTCGTTTTTCCGCAGGCAGAAGGGAAAGCGGCGCTGATATACTTGACGTTGCCGTTTGGATATTCTATACCGAGGATAAGCATGTGTTCAGCCATCCAGCCCTCTTTTCTTCCGAGATAAGAGGCGATTCTGAGGGCAAAGCACTTCTTTCCAAGAAGAACATTTCCACCGTATCCGGAATTGACAGACCATATGGTATTATCTTCGGGGAAATGGCATATGTATCTGTTGTTTTCGTCAATATCGGCGCGGGCATGCAAGCCTTTGATAAAGTCGGGACTGTCTCCGAGAATGTCAAGAATGTGCTGACCGGCTCTGGTCATAATAAGCATATTGAGAACGACATAAATAGAATCGGTAAGCTCTATACCGATTTTGGCAAATTCAGATTCCGGAACACCCATAGAATAGGGAATAACGTACATTGTTCTACCCTTCATAGAGCCTTTAAAAAGCTTTCCGAGCTTTTCATAGCACTCGGAGGGGGCCATCCAATTGTTGATATTTCCCGCATCCTCTTTCTTTTTCGTACAGATGAAGGTTCTGTTTTCGACTCTGGCAACGTCGTTAACTGCGGTTCTGTGAAGATAGCAGTTCGGGTAAAGCTCGGGGTTAAGCTTGATCAACTCTCCAGTAGAAACTGCCTCCTTGCGGAGTGCTTCTGTTTGTTCTTCGCTTCCGTCAATCCACACGATTCTGTCCGGCTGTGTCATTTCAGCCATCTCGTTTATCCAATTAAGAACATGAACATTTTTAGTCATAAGTAACCTATCTCCCTTACTTGTAAACATCGTTTTGGAGAGATTATGAAGAAAATGATTTCTGAGCAAAATCATGTCTACTAATCTATCCCATTATAGTATATACTTTCGGAAAATAATTTGGTTAAGAAATTGTTAATTTACTGTTATGAAACTTTTATATTTGAAAAATTCATAATTTGATGGATAAAATTCTTCGATTGGCTTAAAATGAATTTTTTTGAGCAGTGAGCTGCAAAATATCTTTAATTTATTAACAAAAAAAGTAACAGTTGATAGATATCTGCGATAGCGCAGGTCGTTTCATAGAACGCTTTTAATCAATCAAATTGTGCCGTAACTATTGTGACTATCCTTTTTGTTTATTCGTTTTTTGGCTTTCGTATGCTTGATATTTTCGGAAAGATAAAACATGCTCTAATAGCATTTGTGTTATTCACTACGCACTTTGCCGTTCTTTCATCCTTTTCCAATTTATAAAGCCATATATATCGTTAATCAAAAAAGCAACAAAGCAAACGACTACCGAAATATAGCGTGTATCAGTAAAGCTTGCCAGTACCCATAATACAATCAGCACAACATCGTTAGCGGCATATGCTAATGCATAATATGAACTTCTTCTGAAAGTCAGATATACAGCAAGAAAACTTGTTGCGACTGAAATCGTACTTGGAATGATGTTAGCAGTGTTAAAAATCTCAAGAATGAAATAAAATACGGCGGCAATGGCAATCGTTATTACCCACATAAATGCGGTTTCTTTTTTGCTTATAGAATTTACTTTTACTTCTGACTTGTTTCCGTTGTACGGATTTCTTAGCCAAGAAATAAGTGCAAAAATTGCCATTGGCATTGTCATTCCGAGATATGTAAGCATTTCTCCGTAGTATGCAAAAGTAAATGATATAATTCCATATAATAGGCTGAAAATTATCATCAAAAATTGTCCGAACGGATTCCCTTTGGCATTGAAGATAAGAGATGTAACACCTATCAATGAGGCAGTTAATGTCAGATAATTTTCTCTGTCAAATATGAAAAAAGACATTACGACAAATATCATCGATGAACACCACAGTATGATTTCATTTCTTGAAAAATAGTTAACCGGTTTCTTTAACATAAACTAACCTCCAAAAAAATAAGCACTCGCATACACATCTTCTAAGACCTAATGATGTGCAACGAATGCTTTGCATTCTACTACTCGGTAGCAGTTTCTTTTATCTTGACATATTATAGCATAAAATTATTTGAAATTCAAGTGATTTTTGCATTATTTTTTACTTTTTAGCTTTACATAAACTACAATAAATGCTAAAATTTAAAAGAAGGACGGCAGAGATTTTTCCCTGCCGTCCGTTGTCAGTTAATAGCTGCAAGATTTGAATTGTGGTTGTGTTTTATGCTGCGAGATATGCAATTGAATGGGAGCGTCATTTTAAGGCAATATCGCACAATGATTGTAGTGCAGCTGCGCCGCCGGATTTTTCGTCAGACAATACAAATTGAGGAGGCAGATACCCCTATGCCGACGAAATTGATAAAGTATGACGGAAAAAACGCAGGCATATGCGCAATAAAGGCGCGTTATTAGCTGTGCCCCCCGCGGTATTGCCTTAAATCACGACCTTAATTTCCTTTAAAAGTTTTGCAATATTTTGAGGTAAGGGCGGATTTGTTCCCGGTTCAAGACAAGCAGCCGTGCCGAAAGCACAGGCACGTTTCATACATTCCTCAAGTCCGACGTTTTCACTGTAAGCAGAAATGAATCCTGCAACGGTACTGTCTCCGGCTCCGATTGTTGAAAGCGGTTCTATATGCGGTACTTTCACAGCGCATTGTCCAAGCTCTCCGCAGTAAACAGCACCTTTTCCACCAAGCGATATCAGAATATTGGCAATTCCGTTTTGATAAAGCTGATCAGCGGCAGAGAAGAGGTCTTTGGTGTCGGAGAAGCTCTTTCCCGTAAGGGACTCGATTTCTTCTTCATTGGGCTTTATGAGCCATGGCTTTATTTCAAGAACCTGCGATGCTGTAAAAGTATTGGAGTCGAGAACGACGTGTGAAGATATCGTTTTCAGTTCTTTTACAAAGTCCATCGCATCTCCGGAAGTGATTCCTTTCGGAAATTTTCCTGAACAGACAATTATGGTATCACGATTTGCTTCTTGTGAGAGTGCGGAAAGGATTGGGCGGAGAGTGGTACTGTCACAGGAAAAGTCATTCATGCAGATACGGGTTTCGGGAATACCGTCCGTAAGCAGCGTTATATTTTCTCTCATTCGTCCGTCAGTATAAAAAAGACGCGAATTGATTCCGTCAGAATGAATACCGTTGACAAAAGACTGACAATTATCCTTGCCGAGTAAAATATAAGCGGAGCTTTCATATCCGTTTACAAGGAGTGCACGGGAAACATTCATTCCTTTTCCTCCGGTATATACGGAAACGGCATCAGCGATATTTTCCTTATATGGACGGAAACCCGGAACCCTATAAAATATATCATAAACCGGATTTAAATTGATTGTTATTATTTTCAATGAGTGCCTCTTTTCATGACGGTCTAATAAAGCTGTCGGATAATTTCTGTATCACAGACAAATTATACAGAGAGACATTGGAAGGACAGGGGAGTCCTATTGTCGATTTTCCGGTAATAACCTTGAATAGGATACAAGCGGCAAGATAGCTTCCTGCGGTAGAGGGGTGATAATTATCGTTGTGATTGATGAGATGGGTTATATGATCGGAATTCATAATATGCGCAAAAGCTTGCCCTACGGGAGCGACAATCGCCCCTGTATTTTCTGCGGCGGAATCATAAGCTTTTTTCAGCCGTGAATTCATTTCATCGTAAGTCATTCCGGTTGACAAAAGCTTTTCCGACCCGTTTTTATAAGCCCATGTTTGATATAAAATAACTGTAGCACCAATTTGTTTAATTATATCGCATAGCTTTTTAACCGTATTTTTGAATCCCTCCGGATCAAGACATGGAAGCAGGCTTTGTTCTTGAAGAATAATATAGTCCCAATCATACGATACGATTTTGGAAATTGACAATTTTCCGATTTCGGTAGTTTCGTCGGCATATTGAGCCAAGGAATAGCCTCCGTACGCGAGAGAATCCACTCTTGCAGATGGATCAACGGTTTTTATCATATTTAGGAAAGTATAGGGCATATCATTAAAATAAGTAAAGCTATTTCCGATAAAGAGATATTTCATGCTTGGAACCTTCCTTTCTATATACAAATACTCTTTGCCGAATTGTTGATGAATTGTGAAAAAAGATTGTAAAATATGTGCAAAAAAGTTTGCATACATAGTGTTAAAATATATAAAAGCAATGATATTATTATATTAACATACTGTTATCATAATGTCAACCTGTTTTGCGTAAAAAAAGGAATTTTGTCGAAAAAGAAACGTGCCTCGCAAAGCGAGGCACCGCGAAAAGTGTGTGATCAGTTATCGTAGACGCTTACGCGCTTTTTGTCTTTAGCAAACTGTTCGAACTTGACTTTGCCGTCAATAAGTGCGAACAGCGTGTCATCGGAACCGCGCCCGACATTTTTACCGGGATGGATGTGTGTTCCGCGCTGTCTGACAATGATATTGCCGGCGATTACATTCTGACCGTCGGATTTTTTTACGCCGAGACGTTTCGCCTCGCTGTCACGTCCGTTCTTGGTAGAACCAACGCCCTTTTTATGTGCAAAAAATTGCAAGCTGAGCTTTAACATCGTTGTTACCTCCGTAATAATAATAGATGAGCTGCGAACCTTTCAGTCCTCTGCTTCCTCCACATCGAGATATTCATCATAATCCTCAAGCATATCGACAAGCTGTAAATAATAGGCTTGTATAAGACCTGAAATGGCATATTGCTTCGCAAAGTCCTCGCTGTTTCCGGGCAAAGCGCCGTAAGCTCTGACTTCGATATCAGCAGTATCTTCGTCAATTGAATATTCAACGTTTGAAGCATACGAGACTTCAATCGCGTTTATCACAAGCATTGTCATTGCGGAAACTGCCGCGCAGACAATATCTTTTCCGGCATCGTCAAATTCGGCATGACCGGTTTCTCGGAAGCCGTAATAAACGCCGTCTCTTTTGAAGAATGTGATTTTGACCATTTCAGTCAATCAGCCCTTGATGGCTACAATTTGAACCTTTGTATAGGGTTGTCTGTGACCGATCTTCTTTTTCTCATTCTTCTTTGCCTTGTACTTAAGTACATGGATCTTCTTGGCTTTGCCGTTTTTAACGACATTAGCGGTTACGGTAGCGCCCTCTACGTACGGAGCTCCTGCCGAAAAGGAATCATTGAGAGAAACAGCAAGAACCTTATCAAAGGTAACGGTTTCTCCCTCGTTGACGTCAAGCTTTTCTACAAAGACAACGTCGCCTTCGGTAACTTTGTACTGCTTTCCGCCTGTTTCAATAACTGCAAACACGAAAAGCACCTCACTTTCAAATGCGGAATCAAACCGCAGACTCGCTGATACAGGCAGCAAAAAGCTTTTAAAGCCTGTACATCAAGCGGTATCAAATATTATATCATTATCCTATCTTATTGTCAAGGTTAGCATTGGTTTTACAAAAGGAATAATGTTAATTTTCTGTAAATTTCATTTGCCTTTTGAAAGCTGTCTTGCAGCGGTCACAGTGTTTTTGAGAAGCATGGTGATTGTCATGGGACCTACACCGCCGGGGACGGGAGTTATGTATGAGGTTTTTTTAGAAACAGCTTCAAAATCCACGTCTCCGCAAAGCTTTCCGTTTTCATCTCTGTTCATTCCCACGTCTATGACAACGGCTCCGTCTTTTACCATATCGGCAGTAACAAACTTTGCTTTTCCAACGGCGCTGACAAGTACGTCGGCGCGTTTGCAAACCTCTGCCAGATTTTTGGTTTTGGAATGACATACAGTTACAGTAGCATTTTCATGAAGGAGAAGCATAGCCTGCGGCTTTCCGACGATATTGCTTCGGCCGATGACGACACATTCTTTGCCTGCAACCTCAATTCCGCTTCTCTTCAGCAGTTCCATGACTCCGGCGGGAGTGCAGGGAAGAAAATCGAAGTTGCCGATCATTATTTTTCCTACATTAACCGGGTGAAAGGCGTCCACGTCCTTTTCGGGGTTGATAGCCATTATGACTTCCTCCGCATCAAGATGTTTTGGGAGCGGAAGCTGAACAAGAATGCCATGAATTTTCGGAGAGTGATTGAGTTGTTCCACAAGTCCGAGAAGTTCTTCACGGGTTGTTTCTTCGGGCAGGGTATACATTTCGGAATAAATGCCGACTTCCTCGCAGGCTTTATTTTTATTTCTTACATATACAGCCGAAGCCGGATCGTTTCCGACGAGTATAACGGCAAGTCCGGGGCGGACTTGCATATTTGAAATTTCGGTTTTGATTTCTTCCCTGATGGAAGTGGAAATATCTTTGCCGCTAATAATATTTGTCATTTGTGTTTTATCCTTTCAGTTCCTTCATTCGTTGTTATTGTCATTTGGTTCGTCATCATCGTCGGTATAGCTTGCGGAAATGTCAAATCCGCCCTCGGCATGTTTTTCGGGGATATCCTGTATATTACCGTCGCTTGTTTCCGGAGCGGAAACATCGGAGGAGGAAGTGACAGATTCGGTTGAAATAGCTTCCGTTACGGTAGATTCGGGGATAGCGTCTGCCGCTTCCGTAACAGCTTCGTTTTTACGCAGATGGGTTACAATCAGCATTGCCGTCAGTAAGGCAAGCCCGATGAAAAAGCAGAAAAATCCGACAAGCTGAGAAATCCGGAAATCACCGACGTAAAGAGAATCGGTGCGAAGTCCTTCAATAAACATTCGTCCGAAGCCATACCAGGAAATGTACATGAGAAAAATCTGACCGTCAAATTTTTTTCTCTTATATACTATGTTAATAATGATAAAACCGAGAAGGTTCCAAAGAGACTCGTATAAGAAAGTAGGATGTACATAAACGGCGGCTTCTTCCGAAATATCGCGAAGCCCCATTCTCCACGGAAGCGAGGTTTCGCTGCCAAAGGCTTCGGCATTACAGAAATTTCCCCAGCGACCGATGAGCTGTCCGAGCATAACGCCGGGCGCTATCATATCGAGCGCTTTTCCAAGTTGAATTTTTTTGACAAGCGATACGATTACAAGTGCAATAAACCCGGCGATTATGCCGCCGTAAATGGCGAGACCGCCTTCCCAAACCGCGATAATATTGTAAAGCGTAGCTCCTAAGCTGTCTGCCTTAAAGCTGTCAAATTTTGTAAAGACATAGTACAGTCTTGCACCGATTATTCCGAATATAACAAGATAGATGGCATAATCGAGTACATCGTCGTTCTTGATCTTTTCATTGTGCGTTGCCCGGTAATTTGCATAGAAAAAAGCGGCGATGATTCCTACAGTGATAATAATACCGTACCACATAATGTGATGTCCGAAAATCGTGAAAGCGATATTATCAACACGAAATTCATCTATTCCCAGTCCGGGGAATGATATATAGGTGGTTTTTTCCATGATAATTTTATTATTTCCTTTCGTTAGTATAAGATTTATAGAGGTCGAATAACTGACATAGCGAATGATGAAGGAAGAAAAAAGGATTTGAGAATTTTTTCCGTATATTCCCGGGTAATTTCATTAAGAATATCGCCGTATTTAAAAATATTCCCGCCGTCGATTGCGAAGTCTGCTGCGAGTGCGTTTGCGATTTCTTCGGTGCTGTCAAAAAGTCTTACGAAATGAGAATAGAGAACTCGGCGGCATCTTTCGAAATCCTCGTTTATCAGTGACTCTGACGTTATTTTTTGTGTGTAGGAGCAAAAGGCATCGAATATTTGCTCGGGATCCTTCGAATCGCCGCTAAGGGTAAAGAAAGAGAAAGCTCGGTTATGCTGAATCCAACAGGAAAATGAAGGGGAAATGAGACCGTCGGAATAGAGGCGATTATGGAATTCACTGGATTTTCCGAAATAAACAGAGGCGATGATCTGCATCGCCGCATATTTTCTCATTCTCTCGTCGGCTGAATCGCTGATATCGATATCCTTAACACCAATACAAAAGAGCGGCTTTGATATTTTCATTTTTCTTTCAGAACGTTTTTGAAATGCTTCAGGAAGCTCTGTTTCGTAATAGCTTTGGACCGGAATCGGTTTTGAGTCGGAAAGAACGCGATTGACCACGGAAAGAACGGGTTGAGTTTCCGCTTGTCCGCATACACAAAGGATCATATTTTGAGGATTGTAGAAAGCCTGATGGCAATTATAGAGAATTTCGGGAGTTATTTTTGAAATGGATTCTACGCTTCCAGCAATATCAAGCCGGAGACTGCTTTTTTCATACAGACAGCAAAGCAGATCGCGAAAAAGCGTATCTCCCGGATCATCCTCCCCCATTCGGATTTCCTGTGCGATAATTCCTTGCTCTTTTTTCACGTTTTCTTTTGTAAAATAAGGCTCAAAGGTGGATTTTAACAGGATTTCAAGAGATTCATAAAGGTTTTCCGTACAGGAATACAGATATGCGGTATCACGAAAGGAGGTAAACGCGTTTGCGTCGGCGCCGGTTCGCGAGAATTTTATAAAAGTATCTTCTCCGTCGGCATTTTCAAACATTTTGTGTTCAAGAAAATGCGCCGTTCCGTCCGGTATTCTGATCCAATCGGGATCGTTACCTATCTTAAAGCAATTATCAACCGAACCGAATTTTGCTGCGATGATTGCATAGGAGACGGAAAGATTTTTTGGAAAAACATAGATGTCGAGTCCGCTTTTATGCTTTATCAGTTGGTATTCCTCATTAAGCAGAGTGCTTCTGACAAGATTATTCATAAAGTTCGCTCTCCTCCGAATCGGTTTCAGTTCCCTGAAGAAAATATACTGTGTCAAGAGTAATTCCCCGGGCGATGCTGCGCACATCATCGACGGTTACCGAAAGCACTTTCTCAAGAAATTTGAAAGGTTCGACAGCTTGACCGAATGTGCCGCGTTTGAGATACCACGATTTTATTGCACCGGCGTCGTCGTACATGGATTTCACAGCGTTTGTAATTGATTTTTTAGCAGCTTGAAGCTCGGAATCGGAAATGATACCCAGACGGCACTGCTCAATCTCATTGATTATAGCTTGCTCGGCAGAGTCCTTATCCTTCACATTGATTCCGCTTGCGATGATCATAATTCCTTTGTTGATGTCGGAAAGAGCAGAGCAGTAATAACAAAGACTTCGCTCTTCTCTTACATTCATAAAGAGTTTGGAGATTGGAGAACCACTCAGTATTTCGGTAAACATGGTATATGCCGGAAGAGTATTTTCACCGGCATAGCACCCGGTCTTGAAACCGAGACAGAGCTTTCCTTGCTTGACGGGCTGTGTTTCTGTAACTCTTTTTACCTTATCCTTGCACCCGCTTCGCTCCGATACGAGCGGAGCGGGTTTTTTGCGATTGGAAGTGACAAAAATCTCTTTAACAAGTGCGGTCAGTTTTTCCTTGTTGAATATTCCGACGCAGTATATTTCAATTCGCAGGGTATTTTTTGCTCTGTTAAGAGAATCAGTAAGAGACTTTTCAGTAATGATTGCAACCTGGTCCTCGGTGCCTGTTTCCGGTATAGCGTAAGCTTCTCCCTCGGATATCACTTCGCGGCAGCGCAAAACCGAGTAATGATTTTTATCATTTACTTGTGCTTTTATACGGTCTATCATGATATTTTTTTCTCTCTCGGTATATTCCTTGCTGAGAAAACCGTTTTCAAGATAAGGGGAGTTGATCATTTCACCGATTAACTTTAAAATCTCAAGGCTTAGATCATTTCCGCCGGCATACTCACTTCTCAGCGGACAGCTCATAAAGCCGAAGGTTTGTACATCGCCTGTTTTTGAAACAGTTGGATATATCCGCGAGCCGTAAAGCATATCGAGTGCTTTGGTAAGTGTCACCATATCGGGAAGATTTTTGGTTCCTCGCGCAAGAACGAAGGGGAGAAGCGCAAAATTTGCCGTAGTTTCCGGATTGAGATTGCAGAGAAAGTCAACCGAAATATAATTTGTTTTGAATTTATCACAATTTATAATATTGAGATAAATACCGTCGCTGATAAGAATCCTTTCCGGTGGCAATTTAACATCCTTCTTTCAGATACAAATTTATAAAATATATTTTACCGCATTCCGTCTTTTTTTTCAACTGTTATTTCAAGCAAATGGGAATTTTTATCAAAATAAAACAGATTGTTCACACTTTTACCATCAAGCATCCATGAATTTCTTTCTCCAAGGGAGGCAAGAACGGTATATTCGGTGCCTTTTATTGTAAACTTGATGCCGAATGCAGGGAAGTGCTCGGAAAGAGCGGGGGATACGGTAAAATATTCGGGGGTAAAATGAAATCCCATCAGTGTTTCTGTGACAGCAATCCAAAACCAACCGGCGGCGCCGGTATAAAGGCTCCAGCCGCATCTTCCGGGAACAGCGGGATTTGCACTTACGTCTCCGGCGAGAAAATAAGGTTCACCGCGATATCTGAGCGCTCCGGCGGTTTCCGAACAAATGGAGGCGGGATTGATCGTTTTCAGAATATCAGCGCATATCTCTGGCATCTCCGCTTCAGCGCATCCCATTGCAGTCCATACGGCGGCGTGAGTGTATTGCCCTCCGTTTTCCCGGATTCCTGCCGGATATGCGGCAATATAACCCGGATTATGCTCTCCGTCCTTTTCATAGGCGGGAGAAAGCAATCGGAAAATTCTGTTTTCTTTTTCAAAAAGGTACGATACAGCGGTTTTGAGTGCTTTTACTGACATTTTTCTATTGATGCCAGATAAGGCAGAAAAGGCTTGCGGCAGCGTATCAATAAAATCTTCTCCTCCTACGGGGGTTCCGTCACCATAATACGCGCGGATAAAGCGATCTCCGTTAAAAGCTTTTTCACAGGATTTTTTCAGTTGGTTTACGGTATCGCGGTACTTTGCAGCTCCGCATAAATCTCCTTCTCCAGCAGCAATAGGAATGAAACGTTCGAGTACAGATATAAGAAAGAATCCGAGCCAAACGCTTTCTCCTCCGTCAGCCCCGACATGATTCATGCCGTCATTCCAGTCGCCTCCGCCGATAAAAGGAAGTCCGTGCGCTCCGAAAGTAAGAGCGTGTTCTATCGCTCTTGCACAATGACTGTAAAGCGATTCGGAAAACTTACTTTTTTCAGGCGTTTCGTATCGGTCGGATTCATTCTCGTTCAGCAAAGGAGAAGACAGATACGGCAAATTGACATCGAGAATATCACGGTCTTCCGTGAACAGAATATACTCGGCAGTGATATAGGGAAGCCACAGATAATCGTCGGAATATCGGGTTCTTACTCCTTTGGAGGTTCCGTATACGGTATGCCACCAATGCATGACGTCTCCTTCCTCATATTGATGCGCGGCGCAGCGGAGTATATGAGTTCTTGCAAGAGAGGGGGCGCCGTGCATGATGCATAGGCAGTCTTGAAGCTGGTCGCGAAAGCCGTAAGCGCCTCCTGACTGATAAAAACCCGTTCTTCCGAAGAATCGGCAGACAAGCGCCTGATAGGGGAGGTAGTAGCCTGTCATTTCTGCCAGATACGGGTCGTTCATTTTCAACTTAAAGCTTGG
>ERZ1106976.2842-NODE-2842-length-14740-cov-6.059040_pt1 | contig 14740 bp, 15 predicted proteins | sample MGYA00403687_ERZ1106976 | MGnify/ENA primary metagenome ERZ1106976 (study PRJEB35170, sample SAMEA104062446) | human gut metagenome | biome: human gut; feature: human-associated habitat; material: faeces | place: Denmark | collected 2013-02-22 ... | reverse complement strand
ACGGGAACGATAATTTCAAAAGGCGCAGAGCTTCCGTAGGATTGGCGGAGTGCGGATCGGGGCTTATCGACCTTGCAGCCGCGCTCATTGACTGCGGCTGCATTGACGAAGGCGGCAGACTTCTTCCGCCGGAGGAAGCTCCAGAAAAAATGCGCAGATATCTAACGCACGACGAAAACGGCAACGGTATTTTTCACTTGACGCGCGAGGTCTGTCTCACCGCGCAGGACGTGCGCAGTCTTCAGCTTGCAAAGGCGGCTGTCGCAGCAGGGATCGACGTTCTCCTTGCCGTGAAAGAAATGGAAAGCTCCGATATTGACGGTCTGTATCTTGCGGGCGGCTTCGGAAGCTATGTCGATACGGAAAGCGCGATGAAGATCGGCATGCTGCCGCGCATTGAAAAAGATAAGCTGCACAGTATTGGAAACACAGCCCTTGCCGGAGCTGCAATGATGGCGCTTGACCCGGAAAAGCGCGGCGCGGTGCGGCGTCTTGCACATGATTGCGGCTATATAGAGCTTTCCGGACGCTCGGACTTTGCCGCGGCATTCACCGAAAACATGTCTTTCTAAACTCTTTACGGAGGTTTATAATATGGAGATCCGTTTCCCTCTTATTCTTGACGGCGCAACAGGCACCGAGCTGCAAAAGCGCGGCTACATGGGCGATGTGAGCGCCGAGCAGTGGGTGCTCGAGCATCCCGAGAGCATTCTTGATATTCAAAAAAGCTATGTTGCATCCGGCAGCAACGTTTTGTATTCGCCGAGCTTCGGCGCAAACAGAAGAAAGCTTGAAGATCACGGCATTTTCAACAAAACCGGCGAATATAACCGACGCCTTGCCGCGCTGTCCAAGGAAGCTGCCGACGGCAAAGCGTGGGTCGCAGGCGATATTTCGCCGACCGGCATGTTCTTAAGTCCGCTCGGCGAGGCGTCGTTTGAGGAGCTTGTGGATATCTACACCGAGCAGGCCGCAGGTCTTGAGGAGGCCGGAGTAGATCTTTTCGTTATAGAAACGATGATGACGCTTTCCGACGCGCGCGCGGCGGTGCTGGCTGTGCGCAGCGTGAGCGATAAGCCCATTTTTGTGACCTTCACCTGCGACGAGAGCGGGCGCAGCCTGTCCGGAACCGACGTCACGGCGGCACTGACCGTTTTGCAGGGCATGGGCATAAGCGCCGCTTTCGGCCTTAACTGCTCTACAGGGCCCGAGCAGATGCTCGTGCATCTCAAGCGCCTGCGCGAGTTTGCGCGCGTTCCGCTCATAGCCAAGCCCAACGCCGGTATGCCGCAGATAGTTGACGGCAAGACCGTTTACGATTGTCCGCCCGATGAGTTTGTATCCCTTGTCGATGAGATGCTCGATGCAGGCGTTGCCGTGTTCGGCGGCTGCTGCGGCACAACGGGCGAGCACATCGCGGCGCTTTCCAAGGCTCTCGACGGTGCAGGGTTTGTCCGCCCGGCTCCGGAGCACGGCGACCTGCTCCCGGCCTCTACGGAGAAAGACCCGATGTATCTTCCTGTCGATGCAAAGCACGGCGAAATACTTTGCGTGACTGACGAGCTTGAAGATACTCTTTCCGATGCACTTGACACTGATGACGCAATGATAGCAATAAAGCTTTCCGGCTGGGATGATGTCGATATCTTTGCCGACTGCCAGTACATGATAAATAAGCCTCTGTGCATAGTCTGCGATGACGCGGACGTGCTCGAGTCCGCTCTGCGTGTGTATCAAGGCCGCGCCCTGTACGAGGGTGCGCTCGACGAAAGCGCGCTGCTTCCTCTGTGTGATAAATACGGGCTGATAATATAATTTCGCATAAACATAAAAAACAGCTCCGTTGGGAGCTGTTTTACATTATTAATCATTATTAAATTTATGCGACTTCCTCTTCTTTATCCTCGTCCTCGCAGAGGCTCAAGTATCTGTCCTCGCAGACGACCATTGAATAGGCCGCGGCGGCGAGGATGATATTGACCCACGCGCCCTGAACGCCCATGAGCTCGACGGAAAAGAAGCCTATCGCAGCGCCTATATGAAAGGCAAGCAGCGTGAAGAGATAAAACTTCACTTTTTTGAAATGCACACGGTCGCCGTCGGTTATATACTGCGCAAAAGCAAGCGAGGCCTGCTTTGTATTGTTTGTGGAGAATATGGTTGAGCTTACAAATCCCTTAGCTCCGGAAAAGGTGCTCCACTGCACGCTCATCGCAAAGAATATGGGGTACAGCGCGAGGATAACGTTTGCATCGGCCGGAATGAAGCACAGCGCGACGCAGGCAAGCGCGTCGATAACAGGCGCTGCACGGCGCATATCGATGCCGAAAAAGTGCGGCAAAAGCACCGTAATCATCGTGCCTGCAACGTACAGCACGAGCGCGCCCAGATGCAGCAGCACCGCGACCGCGTCGCCGCGCAGCGCATTGAGCGTAAGCTCCAGCAGGTTCATGGTCTGCGCGCTGGCAAGTATTCCGCTGCGGCACAGTATCGCATACGCACCGAAAAATCCGCCGACCGAGGCAAACGTCAGGTGCCTGTACAGATCGGCATTTTCATTTACAAACAATATTATCGCCCGGTTTCAATCAAAATTGTTCCAAACGAACAGAAGTAAGTATAGCACAATTAAATATTTCTGCAAGGATTTTATTGCCCGGAAAATGAACTTATGATAAACTGTATCGGTTAAATGAGGTGATACAATGTACGAGCTTATTCAGGTTTTAAACAACACTTATTATATTAACTGCCCTGCCAAGATCGGGCTTTATCTCGACGTAGATAAGGGCGTTTATCTTATCGACAGCGGAAACGACAAGGAGGCCGGGCGCAAGGTTCGGCAGATACTTGACAAAAACGGCTGGACGCTGCGCGCGATACTGTGCACCCATTCCCACGCCGACCACATCGGCGGCTGCAAATATCTTCAGGCGCAGACCGGATGCAAGGTCTATTCTCCCGGCGTTGAGCGCGACTTTACGCGCCACACACTGCTCGAGCCGGCGCTTCTTTACGGCGGCTTTCCGCCGAAGGCGCTGCGGCACAAGTTCTTGATGGCACAGGAGTCGGATGCGGACGAGCTTGCATCCGCCGAGCTTCCCGAGGGCTTTGAGATCATTCCTCTGCCGGGACACTGTTTTGAAATGGTCGGCTTCAGAACGCCGGACGATGTTGTGTTCCTTGCCGACTGCCTTTCAAGCCGTGCAACACTCGAAAAATACCGCATCGGCTTTATATACGACGTGCAGGCATATCTCGACACGCTTGAAAAGGTCAAGTCGCTCAGCGGTGCATTTTTCGTTCCGGCTCACGCGGAGGCCTGCGAGGATGTAAGCGAGCTTGCGCAGTATAATATCGACACTGTCAATGAGATCGCCGGACGTATCAAGTCTATTTGCACGCAGCCCGTGAATTTTGAAGCGCTTCTCAAACGGCTTTTTGACGAATATGCTCTTGAGCTGAGCTTTGAGCAATACGCGCTTGTCGGCAGCACCGTGAAGTCATACCTTGCGTGGCTGATGGACAAGGGGCAGCTTAAAGCAAAATGCGAAAGCAACTTGCTGCTGTGGGAGGCCGCCGAGTAAGGCCATGGAAATTTCGATAATTCAATACCTCATCGTCTGTCCGCTCGTTTTCCTTGCCGGATTTGTTGATGCCGTTGCCGGAGGAGGCGGACTTATCTCGCTTCCTGCCTATCTCATAGCAGGCTTCCCCGTTCACTTCGCCATAGGGACTAACAAGGTAAGCTCCGCCATGGGCACGACACTCACCACCGTGCGCTACACGAAAAGCGGCTTTATCCCCTGGAAACAGGCGATATTCTGCGTGCTGTTCGCGCTTGCCGGCTCGGCCTGCGGCGCAAACCTTGCGCTGCTTATTGACGACGGCGTGTTCAAGATAATCATGCTCGTCATTCTTCCGCTGACGGCGCTGTATGTCATGAAAGGCAAAGCGCTCAGCGGCGAGCGCGAGCCATTCTCAAGACTCAAGACCACGCTTTTGAGCTGCGTCATAGCATTTTTCATCGGCGCTTACGACGGTTTTTACGGCCCCGGGACCGGCACATTTCTCATCCTGCTGCTGACGGCCGCGGCTCATATGCCCGTCACGGAGGCAAACGGCGTAAGCAAGGCGATAAACCTCGCAACGAACATCTCGGCGCTTGTAGTTTTCCTCATAAACGGCAAGGTCATTTTCGCAGTCGGGCTCGTCGCCGGACTGTTTTCCATTGCCGGCAACTGGCTCGGCTCAAGCTTTTTCAAAAAAGGCGGCAGCAAGGCCGTAAAGCCGATAATGATATGCGTCCTCGTCATATTCTTCGTGAAAGTGCTCGGCGAGGTCATAGGATGAAAAACGTATAATAAATCCGCATCGATGCAGTCTTTATTCTTATGTTTTATTGTATCAACCGGCCTAATGCGGCAGGGCGATTCTATATCAGCAAAACAGCCTCTTTCTGCCTGAAACTATCAAGCAAAAAGAGGCCATTTTTAATAGTTTTCGTATCAGCCGATCGTTATCGTACTTGGCAGCAGTTTTCGTACTTAGCTTAAAAGTTCCGAAACCGTTCGGATTTCATGCAGATCGGCGGTTTTTCGGCAAAAATTATGCCTTGCGAACCTTGTCGATGTGGCGGGTGAGGTCGAGCATCTTGCAGCTGAAGCCCCACTCATTATCGTACCATGCCATGAGCTTTACGAAGTTGTCGTTAAGAGCCAGACCGGCCTTTGCGTCGAAAATGCTGGTGTGAGGATCGGTGATGAAGTCGGAGGAAACGACCTCGTCCTCGCAGTACTCGATAACGCCCTTCATTGCTCCTTCGCTTGCTGCCTTGACAGCCGCGCAGATCTCATCATAGCTTGCGCCCTTCTCGAGACGGCAGGTCAGGTCGACGATGGAAACGTCGGCGCTGGGGATACGCATGGAGGTGCCGGTCAGCTTGCCCTTGAGCTCGGGGATGACCTTGCCGACTGCCTTTGCAGCACCGGTGCTGGTGGGGATGATATTGCCGTGAACGCCGCGGCCGAGACGCCAGTTCTTCTTGGAGAAGCCGTCGACGACCTCCTGAGTTGCAGTGTCTGCGTGAACGGTGGTCATGAGACCTTCGACGATGCCGAAGTTGTCGTTTATGACCTTGGCGAGAGGAGCCAGGCAGTTGGTGGTGCAGGATGCGTTGGAAACGACCTTGATGTCGGGAGTGTACTTATCAAGGTTTACGCCGCAGACGAACATCGGGGTATCGTCCTTGGACGGGCCGGACAGAACGACGACCTGTGCGCCGGCATCGAGGTGAGCCTGTGCCTTCTCGGTGGTCAGGAATGCGCCGGTGCACTCGAGGACGTACTCAACGCCCATCTCGCCCCAGGGAAGCTCCGCCGGGTTGCGGTTGCCGACAACGGCGACGCGCTTGCCGTTAACGGTGATGGAATTATCGTCATGCTCAACGGTTCCCTGGAAGCGGCCGTGCACGGAGTCGTACTTGACGGTGTAAGCAAGCTGTGCGGGAGTTTTATCGGGAGCGTTTATCGCAACGATCTCGATATCGTCGGCAACGATGCCGGCTCTGAATGCCAGACGGCCGATGCGGCCAAAACCATTGATTGCAACTTTGATCATTTTATGTTCCTCCATTAAATTAATTTCAGCGTGGAAAACATTACTTGCTGTTTGACTTAAGTTTATCATATACTATACTCAAAAATCAATATTTCGATACAGCCAAATATCCGATAAAAAAACGCCTTTTTGAGGCTCTCTATTGTATATTTTGCTTGTTTTTGATAGAATGGGGGCGAAAACCGTTTGGAGGTGACCAACTGTGTCGGATTCCTCTCTGATATCCGCAGTGCTCTCGATGCTCGACACGGCAGCCGTGGTATCGCGCCGAGGTAAGATAATTTATATGAACCCCGCTGCTATCGGTCTTGCGGGCTTTGATCTTACGTCAAAGCCGCTGGACAAGCTCATGCCGTCGCATATAACTAATAATCAGGCCGACAGCTTTGTCACATCGGCATTTATCGGCAGTCGGAGCTGCACCGTAAAGGTCTCTTCCGCAAACGGCTATCGCATCTATGCCATCAGCTGCGACGATCGGCTTCCGGCGCCGAGCGACAGCGTTTTTGACACTCTGCGCTCTTGCATGTCAAACATCAAGTTCTCCGCATCCTGCATATCCGTCATTGCGGAGGATGTCGCAAACGATAAGCTCCGCGAATATGTCTGCACTCTCAACCGCAATTATTACAGGATAAAGCGTGCGCTTGATAACCTCGGCACGCTCTCGGGCATTGAAGAGGGCTCGCTCCCCTTCTGTCCGGAGCCGCTCGACATGACCGAGCTTTTCGGGAAAATGATCGACACCATCGGCATTCTCACGCGCAGACAGGGCATCAGCATATCCTTTCACGCCGAGGAGCATCTGCGCATCGTGGCCGACCGCTCGCTCATCACTCAGATGATTCTGAATCTTCTGGCAAACAGTATATCCGTATGCAGCCGCGGCGGCAGGATCGCCGTTTCTCTGCTAAGAACCGATAAAAGCCTAATAATATGCGTCGATGATAACGGAAGCGGCATACCGTCAGAGGAGCTTGCCGCAGTGTTTGACAAGTACAAGAAGCGTGACAGACTTTCGCAGCCGGCAGGAAGCGGCATCGGCCTTTCCGTTGCAAAGAGCATAGCTGAGCTGCATCGCGGAACACTGATAATAGAGAGCCGCGGCGAGGGGCAGGGAACATCCGTGCGCGTACTGCTCTCGTATGACATTCCGGTATGTCAAAAGCTCTCCGCGCCGGACAATGAGTATGACAACTCCGAAATACAGCTTATACTCACCGAGCTCTCCAGCTGTCTGACGCTCGACTGCTACTCGGAGTTTCTCGAGGATTGAAAAGGCACCCCAATAAGGGGTGCCTTTTCAATCAAGATACAGCTCGCGCAGACGGGCAAGCTTATTATCGTCGAGCGCCATCTGCTCATGGAGAAACATATCCATGCCGCCGTAATTGTCGTCAATGGCCTTGAACGCTGCGCCGAGGAAGTCCTCCCGAACGGTGTCAAGGGTGCGGATAAACTCAAGCTCTGCCACGTCGCCGGTGTACCTTTTGCAGTTGTTTATGAGTCTCTGCGTGCCCGGAGCGCAGCGCGTGCGCGTTATCAGATAATCCTCAAATATATTCTCGCGTGAAACGCCGAGCGCGGAGAGTATGAGCGCCGTCGCCGTGCCGACGCGATCCTTTCCCATGGTACAGTGATATAAAAGCGCTCCCTCCTCGTGACGAAGAAGTATCTCGAAAAACTGCCTGTAATGAAGTACCGAATGTTCGAGCGTCACCAGTATAGGGTACAGTGAGCGCATCTGCGCCGCGGCGTCGGGGCCGCGCTCCATAAGTCGCCTGGCCATTTTTACGGTGCGCTGCGCCTCCTCGTCCTCTGTCTCGGGCTTGTCGCGTGTTATGCCCTCGGTCTTATCCTCGAGCATAGGGCAGATTATATACTCCACTCCCCCGGGCAGACGGTCGGGCTTTTGCAGGCGCTCGGCAGTCGTTCTGAAGTCGACGACCGTGCGCAGTCCGGCGTTTTTGAGATAGCTTATATCGTTATCGTCAAGGCGCGAGAGCATACCGCTGCGTATCAGACGGCCGGGTCTGAGCACTCTGCCGTCGATCGTCTCAATCCCGCCGAGATCGCGCGCGTTCGGCGCGCCGCTGAGTATGATTTCGGGTGCATACATCACATATCCTCCATTGCGTAAAGTCTTTTGCCGTTTTCAAATGTTGCACATTCTATGACATCGGGACTCACGCCCTTTATCTCGGCAATCCTTTCGATCACATATTTGAGGTTCGCGGAATCGTTGCGTTTTCCTCTGTTCGGAACGGGCGTGAGATACGGGCTGTCAGTCTCGATCACCATGCGGTCAAGCGGGCACATCTCCAGCACTTCTATCGACCTGCGCGCATTTTTATAGGTTATCGGCCCGTCGAAGCCGAGATACCAGCCGCGCTTTAAGAGCCCGGCAGCCATTTCCGCGCTGCCTGAATAGCAGTGAAACACACCGCGCAGCTCGTGGTAGCGGCTTACTATGTCAAAGCAGTCGCCGTGTGCCTCGCGGTCATGGACAATGACAGGCTTATTCAGCTCCAGCGCGAGCTCTATCTGACGGATAAACAGTGCCTTCTGCTCGTCCTTATGCTCTGCGTCCCAATAATAGTCGAGTCCGATCTCGCCGACGGCTACGCATTTAGGGTGTTCTGCCAGCTTCTTAAGCTCCGCAAGGCTCTCCTCGGTGAGCTTGTCCATATCCTCGGGATGCCAGCCGACGGCGGCATACACGAAGTCGAATTTTTCTGCGAGCGCAATAGCTTCAAGGCTGCTTTCAAGGTCGCAGCCGGGGTTTACGATGAGGCCGACGTTTTTTTGGGGCATGGATGCGAGTATTTCAAAGCGATCGGCGTTGAACGCACCGCTGTCATAATGCGCGTGAGTGTCAAATATCATTGGCAATACCTCCAGACACAGAGTATTATATCATCACTTGCCATAGCGGCGCAAGCGGTGATATAATGCTCTCGGAGGAATGACAATGGATTATTACGATATTTTGATTAACGGAATTACCGATGAGCTATACGTTTCGCGTATAGTGCACGGCAAGTCGTGGATAGCGGCCGAGCTCAGCGACGGGAGATACGGCATAGCCATGCGGCACGAGCTTGAAAGCCGTAGCAGACTGTTCGATTCCCTGGTCGGACTTCCGGCACGCACTGCGGCAAATGCTGTGTGCTCATGGAATCTGCTCGAAGCGTCCGAGGGCATGGCGGTAATAAACGCGTTCTATAATACACCGGAGCACATGGACAAGCTCGGCGCCCGGTGCAGCTTCGATAAAAGCTGCACCCACGGCATGATGACCGAGGGCAAAAAAATTGCCCTTATCGGCCATCTCAGCTTGCAGCCCGGTGCGCTCGACGGTGCGAGTGAGGTTTACATAATTGAGCGCAGTCCAAAGCCGGGCGACTATCCCGATCCGGCCTGCGAATATCTGCTGCCCGATTGCGATATCGTCATCATGACGGCCAGCGCCGCCGTAAACAAAACGCTGCCCCGCCTGCTGGAGCTTTCAAGGGATGCGCAGACTATTATCATAGGCCCCACAACTCCAATGTGTCCCGAGCTCAAGGCTCTCGGAATATCGCGTCTTTCGGGCATGGTTGTGCGCGATAAGGACGCTTTTGAGCGCTGGACGCTCAAAGCACCCGGCAGTCCGTATTCTTACGGTGATGTATTTATGATATGAGTTTACATAATATAAAAAGTGAGCACCCGTCGGATGCTCACTTTTGTGTTATTCCTCTTCATATACTCTGTCGTCAAACGCGGCCATCAAAAACTGCCTGAGCGGCTCGAATCTGCGCACTGCCGCTCCCGCTGCTTCGGCGAAGGTATCAAGGTCTGTGAGGTCTCGCTCCGTGAAGCTGTACTCCGTGAGCCAGAACTTATACCTCAGCCAGTCGGCGGCCGGATGGTCGGGCTCATAGCCGCGAGGCGTGCGCTTTAACTGCTCGCCGTAAACCGTAAGTCCGTTTTCGGCGCATATCTCGTCGAGCTCCTCATAGTTATAGGCGATATGCTCGCGCAGGCGGCTGAGCTGTTTTGTCTCCCACGGCCACGCGCCCGCTTCGAGGATGCAGCGCTCATGGCTTATGTGCACATAGTATGAAAGCGGCAGAAAGTCCTTTTTATGCGGCGACATATAGGCTCTGAACGCCGGGTTATAGGGCGTTTTGTTTTTGCTGTAGCGCATGTCACGCGGTATGCGGTACATGAAGTTTTTAGGGTTTTCAAACAGGAGCAAGTCGCCGATCTGCGGCGCATCCTTTGCCAGAACAAACTTCATCACGTCCAGCAGCATGAGGAAATCCTCCTGCGCCTGCTCGTAGAGCCTGTGGTTATCGTGAAACCATGTGCGGTTGTTATTTTTGCTCAGCGCCTCGGTGTAGCCGAGCATTCTGCTCAAATCCATCAGAAAAGTCCCGTTATTCTTCCTTTATTATCTATGTCGATGCTCTCGGCTGCCGGAACGCTCGGTAATCCGGGCATGGTCATGATATTACCCGCGAGCGCGACCGTAAAGCCCGCTCCGGCGCTTACCTTTATCTGCCGCACCGTCACGGTGAAATCCTCCGGCGCACCGAGCTTTTTGGGGTCGTCGGAAAAGCTGCTCTGTGTTTTTGCTATGCACACGGGCAGGCGGTCAAAGCCCAGAGCCGTTAGCTGTGCTGCCTGACGCTGCGCCTCGGGCAGTAAAACCGCGCCGCTGCCGCCGTATATATTTTTTACTACCGCGTTAATTTTATCCTCAATGCCGAGAGCGTCATCATAGCAGTATCTGAAGCCGGAGCTGTCCTCCTCACAGAGCTTAACGACGGTCTCTGCAAGCTCGCGCGCGCCCTCGCCGCCGTGCGCCCAGACGTCGGACAGAACGATCTGCGTATCAAGCTGTGAGCACATTTCCTTCACGAGCCCGATCTCCGCCTCCGTGTCACTCGGGAAGCGGTTGAGCGCAACTACGCACGGAAGCCGGTAGACGTTTTTGATATTTGAAACATGCCGCAGAAGATTCGGTATACCCTTTTCCAGTGCCGCGAGATTCTCGCTGTCGAGCTGCGATTTGTCCAGGCCGCCGTGCATTTTCAGCGCCCTTATCGTTGCGACGACAACGACCGCCGAGGGGCGAAGACCCGATGCGCGGCATTTTATATCCAGAAATTTCTCCGCGCCGAGGTCGGCGCCGAAGCCGGCCTCCGTGACGGCGTAGTCTGCCGCCTTGAGCGCCATGCGGGTCGCCAGAACCGAGTTGCAGCCGTGGGCGATGTTCGCAAAAGGCCCGCCGTGGACAAATGCCGGGGTTCCCTCCAGCGTCTGAACCAGATTGGGCTTTATAGCGTCCTTCAAAAGCACCGCCATTGCGCCCTGCGCCTTGAGCTGACTGCACGTCACGGGTCTTCCCTTCGTATCGTAGCCGATGACTATCCGTGAAAGCCGCTCCTTGAGATCGGCGGCAGACTCTGCAAGGCAGAGTATCGCCATAATCTCACTTGCGACGGTGATGTCAAAGCCGTCGCTTCGCTCGACGCCGTTCTTTTCTCCGCCGAGGCCGTCGCGTATATACCGCAGCTGTCTGTCGTTCATATCGACACATCTGCGCCAGGTAATCCTGTTTATATCAATGTCGAGAGCGTTGCCGTGCATGATGTGGTTATCTATCATCGCGGCCAGCAGGTTGTTTGCGGCTCCTATCGCATGGATATCGCCTGTAAAATGCAGGTTTATGTCCTCCATCGGGACTATCTGCGCATATCCTCCGCCGCAGGCTCCGCCCTTTATTCCGAACACCGGGCCTAGAGACGGCTCGCGCAGCGCGGCGGCCGCGTTTTTGCCGATTCTGCGCAGTCCGTCGGCAAGGCCGATGGCCGTGGTGGTCTTTCCCTCTCCGGCCGGAGTCGGCGTTATGGCCGTTACCAAAATGAGCTTGCCGTCATCGCGCTTTGTATCAGCAAGGCAGCTCAGGTCGATCTTGGCCTTATATTTCCCGTAGCATTCGAGATAGTCCCCGCCTATGCCGAGCTTACCGGCTATATCCTCAATATGGCTCATGCGGCAGCCCTGCGCAATATCAAGATCTATTTTTCTGTCCATTAAACCCCTCCTTTTTTATATATTTTAGTATTACAGCTCTTGTCTGCTACATTACTTATACACGTTTTCAGTTATACTGTCAAACAAAAGTAAGGCAGACCGAGCGGCGGATTTAATTTGCAAGAGGCCGCCGGTTCAAACGCTGTAAGCATATAAAAACAGCCACCACACTGTGATGACTGTTTTCATTGGTACGGATGTTCATAAGGGATTTAATTAACATACCGGAATGAATATCCTTATTTGAAAGCAGCTGTGTATAGTCTGCGTTTTCATAGGGCTCCTCGAAAAAGTGTGCGGCAAATTAATAACATTCCTTTTATTCACTATACACCGCACACGCCGCGCTGTCAAACATCAAAAGGAAAGCGGGAGCATATCAGGCAATATGCTCCTGCGAATTTGATTTTTGCAAAACTCAAGTAGAATTTTTAGTTCCGCTTTCGTCGACGTACGAAAAGTTATGAATTCTTCTGATTCTGCTCACGTTCTTATTTGTGCACTTAATAACCATTATATCATTTTTTAAACCGGCAAGCTTAATGGACTTTGACTTCTCCTCATCTGTAAGTATGTGTCCGGAAAACATGAGGTAATATGTATCTGTGCAACCGCCATATGGCCCGACACGCCTAGCCCTTACACATACAATATCCTCAATCTCGTCCCAATTCAGCTTCTTTAGTGGTTTGCCAAGTAGAGAGCACTCAGCACCATAGTTTCCGAAAGTTGCCTTCACAAAGTATGCTTGAAATGATAAAAGCACAAATTTTGTAGATGAGTACACTGCAGCAACTGCGATAGCAACCCAAAACGCTCTTTTCCCGAAAGTATCTACCTCCGTGAACGCCCAAGCTGACATCGCTATCATGCACAAGAAGAAAACTGATAAGATACACATTGCGTATATTCTAGATGTATCCGCATATGTAGTATAACGCTCACTATTACATGAATTATTGGGTACAGGGTTCACTGATGCACCTCACTTGATTACCTGATGTCTGTAATATTCCGTCATCCGCTCCCAGCGTCTCATCTGATCGTCTGATATTTTTTTGTTCTTCTTACTCTTAATGTCATTATGCGTTTTTGATGTGCCTATCCCTACAAGTGAAATGCCAACGCCCCTAATAGTTGCCACTGCATTAGTTGCGGTTTTGGATGCCTCCTTCATAACTTTTTCTATGCTGTTAGACCAGCCGCAGGATATTGCAGAGAACAGACCACTTAAGCCAATGCTTACATAATCCATATCTTTAATCGTTTTGCCATTTGCGGCCTGATTAGAAGCCTCGCACAAAACGCCTGTAACACCACATAACAATAAAGATATTCCTCCAGTAAAAACACCGGAATCTACAATTAAGCCACAAATACCGCCATTCACTGCACCGGTTATTGTTCCAGCCAAAATGCCGTATTCGTAGTTATACTCTTCCCCTGCCGTCGAGGTCTGCTTTGCGAGCTGCCCCGATGCATCGTAGGCATATTCATATGTGACGTTATTATACTGTTCTTTTGTCGTCCTGTCAAATTTGTCATAGGAATACTGAACAGTCTGGTCATTACCAAACGTCATTTCCTGCAAGCGCCCGTTGTTCACGCCGCTTTCATACTGGTATTTTGCTAGCATGATAGCGCTCGACGGTGTGCTCGCTGCGGTGTTGTCCGCGCCGCTGACGCTTATCTGCGTCATGTTGCCGAAGGGGTCGTACGCAAAGTGGTAGCTCTGCCACGTGAACGCGCCCGTGCCGACGCGGCTTTTGCGCGCGAGCGCCGAGAGCTGGCCAGTCGAGTAGTTTTTACCGTAGAACGCTACAGGGCTTTATTTTATAACGTGCTTGAAGCCTGCGGCATAGATAATCCCACCCAAGAACGCGACGGAAAAACCTTTTATACATACACGCCGCACAGTTGCCGCCACACGTTTGCTACCCTTATGAAGCGTGTAAAAGGCGCTGATAAAGACAAGCTTGAATTGATCGGGCATACCAGCGACGATATGTTAAGGTATTATCAGGACGTAAATTACGCCGATTTGCGCAAAATAACCGATGCTTTGTGAAAAAACGTGTTGCGCTATTACAGACATATTACAGACAACACTATTTTTCAGCAAAAATGCAAGGTGCAAATTTAGTAACTTTTCAGGGGAAAACATGCCCATAAACGCAAAAAAGACCCGAAAGTTTGCACTTTCGAGCCTTATTTGTTTGGTCCGAGTGACTGGAGTTGAACCAGCGGCCTCTTGAACCCCATTCAAGCGCGCTACCATCTGCGCTACACCCGGATTTCCAACGCCCGATTATATTAACACAATTACAGACCGATTGCAATACTTATTTTAAAAAAATTATGGTTTTCCGTAAATTCCGCGCCGTACATTTATCCTCATATGAGCAATTTTGTACACAAAAAACGAGATATCTATTGCTTAGAGCCAATGTTTGGACTATAATAATCAGAGCAAGAAATCTGCAAAGAAAACAAGAGTAATAAGAGGAGGAACCTACTATGAAATGCCCTCGCTGCGGACATGAAATGACACTCGATACCCACCGCAAGTATGCACTGAACATGTGCTACGATTGCGGCTACATCGAAGGCAGACTCAATGACGGCCCCGGTGCCGGCGCAAGCAACTACGCTCGTCTGAGAGCTATGAACTTCAACGAGGCTGTCGCCTTTATCTCCGGCGGTCTCGACATCGAAGAGAGCAAGGTCGCCAACTGGCTCGACAACAAGGAATAAGCAGACTGCACCCCGGATTTTTCCGAGGTGCTGTTTTTTTGTCTCCGTGTCAATAGAGCGAGCGCAAGCGAAAATGATAAAAAGGGCACACAAGCGATACGGCAAACGTTGACAGATTTCGCCCGGCACTGTGCGTGAGCAAGCCGAAGCTAATGCACGATCGCTGCACGAGCTCTGCCCGAAAGGTCAGAAAGCTTTCCGGTGTCTAATCTATCACACTAACTCTTGAGACTGTCAAAAAACCTATGCTGCTGAGTAAATACAACCGCGCAGCGGGGGA
>ERZ1106976.2828-NODE-2828-length-14773-cov-3.224555_pt1 | contig 14773 bp, 8 predicted proteins | sample MGYA00403687_ERZ1106976 | MGnify/ENA primary metagenome ERZ1106976 (study PRJEB35170, sample SAMEA104062446) | human gut metagenome | biome: human gut; feature: human-associated habitat; material: faeces | place: Denmark | collected 2013-02-22 ... | reverse complement strand
ACCCGTCATTAGAAACATAATTAACCGCTAAATAAACCTCCTGATCCACATAATCTTTCAAATCGACTGTTACTTCATACCAACCGCTCTCGGTAAAAGTATAATTATATAGTTCGACAAACGAAGAAAGATCGGTCTGAGCTCCTGTGGAAGCCAACACCTTAATGGTTTCGGGATAAACCGTAGCCATACTCGGATAAACATGCACGTAAAAATGAGCCACATCCCCCTTGTTGATTTTCTGTTTCGGAGAAACGAGCCAGTCGTCCGACAGGTTGCTTTGGACTCCAAAAAACATGATGTATTTTTTCCCGAAAACCGTATTTAAAAATGCATCGCTATCACACCGGGGGGTCGTTTTTTCTGGATTGAATACCATTACCGGAGATTCGCCCTGTTCAAGTCCGGGAATAGATATATACGTATTATTTATGGTTATACCGTAAGGACGCAGACGATCTTTATCGAAAGTGGCCCAGCCACCGAATTGGGTTGCAAAATCGTCATACTCTTCGAAACTATCGCTCCAACCCAAATCTTGATTCCACCTAAACAAGACATCGGTCTTCTTATCCGCATCACGATAAGAAAAATCAACAGATAGATTATATGGAGCAGTAATTTTTTCCACCAACGACAAATTTATCTCCATATCCTTGTCTATATCGATGAGCGTATCTACCGCCAAAAAGCGATCATCGTTAATGCTAATCATATATTCCCCTTTTTTCAAAGAAGCAAAATGAGATATTCCCGATTTGATTGTATCGGTCACCTGATAAGAACCGGAAAGATAGTTCACAGCCACTCCCTCGGAAGAACCTCCGTTCGTAGAAACTTTTACTTTTACATCGGCATAATCCGAAGTCGCCGGAACTTCTAACGTCGTTGTCGCTATATCCGACTCGGAAACTTTATAAACCGACTTAACACCCAGCGTATGTGTTCCAGCCGAAAGATTCTCAAAGATAAACGAGTTCGTTTTAACCGACCCGACCTCTTGTTCATCTAAATAAACCGTATAACTTTGAGGGGCATCACTCTCCGCTGCTTTGCGAACACGACGTGTTTTCGGAAGACGAGCTTTTATAGACGAAGGATTTAACTTTGCCGGCCCTACATAAAAATCATCAACCATCAACATCCAACCAGCTTGTGTAATATATTGAATGGCAATATAAACATCTTGTCCTTCGTACTTCGAAAGATCATACTCCATCGTAAGCCATTGTTCCCATTTAACCGACTCATAATTACCCTGTGTCAAAGGTTTGAAATCACTTTCCTCTGTTCCGGTGGTCGATATCCATACTTTGAATTTTTCAATAGGAGCATCCGCGGCTTTGGCTTTAAATCGAACGACGTTATTTACACCGACATGTACCTGAGGGGTTATCGCCCAGTCATTATTCGTAGTTCCGCTTGCCGTACGAATAAATCCCATATATTTCTTTCCACTATAAGCTCGCAATTGAGGGGCATAAAACCACCATGAAACCTCACCTCCCGTAGTAGAAACATAAGCCTCGTCGGGAGCAATAATAGTCGCATATTGTTTCAAGCTACTATTCGGATAACCTCCTTGCATTAACATAGCAGCTTCTGCCTGATCCTTATCGATTCCGGTCCACGGAGCGAAATCGAGCGTAAAAGAGGTATAATTCTCGAAATCATCGAAGAAATAATCGGTCTCCTCATTCCAAACCAACGAAGCATCATTAACTCCCGTTTTAGGATCATGGGCTAAAACTGATTGCAAATTATAAGGTGTACGTACCGGTTCTTCCAACTTAATCTTTAACACGGTATCGCCTTTTATATCCAAAGCAGAATTATCATAAGTCTTTAATCCCTCTTTTTCAATCACCAAATGGTGTATACCGGAATATATATTATTTATTGTATAAGTTCCATTCTCACCTAGTACTCGGTCATAAATCAATCCCGATTCTACCCGTTCCAAATGAAACGGAGTCCCAGCCATATCCTCTCCTGTAACAGCCGAAACCTCCAAAGTCAATGTACAAGGTTGCTGAGCCTCAACAATAAAAAAACTTAACAGAGCTGTTACAAAACACAAAATTTTTCTCTTCATTTTTTCTACAAAAAGTTTGGGTTTATAGTTTCAATACAATTTTGAAACAAATTCTTACAAATCTTTCTCGAAAGGCACAAAGAGGACTCCTCAGTACGGAGTCCTCTTTGGTATACATTTCCCGATTAAACGGGCTCTTTTATCGTTTCATTACTCGTGCCGTAGAAACCGAATCGCCACACGATACGGATACGATATACATACCAGAAGCCAATCCTTCCAAAGACACAGACTCGACTTCGGTCAAATCTTTTATACAATTTCCGGCTAAATCATATACCTTCACATCGGCTTTTCCTCCTGCCCAATAGACACAATCGGAAGTAGGATTAGGATACACAGTCAGATTTTCTTTCTTAATTTCCGAAACGGCTAAGGTAGGCATATCCTTTATATCTCCAACAAATATCTCATCGAGAGAAGCCCCGCCCGAAGAAACTCCGGCATTTTCAGTAGCGACAAAACGCCAACGCATATTCACACTCTTACCAGCATAATCGGCGAGTGAAACATATTTATGACGCCATTTCGTGCGGTCCTGAGTATAAGCCAAAGGAGTCCAATCGGCTGCATCGACAGCACGAATCTCGAAATAGAGAGTTCCATCGGCATCATTAACTTCGGAAATAGGCCCTTCGGTGATCGCCTCATTTTCATACCCTTTTTCAAGGCGATTGCAAAGAGCTCCACCCCAAGCAAAAGAAGCAACTATATCACCGGTTTCAGGGATTGCGAACACAGGAGAAGTCAGGATAGAAACCTCGCCCGCATTATTATGCCATACCGAAGCAGAATATTTTCCAGCAAACGGCTCTATCTCATTAGATTTCCACATCTGAATACCTTTGCCTTCATGATCGTTTTTCCAGCCCATAGGAGGAATTTCTCCGTTATTTCCTTCAAATCCCATAGTATAGGGGAAATCACGTACAGACTGATCTTCCATCGTAGTAAACGACCAAACCGAAGCATTTTCATTTTTACCTACTGCATTGTAAGGTACAACTTTCCAATAATAGGTAGTAGCAGGTTCAAGCTCGGGAATCGTATAAGACACAGATGTATTTCCTTCTAATTTCTCATTTTCCAACAAAGAGGTGGGGTTGGATTTATCCGTTCCTACCGACAATTCATATCCATCGGCAAACAAAGAGGGCTCCCAAGAAAGAGTCAACCTGCTATAATCGACGTTAGAAACGCCATTCACCGGATTGGGTGTCGTAATTGCCAACGGGAGCTCTCCTTCTCCATATAGCTTAGGCAACACTACATTATCGAAATAGATATCGGTCACCACCATATTATCGAGACCACCGTCGCCCATTTCAAACTCATAGGTCCAACGTAGGTATACATTATCGTCCACTACGAAATTTCCATTTGCGTCTTTAATCTCGATTTCTTTTTGTACCCATTCATTATACTTACTATCATCAAGAGAACACCACAACTCCGTCCAATCGGTATCGGTATTTTTCTTATAATAAAGAATGAAATATGTTGACGGTAAGAACGAATCATCGATGTATTCTTCACCGGTAGTTTCGATATAATCGAATTTCACTTTACCGTTTCCAGCCGATAAATCCAAACGGGGAGAAACGATATCACACGTCATCATACCGCCTACTGTAACCGACTTCACACCCGATGTAGCCATACCTTCCATCGTCTTCCAGCCTTCATTACGAGACCAACCGGCCGGTGGGAAAATATCACCTTCGAAACTTTCCAAAGTATATCCTTCTTCCAACATAACTTTGGTTCCCGACAAATCGACCGACAAAGTTCCGCCATTCGTATTTATTTTCATGACCGTGCTTTTGGCTCCCGTAATCGTAGGAGTATAATTGACGCGGTATGAAAGCTCTTCTCCCCTTTTCAAAGAAACGGAAGCGGGATCGAGTGTCGTAGAAAAATCTGTACCTTCAATACCCTCAATGCTGGTTATCGTCAACGTGCCATAACCCACATTACGAATAGTCATCGGTTCGGATTGAGCCAAATAACCGATATAAGAATTGGAAAACTCGTAAGAAGTCGAGCCCTCTACAACCGGCAAATTTTCAATCTCTTGATTTCCCACTTTTACATTGTCTACGGCCAATGTCGCTTGTGTATAATTATTTACAAGAATAGATCGAAAATAGAATGCAATCTTTACCGTCTTCCCGACATACGCTTCAAGGCTCACATTAGGGGTTAACTTTTGCCAGTTATTTTCTATCCCCATAGCATCTTTATTCCACGGCCATGTCAGTCCAGAGTTTTCAATATCTTCCTGAGAAGCTGCATTCCACAAATCGCTCCATGTATCTCCATCATCGGTAGAAACTTTCACCAAAAAACTTCCGTATTTATTGGTCATAAACGATGAAGCGTTACACCAAAAAGTAAAAGACAGCGACGCATTATCAGCAACCTGCACGGCAGGAGTAATAAGCCACTCCTCCTTCGAAATACCGGCCTGTCCTTCTTTAAAGTCGCTCATCACTTCGGCACACCCCGAACCAGCGATACTGCAACCCGTCACTTCATTCCAATTAAGGCTCCAGCGCATAACCCGATTCAAGATCTTCCGATAATTCAGTACCTTTTACAACCCACCCCGAAGGAGGGAATGTTTGGCTCTCAAAATCTTCGCTGAGTACAAGATTTTCAGCGGAAAAGGTTTCTGTACTGCCTAACAACAATGCACAGGCGAAAAACATACTTTTCATAGTTTCCATAGAATTAATTATCTTTTAATAACTTGGGTGGTATTGACTTGATCTCCCAATTGCATGGTTACAAAGTAAATACCCGACGATAACATCGAAACGTCTACACTTTCTACTTGCTCGGCAAAAAGCAGTTGTTTACCAGAAATATCGGTAATCACTACTTTGTCACACAGTTCATTCAAATAGAGCGTGGAAACGACAGGATTAGGATAAACCGTCAATCGATCACCATGTACGCCTTCAATTCCCGAACCATCAGTCACAACAAGAATAATTTCTTGTACAGTTGTCTTTGAACCATCTGAAACAGATAGTTTCATAATCACTTCTTGTTCTGCCCCCGGAATGCCGGTAATCGTACCGCCGTTAGTACCCGGAGTATGATCCAGCCAGAAGGGTTTGCCCTGCAAGGTCACCGTCAACGGATCTCCATCGGGATCGGCCACAGAATAGTTATAAGTCCATTTCTTCCCTACCGTTGCTGTTGTCTCAGGAACCGTAGTAAAGTAAGGAGCACTATTGTCACTATTGACATATTCAAAATTTTCGAAATAGAAATCATCGAAGAAAGTCACAAAACCATTCGACGGAGTATTATTACGAACAGCTATATAGATTTTCTGTCCAGCATATGCACTTAAATCCACATCAAACTCTGTCCACGATGTCTGACTATCGTTATTATTCTTGTGAGGAACTTGAACCGATGTAAATCCAGACAATGGAGTAAAGCTAGACACAGCGTTATCTGTCGTACTAACCAATACTGTCAAATAAGCCCACGGATGATAGGTGTTATCTCCATCATACGACTTAGCATAAAACCGGAACTTGGCATCATTTCGAGCCGTCATTTGGTCGCTGATAATCCAGTCTACGGCTTCTGTCCCATCGGCAGTCGCCATCGTCGCTAACAGTTGGTCTCCCGAACGAGGATAGATATTCCTCCAATCGGCTCCTTCTGGTTCCGGTTGTTGATTAATGACAATATAGGCATAAGCATTCCCAATATTCGGATAGTTTATCATAAGAGGTTGAACTGTCGCTTTATGATCGGCATCTACCGTTGTAAAGCCTTTGGGAGCCACAGAACCAAATTCATCATCTTCAAAACTAAAATAACGAGTGTACATGCCCAACGCATTACCCGAAACAGGCAACGTCACGGCAGGAGCATTGTCGAATGTAACAGTCATCTCGTCCTCTACAAGGGCATCTGTTTCACCGGCAGCGAACGTGATATTGAAATCTACGCTCTCACGACTGTCTAACACTAAATCCTTGTGCAACGAAGTAGAGAAATTCTTATTCTTAAATGACACATCGGTGATTTTCATTGTTTGCTCGCCATCGTTCAAAAGATTCAATGTCTTTGAGGTAACGGCTTTATTATAATTCACATCACCCGCATTCCAAGAAGTCACATTAATAACAGCTTTTCCTCCAACGGGAGCTTCTTCAACCAAAATATTATCCAAAGCACCTCCTGATCCGGTAAAATCTACGGCACTGTAACGCCAACGGAAATTCACATTCTTACCTCTATAATCGGACAAAACGATTCGCTGACGAACCCATTTTTGACCTTCGGCCTGAGCGGAAGAAATATGGGCGAGTTCCTGCCATATTCCATCGGATTTTATTTCGAAGTAAAGCGTATCTTTGTTAATCGTCATCGTCTCTTTTACCGATTTCGTCAATCCAGACGGAACGGCATTTCCCCAGTAGAAACTAACCTGCATATCTTTATCGGCAGGCAGCACGAACATCGGTGTTTGAAGAATGCCTTGCTCGTTGGAGTCCCCAGCAGAAATATAAGCTGCATTTTTACCATCGTATGCATTATAATTAGATCTATCCCATGCTGTATATCCCTCTTTCTCGCTCTTCCAACCTAACGGAGGAAATACATCACCTTCAAATCCCTCAGACCACGGGAATGTGTTCACGGTTTGGTCGGCAAGCGTCGTAAAACTCCACACCGAAGGATTTTGCGTCTCTCCCATATCGTTATAAGCAACTACTTTCCAATAGTAAGTAGTAGCATAATCCAACTCAGGAATCGTATAAGAGCAACCTTCTACCTCTGTACCCGGCACGACCGAAAAATCTGTGGTAGAAGTTCCAACATATACCTTATAGCCCTTAGCAAACTGTACTCCGTTCCATGACAATACAATATCTTCGTTAAATACATCGGTTGCTCCATTTTCAGGAGAAGGGGTAGTTGCAGCTCCCGGAACAGAAGTTCTACCATAGAACGGAGGTAAAACTACATCGTCCAAGAAAGTAGATGCATACTCGGGCACATCGTCCCCACCACCCGACAAATCGACATCGAGTACATATTTAAACATGATATAGCAATTATCGGATGCCGGGCTTCCCAAATCGAGCTTCATGTGCCACCATTGGTTGATAGAATCGCACGTAGCAATTTTCTCCCACGTTTCCTTGCCATTTTTTGAAAAATAAACTTCAAATTCGCTTTCAGGAGCAGGAGCATCATCTGCCGTCGGCTCCCAAACATTAGCATAGTCGAACTGCAACTCGTGAGTACCCGTCGAACAATCGAGACGAGGAGAAACCAAAGTCGGGTTATTCTCTGCAAAACTACAAGAAGCCGAATAGTCTCCCGACGTAGCATAAGTTCTGCTTGCGGTCCAACCTTTATCGGCAGTCCAACCTACGGGTGGGAACGTTCCACTCTCAAAACTTTCCAGATTGTATTTATCGGGTAAAATTATCTTTGTTCCTTCCAATACAATAGAGACGTCACCTCCGTTCGTATGGATAGTCATCGTAGCAGATTTACTGCTCAACTCAGACGAGGGTGTATATTTCACATAAAACTCATACTCTACACCCGGTCTCAACGAAACCTCCGAGGGAATCATATTGGTTGAAAAGTCGGAACCTTCTAATCCAGAAATTCCACTTACCGTCAAATTGCCTACGCCCTTATTCCGCAATACAAATTTCTCCGACCATTTCCCTACTCCGATGTAGGTTCCATCGAATATATAAGAAGTGGGATTAACATCTGCAATAGGAGCATCGATCGCTTCGCCCGTTTCCACGACAACATTATCAACCCATATACTATTACCTTTACCAGCGCCGCTGACCAATAGACAATGTACAAAAGCTATTTTTATAGTCTTACCGGAATAAGCGCCTAAACTTATCTTGGAAGTGTTTGTAACCCACCCAGTCCAGGGAAAGGCAACCCCGCTATTTTCTACCATGTTTTGATCAAGGAAAGAGAAAACAGTTTTCCAACTTTCACCATCGTCTTCCGTGATACGCACTTGAAAATCATATTCGTTCTTAAATGCAGAGGCCGAAGCTCCTTTCCACAGAAAACTCAAATTATAATTCGTCTCACTCAATGTCAGAGATGGAGATACTATCCACTCTTCTTTCACAGGCTCAATAGGATTCCACTTACCACCGTTACAATAAAGACTCACTGAACCGGCACATGCCGATTTGCTATTATCGACAGTCCAATGATTAATAGCCCCTTCTTGGGTGTCGTTGATTACAGTCCAACCTCCGGTCGGAAAGTTCGTCGTCGACCAACCTTCAAATCCCTCATTCAACAGAGATTCGGCACGCAATCCAAACACAAATAAGAAGAGTACAAAAACAAGCGTAATTTTCTTTGTCATTGTAAATAATTTATTAGGTTCATTATAAAATTTACATTACATGCAACAAACAGAAATATTATAACTATTAATTTATTTGCAGCAAATATAAGAATTTGTTATTAATATCTATATATTTCAACAAAAATATTATCGTAACACTCTTATTTTTTTATAAAAAACGAATGTTTATACAAATAAAAAACAATTTTCACCAAAAAGCGGACAATATCTATTTTAAATGGTAACAGCGATACTTCAAGTTCCATAACAAAGCGGAGGCTTTCCCTCGTTAGGGAAAGCCTCCGCTTTGTTATTTTTCAAAAAACTAAATTATATCGTTCACATAAACACGCTTATAAATACGCCTGAAATTATCACTTTCTTGCTTCAACTCCTCTGCATGCGACTTATAGTCTTCACCCCAAATCCCCGACAACAAATCGACAATATATTTGTGTTCTCTATCTTTCGACAAAGAAGCCGCGATGAGCTTGTCAATAATTTCCCTATATTTCTCAGCTCCCGTAGCGTGCAAATATAATGCGGCACTCACCGTAATCTGCCCCGTCATATCTACCCGTATAATATTATCGGCTAGGACGGGCATATCTTCATCACAAGAGCCCATATGATTGGCAATATATTCGTAGGTGAGCAATCCATCAGTATCACTATTCAATATTTTTTTCAAATCATTATTCATAGCTGACCTCTTTTGAATGACACAAATTAAATAAAAACTTTCTTCGCAACAAAATATTTCACAAAAACAGTTCAAGAAACCCTAAAAAACAACTTCTGTAAACAAAAAAAGATACTTGATATAGGAATTAATATTTTTTTGATGTATGTTTGCTTATGAATAATCGAATCTACAACCATCATGAATGACAATCTCATCATTACCATAGGCCGTCAATTCGGAAGCGGAGGACGAGAAATAGGAAAACGTTTGGCCGATTTATTCGGCATAGCTTATTACGATAAAGAATTAATCAACGAGGCTTCGAAATCGAGCGGACTCAGCACCGAGTATTTCGAGAAAGCCGACGAGCGGGCTCCAAGCGCTTTATTAAATTCTTTTTCAATAAACTGGCTCACAGGAGCAGGAGGAATATGGGGCGACGGAGGTCTATCGAATGAATACATTTTCAAATTTCAATCCGACGTCATTCGTCATTTGGCCGAAACTCAATCGTGTGTCATCGTCGGACGTTGCGCCGATTATATTCTCAGACAATACCCCCGATGTTACAATGTATTTATACATGCTCCCCTTGAAGACAGAATTGAGAGAATCATCAGCCGCTCACAAGGAATGACTCGAAAAGAGGCTATCGAACTCGCCGAAAAGAAAAATAAATTAAGAGCTTCTTATTACAATTTTTATACCGATAAGGGTTGGGGAGTAGCCTCTTCATACGACCTCTCTATCGATTCTTCTATATTGGGCAGTGAAGAGACAGCCATATTTATCCGCGATTTTATCCAAAAGAAAGACGGGAGGCCTAAATGGGAGAAAAGGAAATAGGCATCAATTCTCTTTCTCTTTCAAGTAATCGGAACAAAGAGAATAAATAATACCGTCAACGATTCCTATGGTAGGAACCCATATTTCTCGTGCGCCGATATGCGTCGCTATTTGTAAATAAATATCGGCGGCAGGTACAATCACGTCGGCTCGGTCGGGTTTCAATGCAAAACGGTCGATACGTTCCACGATCGAATAGCTATTCAACTCATTCCTCAGGGTCAAAAGCTGCTCCACAGTCAATGGCTCCCGAGCAGATACGCCAGCCAAATGATGCAGTTTATTGATATTACCACCCGACCCGATAATAGAGATATGCCGATACGTTTCCTTCAAACGTTTTAAATCCCTATACATACGGAACAATTCACTACGACTCAGTTTTTTATTCAAAATACGTACAGTTCCTATATTATAAGATTGAGATTGGAGTAACGAACGGTCACTAATTATACTTATCTCGGTACTTCCGCCACCAACATCGACATAGATAAAATCACCCTCCTGTTCCAGTTCGTCCACGATATGACTGTCATATACGATACGTGCTTCTTCAAGACCATTAATAATTTCGATATTTATTCCACTTCTCTCCGAGATATACCGGACAATATCGGCTCCATTCGAAGAATCCCGCATAGCCGACGTAGCACAAGCCCGATAAGACAAGACATTATAAACCTGCATCAGCTGAGAAAAAGCATGCATGAGACGTAATAATTTTTCTGTCTTCTCCGTAGAAATACGACCTTTTGTAAAGGTATCTTGTCCCAATCGCAGCGGTACACGCACAATAAAAACTTTCGATAAATCCGATACACTCTCTCCCGGATAAATACCTTTGATAAGCAATCTCACCGCATTCGAGCCAATATCTATGGCCGCAAAATTAAGTCTGTCCATAAAGTTTCTCATTCTATAAGCGAAGATAATCATTTCCCGGATAAAACATCTCGATTAAAAATAAAGTCTCATTCAAAAACATATAATTTATAATCGCTCCAAAAATGAACTTTCATTCAATATCACTTGTTTTTACCTTGAAAACCATAGTAGAAGAACAAATTTGCGCAATAAATGAAGTGATTGGTTATACTTGGGCAATTGCGCAGTTTCCCCAAAGCGGGAAACAGGAGACTCCTTCCCATTTTTATTTTCAAAAATTCAATCAATAGCTTCGGAAGGAGTCTCTTTTTCAAAGAATATCATCATGCCAAAAATAGAGCCGCATACCGGGTGTACCTTTACGAAAAATTACCAGCTCTATGAAATCGAGAATTACATTTAACGGCATGAACCGTTATTCCCCACCGAACTCGGCACAGCCGGGAGATTGCACAGCTATTGTCAATTTACGAAATCAATCAAACTGCCTCAAACCTGTCGGGACACCGGAATATCTATACACTCCGGAAAATAAAAACCATCGGCTCGTCTATGTTCATATCTGCTACGACGGAAAGCATCATATAACGGAAAATGAAAATACCTTGTATTATGAGGCTCTGATAAAAAAAGGAAACGGAAATATCCAAAAAGAATCAAGCCTGTTGTTCGAGCTAAACGACCTACAAGTTCTGTCTATTCAATCCATAGGAAACACACTCATAATCATCTGTACCGAAAGTATATACTATTTACTTTATAAAGAGGGAAAATATATCTTTTTGGGTGAAAAGCCCAACATACCTGAAATTTCATTTTTCCCTTATGTAGAATATACCGATGCCTACTTCGTAAGCGAATATACCTTTCAACATGGATACAGCAATCCGACCCGACTCGACACCGAAGACATCAATTATTACAACGATGCTTACTACAATGCATTCTTTCAGCTACAAGAAAAAGCATGGAAACGGCACTATTTCATACAACCCATACTCATACGTTATGCCCTCACTTTATATGATGGGAGCCGAATTTTTTCATCGGCTCCGGTCATGGTCTCTTTGCCACACCCCATACAACCTTATCAAATGAGCATACGGTTGAAAAATTCAAACAATCTTTGCTTAGGTTCTCATGAAGGACAAATCATCGCCGGAAATTATAGCCTGAAATATTATATTCATCAATTCAATCTCGACAACTGGAAAGATATCGTAAGAAGTATAGACTTTTTTGTCTCTCCCGAAGCCACGATCTTCGAACCCGATCAAAAACAACAAGGCCTTAAATTTACGATCGAACGTACAGAAGAAAACGAAACGATCTCTTTTCTACTGAAAGGAGACATCTCTTTTCTCGACCTGAAAGAGATAAAGAAACGCTACTTACAAGATTCACTATTTTATAAAATAGCGACCATAGAGGATTGGAGCGACTGGAAGGAAGGTGAATCGTACGCCATAGAAAATAAGATACGGCCTGATTTACTCGTACACGAGGAGGTTCTTTCGCCAGATAATACGACATTGCTTTCTACGGGAGCACATGTCAGCTATATACACAACAAAAGACTACACATAGCCAACTTAAAGAAAAAACTTTTTCCCGGATTTCCCCTCAGTCTGTTCAACGTGGGAAACAAAAATGCCGAGACTGTCGATGCTTATATCTGCACTTATCTCAAAACCGAAAGAGGAGAATGCAAAGTCGTTTGGCACGGGAAATCGGACTATTTCTTCAATCAACTTTCACCTCTGATTTCTTACCCCGACAGTAACGCCTATAAAATGGAAATCGTCGTAAAAAGCGAGAATACCCGATACAAGGGGAGCTTTCTACTGACAGCCTCCGAATATGAAAATAGGGCCGATTATCTCGACGAGACGCTCTCTGCAATCTCATTGGAAAACGATTCTCTGCCGGCCTCTACCCCACTCGATATACCCTTGTCCGAAAATGACACTTACACACAGCCTAATATACTGCGGGTTTCGGAACTCGAAAACCCGTTTATATTCCCGTCCGAACAAACTTATACCATCTCGAACGGAGAGATTACAGGCATAGCGACCATTACAGCAGCTTTATCGGAAGGACAGTTCGGTGAATTTCCCCTATACGTATTTACAGAAGAAGGAATATGGGCTCTGCAAAACGGAAACGAAATCGTATGTTACGGAGCTCAACATCAACTGAATCGAGAGCCCATACTGCCGGAAAACCCTATCGTCCCGCTCGAAGATATGATTATGTTTACTACGGCAAAAGGATTATTTATCATACGAGGCTCCGAAATACAACAGCTCTTATCGTTCGACGAAACCGTCTGCGAAAACAATAGCCCAATCGCTCACCACGACATAGACTCTACATTAATTCCTGCGACCACCGATCAAACGACTTTATCTCAATTTATTCAAGGAAGTATCATCGCCTACAATACAATCGAAAAAGAATTGATATGTTGCAGGCCCGATCTCAAATATAGTCTCATTATCCATATTCCTTCTCTCTACATGTATCGCATAAGCCGACAGTACTCTTCCCTATTCTATGATGCCAGTCATCTACTCGCCCAAGACGCAGAGGGAAAAGTTTACGATTTACAAAAAGAATCAGCAGAGATAACCCCAATCGCACTCGTATCCCGCCCAATTACTCTCCAAAGTGAAGAGTACCAAAAATGGAGAGAAGTTTTCTGGCGGCTCTCGATGTCAGAAGGAAAGCTCTTGCTTTCCCTTTGGGGTGGCAATGATGCCGAAGGCAACTTTTCCAAAATCTGTGAAATATCGAGCGCATCAAAAGTAGCAGGGCAATTACCCATGCGTTTTACAGGACCGGCATATAAATATTTCAGGCTTATTCTTTGCGGGAACGTCTCCTCTGATTTCCATCTTTCGTCTGTCGATATCTACTCCGAAAACATCATCAGCAATCGGTTACGCTAATATAAAAAGAGTAGGACTTATTGTATAAGTCCTACCCTACTATTCTCATCTTACCGTAATCTACGGTTTATAGTTTTTCAATCCTTTCAAAGCTGCTGGATCGGTAGCCTCCTCGATACTCATAGCAAAGCCTCCACCCGGAGCACAAGGCTGAACGATACGAGTCTTGTTCGTCACAATATATTTACGAATCGTATAAGCCTGCGGGTTATCCTTATAATGGGCATCGGGAGCATCGGCATATATAGTTGCAATATACTTTTTCCCAGGCTCCAAGAAATCTAAGGAGAAACGAGCCGTATGCCCATTCTCATCGACCGTGGAACCTACATACCAATTATTACCCCCTTTTTCCCGGCGTGCCACCGTAATATAATCTCCCGGCTCTGCCTCCAAATAACGGCTGTCGTCCCAATCGACAGGCACATCTTTAATAAACTGAAAAGCATCGAGGAAACGATTATAATTTTCGGGTAAATCGGCTGCCATCTGTAAAGGGCTATACATGGTCACGTATAAAGCCAGCTGCCGAGCCAGAGTAGAACGAACATAGCTGTGGTTATCGGGATTAAGTTTAGAAATATCCGTCTCGAAAATACCGGGAGTATAATCCATCGGGCCTCCGATAAGTCGTGTAAACGGCAAAATAGTGGTATGGTCGGGATTATTGCCCCCGAACGATTCATACTCGGTTCCTCTCGCCGACTCGTTACCGATAAGATTGGGATAAGTACGGCTCAAACCCGTAGGACGAACAGCTTCATGGGCATTCACCATAATCTTATGCTTGGCGGCTTCGGTCAATGCATAAAGATAATGATTGACCATCCATTGTCCGTAATGATGTTCCCCACGAGGTATAATATCTCCCACATATCCACTCTTCACGGCATCATAGCCATGATCGTTCATAAACTGATATAGATCGG
>ERZ1106976.2823-NODE-2823-length-14783-cov-6.005296_pt1 | contig 14783 bp, 12 predicted proteins | sample MGYA00403687_ERZ1106976 | MGnify/ENA primary metagenome ERZ1106976 (study PRJEB35170, sample SAMEA104062446) | human gut metagenome | biome: human gut; feature: human-associated habitat; material: faeces | place: Denmark | collected 2013-02-22 ... | reverse complement strand
AAACGGTTGAAACAAAGATTGTTCATCGTAAATCGGAGTTAGTTCAGTGACAAGGCCTGACAGAAATAGTCCGTATAATCGAAGTCCAGTCCCAGCCCAGAACAGGCCGTTTCAAGATCGCCGTAGCACAGAGCCCCGGCATCCCGCAGTTCCCGCAGGTTGCGAAGTTCCGCGGCCAAATATTCCTCGGCGCGACGTTCGCCGCAGCGGCACGCAGTGCAGATATTTTCGATAATAATGTTTCGTTCCATAGTCGTTTAAGGTTTAGGTGTGAATTTATTGTCGGAGAGTGCAAGGAAATCGTCGAGCGTGCGGCACCGATAGTCCAAAGAGATCTTTTCGCTGTAATCCGTCTGCCGGATATCGAAAGTATAGGTCAGGCCGTTACGAATGATCTGGCCGTGACTTTTGTCATGAACCCAAACCACATCGGACAGAGCCTCCAACCGGTTGCGGTACCCCGTCATTTTTCGTTCGTTCTCCGCATTGATCCGTTCGAGGTTCCGGAAACCCTGCGTGAGGTATTCCACCCAGTCGTCGATCTTCTTTTTGGTGAAGACCCCGATACGATTCGGTTCGGATTGCTTGTCGAAAGCCTTGCCGTAGGAGTAGTTGTCCGCATACCGGAGGAACGTCCAATCGAATCGGAAGTCGTAATAAGGTTTCGGATAGAAGTATTGGCGGACGAGAAACAGGATGCCGTTTCTCCAGAAGCCGGTGCAGGCTTCCTCGAAATAGTTCTTCAGGCTGTCTGCGGCGTGTGTAACACGATAGAACAAGGCTGCCTCCGGAACGAACTCCTGCACCGCTTCCAATACGGCCGATGCGCTTCGAATAGCCCGCTCTATGTTATCCTCGGCATTGGCGAGCAGTAGTTCATCGAAGGTCGACTGATCGATCCACGTTCTCATTGCTGAGACGCCTGCCTGCGGCAGGATTCAGTTTCCCGCAGGTCGTCGTTCAACGTCGGAATAAGGATCGTACACTCGGCATCGGGTCGTCCGAGGAAACATTTCACCTTTACCGATGCCTCCACGCCGTCCCGGGCGTAGGTCTTGAAACGGTAGTCGTAACCCGCTACCGCAATCTCGAATTTCTGATTCTTCATATTCGAAATGGATTTTGATTTGACATACGGCCGGCAGATCCCCGCTATGAAAGTGAGAAGCCGGCTTCGGGGCGGGATTATCAGCGACGGCACGGACAAGGCAAATTTTTGAGGGGCGATACGACCCGAAGGGTGGAGATCGTGCCGCAAAAATTTGACGCCGGAACGTGTCCGGCGCTATCTTGCCCCGAGGCCGGCGTTCACAAAGGGATTTTTAATTATTATTCGTGCTGTCTCAAAACAAAAAGAGACTGCTGCGGATGCAGTCAGTCCCTTTCAGCACGAACGGATCAGCGCACCTCGAACTGCGGTATCCGGGAGAGGGTCTTCCGCAGCTTCCGGCGGTAGAAAAGTTCAGTAAGCGCAAGCAACTCGTAGGCATCGTACAGCATCTGTCCGTTGACGGTACGGGCGCGGATCATCCGCTTTTTGCGGCATTGTTCGAGCTGGTGACGGTCCAGACCCAGCACCTCGCAGACCTTGCGGGCCGAGAGGAACATCGGGCGGTCGCTGTGGCTCAACAGGTGTTCGAAAAGCAGTGTGGATTGTGTCAGCATGAAATGCGTGCGGAGCAGTTTCTCCAAAGCTCCGGACTCCACCAAATAATACTTGTCAGGCATAGGGTTATGAATTAAAGGTTCCTGATCCGGTTTTTAAGTTCTTTTCGCTGCCGGCACTCCGTGTCGATCCGCTCGACAAAACGGTTTATCTCGGCAGCGGAGAACATAAGACGGCGCCCGAAGTGGAACCCGGTGAGCTGACCGCTGACGCAGTAACGGCGCAACTGACGGTCGCTGATCTTCAGCAGGTCGCAGACCTCGCTCACTTCAAGGATCGGCGTACCGCAAAGCATATTCCGGTGACGTTTCATATAGGCGATATCTTCGCGGATCTCTCGGACGATTTCCAAAATCTCATCGAGTCGTTCCATAATCGGGTTGCAGTAGGTTTTCGCCGCAAAGATGCAATGACCGAATGATGAGTTTATACAAGTATGTAAATACATAATATATTTATATACTTTATCGCAAAGTGTCTACATGGAGAATTTCGTTGCCAGTTTCTCCCGGAGCATCGTAACCTCACGGTCGATCATCGGCGGGGTGACTTTCGCATAGATTTGAGTGGTGGTGATATTTTTATGTCCCAGCATCTTCGAAAGCGTCTCCAGACTCACGCCGTTCGACAGGCAGATCGTCGTGGCGTACGTGTGCCGGGCAAGGTGGAACGAGAGTTGTTTGTCAATGCCGCACTCCCGGGCGATGTTTTTCAGGCTGTCGTCGATCGAATCGAGTGTAGACATGGCAAAAACACGTCCGTCGCCGGTCAGACCCCGGTACTTGTTCAGGATGAACAACGCATACGGCAGAAGTTTGACAACGTATCTGGTTTCGGTCTTCTGGCGGTTCCCGCTGATCCACCACTCGCCCTGCGCATCCTGCTCGATCCGGTCATAGGTCAGCGAGGCCATATCCGCATAGCAGATGCCCGTAAAGCAGGAGAACAGGAACATATCGCGGTTATAGTCCTGACGCTTATACCGCAGCTCGGTAGTCATCATACGCCGGAGTTCATCTTCCGTTAAAAAACTACGTTCCGGATTCGGAGCCGTATATTGATAGAGGGAAAAGGGGTTGCGAGGCATCCAGCCGTTGTTGAACGCGATTTTGACAACGTATTTCAGGCATTTGAGATAACCGCTGACGGTCGTAGGCTTGAGCCCCAGATCGGATTTAAGGTAGACGTGGTATTGCTCGATGAACGACTGTTCCAACTCCGCCAACGGCATATCGCTCACGTTATACTCCTTACGCATGAAAGTCCGCAGATGGTCGATGGATTTATAGTAGCGGTTCCATGTACCGTGGCAGCGGTCGATGCCGACACGTTTCTTGAGGTCGCCGGTGAATTTCTCGAACGCTTCGAGAAGCAGCCGGTATTTCTCGCCGAAGCCGAGATAGGCATTCTTGACCTTTTCGGCCGTAACGTATGACTCCCGGTCGCAGATATCCTGATAGTGCTTGCCGATCTGGGTGCGGATGTTGTCCAGATGACGGTTGATGCGATCCGCTTCGAGACTGCGGCCTTTGGCGCGGCCGCCGCTGACCTCCCAAAGCATCTCCGGAACGGAGAGCTTCGCGCTGAACTGGGCGATGCTACCGTTGACCGTGATGCGACCCATGACAGGGACGACTTTCTGATCTTTGTCTTTGTTCCTTTTAAGGTAGAACAGAACCTTGAACGTGCTGCGCATAAACTCTGCTTTTTAGGGTTGCAAAAATAATTTCAGCAGAGTCGTATGTCAAGATGAATAACGATGCAAGAAACTGAAAATCATGCTTCTATGAATAATGAAGCAAAAGAAACGAGGTAACGATTTGGAAACCGAAACCTCGTTTAACATTACCTTATTCTACTTTTTTTCTAAAACAAAGGTACTGAAGAAAAGTGTATAATTATTTGATTATCTTTTGCTTTACACTTTTTTATACCTCTGTTTTTTATCCCCGGAAATTCATGCGCATTACGGGGATGTTCCGTTATTTCAGGGCCGTGTCGATCAGTTTCCGGCCGGCGTCTGCCCGACGACCTCGACCCATTCGCCCTTCCGGAGCGCCCGCACCGAGTTGTCGTACATCGCCTCGCAGCAGACCGAGGGGAGGTAGTAGCGGCCCTTGTAGGTCGCCGTGAGTTTGATCGGGATCTCCTTGCTTTCGCCGCTCCGGAGGTCGAAGTAGCTCAAAACCCGGTCGTCGCGGATGTCCTGGTAGGTGACCGTCGAAAGGTCCCGTTCGGAGGTGATCTCCCAGCCTGCCGGGACGATGTGCGTCAGGGCCAGGTCGGCGTAACGCTCGTAGCCGCTGGTGTTCGTGACCGTCACCACGGCGTAGAAGTCCGTCGACACGGCGACCGACCGCGGGTCGAGCGGCGCGCCGTTCATGTCCCGGTAGCGGACGTCGATCTTCAGGCCGCTTGCGGCTTCCGCCTCCTCGCCCTTGCCGGGCGTGTAGCTCTGGCTCACGACCAGATGGAGGCTGCCCGTACCGGTGTTCTTCACTTCGGTTGGGGCGGTGAGCGGCATGGAGGCGATCGACTTGGCGCTTCGGATCGGTTCCCGGCCGATCCGGGCGTCGATCCCCGTCTGTCCCGTGGAGGCGAAATTCGCCAGCGTGTTGAGCATCCAGGCCGTCGACTGCGTACTTAACCACTTGTCCTTCTTCAGGATGTCGGACATTTTGAGCGCCGTGCGGAACGCCGCTTCGCGCTGTCCGAGCAGCGTCTGCGTCATCAGCACGATCGCCATCTGCCGTTCGGGACTGTTATAGGTCCCGTCGTAGGGGTCGGCCTTCGGAGCCGCCGTGCCGGCGGTCTGTGCGGTCAGCTCTTCGGCCACCTTCCGGTTGCCGTCGAGGGCGTAGGCTGCGGCCAGCAGCCATCGCGCGTCGCTGCCGGCCTGCGCCGACCTCTCCCGCAGGCGGTTCATGGCGCCCCGGTCGGGCGTGCCGGCCAGTGCGAGGACGTATTGTGCGTAGGCCAGCGTCAGCGGATTGTCGAAGGTGTTGCCGCGCAGGTATTTGAGTGCGCGTTCGAGCGTCGTCCGGTCGACGGCGTAGCCGTATTTCGCGGCTTCGGCCATGAAATGGACCGCGTAGGCCGTGCCCCACTCCGAAGGCGAGGTTCCGCCGCTCCAGTAGGCGAATGCGCCGTTGGAGAGCTGATAGCCGCCCAGCCGTGACAGGACGCTCTTGATATTGCGGTCGATGTCCTGCAACATCTCTTCGTCGCACTCGGCTATGGAGTGTAGGTAGAGTTGCGGGAAGGCTCCCGAGGTGATCTGCTCGATGCAGCCGTGGGGGTAGCGCACGAGGTATTCGAGGCGGCGCGAAAGGTCGATCGGAGGAATCGACGAAAGCTCCAGACGGGCCGTTCCGGAGGATTTCAGGGGCTTGACGGAGACCGTTTCGCCCGGCTGGAGGATGTGCTCTTCCGAGGTCGTGACGTAGGGATTCGGCTCCCGCACGTCGATCTCGATCTCCGAGGCGGAGTTGTCGCCGGAAGAGGCCGCCGTGACGCGGACCTTCCCGATTCCGGTCTGCCGGCCCGCCTTGAGCCGGAAGGTGACGACCTGTTCGCCCTCGTCGTCGAGGACGACGCTCCGGCTCTGCGGCCCGACCACGGAGAACGCTTCGTTCACGCTCACCCGGACGTCGGTTTTGCCGACCCCTTTTTCGAGGGCGAAGACCGTGACCGGAAGTTCGATCTCCTCCTCCGTGGAGACCACGCGGGGCAGGGTCGCCTGCACCAGGAGCGGTTTTTTCACGGCGACCTCCTTCGCCGCGGAGCCGAAGGCGCGGCCGTTGGACGCTACGACCATCACGCGCACCGACCCGAAGTAGGGCGGCAGCGCGATCTTGTGGGTGTTGGTCTTCCCGGCGCCCAGCTTCTCGGCGCCGAGGAACCGCACGACGGGTTTGAACCGTTGCGCCCGGAGTGCTCCGGTGTTCGGCTGCTCGGCGTCGCCGCCGATGGCGAACAGCTGCTCGATGCGGCCGCCGTAGGCGCCGATGACATGGTCGAACAGGTCCCACGTGCGGACGCCCAGCGCTTCGGTGGCGTTGAAATAGAGGTAGGGGTCGGGCGTCCTGAAACGTGTCAGCCCCAGCAGCCCCTCGTCGACCAGCGCCAGCACGTAGCTCATCCGCCTGCCGTTCCGCTCTCGGACCCGGATCGTGATTTCCGACTCGGGTTTCACCGATTCGGGCATCTCGACGACGGGCGCCAGGCGCGTGCCGGCGTCCTCGACCGGAAGCCGCAGAACGCCGAACAGCCTGATCGGCGCGTCGTTGAGCGTGTTGCCGTGGGGTTGGACGAGGGTCACCGAGACGTAGACGTTCGGGGCCATGCCCTCCCTGACGGGAATCTCGAAGGAGGTCTGCCGGTCGGTGCATGCTATCCAGCGGCTTTCGCGGACGAAGCTGCCGCTCTCGACGCTCACCAAGGCCCGGGCACCCGGGGACGAAGGGATGGTGATCTTCGCCTTGTCGCCCGGCACGTATTTGTCCTTGTCGCGGGCGATGGCCAGGCGTGTCGCGGCGTCGGTCACCGAGGAGATGCCGCCCCGGTGATCGGACGACGACACGCAGACGACGCACGTCGCCGAATGCGCCTGTCGCGCGCCCGTCACGCGGATGAGGTAGTAGCCGTAATCGCCCGCGCTCCAGCGCATCGTGACCTGTCCCGTGCCGTTCGAGAGGGTGGCCCGCAGGGTTTTGTACTGGGCGTTGAGCGCGCTTTTGGCGTAGCGGGCCTGGGAAGCCGCCGACGAGGCGTCCCACCACCAGTAGGAACTCATCCTGTAAACCGTCACGGTCGCCTCCTCCGTGCCCGTCGCGGGACGGCCCCGGGCGTCGAGCAGGACGAGCCGCAGCGCATGGTCGCGTTTGCTGTCGAGGTACTCCTCGCCCCAGTCGCTTTGTTGGGCGGTTACGCCGATTCCGAAATAGGCGTTGTAGGGCGAGACGGCCGCGATCTGTTGGTCGACGCTGAAATCGCCGCTCTTTTCGAAGACCTTGACGGTGAATTTGCCGTTCAGCATCCCCGGACTCAACCCTTCCAGCGAGGAGAGCCGGTCGGTGGTCAGTTGCAGCGCGCCGTCGGCGCCGGTCGTGCCGGAGACGATCTCCCGCTCCTCGGGGGCGAACTGCTTCGTGGCGTCGTCGAACGAATAGTCGGGGTAGCCCTTGAAGCGCGTCGGGATCTGCGACAGCTGCGCCTGGAGCGTGACTTTCGATCCTGCGGCCGGTGCGCCGTGCAGCCACCGGGCCGTCAGCCGGCCGGTGAACTCCTTCGCGTCGACGGTCTGTCCGTCGCCGAGGCGCATTTCGATCTTCATCCGGTTGGGCTTGACGGCGTCCACGCGGATGTTTTTCTCGAACGTCGCGCCGCCGAAGGTCGCCTTCGCGCGCCAGATTCCCGTGGGGGAGGCGGGCGTCGTCCGTAATTTGAACGTATGGATTCCGTCCGTGGAACCGCTGCTGACCGCCGACTGCACCAACTGTCCGTTGGGGTTGTAGAACTCCAGCGACGCCGGGTGGTTCTCCGGCAGCGGGTTGTCCGAGGCGACGATCAGCGTGAGGTAAATTTCGTCGCCCGGGCGCCAGACGCCCCGTTCGCCGAACAGATAGCCCTTTATCCCCTTCGTGTCGGTCGTGCCGCCCACGTCGAAATTGCTCAACGAAAGCGCCGCGCCCCGCTCCACCCGGACGAAGGCCGCGTCGCCGTTAGCCTCGGCCAGCACCGTGTAGGGTTCGTCCCCGCATTTCAGCACGGCGCGTCCTTCGGAGTCGGTGACGGCCAGCTGCTGGTTCTGGCGGTCGTAGGCCCGGACCTTGCAGCTGCCTTTCGGGCGCGCCGAGACCAGGTCGGTGGTGTAGACGATCAGCTCCCCGTCGCCGCTGCTCTTGCAGATGATGCCGATGTCGGACTGGATGACGACCTTCGACCGCTCGGCGTAGGTCCGGTAGTCGCCGAAATAGTAGTCGTAATCGTTGCTCTCAACCGGAATCAGCGGGTCGACGCCCTTGATTTCGAGCAGGTACATCGACTTTCGGCTGTCGGTGATCAGGCGGCTGAGGTCGAGCGAGTAGCTGTTGGTGCGGTCGAGCCGCGTCGAGGCCTTGTCTCCGAGGTCGATGGTCGTGTCGCGGACGATGCGGGAGACGTACTCCATGTCGGAGAAATAGGTGTCGCCGTAGTAGTTCCGCTGGAAGAATTGCAGCAGGTTGTTGGCGAAGATCTTCCGCACGCGCACCCGCGCCCGGGCGAAGTTCACCGATTCGAACAGCAGGCTCATGCGGTTGGACGAGGGCAGGATGGAGCCTTTGCCCGTGAAGCGGATCGCGGGGGCCTGCGAGGGCAGCGCCGCGGTGAAGGTGTAGCTTTCGTCGAGCCGGCGCCCCGCCTTGTTCTGCACCTCGCGGCTGATTTCGACCTCGTAGTTCCCCGTGAGTTGCGTTTCGGGGTAGATGTAGAGGCGGTTCCGGTCGACCGAGGTCCGGAATTTCGGGTCGAAGCGGATCAGGTTCCTGAAATCCTGGTTGGGTTTGAGCGGCTCGGAGAAGGTGACGACCACGGCCAGCGGCTCGGTCTGCACGGTGTGGTCCAGTACGATGTATTCGCCCTTGCGGGGGACCTCCATCTCGACGTTCCGCTTCGGGTCGAGGTCGAAGTCGAGGGTCAGCTTGTAGCTTTCGTCGCTGCGGGTCGGGATGTTTTCGACCCGGTATTTGTGGACCGTGCCGTCCTCCGAATGGGTCCAGGTCACTTCGGGTTTCAGAAGTCCCTTGATCTTGAGCCGCTGCTCCACGTAGTCGTCGGCGGCGTAATCCGACGAGACCGTTTCGCCGACCAGCACGTAGTATTTCAGGTCGTCGCTCTGCTGCAACCAGCAGGGGTTGTAGGAGAAACGCAGTTTCGGCGTCGAGAATTCGAACTCGGCGACGCCTTTGGCCTTTCCGCCGGTGAGTTTCGATGCGTCGAGCGCCACCTTGTAGCGGGTGTCGCTCTTCAGGGGCGATTTCGGGACGATGCGCAGCGTCCGCACGCCCAGCCGGGAAACTTCGACGTCGGCCGACGGGGTGAACGATACGGCGTCCTCCAGGTCGTCTTCGGCCAGTTCGACGCCCTCGCGCAGGGTCACCTGAACCGGCATCCGGACGCCCGACAGTCCGTTGGTCGACGACTCGACGATGTCGCTCGCCGGGCGGCTGCATGCGGCGGACAGCAGGACGATGAGGGCAAACAATGCGGCGCGGAATGGTTTCATGGTGCATTTTTTTAGGTAACTTTGCGTTGGATACGGCGGGGTGCGCATATCTTCCACCAAAGATATATAAAATATGTCAAAAATGATGTCGAAAAAAAGAATCTGCCTCCTCGCGGTCGGGCTTACCCTGCTGCTCGCCGCGGGTTTTTTCCTCGCCCTGCCGCGGACGCTCTTCGACGAGCCGTTCTCCGCGACGGTGTGGAGCCGCGACGGGCGGCTTCTTTCGGCGAAGGTCGCCCCCGACGGGCAGTGGCGGTTCTTTCCGACGGACAGCGTGCCCGGGAAGTTCCGCACCGCAATCACGACCTACGAGGACAAGCGTTTCGACCGTCATTTCGGAGTCGATCCGCTGGCGCTGGCGCGCGCCGTGGGGCAGAACCTCGCGGCGGGGCGGATCGAGAGCGGCGCCAGCACGCTCACGATGCAGACCATCCGTTTGAGCCGCGGCGGGAAGCCCCGGACCTTTGGCGAAAAGTTCGTCGAAGCGGTGCTGGCGCTGCGGCTCGAAATGCGGTGCAGTAAGGAGGAGATCCTGGCCCTGTATGCCGCCCATGCGCCCTTCGGCGGCAATGTCGTGGGGCTGGAGAGCGCTTCGTGGTACTATTTCGGCCGCAGCGCGCGGGACCTTTCGTGGGCCGAAAGCGCCCTGCTCGCCGTGCTGCCCAACGCGCCTTCGCTGATCCACATGAAGCGCAACCGCGAACGGCTGCGCGAGAAGCGCGACAGGCTGCTCGACCGCATCCGGAGCGGCGGGCACATCGACTCCCTGACGTGCGCCCTGGCCAAGCTGGAGCCGCTGCCCGAAGCTCCCGAACCGATGCCGATGGAGGCGATGCACCTGCTGGGCAAGATGCGCACGGGGGCGCTGCGCTCGACGCTCGACGCCGACCTTCAGGGGCGGGTGAACGCCTTGGCGCGGCGTTACAATGCGCAGTACCGGGGCAACCGGATTAACAACCTGGCCGTCGTGGTGATGGACGTGCGGAGCGGGGAGGTGCTGGCCTATGCCGGCAACGTCTACGACCCCGGGGACCGGAGTGCGGGAACCGGCGTCGACGTCATCCCCGCGCGGCGCAGCAGCGGCAGCGTGCTCAAACCGATCCTCTACGCCGGGATGCTCGACGACGGCACGGCGCTTCCGACGATGCTTTTCCCCGACGTGCCGACCTATTACAGGGATTTCACGCCGCAGAACTACAACCGCACGTTCGACGGCGCGGTTCCCGCCAACCGGGTGGTCGAGCGTTCGCTCAACGTCCCGTCGGTGCGGATGCTCGACAAATACGGCCGGGAGAATTTTCTGTCGCTGGTGCAGGGGCTGGGTTTCCGCACGATCGACCGCAGCGCCGACCATTACGGGCTGTCGCTGATCCTGGGCGGCGCGGAGATCACGCTGTGGGACCTCACGGCCGCCTATATGCTGATGGCGGCCAAACTCGGCGGGCAGGAGACGATCCGCCGGCCGCACTACGACGCGTCGTCGGCCGAGACCGTTGCGGCCGGCGACATTCCCCTCTCGCGGGGTGCGCTGTGGCTGATGTTCGAGGCGATCAGCCGCGTCACGCGCCCCGAGGAGGAGGGCGAGTGGCAGTATTTCGCCTCGTCGAAGAAGATCGGCTGGAAGACCGGGACGAGCTACGGCAACCGCGACGCATGGGCCGTCGGGGCGACGCCCGACTACGCCGTGGGCGTCTGGGTCGGGAACTGTTCGGGCGAAGGGCGGCCGCTGATGACGGGCGTGGGGTACGCTGCGCCCGTCCTGTTCGAGGTGTTTGGCCTGCTGCCCGGGAGCGAGTGGTTCGCAGAGCCTTACGGCGATCTGGAACCCGCCGTGGTCTGCCGCCAGAGCGGATTTCTGGCCTCGCAGGTGTGCCCCGACCGCGATACGCTGATGATTCCGCGGACCGCCGCCCCGGGCGAGGTCTGCCCCTATCACCGGATCGTCAATTTGAGTCCCGACCTGAAATACCGCGTGACGACCGACTGCTGCGATCCGGCCCGCATCGTCCGCAGGCCGATGTTCATTCTGCCGCCCGCGCAGGAGTGGTACTACCGGAGACAGCATCCGGACTACCTCCCGCTGCCGCCGCTGCACCCCGGCCTGTCGGGCCGCGGGGCGGGAAACGACCCCATCGAGATCATCTATCCGCAGCCGGGGCGCGTGCTGGTGGCCCCGAAGTCGCTCGAAGGCCGGCAGCAGAGTCTCGTCTTCACGGCCGTGCACCGCGACCGCAACGCCGTGCTGTTCTGGCATCTCGACGACCGGTATCTCGGCGCGACCTCGCTGGAGCACAAACTTTCGGTCCGGCCCGCTCCCGGGCGTCACCGCCTGACGGTGATCGACGAGCACGGGGCCTCCCGAAGCGTCGCGTTCAGCTGCCGGTAGGGCGGATTTCCGGCGCAGGGCGTCTTCGCCTGACGGATGCCCGCAGACAATCCGGCGTTCCGGGTCCGACGGAAAACGCCGCAGCAAGGGATGATCCCCTGCGGCGGCGTTCGTGTGTTTCCACCGGGGCGGGCGTTATTTCACCCCGAAGCGGTAGATGCAGACCTGCGTGTATTCTTCGCCCGGACGCAGTACGGTCGAGGGGAAGTTGTCGTGGTTGGGGCTGTCGGGATACTTCTGCGTTTCGAGCGCCAGCGATTCGCGGTAGCGCAGCGGTTTGCCGTATTTGCCGTTCGCTTTGCCGTCGAAGAAGTTGCCGCTGTAGAACTGCATGGCGGGCTGGTCGGTCAGCACCTCGATCGTGCGGCCCGAAGCGGGTTCCCAGACCGTGGCCGCCGGCTCGATGCCGTCCGCGGTCTTGCGGTCGAGGACCCAGTTGTGGTCGTAGCCCGCGCCGTTGCGCAGCTGCTCGTTGTCGGCGCCGATGCGCTCGCCGATGGCGTGCGGCTGGCGGAAGTCGAAGGGCGTGCCCGTGACGTCGGCGATCTCTCCGGTGGGGATCAGCACCGAGTCGACCGGCGTGGTGTGGCTGGCGTTGATGGTCATGACGTGGTCGAGGATCGTGCCGTTACCCTCGCCCTTGAGGTTGAAGAAGGGGTGGTGCGAGAGATTCACCACGGTCGGCTTGTCGGTCGTGGCGCTGTAGTCGATCCGGAATTCGTTTTCGGGCGTGAGCGAGTAGGTCATCTCGATTTGCAGGTTGCCCGGAAAACCCTCCTGTCCGTCGGCGTGGAGGTACTTCATCACCAGCTGGTCTTCCGAGGCCGAAACCACGTCCCAGACCACGCGGTCCAGGCCGTCGATTCCGCCGTGGAGCGTCTGGCCGTTGTTGTTGATCGGCAGGTTGTACTCCGTGCCGTCGAGCGTGAAGCTGCCCTTGGCGATGCGGTTGGCGTAGGGTCCCACGACCGCGCCGAGGAAGCGTTCGCCGTCATTGTTGATGTAACGGTCGATCGTCTCGTAGCCGAGCACGATGTCTTCGTAGTCGCCCGCGCGGTCGGGAGTCCAGAGCGACACGACGCGGGCGCCGTAGTTGGTGACCTGCATGGTCACGTCGCCCGCGCGGAGCGTGTAGATTCCGACGGGTTTGCCGTCCGCTTCCGTCTGGAAGGCTTCGTTGCTGAAGAGGGTGATTTTCGGCTCCTGGCTTCCGCAGGCGGCCAGCAGCAGGGCGCATAATGCGATGAAATTTCTTTTCATGGGTCGGTTTTTTGGGTTCTTGTCTGCAAAGTTAATTATTCCGTGCGTTTTGTGGCCGGGCTTTGCCGGGAATTTTCCGCCGAACGGCATTTCCGTGTCGGGATTGCCGCGATTTTAGCGCCGACGGCGGGCGTTTTCCGACGGCGGGCGTCACTGTTTCCCGAAGCCGAGCGCCTGCGCCGATACATCATCCGCTACGACACGATCCGTCCCGCGCATCCCGAACTGCCCTACGGGCAGGGCAAGGAGGGCTTCAAGGCCCCTGCGGAGTGGCGCGTGACCAAACCCTGAAAACCGGGCTCTCCGCAGATAGCGGCAGGAGCGGGAGCATTTTTTGGAAGAACAGCGCTCCCGCACTCTTATCCGGATGATTTCCCGTCCTGATTCTGCCGGATGAAATCCTTCGGGCGCATGCCGAACTGCTTCGTGAAACATTTGGCGAACCACGACATGCTGCTGAATCCGGTCTGGTAGCAGACCTCGCTGATCCGGTATTCGCCGCTGCGGAGCAGCTGCGCGGCCGTTTTCAGCCGTACCAACTGGATGTATTCGTTGGGCGAGACGCCCGTCAGCCCTTTCAGCTTCCGTTGCAGGCTGGAACGGCTCAAGGCCATTTTCTCGGTGAGCAGGTCCACGGAGAGCGTCTCGCAGGTGAGGTTCTCGCGGACGATGCCCGTCAGCTTGTCCAGCCACTGCCGGTCGTTGCGGCCCATATCGTCTTTCTCGTACTGGAATCCGGGCCGCGACGCGAAGTGGCGGAAGGCCCGTTTCCGGTTTTCGAGCAGGCTCTCCACCGTCGCCTTGACGTAACCCAGCGAGAAGGGTTTTTCGATATAGACGTCGGCCCCGTATTCCAGTCCCTTGATCTTCGAGTCCACGGAGTCGACCACCGAGAGCAGGATGAACGGGATGTGGCACAGCATTTCGTCGTTACGGACCTTCATCAACAGGTCGAAACCGTCCATTTCGGGCATCAGGGCGTCGCTGATGATCAGGTCGCAGGCCTGTTTTTCGAGGATGGCGAGGGCTTCGGCGCCGTTTTTCGCCGAAAGGACGCCGTAGGTGTCCTCGAAATTCTTGACCAGAAACTCTCGCAGGTCGGGAGTGGCCTCCACGACCATGATGTGGAAGGGTTTCGTCTCCGGCTGCCGGCCTTCCGGGTTATCGGCCGGTTCGGGGGTGTGTACCCCCCCCCTTCGCAGACCTGGAGACTTGGTCTCCTTATAGGTTCCCCAGCGCACTTCGTCGAAGAAGTTCACCGCCTCGACCGGAAATTCCACGCGGCGCTCGTAGCGTACGGCCTCGCGCATGGCGTCGAGGTCGTATTTCATTCCGGGCATCGGCACGCTCTTGCATACGCCGCCCATAAAAATGGTTGCGAGTTTGTAAACTATGAACGACTGCGCTCCGAAAACAGTTTCGTCGCCTTCGCCCACGAAGCACTGCGCCACAAATTCGAGTATTTCGTTCGATCCGTTCCCGAATGCGAACTGGGAGGGCGCAAGCCCCCATTTTTTGGAGAGCTTTTGGCGGAGTTCGTAGCAGCCGCCGTCGGGATAATAGTTTAGTCCGCCGAGGTGGTTTTTGACGGCTTCCACCGCTTTCGGCGAAGCTCCGAGCGGATTTTCGTTGGAGGCCATCTTCAATATGCCGTCGGGGTCGAGCCCGAATTCGCGCGCGACATATTCGATAGGTTTCCCGGTTTCGTACACGGGAAGATTTACGATTTGTTTCTTTACTATTTTGTCGGCTTTCATAATCTAAACCTATTTAAAGAAGGACAAATTATTTTAATAACTTCCTTTTTTGCAAGCGAAGAACTTTAATTTTGCGTTAAAAAATATGTTGATATATTGCACAGGCGCCACCGGTTTGGCGGGCTATAATTTTGTGAAGGCGGCGTCCTCGGAGGGCCACAAGGTTGTCGCCGTATGCGGCAAGCACCGCCTTCCCGAGATGCCCAACGTCACCCCGGTGAGCTGCGATTTGCTCGACGAACACGCCGTCCAGCGCGCGGTGCTCGAAGTTTTCCCGGATGCCATTGTAAACTGCGCGGCGATTTCAAGCCCGGCGGATGTCGACGCCAATCCGGAGCTCGCCGAGAAGATGAACACCGTTCTCCCCGAGCGCCTCGCGCAGCTCGCAAACCATGTCGGCGCGCGCTTTATACATTTGTCCACGGATATGGTCTTTGACGGAAGCGA
>ERZ1106976.2799-NODE-2799-length-14911-cov-3.288772_pt1 | contig 14911 bp, 10 predicted proteins | sample MGYA00403687_ERZ1106976 | MGnify/ENA primary metagenome ERZ1106976 (study PRJEB35170, sample SAMEA104062446) | human gut metagenome | biome: human gut; feature: human-associated habitat; material: faeces | place: Denmark | collected 2013-02-22 ... | reverse complement strand
TCTTTCCGTCTGGGTTAAGCTTCATGTAGAAAGCCTTGATTTCCTTCGGATAATCCGTCAGAATGACAGGACGCTTGAAATACTCTTCCACCAAGTAACGCTCATGCTCGCTAGCCAAATCGGCTCCCCAATATATCGGGAACTCGAACTTGCGGCCGTTCTTCACGGCCTCCTCCAGAATCTCGATACCTTTCGTGTAGGGCAAGCGCACAAAGTCGTTCTCTACCACGAAGTTCAGGCGTTCGAGCAACGTCTTGTCAATCATCTTGTTCAGGAAAGCCAAATCGTCCTGGCAATGCTCCAAAGCCCAACGCACACAGTACTTGATGAAGTCCTCTGCCAAATCCATATTGTCGTGGATGTCGTTGAAAGCCACTTCCGGCTCAATCATCCAGAACTCGGCCAAATGGCGCGGCGTGTTGGAATTCTCTGCACGGAACGTAGGCCCGAAAGTGTAAATGGCTCCCAAGGCCGTGGCACCCAACTCACCTTCCAACTGCCCGGATACGGTCAGCGAAGTCGTCTTGCCGAAGAAATCGTCGGAATAGTCTATCTTCCCCTCGTCGTCTTTCTTCAAGTCATAGAGGTTCTTCGTAGTCACCTGGAACATCTGTCCGGCTCCTTCGCAGTCGCTAGCCGTAATAATCGGTGTATGGAAATAGAAAAAGCCGTGCTCATGGAAGTAACGATGGACGGCCATCGCCATGTTATGGCGGATACGGAACACCGCACCGAACGTGTTGGTACGCAAACGCATGTGGGCATGCGTACGCATATACTCCATGCTCTGCCCTTTCTTCTGCATCGGATAATCCGAACCGCACGTACCCAACACCTCTATTTCACGGGCTCGGATCTCCACGGCTTGTCCCGAACCTACACTTTGCACCAATTCACCTGTCACACTCAGGCACGCACCGGTCGTGATGAGTTTAATCAGTTCATCATCAAACTTATCCGCATCGGCCACTATCTGTACATTATTAATCGTAGACCCATCATTCAAAGCAATGAAATGGACAGACTTGCTGCCTCGCCGCGTACGCACCCAACCTTTTACATTGACCTCCGAACCGTAGTCTTCACGCTTCAGTACATCTATAATCTTTATTCTACGAATAGTTTCCATTTTTTTCCTCTTTATGATATCCTATCATTCGAACGCTCCCATACGCAACATGTTGACTTCCTGTTCTGTCAGGAATCTCCAGTCGCCCCGGCGGACGTTCTTCTTCGTCAGTCCGGCAAACAGCACGCGGTCGAGCTTCACCACACGGTAACCTAAAGCTTCGAATATGCGGCGCACAATACGGTTTTTACCGGAATGGATTTCGATGCCTATCTGTTTTTTATCGGTAGGACTGGCATACTCGATGGCATCAGCCTTGATCTCACCGTCTTCCAACGTGATGCCCTCGGCAATCTGCCGCATGTCGGCTGCTGTTACGTTCTTGTCAGTCGTCACATGGTAGATTTTCTTTTTCAGGAATTTGGGATGCGTCAGCTTGGAAGCCAGTTCTCCGTCATTGGTAAACAACAGCACGCCCGTAGTGTTGCGGTCAAGGCGCCCCACCGGATAAATACGTTCACGGCAAACATTCTTGACCAAATCCATCACGGTCTTGCGGTTTTGCGGATCGTCGCTGGTAGTCACGTAATCTTTCGGCTTGTTCAGCAGGACATACACCTTGCGCTCGATGCTCACCGGCTGTTCGTGGAACTTCACCTCGTCCGAACGCTTAACTTTCGTACCCAACTCCGTGACCACCGTCCCGTTGACGCTCACCACGCCTGCCGTGATGAATTCGTCCGCTTCACGACGGGAACAAACTCCGGCATTGGCCAAGAACTTGTTCAAACGAATCGGAGCATCCGGATCCACATTGAGTTCTTTATACTCAATCTGTTTCTTCAAGCTATATTTGGCATTGGGGTCATAATTGCCGGTACGGCGCTGCGGCGGCCTGCCTCCGCCGAAACGATTGTTCCCATAGCCGCCTTGCGGACGACGGAAACCGCCACCATTATTGTCGCGGTTGTAGCCTCCTTCACGGTTACCGTAACCGCCTTCGCGACGGTATCCACTGTTGTTCGGACGGAAGCCACCCTCACGGTTATAGCCCCCTTCTCGGTTGGCATACCCGCCTTCACGACGATACCCTCCATTATTCGGACGGAAACCGCCATCGCGGTTATAGCCTCCTTCTCGGTTGGCATATCCCCCCTCCCGATTATAGTCCTGACGGGGCTGATAGCTGCGATAAGGACGCTGGGCACCACCGTAACTACGCTGTTCGCCACCAAAGCCACGCTCTTCACGGTTGTAAGACGGGCGGAAAGGCCGTCCCTCCTGTGCACCGTCGGCCCCATTGGCCGTATAAGCACGCTCGGCCCGCTGAATCCGCGGCCGCATCACACGACCTTCGCGCACTGTGCGGTTCGTACCTTGATTGTTGTTCTCACTGTCGAATGGCTTATAGCCCTCACGGCTACGATCTGTCCTTTCAGAAGCAAAATTATCCTGCCATTTTTCGTCTTCCATACTTTTTTCCTTTCTATATAATAATTAAAACAAGGAGACTGCGTTCGCCCTCGCGGGCCATTCGCATCTCCGGTCAACATTTTTAAATACCCGTGTAAGAATGGGGCGTAATGGCACGAAGCTCTTGCTTCACCTCTTCACTGACAGCCAGCCCCTCTATGAAATTCTTAATGGATTCTTCCGTTATTGCCTGGTTCGTACGCGTCAAGGCCTTCAAAGCCTCATAAGGATGAGGATATGCCTCCCGGCGCAAAATCGTCTGGATAGCTTCGGCCACGACCGCCCAACAGTTGTCCAAATCGGCATTGATGGCCTCACGGTTGAGCAACAACTTGCGTAAACCTTTCAGCGTGCTCTGGATGGCTATTACCATGTGCCCCATAGGTACACCGACATTGCGCAAGACTGTGGAGTCCGTCAAGTCACGCTGTAAACGCGACACCGGTAACTTCATGCTCAAATGTGCCAATATGGCATTGGCTATGCCCAAATTACCTTCGCTATTCTCGAAATCAATCGGGTTCACCTTATGGGGCATGGCACTGGAACCGACCTCGCCGGCTTTAATCTTCTGTTTGAAGTACTCCATAGACACGTACTGCCAAAAATCACGGTCCAAGTCAATCAAAATCGTATTGATGCGCTTCATGGCATCGAAAACCGCCCCCAAATTGTCGTAATTGGAAATCTGGGTCGTATACTCCTCACGCTCCAACCCCAACTTGCCTGCCACAAAATTATTGCCGAACGACTTCCAATCATAACGGGGATAGGCCACATGATGGGCATTGTAGTTCCCCGTCGCTCCACCGAACTTGGCCGTAATGGGGCACGCCTTGAGCATCTCCAACTGGCGTTCCAGACGATAGACAAATACCATCACTTCTTTCCCCAAACGGGTAGGCGAAGCAGGCTGTCCGTGTGTCTTGGCCAACATGGGCACGTCGTTCCATTCCCCTGCATACGCACGGAGTTGGGCTATCAGTTCCTCCATTTGGGGATAGTAACATTCCTCCAACGCTTCCTTGATGGACAAAGGAACCGATGTATTGTTAATGTCCTGGGATGTCAGTCCGAAATGGATAAATTCCTTATAAGCCTCAAGACCGCCGATTTTATCAAACTCTTCCTTGATAAAATACTCCACAGCTTTCACGTCATGGTTCGTCACGCTCTCTATTTCCTTCACCCGTCCGGCATCCGCTTCCGTGAAATCCCGATATATGTCACGCAAACGGGGAAACAAGTCATGATTGAAAGCAGCCAACTGCGGCAAAGGCAATTCGCACAAAGTAATAAAGTATTCTATCTCTACACGCACACGATAGCGAATAAGCGCGTATTCAGAGAAATAGGAAGCCAAAGCCTCTGTTTTACCTCTATAACGGCCGTCTATCGGAGAGATGGCCGTCAACAAATCCAATTCCATAAAAGTAATACGTATTATTTATGGTGCAAAAATAGTCTATTTTATCGGTTTGCACATATAAAATAGAGAAAACTTATCTAAAAAACAAATAACAATGACATAAAACAACAAAAGACACCCGTAAGGTGTCTCTTTATCCGTGGTGGGCGCTGAGGGATTCGAACCCCCGACCCTCTGCTTGTAAGGCAGATGCTCTGAACCAACTGAGCTAAGCGCCCCTCTCTTTCGTTTCAAAAGCGATGCAAAGGTACGGCTTTTTTTCTTTCCTGCAAATTTTTGGCGCACTTTTTTTAAATAAAAATCCGTCGCAGGATTTAGCTCCTGCGACGGACGGTATTCATTTTCCCCCGGCCTATATCATTTTACACTAAAACGAGCTGCCTGCTCGGCAATCAAGGCCTCATCGTCGAAATAATTTATCTTCATGGCCTTACGCACCTCCGACAATGTGTCGGCCGCTACGGCGCGAGCCGCCTCACATCCGTTCTTCAGCATCTCATATACGGCCGGAATGTCTTGCTCGAACTCCTTGCGACGCTGACGGATAGGCTCCAATTCCTCCTGCATCACGGCTGCAAGGAATTTTTTCACCTTCACGTCGCCCAAACCTCCACGGCGGTAATGGGCTTTCAGTTCCTCCAAATCGGCATAATCCGGCAAATAACGGCCGAAATGCTCCGGACGGGAAAAAGCATCCAAATAAGTAAACACCGTATTGCCCTCCACTTGTCCTGGATCGGACACCTTCAAGTGGTTGGGATCCGTGTACATGGTGCGTATCTTCTTCTCCACCTCGTCTGCCGAATCCGACAAATAAATACAGTTACCGAGAGACTTGCTCATTTTTGCCTTGCCGTCGGTACCCGGCAAGCGCAGGCAAGCGGCATTTTCGGGCAACAGGATATTGGGTTCCACAAGCGTATCCCCGTAGATATAGTTGAAACGACGGACAATCTCACGCGCCTGCTCCAACATCGGCTCCTGATCCTCTCCCACCGGCACGGTCGTTGCCTTGAAAGCCGTAATGTCAGCAGCCTGGCTGATGGGATAAGTGAAGAACCCCACAGGAATGCTCGCCTCGAAGTTACGCATTTGTATTTCTGTCTTCACCGTAGGATTACGTTGCAGGCGCGACACGGACACCAAGTCCATGAAATAGAAAGACAACTCGCACAACTCCGGTATCTGAGACTGGATGAAGATGGTAGACTTGGCCGGATCGATGCCGCAGGCCAAGTAATCGAGCGCCACTTCTATCACGTTCTGCCGTACTTTTTCCGGATTATCTATATTGTCCGTCAAGGCCTGGGCATCTGCTTCAAAGATGAATATTTTATCGAACTGACCGGAGTTTTGCAACTCTACTCTTCTTCGTAAAGAACCTACATAATGGCCGATATGCAATTTTCCGGTAGGACGGTCTCCCGTCAATACAATTTTTTCCTGCTTCATTTTCTGTCTGTATAATTAGTTCTGCAAAGATAGTGCAAATCAAGTGCAAAACGCCAAGCTTACTTGGAATATTTGCCAAGATGCCGCCTATTTTATGAAAAGCCACCGAGTGCACCATGAAGAAACCAACAAGGCTCACCCAAAAAGTTGGTCTAAATCATCCTGCTCCAATATGGCAACAACGACCTTGCCGTCAGGGGTCTGGTTGGGGTTACGACAGACGAACAAGTCGTCTACCAAAGCCTCCATCTCTTCATTGGACAACACCTGCCCTTGCACAATGGCCGCGCTACGGGCCAACGACAAAGCAATATAATGGCGCACATCTTCCTCTACATTACATCCCTTTTCGATGGAAGAATACACAATGCCGCGCACCACCTCCACCGGATTCAACCCCTCTGTCCCTGAGGGGATGGCGTTAATGGAGAAACTTCCGCCGCCCAACACGGACAAATCAAATCCCAAGGCATGCAAATCATCCGTCAGGTGCTCTAACACAATGCCCTCTGACGGGGGCAACTGTAACATTTCAGGAAAAAGCAGCCCCTGAGATTGTCCGTTGCTACCCTCCATTTGTTTACGGTAACGGTCGTAAAGCACACGGATATGTGCACGATGCTGGTCGATAATCATCAGTCCGGACTTTACCGCCGTCATGATATATTTGCCTTTATACTGATAATGTTGGGTTGATTTTTCAAAAGTGTCCTTTGCATCCGCATACAAAGTCAGGTCATCGGGAAGGGAGGATGAGAAATCTCCTCCTCCGAAATCGTTCGTCACTACGGAAGACACACTTTGCTCCACACCCTCATACAAAGGTTCCCAATCCATCCGCTGCGATTTATAACCGGAAGAAGAGCCGGACTTAAAAGGATTAAAATCGGGATTCACCTCCAATACCGGAGCTTCGACGGTTGCCGGAGAGAAAGCATTGCCAAAGACAGGAATGTCCGGAGCGCCTTCCGTATCAAAATCAATCGTAGGCACGGCATTGAAACGCCCTAACGACTCCTTCACCGCCGCCACTATAATCTGCCAGATGGCCAGTTCGTTTTCAAACTTGATTTCCGTTTTCGTAGGATGGATGTTCACGTCGATATTGGCCGGATCTACTTCGAAATAGAGAAAATAAGACACCTGCTCACCGACGGGTATCAACTGTTCGAAAGCCTCCATCACCGCTTTGTGGAAATAAGGGTGACGCATGTAACGTCCGTTCACGAAGAAGTATTGATGGGTTCCTTTCTTACGGGCTGAATCCGGTTTACCCACGAAACCGGACAAACGGACCAAAGAAGTCTCCACATCGACGGCCAGAAGCTGCTCGTTGAGTTTCTTGCCGAAAATATTGATGATACGTTGGCGCAATGTGGATTTCGGCAAACTGAGCACGACACTGCCGTTTTGTGTCAAAGAGAAAGCTATGTCTTCATGCACCAAAGCCACGCGCTCAAATTCTTGCAATATGTTGCTCAACTCAGTCTGATTGGACTTCAAGAATTTGCGGCGTGCCGGTACGTTAAAAAAAAGATTGCGTATCAGGAAATTACTTCCCGGCGCACAGGAAACCGGCTCCTGCCCTACCAGTTGGGAGCCTTCGATATTCACGCACGTTCCCAGTTCGCTTCCGGCTTGACGGGTCCTCAATTCCACTTGGGCCACGGCTGCAATAGAAGCCAAAGCCTCTCCCCGGAAGCCCATCGTGCGCAAAGCAAACAAATCGTCGGCTTTACGTATTTTGGACGTGGCATGGCGTTCGAACGAAAGACGTGCATCGGTCTCAGACATCCCCTTCCCGTTGTCCACTACTTGAATAGAAGTCTTGCCCGCATCTTCCACCACCACGTCAATCCGTGTAGCCGAAGCGTCTACGGCATTCTCCACCAATTCTTTTATCACAGAGGCCGGTCGTTGTATCACTTCACCGGCGGCAATCTGGTTTGCCACCGAATCCGGCAACAGATGTATAATATCGCTCATCTTTCAGAATATGCTTAAAACCGGAAACTTCCAGTCAATAAATAATGCCAAACGAAAAGCAACGCACCGATGACAATCAATGCTACTCCCCATTTCATAGGCTTACGCCCGCTTTCTTTCCTGCGCCGCAGGTGCTTTGTCCCTTTCACGAAAGTTCCACGGATATCTTCAGGATTGAACTCCTTCGGCGGCAGCATGCCCAACTCCCGTTTGGCACGCTCTTCTATGGCCTTCAGTTTTTCTTTTCGTTCATTTATATATATATAAGGATGATGGAACTTTCGGGGTTCACGTGTCTTAAAGAGTGCCATAACTATTTCTTTTTGATTTGATCCAAAGATTGTAAAGGTGCCTTGTGCTTGTAAGACACCTTAAGTTCCGTTCCGGACTTCTTGGGACGCCATACGAATATATCGTCTTTGTTCAACGGACGGATATAGTCAAACCAGGCAAAATTGGACAAATAGAGCCGGTTGGGCGGTATCATGACTATCGGATAGATTACCCCCGTGGAGGCCGGCATCCATATTTTCTCCATTTTCCGATCCTTCATGAACAGTTTAAGTTCCGTTGTTTCCGTATAGTTCAATCCTATCATCAAGCTGTCGTCGTCAAACATATAATAGTCGACATAAACGTTGCCGTTCACCCACGTCTCATACATCTCCCCGTCACGGAAATAGGAGATCATCTCTTTCCCCGCCACTTGATTGTAATGCACCGAGTCGATCCGCTCCACGGAAAGAGTCTGGTCTATGACATGAATCCGGTCTATGGTGGAATCATTCAAATAAACTTTAATCACCTCTCCCAATACTTGCTGCCCTCCGTTCCATACGATCGGATCGCGATACATCGTGATACAGGTATCACGCGAATCGAACACCAAAGAGTCGCAAACAGACTGGACATCCATACGGTAAGAACGCACCTTGTGGTAGCCCCGGACTTCGCGGTACATGCTATCGGTATCCATGTAGAAAGTGTACACCTTGAACGTATCGGCATGCATGTACATCGTATCACGTTGCGAATAATCTATAGCTACCGCACTATCCGTCGCCATGGAATAACCGGTACTGTCGTTGTAGTAACAATAATTTCCTGTCAGCATGTTCTTATTTACCTCGTCGGTGTAGACCACATTACGGAAACCTTCTCCCACACCGGACTTGCTGTCATAATACAAACTGTCGCCCACCATCTTGCGTCCCTTGTTGGTCACAATGGAACGGTCGAGCAGGATGGCTTCCTCTGTCTGAGTATTGTAAAAGCCCGACTCGGAATAAATATGATTGTCGCCGCTGTCGATATTGGAAGGACCGACAATCTCTGCCATACTCGTCTGGGTATTATAGTTCAACGTATCGGAAATCAACGTAAACTTCGGGTTCTCCAACTTCACATTATAATTAAACACGGCCTGGCGCGTAGGCGGACTATATTGCCCCCAATCGGAAGTCAGCACATTGTCCTTGTCTACCAACCTTCCTCCTTCGAAAAAATATCCCAGTTCATACAGGCGGTCGTAATCGAGACTGTCCGTATAGAGTTTGGATTCACGATGTGTCAGTACCACATTGTGGCGGACACGGGCCAACTGGTCCAAACCGTTATACAGCAACATGTCGCCCACCAAATCCAACGTATCCCCCTGTACCATCTTCACATGCCCGAAAGCATCGAATGAGTTCGTGGCCTCATAAAAACAAGCACTGTCGCAATACATCAGCACCCCGTCGTGTTGGAACTGTACATTCCCCGTCAATATTTGTGCACCGGGATGCCGGTACTGGTCATACGTAAGGTTATCCGTATGCAACAAAATAACCTTTGTCTCCGACTGCTCCCGCTGCGTCTGTTCTCCGGCATAAGACACCGCAACATAAAGCCCAAACAGGCATAGAATACAAAAGAAAAGTAATCTATGCCCGCCGTTTATTCTTTTATTCTGTTTTTTATCTTTCATTTTATCCATCCGGGATATTCAAAATCACAATCCCCCCAACCTTCGTTAATACGTATGTAAGTGGATTTCTGTTTATCTTTTATCCATTGATTGATTTTCTGTTCCTGCAACTTGGCCATGACCACGTCCTTCAGCACTTGAAAATCCTCCGACATAGAAGCCCGGTGTGCTTTAATATGCGTTTTCAATTTTACCACGGCACATACTTCCTTGCCCTTAGAGTTAACCATCAAGAAAGGATTGGAAATCTCTCCGGTCTTCATCGTGGAAACCACTTTGGCCACTTCGGCCGGCAATTCCTGTAACTGGAAACGGGAAGTACGGATTTGGTCACCCACCGACTGGTCGAACTTCACATTTGTCATCAATCCCCGGTTGTTACGGCTGTCCTTATCATCAGACAAGAAAGTAGCAGCCTCCTCAAAGGAATATTTCTCCTTACGGACATCCTCGGCTATTGAATCCATACGCACCATCGTCGTATCAATATCTGCTTGGGCCAACTTGGGCTTACGTAGTATATGACGTACTTTTACCTTATCTCCACGCTTGTCTACCAACTGAATGATATGGAACCCGTACTCGGATTCCACGACTTTCGATATCTTCTTAGGATCGGTCAAACTGAAAGCGACATTGGCAAAAGCCGGATCCAGTTCTCCACGCCCCACATAATCCATTTCTCCTCCATAGCGGGCTGAACCCGGATCCTCCGAATACAGGATGGCTAAAGTGGAAAATGAGGACTCTCCATTATTGACGCGGTCTGTATAATCACGCAATTCCGCCTTTACCCGTTCGATTTCCTCCTGAGGAATACGTGGCTGTTGCGTTATAATCTGCACTTCCACCTGATCGGAAATCCACGGCAAACTATCTTCCGGCATATCCTTAAAATAACGCCGCACTTCGGCTGGTGTCACCTTGATGTCCGAAGTCAAGTTCTCCCGTACTTTTTGTACCGTGTATTGTTCTTTAAGAGATTCGAACATCATCTCACGAATCTGCGTCATCGTCTTATGATAATATTCTTCCAACTTCTCTTTAGAACCGGCACGCATGATCAATTCATTCAAACGTGCCTCCATGCTGGCGGAAATCTGGGAATTATCGACTTCCACACTGTCTAACTGTGCCTGATGCAAAAATAACTTCTGTATGGCCAACTGTTCGGGAATGACACAATAAGGATTACCGGAGATGTTCGCCCCGAAATCCATACGGGCTGCTTCCACATCAGAACGCAAGATTGCCTCGTCGCCCACCACCCAAATAACTTCATCCACCACGTTATTCGGGCTTTGTGCAAACAAATGCATTTGTATCCCTCCAAAAAGGAATACAAATGCATATAATAACTTCTTAAAAAGATTCATATACTACTTGTTCTAAACTGCCTACGAAGATAATGTTATTCAAGGCTGCTTCAATGCTTGTTAACTGTATTTAAAACCTCTTTATATATTTCAACCTTATAGATTTCCCGCAATCTGCGTACAAACTCCGCTTCGCAAGCTGCTTGATAATCTGAGACCACCTCCCCACGCACGTCTGTCCATTCTTTAGGTTTCTTCAACTTCTTGCCGTATACAGCCGTATACGGATAAGCCTGGGAAGCCTTGGGCTCTTTCTTTTCCTTAAAGACCAGATGATCCACAAAAGCATTGTCTCCTTTCTTAAACAAATTCTTTTCAACCCTGATTTGCTTTACGGAGTCCTGATTGAAAGATGCACGCAAGGTATCTATCCATTGAGCCTCATCCACCGATTTCAACCGTTTTCGTACGTCTTTCACCAACCCTTTGTCTTTGCAATGGTACACCACCCCTCTATAGCGCGGCTCATCCCACTTATACTTCGACCTGTGGGCCTTGAAATAAGCTTCCAATCCGACCGTATCCTTGGCGGCTTTGTCCCAAACCTCGCGCGTACTTATCTCATATAGCAAAAGTCCGTCGTGATACTCTTGAACCAGATACTTCAGGCTTTCGTCTTTAGCACAAAGCTCCCGCGCCTTTTGCTCTATCACATCTTCTTCTGTCAATTGTCCGGACGAACTTTTTACTAAAGAATCTATGGCTATCGAAGCCACACGCTCTTTAAGTCCCCGGCTTTCCAAAAAACGCTGCAATTGCGGCTTTAACTCCTCATACGGCTCTAGCTGCTTCCGGTCTTTCATCCACACGATATGGTATCCCATCGGTGACAGGAAAGGTTTCGACATTTCACCTTTATTCAGAGAAAAGGCAACATCCTCAAACTCTTTCAAAGTCTGCCCCTTGGCAAACCACCCTCCCAAATCGCCTCCTCGAGCGGCAGAACCTTTGTCGGCAGAACATTGCTTGGCCAAAGTTGCAAAATCAGCCCCCTGCTGCAAGGCTGTATAAATGGAATCTATGCGTTCTTTTGCTTTTGCCTGTTCTTCCGGCGTAGCTTTCTGTGCCACTAAAATCATGATATGGGCAGGATGTACCAAGCCGTCCGGGCCAATGGAAGCCTTCATTCCATCATAGTAACGCCTCAACTCTTTTTCTTCTGCCGACAACGACACGAAATAAGGACGTATCTGTTGGTCACGATAAGTCCGGAACTCTTTCTTAAAAGAAGAAAGCGTATCATAACGGGCATCTAATGCTGCTTCCACTTTCAACTTATAGTTCACAAACAAATCCACATATTCATCAACGGTCTTCTTATCTACGACATTCTCACCATTATTCTTATTAAAATTATACTCGAATTCCGAACGAGAGACATCCTTCCCATTGATTTTCATGACAACAGGATCATTCCCCTCTGCATATAAGATGCCCGTCAGGCATAACGAGCAACACCAAAGTGCAAACTTCCTCATCATTTTCATCATTCCGGACGACTATAATTCGGAGCCTCACTCGTAATAGTCACATCGTGCGGATGACTTTCAAGCACACCGGCATTCGTGATTCTCACGAACTTCGCCTGATGCAATTCCTCTATCGTATTGGCACCACAATACCCCATTCCGGAACGCAGCCCACCTATCAATTGGAAGATGACCTCCTGAACTGTTCCTTTATAGGGTACACGACCGGCAATTCCTTCCGGGACCAATTTCTTCACATCTTTCACTGCCGCCTGAAAATAACGGTCTTTTGAACCGCATTCCATGGCTTCAAGAGAACCCATGCCCCGATAAGACTTGAATTTACGACCATTAAATATAATAGTATCGCCCGGAGATTCTTCCGTGCCAGCCACCAACGAACCAATCATCACACAATATCCTCCGGCAGCCAATGCCTTGACCACATCACCCGAATAACGCAATCCGCCGTCCGCAATCAAAGGAACTCCCGTACCCTCCAACGCACTGGCGACATCGTAAATAGCCGATAACTGCGGCACTCCGACACCGGCTACCACACGAGTTGTACAAATAGAACCCGGGCCGATTCCGACTTTCACACCGTCGGCACCCGCTTCCACCAACATTTTAGCAGCTTCTCCCGTAGCCACATTACCCACTACGATATCCACATCCGGAAATTCAGCCTTGGCGGCTTTCAATTTCTCAACCACATATTTGGAATGACCGTGTGCCGTATCAATCACAATAGCATCAGCTCCGGCTTCCACCAAGGCACGCATGCGGTCCAACGTATCAGTAGTTACTCCGACTCCTGCCGCCACGCGCAAACGCCCCTTCTCATCCTTACAAGCCATTGGTTTGTCTTTCGCTTTCGTAATGTCCTTATAAGTAATCAAACCAACCAACCGGCCATCCTTATCCACCACAGGCAATTTCTCAATTTTATTCTCCTGCAAGATTTTGGCCGCAGCCGAAAGGTCTGTCTGCTGATGCGTCGTAACCAGATTCTCTGAAGTCATCACTTCATCTATCTTACGGTCGGGATTCTGCTCAAAACGCAAATCACGATTCGTAACGATACCCACCAGTTTGTTTTCATCGTCTACAACGGGAATACCTCCGATATGATACTCGCTCATCATATTCAATGCATCTCCCACCGTACGCCCGCGTTTAATCGTCACCGGATCATAAATCATACCATTTTCCGCACGTTTCACAATAGCCACCTGACGAGCCTGCTCTTCTATGGACATATTCTTATGAATCACACCGATACCTCCTTCACGGGCAATAGCAATAGCCATTGGAGCCTCGGTTACAGTATCCATTGCAGCCGTGACAAAGGGAACTTTCAATTCAATGTGACGAGAAAACTTTGTGGTCAACTCCACCGTACGTGGCAAAACTTCTGAATAAGCGGGGATTAACAATACATCATCGTAAGTCAATCCGTCCATTACAATTTTATCTGCAATAAAAGATGACATAGGCTTTAAATTTATTGCATGCAAATATACGCATTTTTATATGAAATAGCGACTTTTTTTATTTTTTTTGTGATAAAAGGCAGCCATACCATTTCAAAAACAGCATGGCAGCCTTAGCACTTGTTTACTTCATGTTTCACAGACTACAAAAGAAGGATACGAATACAGGTACGCTTAAATCAATTAAAACGCCATGCAGAATAGCAATAGGCATCATATCCTTGCCGGAATAGCGCAGGATAGAAGGCAACAGCACATCCATCGAATTAACCCCTGCTGCCGAAATCGGAGCAAACTGCCCGAAACATTTACGGATGAGAGGAGTTCCCAACAATGCCATCATTTCACGAAAGATATTGGTCAACAATGCAATTGTCCCTAATTCAGTCGCCAACTGAAGGCCTAACGACGGTTCTTTAAACTGGGTAATCAAAATGGAAGACAAAGAATAGTAAGCAAAACCACTCCCTACCGCCATACAGTCAAACACACTCCATTGGCTTAATAACAAACTGGCTAAAGCCGAAAAGAGTAACGTTCCGATGATCGTACCCAAAGGGACAATCAACATTTTCGGAGTAAAATGAACCAACATACCCTTCAAGTCCTCATTGCTGCCTATATTGATGCCCACCTGAAACATCAAAGCATATAATATGTACATCGAAAGATTGTGCGTATCGAATTGCATGTGGGCACCAAAACCTATCAGACAACCTAACAAAAAGAACAAGCAAACAATCATACTTCCTTTCATCATTCTCCTCCTTTCCTAAAAAAAAGATAATATACCAACCAAGCTGCTATGATACTTCCCAACACACTGAAACAAGCCAACAAAGCCGCCTGTCCGCTGAACCGTCCCAAATTACTGACGATTAAGCTGTTCGACCCAACCGACATCCCCAAAATAAAAAGCATAGCAAAAACAGTCAACGGAATGGTCTTCTCCGTTTTTCGCATGAGTTTCAAGTCACGCAACAAATAACCAGTCCCCAATCCGACAAACATAATAGATATAATCTTAAACATACACGAAACACATTAAAAGGGTAAGACATTCCGACCCGCCCTTCTCTCAAAGAACCAGCCGTACTTTCTAAAAATCTCACGAAAAAATGTTCGGAAAAAGAATAGCATCCTGCGTGTCCTTCATACGAACAGTACCACAGAGGAATTTATTCCGAACTTA
>ERZ1106976.2798-NODE-2798-length-14915-cov-8.068170_pt1 | contig 14915 bp, 14 predicted proteins | sample MGYA00403687_ERZ1106976 | MGnify/ENA primary metagenome ERZ1106976 (study PRJEB35170, sample SAMEA104062446) | human gut metagenome | biome: human gut; feature: human-associated habitat; material: faeces | place: Denmark | collected 2013-02-22 ... | reverse complement strand
CACGGCATGCGCCAGCTGAAGCGGGACTATATCGATTTCGTGGCCTCCACGGTGGAGAGCGACCTTGCCGGGCTCCGCATCCTGGTGGACTGCGCCAATGGCGCCGCCTCCGCCACCGCGCCGGAGCTCTTCGGCCGCTTCCGGGCCCACACGGACTTCCTCCACCGGGACCCCGACGGTGTCAACATCAATCACCGCTGTGGCTCCACCCATCTGGAGGACCTCGCCCAGCAGGTGCTCCGGGGCGGCTACGACGTGGGCGTTGCCTTTGACGGCGACGCCGACCGCTGCCTCCTGGTGGATGAGACCGGCGGGATCATTGACGGCGACAAGGTCATGGCCGTCTGCGGCGCGGACCTGAAGCGCCGGGGCGAGTTGCTCGGAAACACCATTGTGGCCACCGTCATGAGCAACCTGGGCCTCCACGAGTTCTGCCGGAACAACGGCATCGACCTGCTCTGCACGGATGTGGGCGACCGGAACGTGCTGGAGAAGATGCTGGAGCGGGACTACCGCATCGGCGGGGAGCAGTCCGGCCACACCATCTTCACCGATGTGGAGACCACCGGCGATGGTGAAGTGACGGCCCTCCAGTTCCTGCAGGTGCTGGCCCGGTCCGGGGAGAAAGCAAGTTCCCTTGTCAGCTGCTGCGCCGTCTACCCCCAGGTTCTGGTGAACGTGGAGGTGCCCCACAGCGGCGGCGTGAAGGAGGCCATCATGGCGTCCGACATCCTGGCCCAGGCCATCCGGGTGGAGGAGGAAAAACTGGGCGATTCCGGCCGCATCCTGGTGCGTCCCTCCGGCACCGAGGCCCTGATCCGGGTCATGGCGGAGGCAAAAACCGAGGCGGAAGCCCGGAATTGCGCCCAGTCTCTTGCCGATACTATAAAATCACTAAAATTCTGAGGACTTTTTTCGCTGTTTTTGATAATTTGCTTGACAATTCCCGGAAACGATAGGTATAATGGACTATGTGCAATAGGAACGATCGACCCATAGCGACCGACAGCCTGTCGGACGAGGTCCTCTGCCGTTTGGCGGGGGAGGGGGACCGGAATGCGGAGGAGCTTCTGGTGACCCGCTACACCCGCTTGGCCCGCAAGATCGCCCGGCCGTATTTCCTCATCGGCGGCGACAGCGAGGACCTGATCCAGGAGGGGATGTTCGGGCTCATCCGGGCCATTCGCGAGTACGACGGCGCAAAGGCCGCGTCCTTCCGGACCTTTGCCGAGGTGTGCATCCGCAACCGCCTCATTTCCGCGCTTCGCGCGGCCTCGCGCGACAAGCATTCACCGCTCAACCAGTCCGTTCCCTTGGATACCCCTTTCTTTGATGGCAATTCCTATCCGTTCGGCGCTCTGCGCGCCTCCTCCGCCGATCCGGAGGAGCTTATCATCGACCGTGACCGCGTGGCCGAGGCGCTTGAGAGCACCCGAAAGCAGTTGTCCGAGTTCGAGGCGAAGATCTTAGGGTTGTATTTAGACGGTCTTTCCTGCCAGGAGATCGCAAAGGCGGTAGGGAAGTCCCCCAAGTCTGTGGACAACGCTGTGCAGCGCGTCCGGCGCAAGGCGGCACGGCAGCTTTCATCCGGCGATATCAGCAAACGCTGAACGCATATATTTTTTTCTAAAAGCAAAGAGAGGGTAAAATCATGTACGAAGACAAGACTTTAGTTTGCAAAGAGTGCGGCAACGAGTTCGTGTTCACTGCCGGTGAGCAGGAGTTCTACGCGGAGCGCGGCTTCCAGAACGAGCCCCAGCGCTGCAAGGCCTGCCGCGACGCTCGCAAGAACGCCGCCCGTGGTCCCCGCGAGTACTTCACCGCTGTCTGCGCTGCCTGCGGCGGCGAGGCGAAGGTTCCCTTCGAGCCCAAGTCCGATCGTCCCGTCTATTGCAGCGACTGCTTCGCCAAGATGAAGGAGCAGGGCTAAGTCATTGCTTTGACTTTTCCGAAAGCGACCGTCTCCGGACGGTCGCTTTTCTGCGTTCTGTTCCGGTCGTCCGCTTTCGTATCGAACGAATGCGGCACGTTTGCATTTTTTCCTATTGAAAAAACGCGGAAAATGGGGTAAACTATCTCCGACATTCTTTTCCGGAGGTATTTTCAAAATGGTTGAGATCACGAAAGACACCATCATCGGTGATATTCTTGACGTCGCTCCGCAGACCGCGCCGATCTTCTTCGGCATCGGGATGCACTGCCTCGGCTGCCCCGCGTCCCGCGGCGAGACCGTGGAGGAGGCCTGCGCCGTGCACGGCGTGGACGTGGACAAGCTCCTTGCGCTCGTGAACGAGGAAGCGAACAAGCCCGCCGAGGAATAACCGGACAGGCCGGAAGGCGCATACGCTCGTATGCGCCTTTTTCTGCTGCAAAGGAGGTCGCGCCGTGACAAGAGAATTATCGCTTCAGCCGCGGCTCGCGCTGCTCGCGTCGCTCGTGCCACAGGGCGCTGTGCTCGCCGACGTCGGCACCGACCACGGCTACATACCGGTCTGCCTGCGGCAGAGGGGCGTGATTGACCGCGCCATCGCGTCCGACATCGGGCGGGAGCCGCTGGAGCACGCGCGGCGCACCGCGGAGGAATATGCCGTCGGCGGCATCGACCTCCGTCTCTGCGCGGGGCTTGACGCCATCGCGCCGGAGGAGTGCGACACCGTCCTCATCGCCGGCATGGGCGGCGAGACCATCTGGGGCATCCTCGCCGCGGCGCCGTGGACGCGCGACGGGCGGCACACGCTGCTGCTCCAGCCGCAGACGAAGATCGAGGAGCTGCGGCTCCGGCTCTGCGAGAACGGCTACGCCGTCACGCGCGAGCACCTTGTGCGCGACAAGGGAAAGCTCTACGTCGTGATGACCGTCACGGCAGGGGAGCGATACACCCCCGGCGCGGAGCAGCTCTACGGCGGCCTTGCGCTCGAGCGCGAGGCGCTCTACGGGGACTATCTCGCCCATCAGATCGCGCGTCTGCGCCGCCGGGCCGAGGGCCTGCGGCAGTCGGGCAGCGGCGAAGCGGACGGCTTTGCCGCGCTGGCGGACGCGCTGGAAGCAAAGAAAGGGAAGTGGGAACATGACAACGGCACATGACATTGAACGCAGTCTCTACGACTGGGCGCCGCGCGAGCTGGCGATGGCCTGGGACAACGTCGGCCTGCTCGTCGGCAATCCGGCGCAGGAGGTCCGAAGGGTCCTCGTGGCGCTGGACATCACGCAGGGCGTTGCAGAGGAGGCGGTCTCACTCGGCGCGCAGATGATCGTCTCGCACCATCCCGTGATGAACTGCGCGTGGCACGAGGTGCAAACGCTCCGCGCGGACGACGCGCAGGGAAGGCTTCTGCGCTATCTCGTGCAGCACTGCCTCGCGGCGTGCTGTATGCACACCAATCTGGACGCGGCGGACGGCGGCGTGAACGACTGTCTGGCGCACGCGTTGGGTCTTTCGGGCCTTTCTATGCTCAATGAGGAAAAAATCGGGCGCATCGGCACACTTTCCTGTGAAATTCCTCTTGAAGAGTTCCTGCCTGCTGTGGTAAAATCATTAGGATGCAGCGGTCTGCGGTTCCGCGACGGCGGAAAGCCGGTCCATCGCGTAGCCGTCGGCGGCGGCGCCTGCCGCGACTACATCCCGCAGGCCATCGCGCAGGGCTGCGATACCTTCGTCACCGCCGACCTGCGCTACAACGACTTCCTCGATACCCACGGTCTCAACCTCATCGACGCCGGTCACTATCCGACCGAGAACGTCGTGTGCGAGGCGGTCCGCGCGTATCTCGCGAGGTCCTTCCCTCTGCTTGAGGTCGTACGCTCCGCGTCGCATCACGACGCCATTCAATACTATCTGTAAGGAGAAGATCAACTATGTCCGGACATTCCAAATGGCACAATATCCAAAAGACCAAGGGCGCGGCAGACGCCAAGCGCAGCGCGGCGTTCACCAAGATCGCCAAGGAGATCATCGTCGCCGTCAAGCAGGGCGGCAGCGGCGACCCGGCGAATAACTCCCGCCTCGCCACCGTCATCGCCAAGGCCAAGGCGAACAATATGCCCAACGACAACATCAAGCGCACCATCGACAAGGCGCTCGGCTCCGGCAACACGGACAACTACGAGTCCGTCACCTACGAGGGCTACGGCCCCGGCGGCGTCGCCGTCATCGTCGAGGCGCTGACCGATAACCGCCAGCGCACCGCGCCCGAGGTCCGTCATTACTTCGACAAGTTCGGCAAGGGCATGGGCGCGCAGGGCTGCGTGAGCTGGTCGTTCGACCGCAAGGGCGTCATCATCATCGACAACGAGGACGGCGACTACGATGAGGACACCGTCATGATGGACGCGCTCGAGGCGGGCGCAGCCGACTTCACCGCCGACGGTCCCGTGTTTGAGATCACCACCGATCCCGACGCCTTCAACGACGTCATCGCCGCGCTCGAAGCCAAGGGCTACACCTTTGTCAGCGCCGACATCAGCCTCATCCCGCAGACCTACGTCAAGCTCACGAGCGAGGAGGACATCAAGAACATGGAAAAGCTGCTTGATATGCTCGAGGACAACGAGGACGTGCAGAACACCTACCACAACTGGGAGACCGAGGACTAAGGTACATAGAAATAACGAAAAGACCGACGGCACGCCGTCGGTCTTTCCATATTTCATGCGAGCAAGACTGTAAGCCGGGTTCTGTATCTGGCAGTCATCTATCTACGCGCCGCGTTGCCGCGGCGCTCCAGCCACCCCGGGAGCGGTCGGGCCGACCCTGGAGCGCGAAGCCCCTGCTCCCATACCGGTGTTGCTCCGGATAGAGTTTACAGCGTCGGACACTCTCGAGCCGACGGGTGCGCTCTTACCGCACCTTTCCACCTTTTCCCATATTGCTACGGGTAGTCTATTTCTGTTGCACTTTTCCTCAGATCGCTCTGGGCGGGCGTTACCCGTTATCCTTGCCCTGTGGAGCCCGGACTTTCCTCACAGCAAGCCTTTCGGCTTTGCCGCGCGACCGCCTGTCTTACTCGCGCTCCTTATTGTAAAGGACGAAGCGGGCAAAGTCAAGGGGGAAGAACGCCGCTTTGCCGTTGCGCGGCAAGCATAGGGAAAATGCAAAAGAAAATTTGTGCAGGGAAATCGTTGATAAAATACGGCGGGCGCGGTATAATTTCCTATATTGTGAATGTTCAGAGGGGAGTATTTGTGTATGACGCTGCACGAATATCTGCAAGGCATGAAGGGAAAGACCGCCGCGGTCATCGGACTCGGCGTGAGCAACCGTCCGCTCGTGGAGCTGCTGGCGCGGAACGGTGTGAAGGTCATCGCCTGCGACAGGAAGGAGCGCGCGGCGCTCGGCAGAGCGGCGGCGCACTATGAGGCGCTCGGCGCGGTGCTGCACCTCGGCGAGGGTTATCTGCGCGATCTGGACGCGGACGTCGTCTTCCGCACGCCCGGGATGCGGCCCGACGTGCCGGAGCTGCTGGAGGCGAAGGCGCACGGCGCGGTCATCACGAGCGAGATGGAGGCGTTCTTCGCCGTCTGTCCGTGTCCGATCATCGGCGTGACCGGCAGCGACGGCAAGACCACCACCGCGAGCGTCATTGCCGAGCTTCTCAAGGCCGAGGGACGGCGCGTGTGGCTCGGCGGCAACATCGGCCGTCCGCTGCTCGCGGACGCGGAGCAGATGACGCCGGACGATCTTGCGGTGCTGGAGCTTTCGTCGTTCCAGCTGATGGATATGCCGTACTCGCCGCAGGTCGCGGTGCTGACGAACCTCGCCCCGAACCATCTGGACGTGCACCGCGACATGGCGGAGTACATCGCGTCCAAGGAAAATATTTACCTGCACCAGAGCGCGCGGGACACCGCCATCTTCAACGCCGACAACGCCATCACGCGCGATCTGAGCGGCAAGGCGGTCGGACGTGCGCGTCTGTTCTCGCGGCAGGAGGAGGTCGCCGACGGCGCGTTCGTGCGCGGCGGCGCGATCTGGCTGCGCGATGCGGCAGGGGAGCGCGAGGTCCTGCCGCTGGCGGACATCCGCCTTCCCGGCTGGCACAATGTGGAAAACTATATGGCGGCGCTCCTTGCCGTGGACGGACTTGTGCGCGATGAGACCGTCCGCCGCGTCGCACGGGAGTTTGCCGGCGTGGAGCACCGCATCGAGTTCGTGCGCGAGCTGCACGGCGTCCGCTATTACAACGATTCCATCGCCACCAGTCCCACGCGCACCATCGCAGGGCTGCGCGCCTTCCCGCACAAGGTCGTGCTGATCGCGGGCGGGTATGACAAGCACATTCCCTTTGCACCCCTTGCGCCCGAGGTGGTCGAGCACGTCAAGACGCTCATCCTCTGCGGCGCGACCGCCGACGCCATCGAGCGCGCGGTGGTGGAGAGCGAAGCCTATGAGACCGCGGCCGAGCGGCCGCGGATCCTCCGCTGCAAGGACCTGCGGGAGGCGGTGGACGCCGCCTACTTCTGCGCCGAGAGCGGCGATGTGGTGACGCTCTCGCCCGCCTGCGCCGCCTTCGACTGCTACGCGAACTTTATGGAGCGCGGCAGGGCCTACAAGGAAATGGTGAAAAAGCTCGGCGAATAGGGAAAAGCCGTGGGCGCATAGATTCTCCCGAAAGGGGGAACGCCCATGCGCCGCTATATGCGCCGCGGCATGACGGGGCGGGAGAAACGGCGGCTGCTGCTTTTCCTTGTCTGCGCCGCGCTCATCGCGCTCGCCGTCACCGCGATGACGCAGCTTCGGCCCATTCTCACGAGCCTTGCCACCGCGCGCGTCTCGAACGCCGTCACGCGCGTCGTGAACACCTCGGTGAACGAAACGCTCTACGACGCCGGTGTGGACTACGACCGCCTGATCTCGCTGGAAAAGGACAACGAGGGACACATCACGGCGGTCAAGAGCAACATGGCGGAGTTCAACCGATTGCAGTCCGCCGTGCTCGCGGACGTGCTGCAAAGGCTCTCGGAGGTCTCCACGCGCGAGCTGGCCATCCCCCTCGGGAGCCTGACCGGCTCGCCGCTGCTCGCGGGCCGCGGGCCGCTCCTGCACATCAAAATGCAGTCGGTCGGCTCGTCCTCGGCGCACTTTGAGAATGCCTTCGCCTCCGCGGGCATCAACCAGACGCGTCACGAGATCCGGCTGGTGGTGGACGTGTATGTGAGCGTCCTGCTGCCGGGCTTTTCGACCGTCACCAAGGTCACCAACCGCTGCGCCGTCGCCGAGACGGTCATCGTCGGCTCCGTGCCGGATACCTACACCTACTTCGACACACGCGAGGATATGTCCTCCACCGCCGAGGACTTCATTATGAACAACGCCGGATAAAAGGGGAGAACGCCATGGACTACAAGGAACGCATAAAGGAGCTGCGCGACACGCTCAACGCGCACTCGTACCGCTACTATGTGCTCGACGAGCCGAGCATCAGCGACTATGAATACGATATGCTCCAGCGCGAGCTGGCCAATCTGGAGAAGGAGCACCCCGAGGAGATCACGCCGGACTCGCCCACGCAGCGCGTGGGCGGCATGGCGCTGACGAAGTTCGAGCCGGTGACGCACGCCGTCCCGCTCGAGAGCCTGCAGGACTCCTTCTCCGACGCCGAGGTCGTGGACTTCGACGAGAAGGTGCGCGAGCAGCTCGAGCACGTCGAATACAGCGTGGAGCCGAAGGTGGACGGTCTGTCCGTCGCGCTCGAGTACCGCGACGGCGTGTTCGTCCGCGGCGCCACGCGCGGCGATGGGCGCGTGGGCGAGGACGTGACGGAGAATCTGCGCACGATCCAGTCCATTCCCATGGTGCTGCCGGAGAAGCTGCCGCGCCTCATCGTGCGCGGCGAGGTCTACATGGCTAAGAAGGTCTTTGCCGCGCTCAACGCCGAGCGCGAGGAGAACGGGGAGCAGACCTTTGCCAATCCCCGCAACGCCGCCGCCGGCTCGCTGCGCCAGCTTGACCCGAGGATCGCGGCGAAGCGCCGGCTGGATATTGCCGTTTTCAACCTCCAGCTTGCCGAGGGACGGACCTTCACGACCCACGCCGAGACGCTTGCTTATCTGCGCACGCAGAAATTCAAGGTCATCGGCAACAAGGTGGTCGACAACGTGCAGGACGCGCTCGCGGAGATCCGCCGTCTCGGCGAGGAGCGCGCGGAGCTGCCCTACGATATGGACGGCGCAGTTGTAAAGCTGAATAGCCTTACAGACCGTGAAATTCTCGGCTCAACGAGCAAGGTGCCGCGCTGGGCCATCGCCTACAAGTACCCTCCCGAGGAGAAGGAGACCCGCGTGACGGACATCGTCGTGCAGGTGGGGCGCACGGGCGTGCTGACGCCGAAGGCGGTCTTTGAGCCGGTGCATCTGGCCGGAACGACCGTCACGAACGCGACGCTCCACAACCAGGACTTCATCGACGAGAAGGACATCCGCGTCGGCGACGCCATCGTGGTGCGCAAGGCGGGCGAGATCATTCCTGAGGTCGTGCGCGTGCTGAAGGACAAGCGTCCCGACGGCACGCAGCCCTACCGTCTGCCGGACCGCTGTCCGGTCTGCGGCGCGCCGGTCTACCGCGCCGAGGGCGAGAGCGCCACGCGCTGCACGGGCGCGGAGTGTCCCGCGCAGCTGCTGCGCAACCTCACACACTTCACCTCGCGCGAGGCGATGGACATTGACGGCGTCGGCCCCGCGCTGCTCGAGCAGCTGGTGAACGCCGGACTTATCCGCAAGGCGTCCGACCTTTACAGTCTCGACGTGCAAACGCTTGCGCAGCTCGACCGCATGGGCCTCAAGAGCGCGCAGAACGCCGTTGCCGCCATTGATCGCTCCAAGCAGAACGATCTTTCCAAGCTGCTCTGCGCCCTCGGCATCCGCCAGATCGGCACAAAGGCCGCGCGTGTGCTCGCGCAGCGCTTCGGCTCGATGGACGCGCTGATGAACGCCACGGTCGAGGAGCTGACCGCCGTGGATGACATCGGCGAGATCACCGCGCAGTTCCTGCAGCGCTGGTTCGCGGACGGGCAGTCCCGCGACCTCATCGAAAGCCTGAAAAACGCAGGCGTCAACATGACCAGCACGGAAGCCCCGCAGGACCTGCGCTTTGCGGGCAAGACCTTTGTGCTCACCGGCTCGCTCACGCGCTTCACGCGCGACGAGGCCGAGGCGCTTATCGCCGACCACGGCGGCAAGGCCGCCGGCTCCGTCTCCAAAAAGACGAGCTATGTGGTCGCCGGAGAAGCTGCCGGAAGCAAGCTGCGCAAGGCGCAGGAGCTGGGCGTTCCGGTGCTCACGGAGGACGAATTTCTGGCGCTGCTCGGCGGCAAGGCCGAGGACGATCCGGAAAACGGCGAAAATGGCGGACAGCTCGGCCTGTTTTCCTGAAAAGGAGAGCATTTGATGAACATTCGCACGGCAGAGCGCCGCGATCTTTCCGCGATGCTCGATATTTACAACTACGAGGTGAAAAACGGCACGGCGACCTTCGACGTAGAGCCCCGCGCGGGCGCGGCGGGGGAGGCGTGGTTCGCCGCGCACAACACCGGCAACCATCCGCTGCTCGTGGCGGAGGAGGACGGTAAGGTCCTCGGCTACGCCTCGCTCTCGCCCTACCGCGACTTCGACGCCTATCTGCAAACCGTTGAGCTTTCCGTTTACGTCGCGCCCGAGAGCCGCGGGCGCGGCATTGCGAGTGCGCTGATGGAGGCCGTTCTTCGTCTGGCGCGCGAGGACGCGGACACGCACACGGTCGTTTCCGTCATCGCGGGCGGCAACGCGGCGAGCGTCCGCCTGCATGAGAAATTCGGCTTTACCTACTCCGGCACCCTGCATGAGGTGGGGCTGAAATTCGGCCGCTACCTCGATATCGTCAACTACGAGCTGCGCGTGGGCTGAGCAAAACGCGCCCGAAAAAAACATCGAAAGATCCGGAACTTTTTCTGCTTTCCTTCGTCTATTCATGCAGGGCCGCGGCACGCGGTCAAAAGAACGATCTATCAAGGAGAACCATTCGCATGAAACGAACGCTTTCCCTCATTCTCATTCTCACGATGCTGCTGTCTCTCGCCGCCTGCGGCAGCAAGGACGCCGCGCCGCCCGACGATGACAACGCGCCGCCGCAGGAGCAGGGCGGCGGAGAGGAGCAGTCCGGCGGAACGACCGGGACGCCCGACGAGCCGGAGCAGCCCGAGCAGACGCAGCCGACAGAGCAGGAGCCGGCGGACAGCAAGCCGGAGCAGGAGCCTGCCGGGGAGCCGGAAAAGGAGCCTGCCAAGCAGCCCGAGCAGAAGCCCGAGCCCAAGCCGGCTGAAAAGCCTGCGGAGGAAACGAGCGCAGAGCCGCCGACCGAGACGCCCAAGTCCGAGACCCCGGCAGAGGACAAGCCCGCCGCGGCTGTCGACGACGCGCTGACGATCCTCAACGCGATCTGGAATACATACAGCGATGAAGAAAAGTTCCCTGCCGCCGGAGGGGATTCCGAGCACGCCGTAGACGGCGCGCCCGGCAGCTTCGACGCGAGCAATGCCGACAGCCTCAGCTATCTGCTCACCTTCCCGGCGGACGACGCTTCGCTCATCGACAGCGCCGCCTCGCTCGTTCACATGATGAATCTGAACACCTTCACCTGCGGCGCGTTCCATGTCGCCGACGCGAACAACGTCGCCAGGCTCGCGGACGACCTGCGCACGACCATTCAGGCCAAGCACTGGATGTGCGGCTTCCCGGATAAGCTGGTCATCGTCACGGTCGGGCAGAGCGTATTTTCCGTGTACGGAAACGAGGAGCTGGTCAACACCTTCCGCGATAAGCTCCTGGCGAGTTATCCTACCGCCACCGCCGTCTATGACGAGGCCATCAACGCATAAAACAGCAGAGAAGAAAAGAGGGATGCGCGGCATTCCTCTTTTCTTTTTGCCGCTTGCGAGCGGGCCGGTTTTCGTATAAAATGTGGTCAGATCACATCGCCGCACGGAGGAAGCACCATGCCAAAGCCAAAGTGGAAGCTGAACACCATCTACATATCCGAGCGGCTGCAGGAGAGCCTGCGGCCGATCTCCCGCTGCGCGCTGACCACCGTGGTCGCCCCGATGGGCTACGGAAAGACCACCGCGGTGAACTGGTATCTGGAGGAGCGCGCAAAGGCCGGGCCGCTGCGCGTCGTCCGCATCAGCGTGTATTCCGACAATCTTGCGATCTTCTGGCGGAGCGCGCAGGACGCCTTTGCCCGCGCGGGCATCGACCTGCTGCGGGAGTATGCCTGTCCCACGGATGCCGCCGGCGGCGGGCTGCTGGCGGACGATCTCTGCCATGAGCTGGCGGGGGAAACGCCCTGCTATCTGTTCATCGACGATTTTCACCTGCTCACAGACCAACGCGTGACCGCCTTTCTCTGTATGCTTGCGGGCCGCCTGCCCGCCAACGTCCACCTGATCATCGCCAGCCGCGACCGATTTCTGCCCGCCGCAGAGATCGTCCGGCTGGGGGCGAGGGTCTACCGGCTCGGCACAGAGCAGCTGCGGCTGAACCATACGGAGCTGGCCGTTTACGCGCACCGCTGCGGCACGGAGCTTTCCGACGCGCAGGCGGAATCGCTGCTCTACTCCAGCGAGGGCTGGTTCTCCGCCGTCTACCTGAACCTGCGGACGCTCTCGGAGCATGGGACGCTGCCCGAACGCGATTCCGATATTTTCACCATGTTCACCGCCGCCATGATCGAGCCGCTGCCGCAGCGGCAGCAGGAATTTCTCGCGGTGATGGGTCTTGCCGACGAATTTACCGCGGAAATGGCGCGCTTTGTCACCGGGGACGCCGACGCGGAGGAGCTGCTCGCCGTGCTGACCGCGCAGAACGCCTTTGTCAAGCGTCTGCCGGACGGCGTGACCTACCGCTTCCACCACATGATGAAGGAATGTGCGGAGCGCACCTTCCGGACGCTGGACGCGGAGACGCAGCGGCGCTGCCGGGAGCGCTACGGCGCATGGTACGAGGGGCGAGGGCAGTATCTTCACGCCATGGCGGCCTACCGGCGCTGCGGGGACTACGACGCGCTGCTGCGCGTGGTGCAGGAGGATGCGGGCATCCTGCTCGCGTCGCTGCCCCCGTCGGAGGTGCCGGCCGCTCTCGACGAATGTCCCGCCGATGCTCTGAAGGCGCACCCGTTCGCGCTTCTGGTGCTGATGCGCAGTATGTTCAACTGGCGCAATATCCCGAAAATGCTGGAGCTCAAGGCGCTCCTGCTCGCCGCACTGGAGGAGCATCCCGAGCTGCCCGCGGAGGAGCGCGGCAACCTGCTGGGCGAATGCGACCTGATCATGAGCTTCCTCTGCTATAACGACATCAGCGCCATGAGCCGTCTGCACCGCAGTGCCAGCGCGCAGATGTCCCGTCCCGCCATCAGCATCCGCTCGAGCGGCGGCTGGACCTTCGGCTCGCCGTCCGTGCTGATGATGTTCTACCGCGCCCCGGGCGAGCTTGCGGGCGAGCTTGCCGAGATGGCCGAATGTATGCCGCACTACTATAAGATCACCAACGGTCACGGTCAGGGCGCGGAGACCATCATGCGCGCCGAGGCCGCCTTTGTGCAGGGACGCTTCACCGACGCGCACATCGCGCTGGAGAGCGCCTATGCGCAGATCGAGGGCAACGGGCAGGAGAATATGGCGCTCTGCTGCGACTTCCTCGCGCAGCGCCTCTCCCGGTACGCGGAGGTCGGGCCGCACCGCAGCTTTGCCGAGCGCCGCACGGAACTGCTGCGGCACCACAACGCCTCGTGGCTCAACCTCTGGAACGCCGTCAGCGCCTACTGCCACGCCCTGTCGGGCGAGATGGAACAAATTTCGGAGGTCTTTGCCGAGCACCGCCTCGCCTCGGTCAGCATCCTCGCGCCGGGCCGGCCGATGATCGAGATGATCGAAAATCAGGTGTATCTTGCTCAGGGCGCTTACGCCAAGGTGATCGGCCGCAGCGAAGGTCTGCTCGCCCTGTGCGAGGGGATGCACTATGCGCTCGTCGCGCTGCACGTTCGCCTTCAGACCGCGTCGGCCTATGAGCGGCTGGGCAAGCGCAGGGAAGCCGAGACGCTGCTGGCGCAGGCGCTTGCCGACGCCGCGCCGGACGGTATCGTGATGCCGTTTGCGGAGAATTACCGCTATCTCAAGCCGCTGCTTGCCGCAGGACCGCAGACCGCGCTCACGGCACGGGTGCTCGCGCTGGGCGAGGCAGGGGAGCGGCGGCAGAGCGGGACGGTCCGCCCCGCAGCGTTCGCCGCGCTGACGGAGCGGGAATATGCGCTGGTCGGCCTGATGGCACAGCGGCTGACGAACCGGGAGATCGCGGAAAAGCTGTTTCTCTCCGAGGGAAGCGTCAAGCAATATGTAAACCAGATCTATTCCAAGCTCCACATCGAGGGCGACCAGCGCACGAAGCGCAGGCGGCTCGCGGAGCTGCTCACGCATAAGTCCTGACATCGGGAGGACGTCCGCAGGGACGCCCTCCCATTCCTTTATCGGTCGAAGCTGGGGTTGACGAAGTAGACGTTCTTCTCGTCGAGCTTTTCCTTGGCAAGCCGCAGCCCCTCGCCGAAGCGCTGGAAGTGCACGATCTCGCGCGCACGCAGGAACTTGATGACGTCGTTGACGTCGGGATCGTCGGAAAGGCGCAGGATGTTATCGTAGGTCACGCGCGCCTTCTGCTCGGCGGCGAGGTCCTCGGTGAGGTCGGCGATGGTATCGCCCGTGACCTGCATCGTCGCCGCCGACCACGGATAGCCGGAGGCGAACTGCGGGAACACGCCGGTCGTGTGGTCAACGAAATAGGTGTCGAAGCCGGCCTCCTTGATCTGATCTACCGTGAGGTTCCGCGTGAGCTGGTGGACGATGGTGCCGACCATCTCAAGATGCCCCAGCTCCTCGGTGCCGACCGTGGAAGCCCAAGGGCCACAAGTACGAAAAAGCCTTGCGCTGCAAGGGTTACAGGCCGAAAAAGAGAGGGAAAACGCGAATGTGCAAAATGCCGGTTGGCTCCATTCCTTTGACGCGGACTACCACTATCACGGCTCCGACCTTCACTACCATGTGAACGTGTCCGCTGCGCTTTCGGAGGGAGGGACGGTATGGTGAAGGAGTTTATTTCACAGCTCCCGCCGGACAAGCTGTCGCCTTTTGAAAAGCATCCCTATCAGGTGCGGGAGGACGCTGCCATGGACGAGCTTACCGAGAGCATCCGTGTCCACGGCGTTCTGTCGCCCTTGTTGGCCCGGCCAAAAGGGGAGTGCTACGAGCTGGTCAGCGGGCATCGGCGGCGCTTGGCGGCGCAGGAATTGGGCTTGCCCACCGTGCCGGTGCTGGTGAGGGAGATGACCGACGATGAAGCGGTGATTTTGATGGTGGACAGCAACCTTCAGCGGGAAAACCTGCTGCCCAGCGAAAAGGCGTTTGCTTACAAGATGAAGTTGGAGGCAATGAAGCGGCAAGGGCAGCGAACAGATTTAACTTCGCCGCAAGTTGCGGCAAAGTTGAGGACAGATGATGAAATTGCAAAACAGGCTGGTATAAGTGGCGATACGGTACGTCGCTATATCCGCCTGACCAACCTTGTTCCGCCGCTGCTTCAGATGGTGGACGATGGACACATTGCCTTTTCTCCCGCCGTGGAGCTGTCTTATCTTACCCGCGATGAGCAGGCGGAGTTGTGGGACTTGATTGGGCAGGAGGACGCCACACCGTCGCTGTCACAGTCACTCCGCATGAAGCAGATCTCCCGCGAGGCAAAGCTGACGCCGGAGGTGCTGTACGCCATTCTTACCGAGGAAAAGCCCAATCAGAAAGAGCAGGTTCGCATCAAAACCGAGTCGCTGCGGAAGTATTTCCCGCGCAATTATTCTGCGCAGCAGATGGAGCGGGAGATCATCAAGCTGCTGGAGGCCCGTTACCGCG
>ERZ1106976.2790-NODE-2790-length-14960-cov-4.732908_pt1 | contig 14960 bp, 11 predicted proteins | sample MGYA00403687_ERZ1106976 | MGnify/ENA primary metagenome ERZ1106976 (study PRJEB35170, sample SAMEA104062446) | human gut metagenome | biome: human gut; feature: human-associated habitat; material: faeces | place: Denmark | collected 2013-02-22 ... | reverse complement strand
CTCTTCCGATCTTGCCTTGAATCGCGCGGTCGAGCTCCGGCAGCGTTTCGTGCCTCGGCTTCGCGCCGAAATGCGCAAGAAGGCTATTCGGAATTGCGAGAATGCTGCGCGAATCATCGGGAAATGTAATTGGATTCATCATTGCAAAAAGCGCCCCGACGGGAAAACGCGGGGCGCAGATCGATCAGCCGAGCTTCTCCATCGAATCGCTCAGGCGCTTCAGGGTTTCTTCTTTTCCGAGCAGATAGGCGATTTCAAACGCGCCGCCCGGCGTGGACAGCTGACCGGAAATCGCGATGCGCAACGGCCAGAGCACCTGACCGTTCTTCATGCCGGACGCGGGAATCGCTTCCATCACGCGATCGTGGATTTCGCCTTCCGTCCAGCTGTCGATCGATTCAAGCACCGGCTTTACAAATGCCAGCGCCTGACGCGCGACGTCCAGCGTGGTCTTCTGCTTCTTGTTTACATATAAATCGTTTTCGAATTCCGGCATCTTCGCGAGAAATTCGACCATGCCGGGCAGCTGATTGAACACCTCCGTGCGGCTTTGCAGAAGCTCGCCCAGACGATGATAATCGAACTTTTCCGGATCGAGCGCCTTATTCAGCCACGGCGTCGCCAGAGCCAGATATTTTTCCGGATCAACGCTTTTCTGCTTCCGAATCCAGTTGACCAGCCCTGTGCATCGAAGTTCCTTCTGTTCCAGAGTTGGCAGCGTTTTGCCATAGACCCGTCCATTATGCGAACCAGACCAGTTGTAAGAACAGGGGGATCCGGAAATCCAACGCATATTGCGCTGCTTATACAACCCCCAATAGTAGGTTCTTGGCTTCCTTTCCTTGTCATAAATCGTGCGCCGGATTTCCTGGCAATAAAGTCTGGAGTTTGGAAGGCTTTCTTTTCTGTATGTCCGGTCAGCCTGAAATTCACGAACTACAAAGCCAACTTTGCATCGCTGGATCAGGTAGGCAAAATGTTTTTCTGTCTGCATATACCCCGCTCGTCCATAGGCTTTGAATACCACCGAATGGCGGCAACAACTACAGCGGCCTTTTTGATTGTGATGTGGATGTACCTTGATCGGTACTTCCTTTTCGCAGTAGGTACAATAACCTGTTTTGGCGCCGCCCTTTTTGTAGTGGTAGTAAATGTAATTTTGCCGGATGGCAACCTTATCCACCCATCGACTCCAGTCCTTCGGAAGTTCCGGCACCTGTTCCATATCTTTATCCCATGGATCAGTTTCCCGCCGGTGCCGCTGTTCGAGCTGTTCATCGCGCACATCCCGCTGAAACTGCAGGATGGCCTCTACCGCTTTTTTATCAATGTTCAGATATGTCTGTATAGATGTCTCATCTTCCTCGCTGATCCAGTAGGCTTTGGTATACCAGTATTGCCGCTTCCAGTCCAGTCTGTCCAACTTGGATTCGCACCATTTCTGTATCAGGCTGTTATAGGTAATAAACTGCCGCTTTTCTTTATCCAGATACACTTCATAGGCCGGATTACTCCCATCCAAGCGAAGATGCTCTGGGAAAAAGAAAGCCACCTTCAATATTCCATCCTGTTTGATACATCTCAGATAGGTATAATACTCACAGACTTCCCGAACATATCCGTAGTCAGTTTTTTCCTTTCTTGGCAGGTCTGAAGTCGCGATTTTCTTCATTTCATCCGTCGCTGTCAGATTGGGAAGTGCCATCAGGGCTCTTTTTTTCATCTCAATTCACCATCCTCTTTGTCAAATCTACGCCATACCACACATCAGGCAGTAATGTAACGCCGTCAATCCGGCCCACTGCAACCTGTACGATACTTTCCGAATCCGGAGCTTCCTTCGCAAAAGCAAGGATGTCTCCCAGTCTGCCGGTGGCAACGGGGTCTTTCCCCCGTACCACCGCATAACCGCAGTTCGCCATTGCCCGGTTGGCTGCCACATGGGAGCTCCACACCCTGCGCGGATGATCTACCATGTATGCCAAACCATGTAAAAACAACTCCTCTTTGGTTAGCCGCTTAATCACAGTCAGCTCCGTACAGGCGATTTTGGAGTCATGCTCATCTTCATCGATGTCGCCGCCGGCGTTGACGATATAATATTCCGAATGCTCCAGGCTGGAATAATAACTAAGGCAGTCAAGCGGGTCCTCCGCGCAGTGAAATCCATTTTCCCTGCAATTTGCTTTTTCAGTCGTATTGAGCCCCATCACAAACTGATAGCCACGGCATATCAGCCCGGGGCGAAAGCCCTTATAAGCAATCATTCTGCATTTTTCCTCCTTTGCCGGTTCAGCCTGCCTTTGCCATACCAAAATCCAGCAGCGACATCTGCCCATCCTGAGAAGGCTTTTTTTCCTCCTGCTTGGGTGCCGACTTGGGTTCCGTCTTTTTCTTCTCTGCCGCCTTCTTGGGTTTGCTCTTTGCAGAGGACTTCCCAGCATACGGCTTGGGAACAAACTTTTCCTCATCCTCATGGTCTTCCTTGGCATCAGGGTCACGGAAATAATCTTCCGCCCACTGATAGCACAGATCATCCGGCACATCGCAGCCATACGCCTGCTGTCCGGGACCAGGGCGGGTTCCGCTTGCTTTTAGTTCATCCTGTACATAATCCCAGGCTTTCCGGTTGATGTACTGGAAACAGCGAATCATGTTCTTTTTCGGATGCATTGTCAGACGGGCAAACGCCGTATCTTCCATACAGAGCATCTGAATATGCTCGGACACACACTCCTTCATATTGCGCCGCGTCAGTTTTTCCACATCAGTACTTACCCGCTGGGTAGAGGCCGCGATTACTTCTTCATCACTCATCGCTTCCAGACGGGCGATCTGCTCCTGCTCTGCGGCTTTCTTCGCCTGCTGTTTGGCGTCAAATTCCGCTTTGCGCTGGGCTTCAGCCGCCTCATGCTCCGCACGCTTTTTTTCTTCATCTTCTGCGGCGGGCGGTTGTGCCGAATTCCCCTCCTCAGCAGACTTCTCTTCCCCAGCAGGCGCTACTTCATCCGTAGGTTCCTCCTCTGCATCAGCCAAAGCAGTCTCACCGGCACAAACCGAAGCCGCCGATACTGGGACAGTGTCTGTACCTACAGGCGGCACAGGCAAAGATTCCATCTCCTCCAGCTCAAAGGCTTCATCATCCTCAAAGGCTGCAGACGAATCGAACATACTGTTTTGCTGCTCCATTGCTATTTCTGAAAAAACACCCATTGTAAAATCTCCTTTCGCAAAAAATGGCATGGAGTAGGCCGTTATGACCCTTTCCATGCCATTGTGTGTTGCTCACAGCACATATAAAAGTGTGCTGAAGCTGTCAAAACAGTAGCAGACCACGCCAGTATACTGCCTTGACCATTCCTTGATTTTGTCCTGCACCTCCTGCGCAGTCTTTTGATTGCTCATGTTCCAGGGTGGAGGTACCGTTACGGTAAAGTAGCCATTCTCCAGACAACTTCTGACATCTGCCGGAAGGCCGGAACACTGCTCATACAGTGCTGCGATCTGACTTTTCTTCTTTTCTGCAATACGCATCTGACCCCTATCCCTTCATTCCTGTTTTTGAGCAGGCTCCGGAAGTCTTTTACACAAGAATGGGGAGAAGCGTACCGGTGCAAAATCCCGGCAGTCATTCACATAGAAGTATGTGCGTTTGCCTTGGCAGTCCAGTTCCACCACATCAGATGGAGCCAACGGACGACCTCTGTAATCTTCCGGCAAATGTTCATTGTAGTCCAGGAACAGACGCCCCAGCACTTCCATGTCATTCTGACCCTTTGGGCAACAGACCTCTGCGCTCCATACCGTCTGATAGGCGGCGGCAGGCGGCTGTTCATATCCAGCCTTACGCAGTGCATCCAGTTGCTTGAACGCGAAAGGTACCGTCTGTGTCTCACCCAGGCAAAGCTGGTAAATGCAAAATCTCCGGAAAACTCTCTGGCTGTCCAGAATATCCTTCAGCGCCTGATTGCCTTGAGCAAGAAATATCTGATACTCTTCCTTTGTCAGCCCCAGATACTCTGTCAGGTCCAAATCTTTCTCCGCTCTGGTGTGCCAAAGCTCGACGCAGCCATCTATATAGGTAAAATCACACTTACCGCACAGATATTGCTGCTTAAAATTCATTCTCTGCACCTCCTTTTCCTTCTGTTCTTTCTCCCGAAGGGCAAGCTGCCAATCATCAAACCCTTTATAATTCGGATTCCAGGTCAGCCGACGACATGCCATTCCATTTTTTCGGGCCATCAGATAGATCTTAGATGCCCCATTAGAGGTCATTTGGTTACTGTACTTATCCATATCATGAGCCTCAATGATCTCCTCAGTGCCATTCTGTGCCAACAGTGCAAACAGCGTATCCAACTGGCTGGTGTTGTTTGCACCGGCAATCGCCACAAAAGTCCGGTTTGTCAGGCAGTGTGAGATGTCTGCTTTCAGCAGTCCTTCAATGACATAGACCACCCGGGCAGATGGATCTCCTATAAAATGTACCGGACTCCCGGATGTAACACCCATATTTTTGGACGAGGACGAAAACCAGATGTATTTGGCTCCTGCCTTATCCGGCGGATCATCTTTTTGCTTGAGCGGAATATCCAAAAGGATCTGCAGGCCGTGTATCATACCGTCGTATCCCACAGCCGGAATCAAAATCCCTGCGTTTTTTCGGTAGAAGTTCATGGTCCAGCGCCCGCTGTCATCCAGATAAAAGCCGGGCACTCCCTCCACCTTGCATCCCTGTTTCATCAGCCGCTCGGTAATGGAGCGGCAAAGGAATGGGGGTGGAGTGCTCTTGAACCCAATCCGGTCGATCTGTTCATCCGACAGTCCCCGTTTTGGGGAGTGCAGATGGTTGCGGTGGGCAGGCTGAAGAGGCAGCATAGCGAGCAGCAGCGAAAGCGTTTGATGGATTTCCTGTCCGCTGGCCCGTTCTGCTTGCTGCACTGTTTTTAGTTCGCCCCTCCTCTCATATCCGGCAAGGTCGGTCTGAGTCCCCGAAACCGGGGACCCAGTACCAGCCTGCTGGTTTCCTGCCATCTCATATCCAGAGTTCGGCCGTTCCCTGTGAAAATCGTTGCACAGGGCTTCTCCTATCTCCCAATACGCATCGGATGTAGTCGTATTGTTTAGCCGCGCATAAAGCGCAAGCATACCGCCATGCTCATCACAATAATTGCACCGCCAGACATTTTTGACGAAATTCACATTCATCTTGCCGCGGCGGTCACCACAAAACGGGCAATCCACATATACACTGTTTGCCTGTCGGCGTCTGATTCGTAGATGTAGAAGTTCCACTACATCCATAATACCGAACGGAAAATCTCCTGGATATGAGTCCATCTGTTCTCCCTCCCTTCTTGGCCCCATAGATGGGGCTGCTTATCATCCGGCTTTCTGTGCGGCCATACCATCGAGCATGATCTGCGCCGCAGCACGAACGATATTGTTGGTACTCTTGTTACCAGGGGTGAGATAGAATTTCAGACTCACCGGACGCTCCTTGGCAACTGTTGCCATGGTTTTTCCTTTGCTCAGACCGCTATCCACCACCACATTCTGCGCTTCTTCAAAGGTCATTACCTTCAAGATATCTTCTACCGGAGTGCTCTCCGTATAAGAAGGCGCCAGGGGCTGATTAGGTGCTTCCTGCTGAACAACAGGCGCCACAGGCAGTTCTTCCGGTTCATCCGATTGGAATACGGGTGCGGCCGGCTGCTCAGACACATCATCCTGTTTTGGACTGCTATCCAATGTAACCTCACGGTTGGGTACCGGCAGCTCCATATTGGGAGCATTCTCCTCTACCTTGCCGACAGGCAGCGTATCCATATTCTCCTTCTCTTCTGCAGCCATCTGCTGGACAGTGGGCTGTACCGGAGAAACCGGGGGCTGTTCATTCTGAACCGGCTTTGCCGCAGGTTTCTGGATAGAGGTCGGACGCGCAGGCGCATTACGGCGCTCTACGACGCTCTGAGGCGCTCTTTCCAGTCGGGCATGAACTTCCCCGCCAGATTGCCGCAACGCCGCTCCAGAGGCTTCTACGGGCCTCTGTGCCGCATCCGGCATTGGCTGCTGGATAGGAGCCGCCCCGGAAAGCGGAATACTACTTCCAAACACCTTGCCCGTACTGTCAACAGCAACATCGGCAAACTGCAAACCGAAACCGGCATCCGACAGCGCAGCACTCAATGCCTCATCCTGGGCAGCCTGCACATAATCGGTACCTTCTTCCGCACTGTGCTGCGAGATGTAACTGCTGATAGGCTCTGCATCACTGCGGTCCAGATAAACTCTGGCCTCCATAATCGCAAGCTGTTCCGTGATCCTCAGGGTAGTCAGTTTCATGCGGCCCTGGGGGTGGCGCAGACGGAACCACAGTTTCTGATAGGGCAACTCCAACTGCAGCATTTCCTCATTGGTCTTTCTGGACACCTTATGGCGCAGAAATTTGAGCGGGTCAAAGCCCGGCACCTTGTTCAGTTCTGCCACTGCCGGAATTGTTTTGTACATCATAGGCATCGGATTACTTTTTTCATTCATGTTGGAAACTCCTTTCTGACATAAAAATAGGAGACGCCAAGTGCCATTTCTGCACCTGACCTCTCTTTTTTAACTTGCGTTCTTTAATTGCTCTTCCAACGCAGCCGGAATGGGGATGCCGGCTTTCTTTGCGTAGGCTTTGAAATACATCTGGATGCGCATACCCAGTAGCGTATTTCGCTTGCCGATCTCATTACGATGGATTGCCATAAACAATACCTGTTTCTGCCCAATCAGCACCACCCGCTTTTTGGCACGCGTGATTCCGGTGTAGAGCAGATTACGGTACATCATGATGGTGTGCGCTTTGAGCAGCGGCATAATGACGGTCTCATACTCAGAGCCCATAGCCTTGTGGATTGTAGTGGCATACGCCAGATCCACATTGCTCAAATCATCTACGCCGTATTCCAGTGTTCTGCCAGCGCCAAAATCCATGCCGATTTTTTTACCCTGGTCAGTGTCCTTAATATACCGGATGAAGCCCAGATCTCCATTAGAGACCTTTTCTGTGTTCTTGGTCTGCATGATGCGGTCATTGACCCGGAAGATCCTGGGGCCAAACTTGATTTCTTCCTCCGCAGAGCGGAATGGGTTGACCAATTCACGAATGGTTTCATTCAGCTGTTCCGACGACGCGGCGCCTTCTGAACGGAAAGGTGAAAGAATCTGCACATTCTCAATGCCACTCTCCTGTATCTCCAAACAATACCGTTCTGTAATCTTTTCAGCGGTGTCTTCCTGACTATCACCAGACACGAAAACAAAATCCGGTCCATAAAACAGTTTGGTATTGCCCTCGTTGATAAATTTGGCGTTATAGGCAATCAGACTGTCCTTCGACTGACGGAAAATCTGATCCAGCACCGTTACCGGGACGATTTGGGTCTCGATGATCTCACGGAAAACATTTCCGGCTCCTACGCTGGGAAGCTGATCTGGGTCGCCTACCAGCACGATTCTGGCATTTGCCTTCATGCGCTCAAAGAATTTCTCGGCAAGCCACATATCCACCATGGAAAACTCATCCACAATGATTAAATCGGCCGACAGTGGCTCTGACTTTCTGTTCCGGCTACCCTCATCCTCTTCACTGGTCAGTCCCAGACCACTGTGTAATGTCCGGGCATCCTCAAAGCCGGTGCTCTCCGACATCCTGCGGCTTGCCCGACCGGTAGGCGCCATAAGAGCAATTTTGCCATCAGGGTGCAGCCGCCGGTAAACCTCAAGTATCGTCCGCAGCACTGTTGTTTTACCAGTACCAGGAGAACCCGTAATCACTGACAAGCCATGCCTAAATGCTGCATAGACCGCAGCCTCCTGCTGTGCAGACAAGCGCAGTCCCATTTCAACCTTGACCTGTTCCAGTACCGGCGCAATATGCTCTACTGGCATCTGGGCGACCAGACGCTGGGCGATCCGGCGCGCCGTTTCGTCCTCTTGGGCAAACACTCTGGGAAGATAGATATTATCCTTCACGGAAACGATTGCTCCATTCAGGATCATTTCCTGCATCATATCCCTGACTTCCTGCTGATGCAGGCGAAGCTCCGGTACAGGTATCTTCTCATTGAGCAGTTTCAGCGCTGATTTCTCCAGTTCTTCAGAACTGATGTACAGATGGCCTCGTTTACTCTTGCCTTCATCTAACGCACAAAAGACAGCCCCTTTGATACGCATAGGGTCATGGAGATCACCCCCGCTCTTTTGTACGATTGCATCTACCCGCCGAAATCCAAAGCCGGAGATCTGGCAAAGCTCAAATGGGCTCTTTTCCAAAATCTCTACGCTGGTCGGGCCGAAATATTGATATATTTTCAATGCCGTCTTGGGAGTAATCTTAAACGGTGCCAGCAAGGTCATAATTCCTTGGAGCATACGGTTTTCTGCATAAGAAGCTTTGATGTCCTCCAATTTATTTTCCGTAATACCCCGGATCTCCAACAGCCGCTCCGGCTGGTGTTCCAGAATATCCAGTGTGGCCACACCGAACCGCTCCACAATGTCTGCGGCAGTTTTAGGACCAATCCCTTTGATAAGCCCGGAGGCAAGATAGCCCTCTACGCCGTTTTTTGTTCTGGGCACAATTTCACGCCACTGCTCCACCTGGAGTTGGACACCATACTTGCCCTTTGTCCATTCACCATCCAGTTCCAGCTCTACCGCATCTGTCCGTGGAATCTCATACCCCACAGCTGTAAAGCGGATCAAATGGTCTTTGTACCGTCTGTTTGACCTGGCCTCGGCAGGCACGCTCTGGTCTGCGGTCTTTACACTGACGATACAAAACTTATTGGCAGGATTATAAAAAATCGTCCCGTCGTAGGTTCCAATACAATTCATCCTTTTTTCACCTCACTAAGCGGCCTCCATAATTGAGGCTCTAACGCTGAACCGTCTGGATTCGGATACTGTAACAAACTGCTCGTAAATATCCGGATGCTCCAGTTTCAACCGAAGCAGGTTATCCTTGTCGATGATGGACTTGCGAACAGGGGTATAGGTAACCGTATAGTTCACGCCCTCCTGCTCACAGATCGCAGTACAGCTGGTACCCATTTCCGCAATCAACAGGGCCTTCAGACGCTGAATATCCTTGTCGATTTCTTTGGAGTACACCTCTGCATTTTTCTTTTCATCCAGAAGACGCAAATACTGCATGAGTTTTGCAGTCATATCCAGGTCGAGTGCAACGGCCGGGGCATTTTTATCTGCCGGGCCAAAGTGTTTGCGTGCGCTCTCAATAATCAAGGCCCCACTTTCTGTATAGGGCGGCGGCACATGGCGCTGCACATGGTTTTCCCAGAAATACTGCTCCAAAAAGACCATCTCAGCCTCGTACTCGAAATCACGTTTGACCTCCCGGATAATAACTTCTTCCTCGTTGTTACCATACAGGCAGCAAAAGAAACATCGGTCAAGATCCGTTACTGCCATATAATGACGCCCCTGAGATTCATAGTAGACTGGAACCGTCTCCTTCCCATTCATCCACCAGTTATCTCTGGCATTATAGTTTGTGGTCTTGATCTCAAGGATTGCTGTGGTGCCATCCGGCAGTTCCACAAAGTAGTCCACATCAGCCAGCATCCAAGGATACTGTGGGTGCTGGAACATCTTTTTGATCTGGTAGACCCGATATCCAGTTTTCCGCTCGAATATCTTTGCTACCAGAGGCTCCAGCAAATGCCCCATTTCCATGGCAACCCAGTTGCCCTCATCATCTTCCACTGACGCTATGTTCAGTTTGTCGTAGTACAGATCCCTGGCTGTCCGGAATGGAGAAGTGCCAAAAATCGCCGATACATCGCTGCCGCCGATTCCACGGCGCCGGTAATCCAGCCAGTCTTCTTCTGAAAGATCTGCCGTTTCTACCAGCACCAGCGGTTCATACCGCTTTCGTTCAGCACTATTGCTGCCAGACATATCAAATCCCCCTTCGTGATCTTCGGGGCAAAATAACCGCCCTCGTCATTGGTGCAACATTTCGTAGCCGGAGCGAAGATACTGCCTGTCTCTTCATCTTCCAGTCCGTGGAGTGTGCCGACTTGACCCGCCGACCATTCTGCTTTCTTTTCTGCTTCACATTCATGTACATGACCTGCCTTTCTCAGTTTTGATTTATCCTTAAAGCCCTTTCAGGCTTACAGGCAATAAAAAAGCGAGAATGACAGACGGCATAAAGCCTGGTGTCCATAGTTGCCTATGAACCGGTGTCATTCTCGCAATGGTGGGTAAATCCCGTAAAATAAAAAAGCCAGTAATATACCGGCCTGAAAAGGCGCAGTGATACTACTGACACAAGTACAAACTTAACAGCGTGTGCAATGCAGTCATTACTCCGCAACACAAGCCCTAAAGCCTGTGTACCCTGACGGGCAACGCACAAAAATCAATTACATTGCAATTTTAACACAATATATAGTGTTTGTCAATTCCAACATTCTATATATTGATTTTTGGATTTTCTTTAAATTTTCTTTCCTCTTTGCAGAAGTTCTTTCTTCCCAGCCTATTTATAGGATGTATCGGATCATTTGGTAATACCGGATGATCCCTACGCTCTTTTAGTACCTTGACAAGTTCATAACCTCTATGGGGAGTTATACAGGAATTCTGGACAGTGTGCGATGACCACAGAAGCGCGCCCATAATCGAAATGCTGCACAGCAGCAGCCTGAAATACACGGCAGAACCGTTCTGGCGTAGGAAATGGCCCCATTAGAGTTCTTTTGTTTTTCAATACCTCCTGACCTCAAGACCGTTTTCATTGTTTTTGTTGAAAACCTTCTTCTACAAATCGTAAGGGATCATTGTAATCGAAAAAAGGAGGACGATTATGGAGAAAAGAAAACCGAATGACCTACCGCCGGAGCAGTGCTTGGCTGTTGATACCGATACCCTTTGCAAACTGTTGTGCTGTGGAAGACACACTGCGGTACAGATTGGGGATCTTGCCAATGCACGCATTACCATGAACACCCGTGTCCTATGGAGTGTCCAGCGTATCAAAGAATATCTTTATGATATTTCCGGCTAAATAACCATGCCAGTAAGGCGCACTACACTTTTATAATCAGGAGGTACCAGTAATGGCAAAAGTGAGAAAAGACAACAAAGGACGAAATCTTCGGCCCGGAGAAACACAACGGGCAGATGGCAGCTATATGTATGTCTACAAATTAGGCACTAAAAAGAAATATCTTTACGACTCCGATCTCGCAAGTCTTCGTGTCAAAGAAAAGCAGATCAACAAAGATAAGGATGATGGCATCCGTACTCAGGAAGCCATGAAGCTTACCCTGAATGATATGTTCAAGGTCTACATGAATAACAACATCAAACTGAAGCCCTCCACCAGAGCAAATTATCTTTACCTGTGGGACTTCTATGTGAAAGAAGAGCCTTTCGCTAACATGCCTCTGCCACAAATCCACAGAAGTGATATTCTCGCGTTTTATACCAAACTGCTGAAACACGGTTTTGCTATCAACTCACTGGAGAGCATCAACACCATTGTTCACCCTACGCTTGAAATGGCCGTGGACGACGATTACATCCGCAAAAATCCCAGCAAGGGCATTTACCGCAAGCTCAAGACGGACGGCAGCGCTCCAAAGCCTAAACGGCGGATCGCACTCACTAAAACGCAACAGCAGAATTTCCTGCGTTTTATTGCCAAGTCCCCTACATACAGCCATTGGCTCCCCATCATGACTGTGCTCCTTGGAACAGGAATGCGTGTAGCAGAATGTACCGGCATTACCAAAAGCGATATTAACTTGAGCGAAAACACAATCTCGGTCAACCACAACTTAATCTACCGGGTCATTGACGGAAAAGCCGGATTTCACATTACCACTCCCAAAACTGAGAGCGGTACACGAATTATCCCTATCCTCTATCCAGAGGTGGCCGAGCAGCTTCGCCTCCAGATTGAAACCATCGACGCATTGTATCCAGACGATCAACTGGTGTTAGGAGGAGTTCACGGTTTTGTTTTCCGCAACCGAACCGGCTCATTCATGAGCGCCCACAATATCAATCGGGCGATTGAGAGAATCAGCGTAACTTACAACATGGAGGAAATGGATCAGGCTGAACTGGAAGACCGTGAACCGGATCTGCTCCCTCATTTTAGTGTTCACAACTTGCGGCACACCTTCTGTACCCGGCTCTGCGAAAGCACCAACGATGTTAAATTCATTCAGCAAGTCATGGGGCATGCCGATTTCTCTACTACAATGGACATCTACACCCATATCACACAAGAGAATATGCAGGAGAAGGCAAAAAACATTAGTGTGAACATGAAGCTGATGTAAAAAGAAAGGCGAATCTGCATTTTATAAGCAGATCCGCCTTTCATATTGCTTCATCCGGTTTCGTAGGGTCTCGCGCAAAAGTTGTAGAAAAGTTGTAGTAACGCGATTTTTTGTAGTAAATGACCTCTTTAGTACAGCTTTGCTCCTGCCGGAATACTGTCATCCAGCATCAAAAGATTTAAGCCTTCCCGTCCGTCATACTCGTACACTGCGGAAATCAGCATACCCTCGGAATCAATACCCATCATCTTTCTCGGCGGCAGGTTTGTGATTGCCACACAGGTCTTACCAACCAGCTCTTCCGGCTCGTAATACTCGTGAATACCGCTTAAAATGGTGCGTTTCCGGTCTGTTCCGTCATTCAGTGTGAATTTCAGGAGCTTCTTGGACTTCGGCACTGCCTCACAGGCTTCGATCTTAACCACTCTGAAATCAGACTTGCTGAATGTCTCAAAGTCTACATCATCTGCAAACAAAGGCTCGATTTTCACCTTGGAAAGATCAATCTGTACGCTTGGCGCGGACACGGTTGCAGCCTCTGCAGAACCATTTACCGCTGCTTTTTCGGCTTTGTTTTCAGCCCGCTTTGGTTCCAGGGTCTTCATTGTGGGGAACAGAATGACATCGCGAATGGAGCTTGCACCGGTCAGGAGCATTACGCAGCGGTCGATGCCGATACCGAGTCCGCCCGTGGGAGGCATGCCGTACTCAAGCGCGTTTATGAAGTCATCGTCCATCATGCCGGCCTCATCGTCGCCCTTGGCGCGCAGCTCGACCTGCTTGAGGAAGCGCTGCTTCTGGTCAATGGGGTCATTGAGCTCGGAAAACGCATTGCCCATCTCGCTGCGGCAGATAAACAGCTCAAAACGTTCGGTCAGGCGCGGATCCTTGGGGGAGCGCTTTGCAAGCGGAGACACGTCGACCGGGTGCATGGTTATGAACGTAGGCTGGATGAGCTTTTCCTCAACGAGCTGGTCAAAGCTCTCGTACAGGGCGTGACCCCATGTAGGCTCGACCTTGTCCATATCAACGCCTGCGGCCTTTGCGGCGGCTACGGCGGATGCATCGTCCTCTATCGCCATGAAATCAACGCCGACGTATTTCTTAACGGCCTCGGCCATGGTAAGGCGCTCCCAGCCCGGAGTGAGGTCGATCTCTTCGCCCTGCCATGCACACTTATAGGTGCCGAGGATCTGCATCGCGGCGCCCGACAGAAGATCCTCGAAAAGATCCATCATGTCGTTAAAATCGGCATAGGACTGATAAAGCTCAACGGTGGTGAACTCGGGATTGTGCTTTGTGTCCATGCCCTCGTTGCGGAAGATGCGGCCTATCTCGTACACACGCTCGATGCCGCCGACAATAAGGCGTTTGAGATTAAGTTCGGTCGCTATACGCAGGAACATGTCTATATCCAGCGTATTGTGATGCGTTATGAACGGACGAGCGGTAGCGCCGCCGGAAATGGTGTTAAGTACGGGAGTTTCAACCTCCATGTAGCCTCTGCCGTCGAGGAACGAGCGGACATAGCTTATAAATTTCGAGCGGATCTCAAAATTGCGGCGGCTGTCATCGCTCATGATGAGGTCAACATAGCGCTGGCGGTATTTAAGCTCGGTGCTGGTCATGCCGTGGAACTTCTCGGGCAGCGGACGCAGGCTCTTGGAAAGCAGCGTGACAGACTCGACATGTACGGAAATTTCCTCGGTCTTGGTCTTGAAAACGAAGCCCGTAACGCCGATTATATCGCCGATATCGTACTTGCGGAAGTCTGCAAACTCCTGTTCGGACACCGCGTCCTTGCGGATGTACAGCTGAATCGTGCCGCGGTCATCCTTGATGTGGCAGAATATTGCCTTGCCCATGCCGCGCTTTGACATCATGCGGCCGGCAACTTTGACGGTTTTGCCGTCAAACGACTCATAATCGTTCTTGATATCGGTCGAGTACGCGCTTCTTACAAATCGCGTCTGAGTGAAGGGATCTCTACCTTCATCCTGCAAAGCCTTGAGCTTATCGCGTCTTATTTGCAGCAGCTCGCTGAGCTCCTGCTCGGTAGCTGCATTCTCGTTTGTCTTATTCTCACTCATAGATTTCCCTCTTAGCCGTTTTCTACCGAAAGTATCTCAAAGTGCAGCTCACCTGCCGGTGCATCGACGGTGATCTTTTCACCTGCGACGTGACCATAGAGGCCGCGTCCAAAGGGCGAATCGTCGGATACGCGCCCTTCCATGGGGTTTGCCTCCTGCGAGCCGACAATTGTGTAATCCTCTTCGTAGCCATCATCAAGGTCGCGAACCTTGACTCTGCTGCCGAGGGTGACTGCTCCCTTGCGCATGCCGGTATCGACCTTCTCGACGATCTCGGCATTCTCAACAAGGCTCTTGAGCTCGGCAATTCTGGAATAGAGCTTGCCCTGCTCGGTCTTCGCCTCGTCGTATTCGCTGTTTTCGGAAAGGTCTCCGAAGCTGCGCGCTTCTTTTATCTGCTCGGCGACTTCCTTAGCCTTATCGGTTTCAAGGTACAGAAGCTCCTTTTTGAGCGCGTCAAGGCGCTCCTGACTCATCTTAAATCTGTTTTCGGTAGCCATAC
>ERZ1106976.2784-NODE-2784-length-14988-cov-4.969263_pt1 | contig 14988 bp, 12 predicted proteins | sample MGYA00403687_ERZ1106976 | MGnify/ENA primary metagenome ERZ1106976 (study PRJEB35170, sample SAMEA104062446) | human gut metagenome | biome: human gut; feature: human-associated habitat; material: faeces | place: Denmark | collected 2013-02-22 ... | reverse complement strand
CATAGACGGCAAAGAGATTTTTTCGTCAGTCAAAACAAAAATTCCGCAGACGGCGTATCCATCTGTCAATAATTTTTGTAACGAATGGCGAAAAACAGATCGATCCGGATTTGTACAGTGATTTTTAGAGGCGCCTTATATTGTATCACATTAAACCGATAAAATCAACAAAAAATAAACTCCCACGGCTCATTTTGCAAGAAATACATATTTCAGAAACATTGACAAATAGTTTATTGCATGATACAATTAATATGTTTTATTTTATTCTTCAATTTATCAAAAATTATTTTGATGGGTGGTTACGGCTATGAACGGCGATATCAAAAACATGGTGGCATTTAAACCTTCGCGAAAGGGCTATGACAAGTCAGATGTAAACAAATACATAGAAGAGATGAGCATACGTTTCACGTCCTCGGAAAAAGCGATGAAAGCCCGTATAAAAGAATTGGAGGATCGCCTTGCCGCCGTTGACCTCGCTGATTCGGAAAGGGCTGCGCTTGAAAGACTCGAACACGATAATATAGACCTACGCGCTGAAATAAAAAGGCTTACCGACGCTCTTGCGGCATCGGAAAGTCAAAAATCGAATGAAAGCAATACTTTTGAGGATCGGAAATACCGTGAAATAAGTGAAAAGCTTGGAAATATTATTTTAAAGGCAAATGTCGACGCCGAGCGCATCGTTGCGGAAGCAGAGACGGAAGCGGCACAGCGACTTTCCGAAGCTGAAAAAAATGCCGACGAAATTCGTCTTGACAGCGCCGTTTCAGCGCGGCTTATGACGTCGCAGGTAAGGGAGAAGCTGATTGCCATGACCGATGAATATATTTCCAATCTGAGAACTGTATCCGATGATTCAATCAGAGAGTATCGAAAATTGTATGAGGAACTGCAGGAAAAATTCGAAGCAATGGGAATGAAAACAAAAGAAAATGCCTCCATATCGCAGAGATCGGCAAATACAACTACACCGTCAGACATCCCCCGGTAAAACGGCAAGAATTTATTTCCTGAGTCTTATATAGTGCGGCAGAAACAAAGCAAACGGCAAATTACACGGTATTAAATATAAGTTATCTTATCGCTCTGATGAATCCGATGAAGGGAATATCCTTCGCCTTACACCGTGCGGCGAAGGTAAGCGGATATAGAATATAGAAAGCGACCGTTATCCAAAGCGCGGCTCCAACGATTTTCTTTACAACAAGAAAGACTCCTCCGATTACCGGTATCAAGGCAAGAAGTCCGAGTATTCCTCCAAGAATCAATCCGATAAGCAGACAAGCGATCTCTACCAGCAAGACAAGAAATCCCTGATTAGCCCAGTATCTTCCGTATCTTGATTCCGGCACCGAAACAAGAGGAATAAAGAACATAAGACCGGTACAGGCACAAATACACTCAAATCTGCACTTTTTCATATCGGGATATCGGAATTTATCAGTATAATCCCTGCCCTCAAAGCTGAGCCTCACAGTAATCCCCCTCCAAAATTTCTTACATAATTATACAACTGTTAAGCTGACTTGTCAACAATAATTTCCGAGGATGCGGAAGTACGGCAATAATACTATTAAAAAAATATCTTTACTTTTAAATAAAAATGTGATATAATAGTCATCGTGGTCGATATCCGCCCTTAGCTCAGCTGGATAGAGTATCAGATTCCGATTCTGAGGGTCACAGGTTCGAATCCTGCAGGGCGGGCCAAAGTGAAAAAGGTGACATTTTCGATTTTTCGAATATGTCGCCTTTTCATTTCCGTGAAAATATGTTAGAATAACTTATTAATAATATTTTTTGCGTGGTAATGAAATGCTTGATAGTATACCTTCTCAGTCAGAAATGATTGACTTGATTGGACAATCTTTGTATGAAGTATGGCGGAAATTATGCCTTGCTATTGAAGAAAAATACGAAATGGAGCGTCTGTGGAATACAGGCGGTAAAAAATGGATTTACGAGTATAAGTATCGTAGGGGCGGAAAAACACTTTGCTGCCTATACGCAAAAGATAATTGCGTAGGTTTCATGATTATCTTTGGAAAAGATGAAAGAACAAAAGTTGAGGAAATCAGAAGTAGTCTCTTAGATTCTGTTAACAAAAAATATGACGAAGCTGAAACATATCACGATGGGAAGTGGGTAATGTTTGAGCCAACAGACGCATCTGAATTTGCTGATTACATAAAGTTATTAGCTATCAAAAGAAAACCAAATCGCAAATGACAAATTCCTATCTCTCGAGATGTGCCACTTCAAGCGATTAAGAACGGTTAGAAACTTATCATAGTTTAAAAACACAAAAACTGTGATTTTTGACCGTTTTTTCTTTTTGTACTATTCCGAGTAATAAGCACAACGAAAGAACGCACTTTTGTCTTATAGGTGCATTTTTGAGCAAAAGCCGGCTAAATCAAGAAAAATTACATATAAACCAGAGTCAAAACGGTCAAAAAGGCTGGTTTGGCCTCTTATTTTTTCACGCAAGAGTGAAAAATAATGCAAAAAGATGTAAAAATGTGCCATCAATGATTTACATTGATAAAAAAATATGATACAATTATATATGTACAAATTATGTATCGATATTTTTTCTAAAAAGGTACTTGTTATGAAAAAGATTATTGTTTTTATTTTGACGCTAACCTTATTGACTACTACATTAATTGGGTGCGGTAACCAAAGATTACTTGATGGAATGAATGGAAGAGATGCAGCAAAACTACTGCTTGCCAATGAACGTTTGGATTCACAACTTCTCAAAAATAATGGAAATATATTTGAAAACGGCGTTGAAGTTATGAACAATTTGGCAACGACGGCTATAAATAATATGACAGTCTCATATGCCAACGAAAACACTTATACCATCTCTAAGCTTTCGACTGTAAAAAAGCTTTCCACCGTACTGGAGGGTGAGCTTGGTGGAAAAGTCGAAATAAACGGAGACACGGTCGTATTTAGTGAGTTTGTAGAATATAACAATTCTTATGATTATTTTCAAAGCATCACGGAGAGCATCGTTTACTCTGCCGATGTATGTGCCCGCATGATTGACCACGTAAAAAAGAATGTAAGAGTCGTTGATAAGTGGATCTCGTTTGACAATTACCAATACTATCTGAATGTTGACGAAAATTCCGAGCTACTGTGTGAGCGCGATCTTATTTATGACACCGTGACGATCTGCAGACGTTACAAAAATGCTGACGGTGACGACGTATACGAAATGTACAGAGGCGGCGAGCTGTTCGAGGAACGAATGACTTATATCCCCGGCAAGAGATACGAGCGTTCCTTTATCAATGACGACGGCGAACACGCAGAAGACTACTTCGTAGCCGATAATGGCAAGGGCTATTGGGAGACATATACCGTAGGCGTCTTTCCTACGCATTACAATGTGTCCTATTTCGTTATGAAGCACGATATATGCTACGATGCGTTCTACGACCCTGCACAAAAATACATTTCAATGCTGAAGGTCATGAGTGCCGATAGGAAAACCGATATACTTTGGTTTGACGGAAACCGCGTGGATATTCAATTTTCAGGATTTGACGGAATCGAAAGCGTGGTGGCGCCCGCTGATTCAGTTGATTATATTTCGGGAGAATATGCAAACCTTTCGAACGGAGATAATGCGACCGTATATCTGGAAAACGGAAAAACACTCCGTTTCGGCGATCGTTTTTTAAACGACAGATTAGAGGTTCAAGCAATTCATACGACGTATATTGGAAGCGGCGTATATATCGGTGACATTTCTCTGTATGTGCCCGGAGATACTGACGCAGAATGTCTTGAAAATCTCAAAATCTTTTTGGATGAGATGGGCTTGCAATGTCGCCGCAATATTGACAGTGTGTTTAACGGTATAGACCGAGCATATGTTGAACTTGACAGCATCATACGGTATTACACATGGAACGGTGTTACAGTTGATACCGAAGAAGGTATTGCTCAGGCGATTGTAAAAGAAAAGACTCGCTTTAGCGATATGGTGGCATTATATGACGCCATAAAGAATGTCGAGGTATTAGACGGAAGCGATACTGACATTTTGGAATTGAATATCAAATTTGCAGAAATTACTCAAAACAGCTTTAATGACGTTATTGTTGACGCTATGAGCATATCAATAGGTAGTATGTCGCTAACTATTGAAGACACCACGCTTTACGTAAAGGATGAGCCTTACAAGATAATGCTTGCTTTAGCAGATGTAAATGGAAAGCTGGTTCATCTCGATATAGAGAATACGGCTTCTACAAAATATGCTGACGAAAAGACTTTCACAGTAACTGCCTCGGATTTGGCATTTACGCTTCCAACGCTTTCAGAGGGGAATTACGTGCTTGTGGCTTATATTGCCACATCTGATAACATTCGTTCGTCGGCACACGCAACCGTCGTAGTCAACGAAATCACGAACATGCCCCTGGTTGTTGATAACAGATCTGTATCCGCTTCAAAGGATCAAAACGGAGCATTGATACTAACCTATGCACAAGCACAAGATTTTACATTAACGCTGACCTCAGAAGAGCGCCTGGATTACGAGGCATTCAAAAATACCGTATCCAAAATGGTATTTGAATATGGAACTCCTTCAAGCATCTTAGAGCTTGTATCTGGCAACACCTACACAGCGCTTACAGGAAACGAAACAGAGATCGCTAACGGAATTTATCGTATTGCCTATGAAGTGAAAAACGGAAATGATGTCCTTCAAGGTTATGTTTTTGTACAGTATTCTTGTCCATAATATTTGTGTGCTCCGAAACAGATATATCGACTCTAAAATTGATAGTAGTGCAAAATTGAACGAGTGAGTGGAAGTGGTAAATTCTCTATCCATGTTGACTTTTTCTTTGCCTTTACCTTGATTTTTGACCTTTTTCACCCGTTTATTGCACGAAAGAACGCACTTTTGTCTACCAAGACAAAGTGTGTTCTTTCTTCCTTTTCAGGGCAAAATCCAACTAAAACCACACAAAAGTACTATTTTCAAGGAAAAAACACACAAATGGAGCATCGCATCCATCAAATTGGTGGCCATGGCGCTCTTTTTTTATACTCCAAACGACAAAATCCGCGCTAATTTTAGGGTTTCTTTGCATAGCAAAGAAGTCGGAAAAGGTAGCGATCAACGGAAGATAACGGAATTCGAAGTGAAAAAAACGCTATTTCGCAAAAGAGTAACAGTTTTGTGCGCCTTATTCCTTTACTTTTGACGAAAAATGTAGTATGATATAAAATGTATAGTTGTAAGTAGATTTCGCATCTATTTTGCCGGGAGGAAGCAATATTATGGATTTAAAAGATAAAATCACAGCATTATTGATAAGTAACCCTCACGGACTTAAAGCGGCTACCATGGCGGCTAAAATTGGCGTAACGAGGCACGAGATAAACAGTTTTCTTTATTCTCACAATAACGTTTTTCAAATTGATGAAAATTATATCTGGACGTTAAAAAATAGCGCTCCGATTAGTGCCAACACCGCAGTAACACCAGAAAAAACAGCAAAGGTTGCAGAGAAAAGCGTTTCTAAAGCAAGCAAAATAACGACGAGAGCAAATACACATCAATACGCGTTTTGCTCTACGGTGGAAACCTTTTTATCCATGTCGGAGGCACAATGGATTTCTGATATGCAAGATGGATTCAACCAGTCGTTTAAACTGCCGCTTGGCAACATACAGATAGGTGTCTGGAGAGACTGTTTCCGTGTGCTTAAAGACGCACTTCCAAGATTTAATGCTGGTTACCCCAATTTCCATATTGTTTTTGAATACGCATTGCCCTATGAATCCGGCAGACGACCTGATGTAGTGCTGGTATCTAATGAATTCCTTATCATTTTGGAATTCAAGAAAAAGAATTCCGTGCTTCGCTCTGATATCGACCAAACCGCAGCATATTTGCGCGATATGGAAGAATATCATTACGAATCACGAAACAAGAATATTTTCGCACTGTTGGTCGTAACAGAAATGAAAGACCAATATTACAAAGAAGATACAATCTCAGTAGTTTCCGGAGATTTGCTTTACACGGGACTTGCTGACTGCGTAGCTGGAAGAACAACTGCATGTGACATCGATACTTGGCTTCATTCAAGATATGAGCCGCTGCCTACAATTGTTGAAGCAGCAAAAATGTTCGTAAAGAAAGAAGAATTGCCGAATATTCGCAGAATAAACAGTACATGTATTCCGCAGGCCATTGAATGTCTGAATGAAATAAGCGAATATGCAAAAAGCAACCGCAAGCATGTTGTAGCATTCGTAACCGGCGTGCCCGGAGCAGGAAAAACCTTCCTTGGCCTTAAATACGTTTATGATATTTGCAACGATTATGAAAATGTAAATTCGGTATACCTTTCCGGAAATGGTCCTCTCGTTTCTGTTCTTACTGATGCACTGCATAGCTCGGTGTTTGTAAAGGACCTTCACAAAGTGGTCATTCAATACATCACAAACGAAGCACCAGACTTCAATAATAACATCATCGTTTTTGATGAAGGACAGCGCGCCTGGGACAGAAAGCAAATGTCCGAAAAGCGCAACACCACAAAATCCGAGCCGGACATCATGATTGAACTTTGCACAAAACGTCTTGACTGGTGTGTTTTACTCGTCCTCGTCGGAGAGGGGCAGGAAATTCATAACGGAGAGAATTCTGGAATCGCACAATGGAATGCGGCAATTCAAAACTCCACTATGTCATGGGACGTTCTGTGTCCTGAAAAATTGGATAACGTGTTCGCAGACAGAAAAATACTGAACCTTCCAAACAGAAGCGCACTGAATTTGTCGCAATCCCTGCGTACTCACCTTGCAGGTGATGTCAGCAGCTTTGTAAATGCATTGATTTCAGGCGAAATTGAAAAAGCAAAGAGTTTAGCCAATAAAGTAAAAGCCGCAGGCTTCCCAATGTATGTTACAAGAAACCTTGACGCAGCAAAGGATTATTTGCGTCAGCGTTACGATGGCGAACCTACAAAACGCTATGGTATGATTGCCTCGTCTAAAGGTAACATATTAAGAAGACATGGCATGGACAATTCCTTTCAGGGCTCTGTAGGCATGTTTTATATTGGCAAGTGGTTTAACGCAGAGCCGGATGATAGAAGGTCTTGCTGCGCACTAACCTCAGTCGCAACAGAATTTAGCTGTCAAGGACTTGAAATCGACATGCCTCTTATTGGATGGGACAGCGACATGCAGTGGGATGGCCACAAATGGAAGAAATTTAAAACCACAGAACCAGAAGATAGTGATGCAAATACATATCGTAAAAATAGCTATCGCGTATTGCTTACTCGCGGAAGAGATGGATTTGTAATCTTTGTACCAAACGAAGAAACGCTTGACAGTGTATATTACTTACTCAAAGAAGTCGGCGTAGATGGGCTCGAATAGATTAAGGAGTGATTAGTTGGAATCAAATTTAAGCATAAAACCTTTGGAATCGGTATCATAACCGAAATTGACGAAATTATTTTATTGATGATAAAAATTATATTATCGTAAAATTCTCGGTAAGACCAATTAGGCTTGTATTTTCAGATTCCTTCGAAACAGATTTAAGGCAATATCGCTGGATGCACAGCTACTGCGCATATGCTTGCATCTGCGCAACAATCATTGTGCGATATTGCCTAAACAGCGGAAGACATAGCAGTACAGATCGAAATTCTTAGCATCATTGCCGATAAAAACCTGAGATTGAAAAAACGCGTGACGAATAAGCTGCGGCAAAAAAGGCAGAAAGGCTTCGCAAGGCGGCTGAAGCAGGCGCATACATAAACTAAAAAACAAAGCACAAAACTAACCCGCGAACAGTATGATGACCTCCGCCCAATCGAGTGGATACCATTCGATCCTGTAGATTAACTATCGGACGCTTTTTTAGTTTTTACCTTGTGTAGACAACTTTTCAACCGTTATCGTAGCATAAAAAGTCGACATTTTCGAGTAAATCAAAGGTGTCGGCTTTTCTTTTGTAAAATATTATGTTATAATAGTGTCGAAAAAGTATTACATTGAGGGAAAACAGCATGAGTTTTTTCAAACCCCCTTGACTTGCCGCCCAACCTGTGCTACTATTACAAAAGCAAAACAGCCTTCGAAAAGATCGGAGCATCACAGTTAACCGGAGGAAAAATCCTTGTTCGTATTCAATATTGATTTAAATAACACCGAGTTTTCAGAAAAAAAAATTATAGAATTTGCAGAAAGAAAAGCCGTTACTCAAAATATCTTAAAAGAATATGTCGTCACGACACTGCTTTGCGACCGGAATGTTCTCGCAGAGCTATGCGCTTCAGGAATCGTTCCGGGAGAAAGTCTTCGCCATGCGGCGCTTGAAGATATAAGGAAACTGTTTTCCTCCCTTTCCGAGGAGCACCGCTTTGACGGATATATTCCCTCCGTCAAAAGGAAGCTTCCTTTTCGCGAATACCAGAAATCACTTGAAAATATTGTTGACGCAGATACTGCTGAGGAACTGCTCCTCCGTATCATTTCTCATTACACGGCATTCGGATCCGGAGAAGCTGCCCAATATATCGCCTACCGCTGGGAACACGAACTTAAAGGAATAGATAACCCCGATAAATCCGAGCTTTCAAAGCTGTTTCGTGTGGAACGGCAAAAGCAGGAGCTTGTTCATAATACTCTTAACTTCCTGGACAACCGTCCGGCAAATAACGTCCTTCTTTACGGTAACAGCGGATGCGGAAAATCCTCTATGGTAAAAGCGCTTCTGAATGAATATTATTCCCGCGGTCTTCGCATGGTTCAGATTAATAAGGAATATCTAACGGAACTGCCCCTTCTCATAACCGAACTTAAGGAACGAAGCTTTCGCTATATTGTATTTATGGATGATTTGTCCTTTGAGGGAGACGACGCCGGATATAAAACACTTAAAACCATTTTGGAGGGCGGAGTTGAAGGTCAACCCGACAATATCCTCTTTTACGCTACCTCAAATAGAATGCATCTGATCAGCGAGAGCTGGGCAGAGCGGCGCGGGGACGATATTCACGCCGCCGATACGCGCTGTGAAAAGCTCTCCCTTTCGGAACGGTTCGGCATACGCATCTCCTTCCTCTCTCCCGGTCAGGCGGAATACCTTGATATTACAGCCTCTCTTCTGAGAGAGCATAATATTGAATTTTCAAAAGAGCTTGAAGCTGAAGCTCTTAAATGGTCAATGCTTTATAACGGCAAATCGGGACGCACTGCTTCTCAATTCGTCCGCTCGGTACTTGCCCAAAGATAACGGAGGCGTGTTTCTCCCGAAAATCCGGAAAGAATCAGAGAAGTTAAGGAGTACATGCGAGATATAACGCATTTTGCCGACGAAATAACCGCAAAAGCAGACAGAAAAGACCGAAACAGATGTTTTTTGACCGCTGTCAGCACTTTTTTCCATTATACTCTTTAATTTTTTCGCTCAGAGAAAGGGCAGCGCGTCTTCTCCGAATCCCAATACTTACCAATCACAGAAAGGCAAATTTATGACAGGAAAAGAAAGAGCCGCATTCCGTGCGGCGGCAAACTCACTGAACGCCATACAGCAAATCGGGCATGGCGGGATAAGTGATGAATTTATAAAAAACACCGATGCGGCGCTCACTGCGCGGGAGCTTATCAAGATGAAGGTTCTGGAAACCTCCCCGGTTTCGGCAAGAGAAGCGGCAGAACAACTTGCTTCAACGCTTGAGGCAGAGATCATACAGGTTATCGGGAAATGTTTTGTGCTATACAGAAAGAACCCGGACAAATAAATTATAAATCTATAAAAAAACGCGGAAGAGCATGTTTTTCCTCTCGGTATAGAGAAAAAAACAGCGCCGCGTTTTTATTTTACTCAAAACCGCACATCTGTCTGTCGAAATCTGATATCACAAGCCTGAAAAGGCAGCATAGAATATTAACGGCGGCAATAACCGCAAATAAGCAAAAAAGGAAACGCTTTAAAGCGCAAATTAGATAAATGAACAGAAATGACAGATATCCACGTCGGAACGGTATTATGCCCGCATACCGAAGCTGCGGCGCATACTCTGAGAGCGCCGGATCCGCCCCGAGGGAATCCGGAAACGAAAATTGTCTTTGTGATTCCCAACCCATTTCGCTTGCTATGGCATATGTAAAGGATCAACCGTTCGGAGCCGTGTATTCCGCCTCCGAGGCACTGAATAACGGAACGCTTTTCCCCGATTTGAATAAGCCCTACTGCATCGGAGGTAAAAGAAGATGAACGCAAGACAAAACAACATGAGTCAGGGAGCACTTTTTGAAGCAATAAGAGCGATAAGCTTCGTTATGGATGAACTTCGGCTTTATCTTGACACCCATCCCAAGGATAAAAAAGCTCTCAATATGTTTCTCGACTATATGAAGCAACGGCATGATCTTATTGCCGAATACACAAACAAATACGGACCTATTGATTCTTATTATATTAATTCAGACGGCACATGGAGCTGGATAAACGAGCCAATGCCGTGGAAAGCGGAGGCAAACTGATATGTGGGGTTATGAAAAGAGACTTCAATTTCCGGTAAAAATAAAAAACCCGGACGCAAGAGCAGCAAAGGTAATTATCAGCCAATACGGAGGCCCGGACGGCGAGCTCGGAGCGTCTCTAAGGTATCTTTCACAGAGATTTACGATGCAGCAGCCTGAAGTTGCCGGTCTGCTCACGGATATTGGAACCGAGGAGCTTGCTCATCTTGAAATGATAGGAGCCATTGTATACCAGCTTACAAAAAATCTATCGGTAGATCAAATTAAGGCAGAGGGTTATGACGCCTATTTTGTAGATCATACACTTGGAATATATCCTCAGTCAGCAGCAGGAGTTCCCTTTACTGCGGCCTATCTGCAATCAAAAGGAGATCCGATTACCGATCTCATGGAGGACATGGCGGCAGAACAAAAGGCAAGAACCACTTATGATAATATTTTAAAGTTGGTAGATGATCCGGATGTAATCGAACCGATAAAATTCCTTCGTCAACGTGAAATTGTACATTTTCAACGTTTCGGTGAAGCTCTTGGAATCGTCCGGGACAGCCTTGACAGCAAGAATTTCTATTATGTAAATCCTTCTTTTAAAAGAAGCTGCTAAACAAATACGCAAGATATAAAAGTTCCGACAAAACTCAACAGGAGCGAGCAATAGTCAAGTGACAATGCTCGCTCCTCATTTGTGGCTGTTTTCTGAATTTTTTAACCTGTATATACCGCGAAAAAGAACAGCAATGAAGGTATGGTATGTTACAGATAAGTGCAACCATAAGCTTGCCATTGCTGTGAGTTATGAACAGAGTGGTACAAGCTATGAGATGCTGTAAAAATATTCCGATAAATGTGACAAAATTTGCAATCCAATATCAAACTGAAACATTTTGCTATCATATTTTTTTATATACGCAAAAACGGTATCCCATCCCCGGAAGGCTGTCCCCCGGCTCGGCAATGAAAGCCTCGCTTTCGCTGTCAAGACGCCAGTCCGAAGCCTCATCGAGATTGGGAATAAAAGCATCACTTTCAAATTCGTGATCGAACTTGGTTATAATAGCAGTATCACAGTATGGCAGAAGCAGTCGGTAAATACTTTCCCCACCAATCACGACAGCGTCGTCGTTTCCGGTAAGAGAAAGAAGTTCCTCCAGCGAATGAGCCACTTCCCCGCCGTCCGGAAAAAAATCAGATCGGCGGGACAGGATAATATTTCTTCGATTTTTCAGCGGTCTTCCGCCCGGAAAGGTAGCTAAGGTCTTAGAGCCGAGAATAACGGTCTTACCGATAGTCAAGGATCTGAAATTTTTCATATCGGCGCTCACGCGGCAGAGAAGATTTCCCTTGCAGCCAATACCCCAATTCTTATCAACGGCGGCAACTAAAGTCATAAAACGATCTCCTTTTCGATTCAGTCAGACAGCAACGGGGAAACGCGGTATTTTTTCACCGTGAAGATAATTCTCTACCGTAAAGCTGTCGGGAGTAAATTGATAGAAATTCTGTACCGACGGATCAAGCGTTACCTTCGGCGCCTCATAAGGCGTTCTGGTTATAAGCTCCTCTACAATAGGAATGTGCCGGTCATAAATGTGTGCGTCGGCAATCACATGGACAAGCTCTCCCGCCTTCAGTCCCGACACCTGTGCGAGCATCATTACAAGAGCGGCGTATTGCGCAACATTCCATGCGTTTGCGGCAAGCATATCCTGCGAACGCTGATTGAGAATAGCGTCAAGCCTTCCGTTGGTAACATTGAAGGTCATACTGTAAGCGCAGGGATAGAGCGCCATTTCGTGAAGATCTTCAAAATTATACATATTGGTCATGATACGGCGGGAACAAGGATTATTTTTCAGATCATAAAGGACACGGTCCACCATGTCGAATTCCCCTTCCCTGTATTTGTGCTTGATTCCCATTTGATAACCGTATGCCTTGCCGATGGAGCCGGTTTCGTCTGCCCATGCATCCCAGATATGGCTGCCGAGGTCGTGGACATTATTTGATTTCTTCTGCCATATCCAAAGGATTTCATCAACGGCACTTCGAAGGCTTATCGGTCTCAGCGTAATAAGGGGAAAATCCTTCGCAAGATCGTATCTGTTGATAACCCCGAAAAGCTTTTTAGTATATGCGGGCGTTCCATCCTCCCATTTCGGGCGTACCTTTTCATCAGTGACAAAGGTGCCGTGAGATAAAATATCACGGCAGGTATTGATAAAAGCGATATCGGCTGAACTCATGGTAAATCTCCTCTTAATATCGGATAGTTTATGGAATATTCCACACAAAGGTACTGTTTTCGAAATAAATATGGACTTTAAGGTATGTTTTATCAGGCGTATCAAGGAAAATAAAGCTCCGGAGATAATATCGGAACTTTTTGCTCCAGCAAGCTCGCCTTCGTATTCTGATAACAAAACGCTCTGTACCGCAGCAGCAATGGTTTTCGGCGCTAAGAGAACATATGGACCGTCCTTAGCTTTTCCCGAAAGGTTTCCTTTCTCAGTTAAAGGCTTCTCATATTCTAATCTTCATAAGCGTCGGTATCAATGGTATAAAGGGAAGCAAAGGCTTCGTCTTCCAGCGCACGCCAGTCATATCTCTTCTCCTGTTCCATCACTTTTTCAAGATCGGGGCGTGTTTTGGGATGTCTGGGAGTGAATACGGTACAGCAATCCTCAAAAGGAAGAATAGAAGTATCAAAGGTGCCTATCCTGCGTGCGATCGTAACAATTTCCTCCTTGTCCATTCCGATACAGGGACGAAAAACCGGTCGCTTTACTACTGAATCGGTTACACAGAGGGCTTGCATGGTTTGACTTGCGACTTGGGCAAGACTTTCACCGGTAATGAGCGCCTGTGCATAGCACATCTCGGCGGTTCTTTCGGCAAGACGCATCATAGAACGGCGAAGCAGAAGGGTGAAATATTCCTCATCGCAGCTCGTACGCAGAGTTTCCTGAAGCTTTGTAAGGGAAATAATGTGAACACGGATTTTCCCGCAGTATTCCGAAACCTCACGGGCAAGCTCTATAACCTTGTCTCTTGCCTGCTCGGAAGTATAGGGATAGCTTTCAAAATGAACGGCGTCTACCATAACGCCGCGCTTTGCCATCATAAATCCGGCAACGGGGCTGTCAATACCGCCCGAGAGCAGCAGCAGAGCCTTTCCGCTTGAACCCGAGGGCATACCGCCTGCCCCGGAAAAGGTTCCGGCATGGATATAGGCTTTGTTTTCCCGAATTTCGGTCATAACCGTGATCTCAGGATGATACAGATCAACCCTGAGGTTCGGCATAACCTCAAGAACGGCGCCGCCGATTTCGGCGGCAATTTCCGGGGAGGTCATCGGAAAGCGTTTATCGCTTCTCCTGGCATCGGCTTTAAAAGTAGTCTTTCCTCGCAGAAATGCCGGGATGTAGGCGCGGGCGACCGCCTTGATTGATTCTATATCCTTTTCAGCTTCCGCGGCTCTTGCTACGGCGGTAATACCGAACACCTTTCGGCAGAGCCGAAACGCTTCCTCAATATCGGCATCATCGTCAAGCGGTTCAATGTATATTGTGCTTTGAGCATGGTTTATATTGAAGTTTCCGGCAAGACGAAGACGGGTTCTAAGCTCCTTTACAAGGAGTTTTTCAAAAAAGCCGCGGTTCAATCCTTTTAAGGTAAGCTCGCCGTATTTGCAGAGAAGCAGTTCTTTCATTAGCAATGGTCCTTTGAAATTTATTTTTATTTGGTTTGTGTACCAGAGGGAGCAGAGCCGAATGCACCGCGGTCTGATACAGCCGCGTCTACCTGCATAGATTATTTATACATTCAATGATTATAAATAGCTGCAGCTTTGATAAGAGCGAAAATATGATCTATGTACCTTTATCCGTACAACGGAAGTGCCTGCAAATGTCATTCAACGGGCATTCTCCACATTTCGGCGCTCTCGCGGTGCAGACATCTCTGCCGAAGTTTACTATTCTGTGACAGAAGTCCGACTGTTCCTCGGGTTCTATCGCCTTGACAAGAATTTTTTCAACTTTATAAGGATCTTTCAGCTCCTCCGGATAAAAACCGAGGCGACCACATATCCGTATACAATGTGTGTCGGTAACGACGACAGGCTTACCGTAGATATCTCCGAGCATCAGGTTTGCAATCTTTCTGCCCACTCCCGGCAGCCTGAGAAGCTCTTCCATACGATCGGGAACAGTGCCACCGTAATCGGAAATAAGCATTGCAGACATCTTTTTTATGTCGGAGGCTTTCATGTGATAAAGCCCGCAGGAGCGAATCATCTCCTCTATTTTGGGAAGTGGAGCATTCGCCATTGCAAATGCGTTGGGTATTTCCCTGAACAGATCCCGACACACGAGATTTACCCGCTTGTCGGTGCATTGCGCGGAGAGTCTTGCCATAACAAGGAGTCTC
>ERZ1106976.2776-NODE-2776-length-15014-cov-9.228825_pt1 | contig 15014 bp, 7 predicted proteins | sample MGYA00403687_ERZ1106976 | MGnify/ENA primary metagenome ERZ1106976 (study PRJEB35170, sample SAMEA104062446) | human gut metagenome | biome: human gut; feature: human-associated habitat; material: faeces | place: Denmark | collected 2013-02-22 ... | reverse complement strand
TCAGTTGGTAGAGCAGCGGTCTCCAAAACCGCGTGTCGAGAGTTCGAGCCTTTCTGCCCCTGCCAAAAACACCACCCAGACGGGTGGTGTTTTTATTTTAGGCGGGGGCAGAAAGGCGAGAAACGAACGCCCGTCTCACAGGGCCGTCAGGGCCTTGAGACGGGGAGCAGCGTGCCAGGGGCACGCTGCGTCCGTGAGAGGAGAGCCGACTCGTCTGCATGATCGGGAGAAGGACTGCCAAAAACACCACCCAGACGGGTGGTGTTTTTTATTGCGGGCAGGGGCAGAGACATTTTTTGCCTATGCTTTTGTCCATATTTAATAGAATGTGTCAATAAATTTTGTGCGGGAATCGCGTTGCAAATCTGTCGAAATAATGCTATGCTAACCCGTGTATGTCCAAATATAGGAGAACGAGCCCCTTTCGGCCGTTTTCCTGCGCAGCACAGGCGCACATCCGCGTGTCTGTGCAGGGGGGTGCAAAGCAGAAAAGGGTACCCTTTTCTCGTCCCGGCGAGGCCGGGGCGATGGCCGAGACCACAGGCGGGCGCCGACCGGCCCCGCTTGTGGCGGGCCTGCTGGATGCGTGTCCTGTGTCCGATGCTGCGCAAGGGAGGACGTACATCGGGCTGCGGCGGGGCCTGGCGTTTTGCCGGATGCGCCGTCAGGCGCAGCAAAGCCTTGTCCGGCACGGTGTACGGACACATCTGATCCGGAGATCCCAAAAGAAAAAAAGAAAGGATGGGGGAACATGAGCAAAACGAGAATGGGCAAAAGAGTTGCGTCATTGCTGCTTTCGCTGGTAATGATGCTTTCTCTGCTGCCGACGACGGTGTACGCCACGGGCGGCACCGGCGAAACCAATGGCGCGATCGTCGAGGCGAACACGTCCGATGACAACACGGTGGGGGAAACTACCGGCAACCCCGAACTCACCGGTGAGGACGAGGGCGGCGGCGCTGCCAACGTCAGCGAGGGCGAGACAGCGACTGTCGCTACTATCGGCAGCGCTACTTACGAGACGCTGGACGAGGCAATCGCGGCTGTTGCGGACGGCGAGACCATCGTGGTCAACGCGGGCGAGTACACACTGAACGGCAGCCTGGCGTACGCGGGCAAGGCGTTCACTATCGCGGCTGCCGAGGGTGCGAAGGTCTCCTTCGACATGTCCGCTGCCGTGGCCCTGCATGGTGCGAAGATCACTTTCAACAACGTGACCTTCGACTATAAGACCAATGGCAACTACATCGGCCTACAGCACACCGACACGCTGGTGTACAACAACTGCACCATCAACGGCATGGTGTTCCTGTATGCCGTCAACGAGACGTTCAACGGTTGCACCTTCAATCAGACCAGCGCGGGCGCCTACAACGTCTGGACGTATGGCGCGCAGAACGTCGCGTTCAACGGCTGCACCTTCAACTGCGTGGGCCGCTGCGTGCTGATGTACAACGAGGGCGCTATCGACAAGACCGATCTGACGGTGGAGAACACCGAGTTTAATGCTTCCGCTCCCGTTACGGGCAAGGCGGCCATCGAGATCGACACCAGTCTGATGGAGGGCGGCGCCACCATCACCGTGGACGATAAGACCACGGCTGCGGGCTTCGCCACCGGCTCCAACAGCGGCAAGACTCTGTGGAACGACAAGAAGCAGACGGCCGACACCAACAAGAACACCACGGTGACCGTGGCGGGCGAGACGGTGTTTGAGCCGAAGGCCACTGTGGTGAAGCCTGTGAGTGTCAATGGCACCAGCTATGAGACGCTGGAAGATGCTATTGACGCGGCGACTCCTGATGCAAACGGCGTTGTCACCTATGAAATCAGCGGCAAGGTCGATGTGACCGCTACCGGCTGGGTACAGGTGGCGAAGTCTGGCCTGACCGGCCTTACGGCGGTGAAGTTCGTGGGTACGACTGACGATGCCAAAATCTGCATTAATGGCGGGCTGGCCATTCTGGCGGATCAGAACTACGACATCGACGTCAGCTTCGAGGCACTGGCGCTGAGCAAGCTGAATCCGACCTATGGCGGCGACTACGGCCACAGCACCAACTACTTTACCACATGGCTGCGCAGTTCCGGTGCGGCGGAGAACACTGTGACCTACACCAACTGCACTTTCCCCAATGGTGTGAGCAACAACCAGTACGGCAAGACGGTGTTTGACAACTGCAAGTTCACCAACAGTGCTACCGGCCTGTACAATCTGTGGAACTACGGCGGAAGCACCGAGATCAAGAACAGCAGTTTTACCGGCACCCGTGGTATCAAGGCTTATTCTGAAGGTGTTGATGGCGGCCAGATCGAAGTCGCCGATACTACTTTCAACGGCCTTGGTGAGAAGGCAGCTATCGTGGTGTCCAAGGCGACAACGGTGACGCTGAATAAGGTCGACGCTACCGAATGCACCAAGGGTCTGCTCCAGAAGGATATCGATGGCGGCTCCCTGAAGACCACCATCGAAGCCAATGGCACCGGTATCAGCGGCAAGTTTGATATTACCGCAACAACGACCGCAGATGCTGCCAAGAATGAGTTCAACATCTCTGCCGGTACGTTTACGAGCGAGGTGTCCAACGACTATTGCGCTGACGGCTTCGAGGTCAAGGCCAACGATAACGGCACCTATGGCGTAGTCGAGGCGGCTACGGCTGACGGCGACGGCACAGAGGCTAACCCCTACACGCTGGAGCAGCTGGGCGCTATGACCCGTCAGGCGTATATCGACGCGCAGAATCGCCTGAACGGCACCATGTATGTCACCGTGGGCAACTACGCCTATGACACCAACGGCGTGCTGGGCAACGGTGTGCGCGACGACACCACGGGCCAGACCCCCGATCACTCCAAGCTCAACGCCTATGGCGAGAACGGCTATCTGGGTGAGAAGAACGACGGCGCCAACGGCAAGAGCGTTGTGTTCGTCGGCGGCTCCATCACCAGCGGCGTCACGGGTTACACCAGCATCGACAAGATCGGCACATCCCTGCTGCTGGCGCTGCCCGCTTACACCAACGTGACGTTCAAGGGTACTACCTTCAACAACGTCATGAGCTTCAACTATCAGCTGTACACCTCTCCCTGGAGCCAGCTGGGCGAGCTGAAGTTTGACAACTGCACCTTCAATGGCATCATTGTGGGCGCTATCGCGGCTCAGACGCTGACGTTTAACGGGTGTGAGTTCAAGAACTACACCAATACTACAGATGCCAACAGCTCCAACCCCACATGGATCCGGCCTGCCTACGGCAACTGGACCCAGGGCGATAACGAGGGCCAGGGCAGCGACTTCAGGTCCCTGACCACCATCAACTTCACCGACAACAAGGTCACCAGCACACGCCCCGTGAAGTTTGAGTACATTTCCCAGTGGGATATCACGAGCACTGTCACCGCCACCGGCAACTACTTTGATATCAGCAAGCAGGACGGGGACACCACAATCAAGAATGTCGGCTTGTATCTTGGCGCTCACACGGATGCAAATGCGTTTAACCTCGTGGCGGAGGACAACACCAAGAGCGCAAACACCGCCGCGCTGTACACCATTCCCGAAGGGAAAACGTCTTTGCCTCTCGGCTCTACCGTGAAGGATACAAATGGCAACAAGGTTGAGCTGACTGACGCACTCAAGTGGAAGGCTGGGGACGCGACGGCGGACAAGATCGTCCTGAAGACGGTGGAAGCTGTTGCCTCCGTTGGCAGCAAGCAGTACGGCTCGCTGCAGGCGGCTATCGATGCGGCTACGGCGGGACAGACCGTTATCCTACTGACTAACGTAAACGAGAATGTCGAGATCGCAAAGGAGAAGAATCTGACTCTCGACCTGAACGGCAAGACCCTGAGCGGCGGCACCGGTACGGCTAAGGCTGCGCTGTACAACCTTGGTACGATCACCATTCAGGACACCAGCGCGGCTAAGACCGGTACCATCAAGCGTGATGACACTGGTACTGTGGGTGAGACCTCCTACTACGTCATCCGCAACCAGGGCACGATGACCATCGAAAGCGGTACCGTGATCAACAACTCCGGCTACAAGAAGGCAAATTCTACCGGTTCCATGATCGGCAGCTCCCTGATCTGCAACGGCGATTGTGACGAGGGGGGTACGCTGACCATTAAGGGCGGCACGTTTACGCAGAATAACTTCATCGCCATTAAGAACGGTGCATTGGGTGTGCTGCATGTCACCGGCGGTACGATTACCAGCAACCACTCTGCGATCCAGAACTGGTTCAAGGCCGACATCACCGGCGGCGAGATCAAGGGTCAGCTGTGGACGGATGCTTGGAAAGAGGGCGAATCCGTTGGCGAGACCAAGATCGGCGGCGATGCCAAGTTCACCGGCGAGATCGTGATGGATATCATCGGCAGCGTGGCTCCCACGTTGGCGATCAACGGTGGTGACCTGGATGTCACTTGGCGCATTACCAGCACTGCGGCCAAGGCTGGCGCGAAGCCTGCCGTCTCCGGCGGTACGTTCTCCAGCGCGGTTCCCGCGGAGTACTGCGCGGAGGGCTTCATCCCCGTGAAGAACGCTGACGGCACCTACGGCGTCAAGGCAGGCGCTTACGTTGCGCAGATCGGTGATGTCAAGTACGAGACGCTGCAGGCGGCTATTGATGCCGTTAAGGCGAACGAGACCATCTATGTGCTGGGCAACATCGATCTGGGTACCGATGAGCTGAGCACCTACGATGTGAAAACGACGGTAAAGAATGTTACCATCGATCTGGGCGGCTACACCGTGACCAGCGCGGGTAAGTATACCGTGTACCTCAAGGTCAACGGATGGACGATCCAGAACGGTACGATCCAGAATACCAACGCGAGTACGACTTACGGTACGCTGTATGTCGGCGGCAGCTCCAACTCCACCACGCTGAAGAACCTGACGGTGGAGAGCAAGACAAACGGTGTGCAATTCGCGATTGCCAGCAGTAAGAACGGCATCAAGGCCAGCATCACCGTTGAGGACGGCACCAAGATCTCCGGCAACTACGGTGTGTACATGAAGGGCCAGCCCAAGCCGTATGGCAGCACCAGAGACGGTCAGGAGATTCTGAACGTCAACGGCGGCGAGATCACCGGCACGACGGCGGCGATTGCCGTTTTCGGCGCGGCGAAGGGCAACACGAAGGCGGGCGTTATCGTCAATATCAACGGCGGTAAGGTCTACAGCGACAGCTACGCCATCGCCGGCAACGGATCTTCCGTTCTGGAGAATACCACCATCAACATCAGCGGCGGCAAGGTGTTCTCCAACAAGGATACGGCCATCTATCATCCGCAGGCCGGTACGGTGACGATCAGCGGCGGTGAGGTTTACGGCGTGACCGGCGGCGTTCAGATGTGTGCAGGCACTCTGAATGTGACAGGCGGTACGATCAGCGCCACCGGCAACGGTGACGTTTCCGGCAAGACCGGCGACGGCTCCATCCCTGACGGCGCGGCTGTTTCCATCGTGAATCGCGCGTATCCCGCCGGTGCTCCCACCATGACCATCAGCGGCGGCACGTTTACCAGCGCTGCGGGTGTCGGTGCGGTTCAGGCTTATGGCTGGAAAAACAACAGCCAGCAGACGTGGGATAAGCCGAACGCTGCCGTCTCCGGCGGTACGTTCTCCAGCGCGGTCAAGGAAGAATACTGCGCTACCGGTTACATTCCCACCGCCAATGCTGACGGCACCTACGGCGTCAAGGCAGGCGCTTACGTTGCCAAGGTTGACAACGTCAAGTACGAGACGCTGCAGGCGGCTATCAATGCGGCCAAGCGCAACGCTACCGTGACGATGCTGGCGAATACCCGCGAGAACGTCACCATTTCCACCCCTTATCTGACCCTTGACCTGAACGGCTTCACCCTGAATGGCGGCACCGAGAAGGGCAAGCCCGCACTGACCGTTACGGCCCGCGTGACCGTCAAGGACAGCAGCACGGCGCAGACCGGTACCATCATGCGTGAGGATACTGCGGAGAACTCCGGTGTTTCCTCCCACTATGTCATCGACGTTCAGGGCGGCGGCTGGCTCACCTTCGAGAGCGGCACTGTCAAGAACAACAGCAGCAACGCGAATGGGAAGGGCGCGTCTCTGGTGCGCGTGGGCGATGACAGAGTCGCCAAGTACCCCGGCCTGAATATCAAGGGCGGCACGTTTACCCAGAACAACTTCATCGTGATCAAGGTCGATCGCGGCGATCTGTTCCTGAACGGCGGCACCCTGAACAGCAAGAATAGCTATGCCATTGAGGACTGGCACAGAGCTACCATCAAGGGCGGCACGGTCAACGGCACAGTGGCGGCTTGGACGTACAGCGGCGGGTACAGCAGCTCTCTGGAGATCAGCGGCGGCACCATCAACGGTGATGTCACCTCTGTGAACTACGGCAATGCCGATGGTAAGAAAGCGACTGTTGCCATCACTGGCGGTACTATCAACGGCGAACTGGATACTCGTAGCTATGATCCCAAGACGAACAAGCTGACCAGTATTAGCGATGCTACCAAGGCGACTATTGAGGTCACCGCTGGTACGTTTGCCAAGGATCCCACCAAGTATCTGGTCGAGGGTTCTACCGTCAAGACGAACAGCGACGGCACCTTCGGTGTGGAGAAGGCTTATCTCGCCACGGTCGGCAAAACCTCCTACTACACCATGGAGGAGGCGTTCAAGGCGCAGACGGCCAGTGGTGAGCCCGTCGTTATGCTGCGCGATTATACCACCGGTTCACCGTTCAACTCCGGCACCATTAACCGCACGGTGGATTTGAACGGCTACACCTGGACCTGCACCGGCACGGATACAAACAGCGCGGCCTTCGAGATCAACAACCCCGATGTGACGCTGACCGTGAAGAACGGCAAGATCGTCAGCAGCCAGCTGGTGGGTCTGATCCCCTCGGCTATGGGCGGTACCATCAAGTACGACAACGCCGGTCTGGTGTTCGAGGATGTTGTGATGACGACCACCGCTCACAGCGGCATCGAGACCAACGGCAACAACACCAACGATACCGTTACGCTGAAGAACAGTACGCTGAATGTGCCTAACGGCTACGGCATCTACTTCCCCAGCAGCGGTACGCTGACCATTGACAACAGCACCATCAATGCCAAGACCATGGGCGTGCAGGTCTGCGCCGGCAGCCTGAGCATCAATGCCGGCAGCGCCATCACCGTCACCGGCGATGCGGTGCCCAAGACCGAGAATGACGGCGCCATTCAGGACGGCGCGGCGATCTCCATCGTGAACCGCACCGGCTACAAGGGCCTGGGCGATGTGACCGTCACCGGCGGTAAGTTTACTGCCAAGGCTGGCAACAAGGCCATCAAGGCTTACGACTGGGCGAACAACACCGAGACTGAGTTCACTGCCAACAAGACGGTCGCCGTTTCCGGCGGTACGTTCTCCAGCGCGGTGCCCGAGGGCCTGTGCGCGCCGGGCTTTATTCCTACCACCAACGGTGACGGCACCTACGGCGTCAAGGCAGGCGTTTACGTTGCCGAGGTCAACGGTGTGGCGTATGCTACGCTGTCTGAGGCCATTGCGGCTGCCAAGGACGGCGATACCGTGAAGCTGCTGCGAGACATCAATACGCCTGAGATCAGCTACATGATCAGCAGGTCTCTGACCATTGATCTGAACGGCATGACCGTCACCGGCAGTGGCTATGATGCCGTGTTCCAGATCGATAATGCGGATGCGAAGGTGGTCATTAAGAACGGTAAGGTCGTTGCTGTGGAGCAGAGCGGCAGTGCCGGCAAATACACGATGGCTATCTGGGCCAGCAAGGCGGGCTGCGAGGTCACTCTTGAGGGACTCGATGTCAGCCAGAAGATTACGCACACGGATGATCCGCAGATGGATATGATCTATGCCAGTGGCGGTACAATCACTATCAACAGCGGTAATTTCGTGAGCGGAACTCCTGCGTGGACGCTGAACTGCAACGATACAAGCTATAAGAACGGTACAGCCAAAATCATTGTCACCGGCGGTACGTTCGTGGGCTTCGATCCCGCCAACAACAAGGCGGAGGGCGAGGGCACCAGCTTCGTGGCTGCGGGATATGTTTCCCGCATGGATGAGGATGGCAGCTACACTGTGGTTCCGGCGAATGCGAAGATCACTGTCGGCAAGCGCCTGTCGATCGGCAACGACCTGACCATCACCTATCTGGTCAACTTGACCGACTGCACGAATCCGTGGGTGAAGTTCCAGTTCTACAACGATGACATCAAGGGCTATACAACGGTCGAGGTCAAGAACTACGGAACGGCTACCGTTGAGGGTCCCGATGGAAGACCTGTGGAGGTATTCACCTTCGACTTCACCGGCGTCAATCCCCAGCGTATGACCGATACGCTGAAGGCAACCGTGTATGCAGAGGATGCAAGCGGCAATGTGGTTGAGTATCAGGTCGCCGATTACAGCGTGGCACAGTATTGCAGCAACAAGCTGGCGAAGCTTGGCCAGGATGATTCGCTGCGGAAGCTGATCGGCAATCTGGTCGCGTACGGCGCGGCGGCTCAGGTATACCAGAATTATCGTACGGATAATCTGGTGAGCACAGTTGTGTCCGGTGCCGTTTCTACCGATTACACTGACCGGCTGTCCAGCGTGACGCAGTACACCGGAAAGGTGACGGGCGCTGCCGGTGTCACTATCAAGGGCAAGACGCTGGTTCTGAGCAACACCTTCGCAGTGCGTGTGTACTTCACGGTGAACAAGGGCGTTGACATCGCGAACGTCAGCTTCAAGGTGACCGCTAACGGCAAGACTGACACTGTGAACTCCTTCGAGAAGGACGAGAAGCTGGGCTATTACTACTTCGACTACGCAAACCTGAACGCCACGCAGTTGGATAGCGAGGTCAAATTCGAGTCTTTTGTCAACGAGACTGGCGTGGGCGATATGGTGACATACAGTGTCAACACCTATCTGGCAAAGAAGATGCCCAACTATGACAAGAGCAGCAATGCGTATAAGTTCATGGCAGAACTGTTCAACTATGGTTGTGCCTGCACGGAGTATGCAAGTAAGTAAAGGAGGAAGAGTATGAAGTACGTTGCACCTGAGATGAAGGTACTGGAGCTGGCAGCCACGGACGTGATCGTCTGCTCCGGCGGCGACCCGATCGTAACACCGCCGGATTGGGACTAATCCCCATCTCAAACACCGACGGAAGGCGGGCGGCACAGCCGCCCGCCTTTTTCCCTTTGTCCGCGCCCTGCGGCAGAAAGGAGCATTCGCATGAAACAGAAATGGATGGCGGCGCTGCTGGCGCTGTGCCTGCTGGCATCGCTGTGTGCCTGCGGCGGAAAGACGCCTGAGGACGAGACGCCCGACCGGCCAGACACGGAGCAGACCGGCAGCGCAAGTCCCGGGGAAACCACCGGCGACACCGACTGCGCCCATGAGCAGCTGACGGCCAACGTGACCCAGCCCACCTGCACGCAGGACGGCTCCGTGGTCTATACCTGTGACAGCTGCGGCGCGGCGGTGCGGACAACGCCGCTGCCCGCCATGAACCACAGCTACCGCTGGGAGGACGATGACAGCGGCCACTGGCAGGTGTGCGCTATCTGCGGCGACAAGACGGCTTCGGCGGCGCACACGCTGCAGAACGGCGTCTGCACCGTATGCGGCCATCAGACCGGCCAGAGCGGCGGCGTCCGCCACACCCATGCGTACAAGGAGCAGGTGACGGCGGCCACCTGCACGGCGGGGGGCTACACCACATACACCTGCGCCTGCGGCAGGAGCTACACCGACAGCTTTACACCGGCGTTGGGCCACCGCTACACCGCCGCGGTGACGACGGCGGCCACCTGCACGGAGGCGGGGGTGCGGACGTACACCTGTACCGTGTGCGGCGACAGCTTCACGGAGGTCATCCCGGCGGCGGGACACCGGTACGCGGACGGCATCTGCACCGTATGCGGCGCGGCTGACCCCAACGCGCCCGACCCGGCCCCCGATCCCGCGCCTGACCCGACGCCCGATCCCGCTCCGGAGGAGCCCTCCGGCTCCGGTGAGATCGTGCTGCCGGATCTGGACGAGTGACGCAATACGGCAATAAATATCCCCCATACCGGGGGATATTTATTTTTTGCGCAAAAAGGGAGGCGGACGCATACCGTCCGCCCCAAGTGAGGAGAAAAATGATGGAAAAAGTATTTCAAACGGGTAAGACCCGCTGAAACCGGTGAAGATAAGTCAAAGCACGGTGCACAGCAGCCACGTCAGACCGATGGCGGCGGCGCCTGCGGCGGCCCAGAGCCACGCGGGTGCGCGGAAGCGCCGGCGGGGTGCGCCCTGACAGCGGGCGTAGTTCTTGGCGATGCGGACGGCCTGATCCACCAGCTGCTGGGAGCTGACACCGCCGCCGTCCGTACGGAGAATGAAAATTGCCTGTTCGAAGATCTGCGGGTCGGGGGAATCCACCACGATGACCCGGCGTGAAATGCCTTTGACCAAGAGTATGCCCTCCTTGCTGTCCGTTTTCATAGTGATAGTATGGACAGCACGGCGGCGGCTTATACCTGCGATCTGCCGGAAGCTTCGGCGCGGGGGCGGTACAGCGCCAGCACGGCGCAGTCGTCGGACAGCCCGCCGTGGTCGGCGGAGAGCGTCAGGATGCGGCGGGCCAGCTCCTCCGGGGAACTGCCCTCCCAGCCGGCCAGCAGATCCTGTACCCATTCATCGCCATCCCCGGCGGTGACGCCATCGGACAGCAGCACCAGCCAGCCGCCCGGTGGCAGCGTGAAGCGGATGGTCTCCGGCTGCTGGGAGGCCTCCTCCAGTCCGGCGGGCAGCGCGCTGCCGGCGTACCGGACGACGCGCCCGTGCTTCTTGAAATAGGACGCCGCCGCGCCGTACTTGTACAGCGTTACCGCGCCGGTGGCGCGGTCGATGCGGGCCAGGTCGATGGTGGTGAAGCCGCCGCCCTCCCGGCAGCGCAGCAGCAGCGCGGTGTTCAGGGTCTTCAGGGCCGGAGACGGCTCCACCCCGGCCTGCAGGAACTGCTTTAGAAGCCGGACGGTCATGGCGGCCTCCCGGTGGGCGGCCTCGCCGCTGCCCATACCGTCGGACAGCAGGAGGTAGGCGGCGCTCCCCGCGTCGAAGGACGCGGTCTGGTCGCCGCACAGCGTCTCGCCCTTCCGGGGGCGCAGGGCGGTACCGGTGACGCAGCTGAAGCGCGGCTCCGCCGCTGCCGGCGCGTCCACGGCCAGCACCTCCGACATCTGGGCGTACTGCTCCCGCGCCACCTGATAGGCCGCCTCCAGCTGGAGACGGTGGGTGCGGCGCAGCAGAAACTGGTGGAGCTGGTCGTTCAGCGCGTCCAGCAGCCGGGGGAAGTGCAGGCAGCGGCTGGTGAAGTGCAGGGGAAAATCCTCCGCGCAGGCGCTGCCCCGCTGCAGCAGGTGGGGGCAGGCGTCGTTGAAGGCGTTGTAGGTGTCGGTGTAGTGGGTCTGCCAGCAATCCTGCCGCAGCAGGCACCCGGCGCACACCTGCTCGGCGGCCCGGTCAAAGAGCACGGCGGGATTTTCCGGACGGGGCGGCGTGGTGTCGGTGAAGAAGCTGTCGTACACGGCGCGGAACGCGGCGGCGGGCGTCGCCGCCTCCTCACGGGAGGGGGCGCTCCGGGAGACGCTGGCGGCGCGTTGGGCCAGCCGAGGCAGCAGATGCTCCGGCAGCAGCAGGTACAATCCCGCACCGGCAATGCACTGGCACAGCAGCGGCAGCAGGTCGGGGCCGTCCAGCAGCAGGTACACGGCGGCGGCCACGGCGCAGAATGCCAGCGGAGACAGAAGCCGTCCCCGCCGCTGCAGGGCGGAGGCAGCGGCAGAAGCGCCGCTGAGCACGGCGGTCAGCAGCACCGTATCACCGGCGTAGAGATCCAGCACGAGACCGGCCACGGCACCGGCAGCCGCCGCGGCGGCAGGCGTCAGGCGGCGCGCCGCAGCCAGCAGCAGCGCGGCGGCCAGCAGACCGCCCATACGGAAGCCGGATACCTCCCAGCCGTAGGCGGACAGGCACAGGCCCAGCGCCAGCAGGAAGCCCGCCTGCTGCCGCGTCCCGCCATCGGCAGAGCTGTCCGTCAGGGAGGGCAGCAGCGCGGCGGCGGCCCACAGAATGGTCAGCGCGGCGGCGCACAGCGTCCACTGGCGGGGCTGGCGCTGGAACAGGTACGCCGACTGTACCAGCAGTGTCATGACCACGGCGGCGGCAGGGCGGAAGCGGGGCCTCCGGTACAGCCGGGTGGTGCAGAAGGCGGTGGCGGCGCAGAAGATCAGGATGGCGGAGGCGGTGTGGCGCAGCCCCGCCTGAAAATCCAGAAAAAGGAAAGCGCCCAGTCCGGCGCCCAGCAGGGCGCTGAGCCCAGGCCATCCGACACCGGCGGCGGAGACGACAGCCAGCGACCATGGGCTGTACAGCCCGTCCAGCGCGCCGCCGGTCAGCAGAAAAGCGGCGGCGGCCGGCAGGAACATCGTCAGAAGCGGGCGGAGCGGGACAGATCGGCTGACCTCGGTGACAGTTTTCAAGGCTTGTCCCTCCTTTCGCTCCTATTGTAGCGGAAGGGTGGGGCGCATCCTGTCGGGAAATTTTGCTGTTGTATTTCCCCAGTCGATTTGGTACAATGACGGCGGAGACAACAGGCATTTTTACAAAAGGAGGAGCCTTATGAAGAAGCTTGCGGCCATGCTGATGGCCTTAATGATGCTGCTGACCATGGCGGCCTGCGGCCAGCAGGCACCGGAGCAGACCGGCGGCACGGTGGAGCCGGGCGCGCAGTCCGACGATGCCGTCACCGGGCAGGTGGATACCCCCGCGCCGGACGAGGATACGCCGGAGATGGGCAGCGTCAGCGGCGGCACCTACACCAATGAGTTTGCCGGCTTCGGCTGCGCGCTGGACGAGACGTGGGTGTTTTACACGGAGGAGCAGATCGCGGAGATCAACGGCTTCCTCACCGAGGGCACCAGCGACGAGGATATGAAGAAGCTGATGGAGGAGAACCAGAGCGTGCAGGATATGTACGCCACCTCCACTGACGGACTGATGACCATGAACGTGGTGTTCCAGAACATGGGGCTGCTGTTTGGCACCACCATGAGCGCCCATGAGTACGCGGAGCTGTCCGCGCAGCAGCTGCCGGACGCCATGAGCACCTACGGCTTTGAGAATGTCACCGCCGCCGTGACCACTACGGAGTTCGCCGGTGCGGACTGCCCCGCTGTGGCGCTGACGGCCACGGTGCAGGACACGCCCATGTATGAGCTGGTGATTTGCCTGAAGCAGGGCAACTACATCTACTGCGTGACGCTGTGCAGCTACACGGAGGACGTGACGGCCCAGATGGCGGCGCTGTTCTACGCGCTGTAATAAAACGCAGACGAGCCGCAGCAGCGCTGCGGCTCGTTTTTTCAAAAGGAGCGATACCATGAGCAAGTATGTGCTGATCCCGGATTCCTTCAAGGGCACCCTGTCCTCAGCGGATATCTGCCGCATCGCGGCGGAGGAGATCCTGCGGCTGGAGCCGCCGGCGGAGGTCTGCGCCATTCCGGTGGCCGATGGCGGAGAGGGTACGGTGGACGCCTTTCTGGCCGCCGTGGGCGGACGGCGCATCGAAGCGCCCTGCACCGGCCCGTGGGGAGAGCCGGTAACGGCGCACTACGCCCTGCTGCCGGACGGCACAGCGGTGGTGGAGATGGCTGCGGCGGCGGGCCTGCCGCTGGCGGGGGACGCCTGCGACCCGGAAAAGACGACCACCTACGGCGTGGGGCAGCTGATGGCCCACGCGCTGTCCCACGGCGCGGTGCGGCTGGTGCTGGGGCTGGGCGGCAGCGCTACCAACGATGGCGGCTGCGGCGCCGCCGCGGCGCTGGGGGCGGAATTTCTCGATGAACAGGGGAGCGCCTTCGTGCCGGTGGGCGGCACGCTCACACGCATCGCCCGTATCCGGACGGAGACGCTGCGCCGGACGCTGGGCGGCGTACCGGTAACGGTGATGTGCGACATCGACAACCCACTGTGCGGCCCGGAGGGTGCGGCGGCGGTGTTCGGCCCGCAGAAGGGGGCGGACGCGGCCATGGTGGCCCGGCTGGACGCGGGGCTGCGCCATCTGGCGCAGGTGCTGGCCCGGGATCTGGGAATGGAGGTGCTGACGCTGTCCGGCGGCGGGGCCGCCGGCGGCTTCGGCGCAGGGGCCGCCACGCTTTTCGGCGGTGTGCTGCGCATGGGTATCGACACGGTGCTGGATGCGGTGGACTTTGACCAGCGCTGCCGGGGTGCGAGGCTGGTCATCACCGGCGAGGGGCATCTGGACAGCCAGAGCATGCGGGGCAAGACGGTCATCGGCGTGGCCCGGCGTGCCAAGGCGCTGGGCATTCCTGTGGCGGCGCTGGCGGGCGGCTGCGAAACGGCGCTGGACGCGGTCTACGCGGCGGGGGTGTCCGGGGTGTTCCCCGTCAACCCGTCGCCCTGCACGCTGGAGGAGGCGCGGCGGCACGGACAGGAGAATCTGCGGTTCACCGTGGGCAATCTGCTGCGGTTCATGGCGGCGCTGGAAAAGTAGAGAACTCTTCGACTATAACTTTGTGTATTACCGAAAAAACGAGCGGGGAAGCCCCAGGAGGGAGCCCCCGCTCGTGCGCGTTTGCCCGCAGCTTCAGCCGCGGGTATTTCTTCTGGCCGCAAGGAAGGGAATGTGTGCAAGGGAAACCGTAGACGGGGTTCCCTTGCGCGTTCAGTCGTCCGTCGATGCAGTTTGCACGCGCCGCCATCGAGGCGGCGTGTGCAACGGGAGTCTCCTCTCGCGAATGCAGCAGTCCCCCGGACTGCTGCGCCCAGCTTCAACGCCCTGCGGACGTGTGAAGCTGGAGCTCGTTTCGACTCCCGCCCGCGAGGGCTGCTCCAAAAAGAAATGTCACCCCAAAGGGGTGACATTTCTTTTTGGAGCAGGGTACGGGAGTCGAACCCGCCTTAACGGCTTGGG
>ERZ1106976.2771-NODE-2771-length-15029-cov-6.135034_pt1 | contig 15029 bp, 9 predicted proteins | sample MGYA00403687_ERZ1106976 | MGnify/ENA primary metagenome ERZ1106976 (study PRJEB35170, sample SAMEA104062446) | human gut metagenome | biome: human gut; feature: human-associated habitat; material: faeces | place: Denmark | collected 2013-02-22 ... | reverse complement strand
TGCTCTTCCGATCTCCCGTCGATGAATCGATCGATTTGACGGCTTCGGAGGCGTATGCCAACTGCTTCATCGTCACGGAGGCCGACGAGTATCGGTTTGCGACGCGCAAGGTCGACGGCTCGGATGTCGAAGGAATTGTTTCCGTCGACTGGCTGTGGTCGACAAAGAATGCAGCGGGAAACCCGTTGGTTTCCGAGGTCTCCTACAAAGACGGTATCGTGCATTTCACGTCGGATGGTACGGAAGGCAATACCGTGTTGGCGGCTTTCGATGCGAAGGGCGAGGTGATTTGGAGCTGGCATCTATGGATGACCGATCAGCCGGAGCTGTTCGCCTACGACGAGGGAGGAGAATTGATGGATCGCAATCTCGGAGCGACCAGCGCCCTGGAAGCAGACGGGGCGGCCTCCTTCGGCCTACTCTATCAATGGGGACGCAAAGATCCCTTTTACGGCGGCGAAAAGAACGAAGATTCGGGCGACGGCGTCTTCCTGCGGGCACGGGAATCGACGATCGTCAATCCGGCTCATGCATCGTTGGCATGGATCGCCGTGCAGTGCGACGAGCAGGTAGGCACGGTAGCTTATGCGACGGCGCACCCGACGACCTTCCTTTTCAACTCGCCCAACGGCAACAAGGACTGGCTCTTCACCGGCGAGGACGCCTTGTGGGACAATGCAGGGAAGAAGACGAATTACGATCCATGTCCCGCCGGTTACCGGGTGCCGGATCAGGCCGCATGGGGCAATATCTCCTCGTACAACGTGGACGACGGGCCGAACAGCGACGGCAAGTACTATACGACGGACTCCGGTGCGAAGACTTGGTTCCCGCTTTGCGGCCATCGCTGGGGAGACAAGGACGCCGGTAAACTGGGCTATGTAGGCGCTTACGGAACGATGGGATGCTGGCAGCGTACGGCGGAAGGTTCGAATGCCGCGATGTTCTATACGATGTACGGCACTTATGCAACGGCAAAATACGCTTTCAACAGAGCGTCGGCCTCGTCGGTTCGTTGCCAGAAAACGAACTGATCCGCCGGTCACGGAACCGATCAGATCACATCCATCCTTTTTACACTCCCGCCGCAATTGTGCGGCGGGAATTTTTTCGCGACGAAGCGAGACCGAAATCCGGAATTCAGGGATGCGCTCCCGTGCTCCGGGGCCACTCGCCGATCTCCATGTCGCGCACCTCGGCGCCGTCGACGACGAAACGCAGCGCCGTGCGGACTTTGTGGATGCCGTAATTTCCCGCTCCGCCGGGGTTGAGGTGGAGCAGTCGGTAGACCGGATCGTAGATGATCCGCAGGATGTGGGAGTGTCCCGCCACGAAGAGCGTGGGGCGTGCCGACCGGATGCGCGGGAGGATGCGCGGGTCGTAGTGGCGCGGATAGCCGCCGATGTGGGTCATGAGCACCGTCGCCTCTTCGCACCGGAAGAAGTCGACCAGCGGCCAGACGCGCCGCATCGTGCCGCCGTCGGTATTGCCGCAGACGGCCCGCAAAGGTTTGAAGGCGGCGATGCGGTCGGCCAGTTCCAGCGAGCCGATGTCGCCGGCGTGCCAGATCTCGTCGACGTCCGTGAGAAAGCCGCGCAGCGTGTCGTCGAAGGTGCCGTGCGTGTCCGAGATGAGTCCGATGCGTTTCATGTGCGGGAAGTTTGGAATGCCCGGCGTCCGCCTGCGAGGCAGAGCGCCCCGATCGCGCCCGCGACGACTGCTGCCGCGAGGTCGGCCGACCGGAAGTCGCAGGCGAGACTCATGGCGGCGAATCCGGCGAGGCCCCGCAGGGCGAACACGGCGCCGATCGCGTAGACGGCGGGGCGCAGCAGCGGCAGCGGGCGGATCGCGCCGGCAGCCGAAAGGACGTAAAGACCGCATACGGTCAGTCCGCAGGCGACGCCGAGGGTGATCAGATAGGGGATCGGCGGCCACAAGGCTGCCAGCCGGTCCATGAACGGTTCGATCCGGTAGAGCCGGAATGCGGCGTCGAGGCGGAAGAGGCAGAGCACGTGTCCGGCAGCCAGCAGGAAATTCAGAACGGCAGCTGTTTTCAACATGGGATTCAGTATTTTCCCTTCCACAGTTGGCGGATGCGCTCGGCGATCTTCGCCTCGGCGGGGTTCTGCGCGTTCGGTTCGTAGAAACGACGGCCGACGAGGGTTTCGGGCATGAATTCCAGATCGGCGAAACCGCCGTAGTCGTGGGCGTACTTGTACCCCTTGCCGTAGCCCGCCTGATCCATCAACTTGGTCGGCGCGTTGCGCAGATGGAGCGGCACGGGACGGTTCGTCGTGTCGTGTTCGACGAAGGAGAGCGCCTTGTTGATAGCCATGTAGGCCGAGTTGCTCTTGGGCGACGTGGCCAGATAGATCGTCGCTTCGGCCAGCGGAATGCGGGCCTCGGGCATGCCGATCTTGTGTACCGTGTCGAAACAGGCGTTGGCCAGCAGCAGTGCGTTGGGGTTCGCCAGCCCGATGTCCTCCGAGGCGAGGATCACCAGCCGCCGTGCGAGGAAGCGTGGCTCTTCGCCTCCGGCCAGCATGCGCGCCAGATAGTAGATCGCGGCATTGGGGTCGCTGCCCCGCACCGATTTGATGAAGGCCGAGATGACGTCGTAGTGCTGCTCGCCGTTCTTGTCGTAGAGGGCGATGTTCTGTTGCAGGCAGTCGGTGACGTACTGGTCGGTGATCGTCAGTTTGCCCTCCGTCGCCCCGGCCAGTATGTCGAGGATATTGAGCAGCTTGCGCGCATCGCCGCCCGAGAAGCGGAACAGCGCCTCCGTTTCGCGCACGTCGATCCCCCGCTCGCGCAGTTCGGGGTCGGTGGCGATCGCACGGTCGAGCAGCCGTTGCAGCTGGGCGTCCTCCATCGGTCGCAGGATGTAGACCTGGCAGCGGCTCAACAGCGGCGAAATCACCTCGAACGAAGGGTTTTCGGTCGTGGCGCCTATGAGTGTCACGACGCCCTGCTCGACGGCTCCCAGCAGCGAATCCTGCTGGCTTTTGTTGAAACGGTGGATTTCGTCGATGAACAGGAAGGGCGGCTTGGCGTCGAAAAAGCGCTGTTTGCGGGCCGACTCGATCACTTCGCGCACGTCCTTGACGCCCGACGTGACGGCCGAGAGCGTGAAGAACGGACGGTCGAGCTGCGTGGCGACGATCTTCGCCAGCGTGGTTTTGCCCACGCCCGGCGGGCCCCAAAGGATGAACGACGGCACGTTGCCCGTCTCGAAGAATTTGCGGAACACCCCGTTTTTGCCCACGAGATGTTCCTGACCGATGTAATCGTCGATGGTCTTCGGGCGCAGGCGTTCGGCTAAGGGTGCTGACATGGCGGCGGTTTTAGTTTTGTTTGTCATTGCGGGGAGCCGCAGGCGACGTGGCGATCTGCCGAAACCCTGCAATGACGCTTTTCGTCGGACAAAGATAGTGCTTTTTCAAAAAATAATCCTATATTTGTCGAACATACTGACAAACACGGAAAGTGTAAGTCTGTTCCCGAATCGTGAACGTAGGAAGTCTTAGATGGAGATATGTCAATCTGCTAATATTCAACAATATAAGCCTAAATATCATTCTAATAAGCAACAATACAGAAACAAAATCAAGGATTTAAGCAGTTTTTAGTTTTTTTACCTTGCAGTTGTTTTCTGTCTTTTCATTTGTTGGCATTCGCAGACTTTTTTAGCAACGACGTATAATTCGTATACGCTCATTTTCGTTTCATGGCTACGACTACGAAATCGCATCGCCTATCGTTGCAGCCAAAAAAGAAAAGGACGGGCTGTGGTTTCTGCCTTACATCTTCATTGGAACTTGTGTTCTTCACAAAAGAAGTTGTTTCTATAAAACCATAGGCATATGGAAAGGCAAATATGCCTGCCTAAATATAGTTTACTTTGATTTAGCATATATAAGGCTAATGCACAAACTAAACCGAATTTTCGGTTTTTTCCTCTCTGCTTTCTGAAAACACACAGCCAAAAGAGAAGACAATGTTACTGCGTATTTTCTCTTTTCGCTGCAATTTTGTTGTCAATACTCCATAATTTCATGGAAATATCCGATTCAATATGCTCGTCGTATCGAAGGCTGAGCCGGACTGAGGCTCGAACTGTATAAGGAGTTAAGCGAGAAACGGTAGGTTTATTTGAAGTATAAACGAGAGTTGGAAAATATACGATTCTCCAACCCTCGTTTTGTATCGGCCATTGTCGGCTTTGGGGTCGCTACGAGTACAGCATAGCACCTCTTTTCAGTATGTACTATTTCCGTCTATTCTGGTTAGCGTCTTTGCCGATTATAAAAGCGCAACGGGTTTGCCCGTTGTCCACTGAAATCCCTGTCGGGGGAGCCTAATACCCCGGTCGGCTTGCGCCGTCGGGCAAATTGCCAATCCACTGCAAGCAGAAAGAGTCTTTTGTAGCTGTTGAATCTCGAAGCGGGAGTGGCACTCCGATTAAAGCGGCAAAGATTATATGTCGTTTCTATGGCATAATATACCCCTTATCCTCGGCTTTCTCAACAATCTTGACAAGGCGTTTGCATTGTGCGGCAGACGGCAGAGAATTTCGCTTGATATACTCTGCGATACCGCCTATAAATGAGACATCTCCATATGGCAGTATATTCTCCTTTGATAGATCATTGTACACCTTAGTCCAATATTCAGCTCCCAATTTAAATATCTCAACTGAAGCATCAATATTCTGACTGAATTTCCTTTCTTTTTTAGCGGCAGCTTCTTCCTGCTTCATCTCATTTTTTGAGATTAGGGTTGATACAAATTCGTCCGACAAGGACAGCGGTAAACTTTTGCACTTATTCCATGTATCTGCACGACGGGCCATACTTCTAACCAATCCGCCTTGCGCTTCCTCCTCAAAGAAATTATGAATAATATGCGCCAGTTTCATCAGCTCCTTTTCAAGAGCAGGGTACATTTCCTGCTTTTGCCAAATGAGTTTCCAGTCAAGATCCATGTTCTTGGGAATCATAGCCATCATTTTTGCTATGGCATATGGAATTATTTGGGCTTTATTACCTCCTGTCGGATACCAGTCCGCTTTATTTATGCGACGATCCAGCGAATCAAAGATAATTACAGAACATACACATTTTGAGAAATATACCTCATTGATACTCTCCTTGGATGTTTCATACAGACTGTCAATAGTTTTAGCGAATCGGGAGAAGTTAATAGCTGAACTCTGACATACTTCATGAGGATTCATTGCAAATGCATTGAGACATTTGGCAAGTTTCTCCTTTTTGATGACTTGATTTTTAGGGTGTTTCTCACAAAATTTTGCACGAGCCGCGGGACTGAGCTGCATTTGTTCCTGTTCCCACTTCCCTCTTGAACGCTCGTAAAACCAAATTGTCTGGTATGGATTGCCATTTACCGGTGGAGCCATTCTCTTTCTTGACAATTGCTCCATTATAACATGATATGGATGATTTGAGAAAAAGTCGGCTTCAGACACAGCATTCTGGCTGTTTGCACACTGAGATATTGTTTTGGTAATATTGTTATATCGTTCAATATCATCCTCGGACATATCATCATCAACGTTAAGCACTGTCAGCTTCATCGGGACAAACAGGTTGTCCATGCCTCCGTCCTTTACCTCTTTTTTGATTTTTGCATTGGCCAGTGACGCCGTAGTTTGACCGCCATTTATTATTTGGGGATCTTTAAGGTATACTATTTTGGTCCCGTCGTCGGAAAAACCGATTGAGCGGGCAACCACAGCAATGCCATTATTATATGTAAAGAAATTTCCCGGGTGCTTTATAATGGTTTCACGTATTCCTTTATTGACTTTGCCTCTCACGCTCAAAAAAGCACGAATGTTGCCCTGCAGCAGCTTGCTGCCATATTTGCAATAAATCTTTGCCAAAAACTCTCCTGGAATAATACCCAGATAAGCATCATAGTTCGCATCCTCGCCAATGTCTGCTTTGAGATACTGAATGCCGTCACAATCAAAATCCTTGGTTGCAATCTCAATGATTTCACTGGAATTAGAGGCATATGTCTGATGGAAACGCTCTATTGTCCACACATTCAGTTCAACCGGCCTTTCGAGAAATTCCTCGCGGCTGACATTTTTAACCTGTTTGCTGAGAATGGCGTTGGATAGAATGATAAATTTGAATCGTGAGATTTCGGTAGCAAGCATACTTTTGCCCACTTTCGCCTTTATCTCCTTTGCCACATTAATGGCTTGGTCTGAATCGTCGCAATATGCAGAAATATCACCATCAACACTCTCTTCAATAAAATTCCTCATGTGAAGGAATAATTCATCAATGCGTGTATTGGTTAAAGTGGGAATATTGTCGATTTCATTGACAAAATCACTGGCAATCATAACCAGCGCTCCATCAGCTTCATCATAAGCATAAGCATCAAAAGACATTATTCGCCCCCGGCGCCCTTTCATTTCAATGGACATAGGCATAGGATCAGAAACATCTCCTATATCTTCCAGAAGTTCCAGAGCTCTGCTGATAAACTGCGCCTCCGGCGCCGACCCTTCATGCTCGGCATCAAAGCGGAGCTGCTCCATAAACTGTTTTCTAAATTCGCCTATCTCCATTGCAGTGCTTATTATGATTGTTTAAATTCTTCTATATTTGAAAGCATGAGTTCATATTGAACTTTTACAATTGGCAGTGCAATACTGTTCCGCATAATGCGCGGGAAGCCCTCTGACACAATATACTTGGCAAATGAGCTTTGGGAATATACAAAGTTGTCGTAATCGCTTGACCAGTCAAAGCCGTATGACATCAGTTTCCTTGCAAACATTTCCTTGTAGAAATCATTGCTTATCAATGTCATAATTTCATTGGCGAGAGAGCTGAGTTTAACACCGTCATATCCAGGGCTCATTTTTTCAAGCTTGTATACGGCCAGACAGCCGTCAACATTGCTGTCCAGCTGCTCAATTGAAGAGATGCACACAGCATCTTTTCCTGCACTGACTGCTTTCACTTCATACCAGATGCTGTCTATTGAAAAATCTTTACTGGTTTTTTCAGGCCCTGTCCAGCTGTCTATAGCCTTGTCTGTTCCATACATCGGAATCATTTCGTCTTTCAAAAACAGCATTTCTCCGATCAAACCCATAATTTCCGGTTCAGTCATGTCTCCGTGATTGGGTTTGAACAGACGCTTCCATGATGTGTATCTGTTGCATACAGCCCGATAGCCTTCAACCTGGTCTGTTATTCCGTCAAGAGCGGACAGAAGATCCTGGCAGAATGTACAGAAACGTTCAAGAAGTTCTTCCTTTTCAAGCAAGAAAATCAGTGAATATGAGTTATCATCCTCATATTGCTCGACAGATATCACCTCGGAGCCAAATATTCTTGTCGGAACATACTGCCCTCTGAACTTGAAAGCATACCGGCCTTTGTCGTCTTTGCCTATATAGGTGTTAAGATCCCCTGCTGTTCCAACTCTTTTGAAAAAGCCCTGTTCAAATCCTTCAGAGAAGATACTGTATATATCCTGGCTATTGTATTGTTTCATTGTCTTCAATGTCTTCAGACTCATCTTGCATAAACTGCTGATAATATATTTTGTTTGCCTTATAATGTTTTACATTTTGAGCACTCTTTACACCAGGGAATCCTATGGCAAAAGCAGCCATTTTATCTTTACCCAATGCTTCCCGGTATTCAGACAGCTTTTTCTTTTCATCTTTTCCCTCGGTCCTCACAGGTTCGATAAGCATAATTATCAACAGAGGTTTTCGGTCTGCCAAATGTTCAAAGTATGCTCTGTTCGGAATTTCCCGATTTTCATTTTTACCTTCTTTCCTCCACTGTTCTTTGCATTTTCTTTTTACGATATTCAACTGATCTTCAGATAGTCCATAAGCCCCTTCCTGAGTGCTCAGCAATTTGCGCCGCGAGCTTACAGCAATAGCATTATTTTCAATATGGACAGTGCGTGCTGCACATCTGACAGATGCTATGTGCGGTATTTCATAACATTTGTCAGACTCGCCGCTTTGGAAAACTATATCCCAATGCTCTAATCCTACAGTGTTTTCATCTGTTATAAAATCCAGAATATATTCAGTGTTGAAATTAGGATTAACCTTTGAGCTTTTAATATTTTTCACAAAAGCCGCTACAATATCTTTCGGCACATCTTTTACTATCAGAGATGTATTGTTTTTGAATTTGTCAAACGACAAGTTTCTCTTAAACAGCTCCTCTGCCAGCCAAGTCACTTGCTCGAGATTAAGAGTGTTGTGAGCCGCATTCAGACTGATATACGGTGTCTCATATATATTGCCATAATAAGATTCCTGTATATCCAGATTGAAAGACTGCCTCATCTTATTGCCTGCAGTGATTTGCAGCTCCTGACAATTGTCGCGCACTTTAATTCCGAAATCCTTTGGCGTCAGCCGCTGTGCAAACATCTCTTTCAGATCTTCCTTCAAATCCTCTGACGCCATAGAAATCTCATCATACCAGCTTGCACTTTCCTCGCTCGTCCATATTTGGAAAATATCTTCATATCCTTTTCTATATCCGAACCAGCGCCCCATCTGCATCAAAACATCAAAAGTAGCTGTATTGCGGTAGAAATAGCTTGTCAGTAGCCCCTCCAAGGTCAAGCCTCGGGACAATGCCATTCCTCCGACAGCAATAACCCGCAATGACGGATTTTCTTTGTAGTCAAGCTTTCCGCTTGATTTTAATCCGTTTACCACGAGAACTTTTATGTGTTCAATTGCTTTGAAAAGGTTTTCTTTCCTAACAACTCTCTCAAATGAAACATCAGAGACAAAACTGTAATGCTTATCCCACAACTGCTTCAATTCTTTATATAGAGGCAGATTCGTGTTTTTGCGAGAATCGCTGTTGAAATCTTTTTCAACTATACTCTTGAATTCATCATAAATGTGTTCTACCTCTTCCTTAATCACATTTTGCACTTTCACGAATCGAGACATATTCACCAGCATGCTTCTCGGCGCAGAACTTTGTCCTCGCAAATCCCGAATAGCATTCGCCAAAAAGAAACAATAAACAGCCTCTCTTAACGAATCGGGAAGGATACCGCTCCATTCTTTCTGATGCCGATAGTAGAATGTTCCCGCATTCAATTCATCAATGTGGGTGCGAGCCCAATCACGCCAGCATTCATCTCCATAGTCGGGTTCATCAATATCAATGATATATCTTATATTGCGATAATATTTGGAGCCGGCATTGAATATCTGCTTTGCTCCAATGTATGTCGAGGGGGTTGGCAGTGTGTATATAAAATGTTCCGGGAACAAATCTGCATTTTTCATTTCATCAACAGAATCCGGATCGATGAAAACATTTGCAAATGGGGTTGCTGTAAAACCGACATACGATGCGGTTTTAAACAGATTGCAGATTTTCCTTATAATGGCATTTGTCTTTGTTGGATTCGTTTCATCCTTGCTCGTATTGACAGATGCATTGTCCGCTTCATCATCTATAAGCAGCAAAGGAGCATTGACGCACTCTTCCGAATGATCATAATTGCTGTTCTTTAGCCAGTTGTGCAATTTTGTAAGAACAGATACATTCTTCTTGACAACAAACAATACAACTGAACGCTGTGCTTCAAGCGACACAAAAATACTGTCTTTCTGTCCGACAAAATCTGATGATTGAGTTGTATAAGACGATGCCAGCAGCTGTTTGTCATATTTGCCTACGCCTACACGTTTGGGTTTCTCTATTTTTGTTATATCATCTTTCTTGATTTCAAGACCTACAATGCCTTGGTCAATACGCTCCTGAGTCTGCTGGCGAAGATTCTCCGTTATGCCTGCAAGCAAAATGACAACCTTGTAACCAGCATCAACAGCTTTGCATATCAGACCGGAATATGTCGCTGTTTTTCCAGACTGAACGTCACCAATAACCAAACCGCGAACCAGCCGCCTTCCTTCATGCGCTTCTTTCGGGTTGCAAAGACAATTCATTATGGCAGGAAGAGTCTTCTTGCCCAAAATATCTATGCTCCTGTCATCCAGCGACGATTCTTCCAGAAGATATTTGCTGTACAACCTCCAGAAATGCTCATCTTCGATTTCTGCATGCTCATACCAATTGTGAGGATCATCATAGTCGTCGAATATACAATTGCCTTTGGTGTGTTTTATTGCCTCTTCTGTTTCGATGGCGCAAAAAACTTCTGCCCTGTCTTCAGCAGTCAGGCTGATTGGAATAAATTCAAGACCCTTGTCTATATAGGAGTCAATATCTTCGTATTTTATGGTTTTCCCGTTTCGCTTGTCTGCTCCAATGCGGCGTTTGATAACCATAATGAGATCATTGAACTCATCACTGCTTATCTTCATTTGTATAATAATTTATCAGCATTTCTTTCAGTTGCGGAAGACAGCACCATGGCTCGGCTTTCATAATAGTATCAACAGCGTCATTGAGCTCCCTGCCGTATTTAATCATTTTGTCGATCAGTGTAACTCCCAACTGAAAATTATCCTCAAGGTATTGCGTTTTATCCGCTGCAACAATAGCGTCATTGCACCTGTCTACGTATATATCCTGTACTGGAATACCTTTTTCTATCTCTGACAATAAAGTTTCTACGATGTCTGCCGCACCGTCAGGAATGTGTTCCATCACATATTTGCAAAGCGGACTGTTTCGATTGATCTGATAGTAGTAGGCGTCATTTCTGCCGCGCATTCTATCCCAAATGTGGCTTATATTGTCTTCCGAATTATCTTTGCGGCCGCGATGCGTCTGTTTTCTAACAGAAATGTCCATTGCTTCTTCAATGGTCTTTTTAAGCTGATTCTGAATTGATTTAGGTATTGACGCATTCTGTTTCTTAATATCAATGCCCCAAATATCGTCCAGCGAATTGGGGATGTCTACGCGTATTCTGGCATTTTTTGTCAGTTCACTGCGTTTGAGCCCAAACCATGTCCCATAAATAATAAGCCTCTGATTCCTGTAAATATAGAAACCCTGTCTTGTTCTCAGATTATCAGTACCGCCTAAAAGTTTTTTATCTTTTTCTGTCAGGTCCGAGCCGAAAGGCAGCACAAACGGACGCACTTTTATCAGCCGTTCAATACCTTGGCTGTCCCGCAGTGCAATAGCGAGCTCTTTTTTCGTCGTAGTTTTGGCATTGCCTTCAAGAAATGGGTCCTGTGCCTTTACCTTTGCGTTGTTAACCCAGATAACAAGTTTCTTCGCCGAGATATAGCGGTGGAAAATAAGGGCCACATGCTCCTGCACCTTATCACTTAATTCACGAAGTGTGCTGAAGACCTGTCCATGACTCGACTTTTCCAACACATCAAAATCCTCCCATATCACAAGAGTTCCGCTGTCATTAGTCTTTACTGCTTCTCGCAGATTCTCTATGTACGGCAGATCTGATATTTCATCAGCGGTCAGCTCGTTAACAAACCATTTTTTGTGTTCAAGTATGTAATTATAGTCCCACGAATACGCACTGATTTCTCCGTCCTGCATGCTCACAACAGTCAATATGCGGCATTGGGACAATGATGCCGCTTTAAGTCCCAGACCAAATCTTCCTAAATCATTTTCAGAGCGGGCTGCTTCTGCCGCAGAACTGCCATAGCACATTGCCTCGAAAAGTTCTTCACGAGACAGTCCGCAGCCGTCGTCAAGAATACCCACAGCCTGTTTTTGGAAAGAATCGGTTGGGAAAAGCAGATAAACATATGAGCACCCGGCACTAATGCTGTTGTCAATAACATCAGCGATTGCAGACTCGAACGAATAACCCATTGAGCGCATCGACCCCATCAGCATATCGGCTTTAGGAATATTCTCTTTGTAAGTGCCCATAGCTGCAATGTTATTTATAAGTCAATATTTTCTTCATAACAGCTTTGGCAAGCAGCGGAGGAACAGCATTGCCAATCTGCTGCTGGACATACGATACGGGGCCTTCAAATATGAAATCATCGGGAAAACTTTGCAACCGGGCCGCTTCACGAACAGACAATCCTCGATCCTGATGAGGATGGATAAGCATGCTTTTTCTATAGTTCGATATAACCACCGACGGCTTGCTGCCTATCAATCGTTTATATATCCCGCTGTGGCATCGTTTTTTATCGGCATAGTTCCCCATTAAATGGTCGGGGATAGAAGACCAGTTTTCACCTTGGCCAATGTATTTATAGCGTTCAACTACATAGTCCTTATTGCGAGATACGATATTCTGGGTAGGGGCTTTTGATTTTTGTCTCATAAACTGAGCATATGGAGACGCCTGCTCAAAAGGGACCGTGTATTCCCCTTTCATTTGAATTTCTCCATTTTCAAGAACCGGCAAATCGCTAATCGCCTCATCAACAGAAACTGAATAATCAAACTCTTTGGGGAACTCAAAATCTATCCCATTTCTATTCCCGACAATAAACAGCCTGTTCCGGCGCTGCGGCACGCCAAAATCAGAGGCATACAGTATTTTTGATTTGACCGTATAGCCAATATGTCTAAATCGGTTTTCTATATGATTCTGTATATTCTCCTCTCCGTTTTTAAACTTTGTCAGGCCATATACATTTTCAAATACAAACCATGTTGGAGCAATTTTATCAACAAAACGCAAAAATTCCTCAAACATCCTGTTATTTGGATTTGACATATCTCTGGTTTTTGTGTTTGAAAGAGAAAATCCCTGACATGGAGGGCCGCCCATTATTATAAAAACCGGTTGAGTATTTAAACTATCAGCTGAAAGTTTTCTTATATCTTCGCAGAAAACGGTTGCATTCTTAAAATTTCTTTTATATGAGGCTGCAGCATAAGTGTCTGCTTCAACTGCATACCGCATGGATATACCAGCCATTTCTGCACCCAGACTTAATCCGCCTGCACCTGCAAAAAGGTCTATGCCAATCAGCTGTTTGTTGGGCTTCTTCATTTTGTAGTTTGCATCTTGCATTTTTACCACTCTTCAGCACACTGAATGTATTCAATCGGCTGAATCATATTTTACAAAGATACATTTTTTCCACAAACAGAGATTGACTAAATGAAAATAATTCAGAGGGCTGTAAACGTTTTCATTTGAATAAGATCTGAAGAATGCAGAATGTTGTTTGTCAGCAAGCCTAAATATTTTAAATAATCACTACCTTTACCAAAAGATAATAAGCATCAAAATGCCTGATACATTAACTCAAGAACAACGACGTCGCTGTATGTCGCATATTCGGTCCAAGAATACCAAGCCTGAGATTCTTGTAAGACACGAACTTTTCCGCAGGGGGTATCGTTATCGGATCAATGTCAGCAAATTGCATGGAAGACCAGACATTGTTTTACCCAAATACAAAACGGTAATTTTTATAAATGGATGTTTTTGGCACGGGCATGAAGGATGCAAGCATTTTGTTCTGCCAAAATCAAATATAGAATACTGGAAATCAAAAATCCTCCGCAATCAACAAAGAGATAAAGAAACTATATTGAAGCTTCAGCAACAAGGATGGAGAGTTATTGTAGTATGGGAATGTGAAATAAATAAATCACAATTATTACAAACCATCGATCAAATAGTTTCATTCATTAGAAACATACCTTAAAACAATAGGCTAAGATTAATTAGTCCAATGCAGTGCAGATGCTGTTAATTTCTATCTTTACCGTCAAATTTAACTTTCTCAGCCAGAATCACTGAACTGTGAAGTTTAAATAAACATCAAAATTTCTATGATGTATGGGTTATAATCGCAGATAAATCGAGGGTGCTGCCACTGTAATTCATTGCTGCAATCGAATATTTGCAATGCAATGCAGTGCAGTTACGGCGAATTAAGGGCTTGCGTGAGTTTCTGAGTGGAAAGATGGATGCTGACTGCACTGATTCATAAAATTCGCAAAGTGTTTGAGTCTAAATCGAAGACGTCGATACGATACAATCCATTGAATGGAACTATGCTCTCCTTTGACTGATTATGCTCTGCTGACATATACTGTTATGTGCATAGTTTCACCTCAATAGACACGAATCCGCCCTTTGATTACCTGCCAATATCACACTTGAAGAACAATTATAGATATCCGTAATTACTTCTTTTATATTAGCTGTTGCCCCGCCCGTAAATTCTCTTTTAATATTTTACCGAGACTTTTTGCAAAGTGTTTGTATGAATTCTTTTCTTTCTCTTTGTCATCATCCGATAAAGAGCTGCTGTCAATTTCAGCGTGTACAAAACTGATAATACCATCGATTGCATCATCTACGGTTTTGCTGCTGATTTTGGATTTAAATCCCAATGCATTTATAACACATATGTTTGCCAGTTCCAATATCTCTGGTGATTTAATAGCTGCCTTTATTCGCTCTGCCATTAGTTTTGCACCTTTGTCTTGTGATTTTGACAAGATGTCAAGAAAGATATCGGCTAATGTTATTTCCCTATTCTCCATGATCTTTAAATTACAAACTTTCCAGCAGTTCTATCATTTTATAGATGGTAGTTGACGGATTATTATATGTCACCAACACCTTGGCTCTTGCCGTTGCTTCTGATGTCTTGTCGGACAGCTGCTGTTTCTCATTCAATGCCAAAGTTCCCTTTACATAGTGCTCAAGATGTCTTTTCAGTTTCTTGATGCAGGCGTTTTGAGTTAGTTCAGCATGACACTCCTCAAAGTGCAGCAGATACCATAACTCAATGCATGGATTCGACACCAGCATTACCGCATCCGGAATACTTTGCAGGTGTACTAACATGCCGTCCACATCAAGGTCATACATTAGAAATGTTTTATCATTTTTGGTCACAATATATTCCCGCTTGCAATTCTCTATATACCGAACGGATATGTTCGAATCGCTCTTTCTTGGGATAATCTGAATAGGCGCACGGTATTGTGAACGGAGGTGACTGATATAGGCAACCTCAGACTCTCCTTCACAGAAAACAAAGAAGTTCGGCTTCATTGTTTTGCCTTTGGATTTTCTTATTTGTCGTCCCATATCAGTTTCTA
>ERZ1106976.2751-NODE-2751-length-15122-cov-3.795912_pt1 | contig 15122 bp, 12 predicted proteins | sample MGYA00403687_ERZ1106976 | MGnify/ENA primary metagenome ERZ1106976 (study PRJEB35170, sample SAMEA104062446) | human gut metagenome | biome: human gut; feature: human-associated habitat; material: faeces | place: Denmark | collected 2013-02-22 ... | reverse complement strand
CGGATGAGGACTGTATACACATGTGTATGCAGTCTTTTTTGTGTAATAGGAAACTCCGTATACTTTGTTCTGGTATTGAAAAAAAGTGTTAACAAATTGTTAAAAAGTGGTTGCTTTTTTGTTCCAGATATTTACAATGATACATGTAACGTCACAACAACAAGGAGGAAATGTTAGTGAAGAAGGAATTGAACGAGACAGAAACGAAGCGCTCCGCAAAGAGAAGCGGAATGGCTCGCAGAATTACAGCACTTGTTCTTGCAGGTGTGTTGACATTCGGAGGTACGGCAACCGTATCTGCAGCAACATTGAGAGATGTATTTGATGCACAGTATTATTCTGAGACCTACAGCGATCTCAAGGATGCATTCGGTACGAATCAGACAGCATTGTACAAGCATTATAAGACATTTGGTAAGAGCGAGGGCAGAACAAGCACAGCACTTATCGACGTACAGAAATACAGAGCAGCATACCCGGATCTGGATGCAGCATTCGGCGATAACTGGGATGCATATGTGAACCACTACATCAAATACGGTTTCAGCGAGGGAAGAAATTCTTTCGGTACTTTTGATGCAAGAGCATACGCAGACAGATATCCGGACTTAAAGGCAGCATTCGGTTATGATGTGCTTGCACTTTACAAGCATTACTTACGGTTTGGTAGAGCAGAGGGAAGAGATGCGAGTGCAGCTGTAGCAGCAACAACATCCAGCTATACAGAGTCTTCTTACAGCGGAGCTGACAACGGCAACAATACTTCTACCAACACAGCACCGATCAGAACAAACGGTCGTCTGACAAACCCGGAGACAGGTGCACCGGTTGCAGGCGCAACAGTTACATTCAGACTGACAAGCTTCAATGCAACAGCAGAGGAAGCAGAAGCAGCTACAGAGTCTGTTGAGACAACGGCTGAGACGACAGAGTCCACAGAAGCTACAGAGACAACAGAGTCTACAGAAGCTACAGAGACAACAGAGTCTACGGAGGCAACAGAGTCTACAGAGGAGACAGAGGAGCCGGAGAATGGTCTGGTTGTAGGCGATGGTTACTATGAGATTACCACAGACGCAAACGGTTACTATGAGATTCCGGAATTCGTACCGGGTGTATACTCCGTTCAGGCAGCAGCTGTTGGTTACTTAACCTTGACAGTGAACTCCATCAGCATCAACGCTGACAATGGAAGCTTCACATTGCCAACATTCCAGCTGTTGAGCTCTGATATGAGCGGTGTGAATACCGTTGCAGGCGTTGCAAAGAATGCAACCACAGGTCTTGGTATTGAAGGTGTAACCGTAAATGTACGTGCGAACTGGAACAATCAGTCCGGTGATGTGATCGCTACGACCACCACAGATGCAGACGGCAATTACAGCTTCTCTCTTGAGAGAGGTTACTACACCCTTGAGTTCGCAAGAGACGGATTCGTATCCACTTTTGTAAACGTAGCAAGCTCCAATGCAATTGGTGCATGCGAAGGCGTATTAAGCCCGACCAGCACAAGCGAGGTTACCAGCACAGAATTCAGAATCGTTCTTACCTGGGGTGAGACACCGAGAGATCTCGATTCCCACCTGGTTGGATTAGATGATGCCAACTCTGTATTCCACATCGCTTACTACAATAAGGTAGAGAGAGATACGGACGGTAACGTGATCGCATCCCTGGATGTGGATGATGTAAGCTCCTACGGACCGGAGACGGTAACCATCGTAAATGCACGTACAGATGCTACTTACTATTACTCTGTAAAAGACTTTACAGATCGTTATGACGCTACATCCACAAAGATGTCTGAGTCTGGCGCAAACGTAAAGGTATACCAGGGATCTGTTCTTGTGAAAGAGTACAATGTACCTCTGAATCAGGCAGGTACCATCTGGAATGTATTTAAGATTGAGAACGGAAGCGTTGTTGACATCAACAACTACAATGCAGACGAGACCACAATGTATGGTGAGTATGCATCCGAGTACAATTACTAAAATGATTCTTTAGGGAAAAACAGCCGCGGAGACGCGGCTGTTTTTTCTTTATAGGAAAACACTTTGTGCTGCGCCTTTTGTTCCTTGACCGGGGCGTTATGGAAAGCTATAATAAATGAATATGGTACAAGAGAAAAACTGGTGGAAACGGATTGAAGAAGAAATGCGTAGAGTGCATAGATGCAGGATGAAGGCAGTGCTGACGCTTTGGGGTATAGGGCTTTTACTGGGACTGGGAGGCTGTGCAGAACAGACACAGGATGCTGCCGGGGAAGAGAGCAGGACAACGGAGCAGATACCGCAGAGCACGGAACAGATGCCGCAAGACAGCGGACAGAGTGGAGCGGAAACAGAACAAATGGCACCGGGCAGCGGGCAGACCGGGATGGGAACGGAACAAGCGGTACAGAGCAGTGAAGGAACCGGGGTGGAGACGGACGGCGCGGAAGACACTATGGAAGCGGTGTTGGAGCAGGCATTGCCGTCGGTGGTACAGATTTATCACGGGACGCCGGAGGGAGGACATACCGCGGGTTCCGGTTTTATTATGGAAATGACGGAAGATACGGTGTATCTGTGTACGAACCGCCATGTCATAGCAAAGTACGACGACTGGGATGTGTATTTTTATGATGGAACCTGCGTTACGGGAAGCAAAGCGGGTACCGACGATGTTTATGATGTGGGCGTCGTGGCGGTTGACCGGACGGCGATTCCAAAGAAAGTGCAGGAAAAGCTAAAGACGGTGGCGTATGATCTTGCGAGTTGGGAAGAACTTGGCAATGCAGAGTTGCCGGTCGGAATCGTGCGCATCGGACAGGAAGGCAATGTGCTCCACATGCTGACGGGAAGTCTTCTTCGGAAAGAGACGGAATTCCTGTGGGGACGGGGAGAGAAGGAGACGGAAGTGCGCATGGCGATTACCGACGGGGATTCCGGATCGGCGGGTTTTGATGAAAACGGAAAGCTGGTCAGCATGATATTCGGATGTTCACAGGATGCCGGAGGCGAGCGTGACTGGGGCGTCCCGCTTCGGGCGATCGTGTCATGTTATGAGAAAATAACAGGAGAAACATAGGAGACAGAAAGAGGAATTCATATGGGTGATTTTTTTAATTTGGACAATAAGTTTTTTCAGGGACTCAGTAAGGTGGTTGACTGTGTGATCTTAAGCGTGCTGTGGGTGTTCTGCTGCATCCCGATGGCAACGACATTTTTCCTGGCATGGCAGAGCGCATCGGTATTCGGATGGATTCTGTGCTGGCTGACATCGTTTCTGGCGGGACCGGCAACGACGGCGCTCTATTATGCGGTCAATAAGGTAATCCGGCACGGAAGAAGCTATCTGTGGAAAGAATACTGGCATGCGTTTAAGAGCAACTTTAAGCAGGCGGCGCTCGCAGCGCTGATTCTGACAGGAGTGGTTCTATTTCTGGGACTGGACTGCTATATTATGTATCAGTTTGCTGCGCAGGGACAAAAGAGCGGCGTGCTGTATGTGGTTTTCCTAGTACTGATTGTGCTTGTCGTGATGCTGGCGGTATATCTGTTTGCCTACATGGCGCGCTTTGAGAACAGTCTGGGGCAGTCGTTTAAGAACGCGGCGCTGATTGCGGTGGCGAATCTTCCGTGGTCGCTGCTTCTTCTGGTGCTTCTGGCAGCGAGCGCCTTTGGCTTGTGGATGCTTCCGTGGCTTATGATACTGCTTCCGGCAGTCTACATCCTGGTGGCGAATTTTATCCTGGAGCGCATTTTCCGCAAGTATATGTCGGCGGAAGATCTGGAGGCGGAGCAGGAACGAAATCAGGAATTTTACAATTAGAAATAAGCGTATTTTTTATTATTGATTTATAGAAAGAGTTATAGTATATTCTTTAGTAGGCGTGGAGAACTAGACTCCGGCAGGACAGATGGGAGATGGAGTATGCAGCAGAGCAGCGGGGCTGTGAGGACAAGAATCGTATTGGATGCGATGGGCGGAGACTACGCACCGGCGGAGCCGGTCAAGGGCGCAGTGGATGCCGTGAACGCACGGTCGGATATTCAGGTGCTCCTGGTAGGACAGGAGGATGTCGTTCGGGAAGAACTGGCAAAGTATACGTACCCCGGAGATCAGATTCAGGTGGTACATGCAGAAGAGGTGATAGAGACTGCAGAGCCGCCGGTGAATGCAATCCGCAGGAAGAAGCAGTCATCCATTGTCATTGGAATGAATATGGTAAAGCAGAAGGAAGCAGACGCATTTGTGTCAGCGGGAAGTTCCGGTGCGATCTTAGTCGGCGGACAGGTGATTGTCGGTCGCATCAAAGGCATTGAGAGACCGCCGCTTGCACCTTTGATTCCGACGGAGAAGGGAGTCTCTCTTCTGATTGACTGTGGAGCGAATGTGGATGCGAGAGCTTCGCATCTGGTGCAGTTTGCGAAGATGGGTTCCATTTATATGGAGAATGTTCTCGGAGTGAAGAAGCCGAGAGTGGCGATTGTCAATATCGGCGCAGAGGAGGAGAAGGGCAATGCCCTTGTGAAGGAGACATTTCCTCTGCTGAAGGCGTGTGAAGACATCAATTTTGTGGGAAGCATTGAGGCGAGAGAGATTCCAAAGGGAGAGGCGGACGTGATTGTCTGCGAGGCTTTCGTTGGAAATGTCATCTTAAAGCTGTACGAAGGACTCAGCAGTACGTTAATCGGTGCCATCAAGAAAGGCATGATGAGCACGTTGAAGAGTAAAATTGGTGCAGCACTTGCATTGCCGGCATTAAAGTCTACGTTAAAGACTTTCGATGCAACACAGTACGGCGGTGCGCCGCTTCTGGGACTGAATGGTCTTGTGGTCAAGACGCACGGAAGTGCAAAAGCAAAAGAGATTACGAATTCTATTTTCCAGTGTGTGACGTTCAAGGAAGAGGACATCAATGGAAAGATCAGGAAAAATATAGTAAGTTCTGCGGAACAGGAAGGAATGTAGGTTATGGAATTTGAAAAGCTGAAAAAAATCATTGCAGAGGTTTTGAATGTGGATGAAGAGGAGATTACGATGGAGACCACATTCGTAGATGATCTCGGAGCAGATTCCCTCGATATTTTTCAGATCATTATGGGGATTGAAGAGGAATTTGACATTGAGATTGCAAATGAAGATGCAGAACATATTGTGACCGTATCAGATGCAGTAGAAGAGATCAAGAATGCTTTAAACTCATAAGAGACAATTTGATGATGCGTCATAAAGCCCTTGTCCGGAAAGCAAGGGCTTTTGTTGATAAGAGGAACCCGTACGGCGGCGTTGCCGCGGGGCACAGAGATTTTGAGGCTTTTTCTTACTCTATACAAGGGCTGTAGGGCAAGAAAAGACCTCCGAAAGAGATGAGGAGGATAATGAAATGTCAAAACTGACAGAACTGGAACAAGTGATTGGTTATGAGTTTAACGAGCAGAGACTGTTGCAGCAGGCACTGACACACAGTTCTTTTGCAAATGAGAAGCACATGAAGAAGCTTTCGGATAATGAGAGGCTGGAGTTTTTGGGAGACGCGGTCTTAGAGGTCGTGTCGAGTGAGTTCCTCTACAAGGAGCATACAGATCTCCCGGAGGGCGATCTGACAAAGCTGCGCGCGAGCATCGTCTGTGAGCCGACGCTTGCGCTGTGCACCAGGGAGATTGACCTTGGAAAGTATCTGTATCTGGGCAAGGGGGAGAACCTGACCGGCGGAAGAGGACGCAAGTCGATTCTTTCGGATGCGCTGGAAGCCGTGATCGGTGCGATCTATCTGGACGGCGGTTTTGAGCCGGCAAAAGCTTTTATCCACCGCTTCATTCTGACGGATATTGAACACAAGAAGCTGTTCTATGACAGCAAGACAATTCTGCAGGAAGTGGTACAGGGGCATTACGAGGAACCGCTTCACTATGAACTCATCGGCGAGGAGGGACCGGATCACGACAAACGTTTCCTGGTGGAGGCGGTGATCGGGAATACGACAATTGGCGAGGGAAGCGGACATACCAAGAAGGCAGCGGAGCAGGAGGCGGCATATCAGGCATTGCTCTGGATGAAAGAGAGAGGTTTATATGTATCTTAAGAGCATTGAAGTGCAGGGATTCAAATCATTTGCGAACAAGATCGTATTTGATTTTCATAACGGAATTACGGGAATTGTCGGACCGAACGGCAGTGGAAAAAGTAATGTCGCGGACGCTGTGCGCTGGGTGCTCGGAGAGCAGAGTGCCAAGCAGCTTCGCGGCGCCAGCATGCAGGACGTCATCTTCGCGGGTACGGAGAACCGCAAGCCGTTAAGTTATGCCTATGTGGCGATTACCATGGATAATTCGGATCATCAGCTTGCCATTGATTTTGAGGAAGTCACCGTGGCCAGACGTGTGTACCGCTCCGGCGAGAGCGAGTATCTGATCAACGGAAGTCCGTGCAGACTCAAGGATGTGACGGAGCTTTTTTACGATACCGGTATCGGCAAGGAGGGTTACTCCATCATCGGACAGGGACAGATCGAGCGCATCTTAAGCGGTAAGCCGGAGGAGCGCAGAGAGCTGTTCGACGAGGCGGCCGGCATTGTAAAATATAAAAAGCGCAAGGCGACAGCACAGAAAAAGCTGGAGAATGAGCGCGAGAATCTGGTTCGTGTGAATGATATTTTAGCCGAGCTGGAGCGCCAGGTCGGGCCGTTGGAGCGTCAGGCGGAGAAAGCCCGCATCTACCTGAAGAAAAAAGAAGAATTAAAAGAATATGATGTGAATATGTTCCTTCTGGAAGTGGAGCGCATTGAGGCGCAGCTTAAGGAAGTAGAAGGAAAATATCACATCGCGGACGAGGAATCGAAGGAAGCCAGCCAGTCTTACGAGAATATCAAGAGTGAATACGAGAAGCTGGAACAGGACATGGCTTCCATGGATGACAAGATTGCATCCATTCGTGAGGAGATGAGCCAGTCCACCGTGACCAAGGGAAAGCTGGAAGGACAGATCAATGTCTTAAATGAGCAGATCCACACGGCGGAGATGACCGATGAGCATTTAAAGAGCCGTCTGGACTCGATCGATCGGGAAAAGCAGGAGCGCATCGAGTCGCGCGGTACATACGAAGCGGAAAAGCAGGAACTCGACACAGAGCTTGTAGCGGCGGCGACGGAAAAGGAGACGGCGGCAGAGCAGCTGCGGAACATTCAGGAGGAGATCGCGCGCTGCACCGAGGGCATTGAAAAGGGCAAGAACGAGATTATCGAACTGTTGAACCGCAAGGCATCCGTCAAGGCGAGACAGCAGCGCTACGACACGATGATGGAGCAGGTGAACATCCGCAAGGCGCAGCTGACGCAGCGTCTGCTTGCGCGCAAGACCGAGGAGGCGGATCTTACCTCCGTTCTGGAAAGCTATCAGAAGGAGCTCGATGCGGTGAACGCGTCGATCGCAGAACTGAAGAAAAACGCTGCCGGAATGGATGAGCAGAACCGGGAGTGGAAGCGCAAGTCCCTGGAAGCCAATCAGAAGCTGGAGAGCGCGGTTGCACAGTACCATAAGCAGCAGTCCCGTCTGGAGTCTTTGAAAAATATTGCGGAGCGCTATGACGGCTACGGCAACAGCATCCGCCGCGTCATGGAGCAGAAGAGCCGCAACGCGGGAATCCTTGGTGTTGTTTCCGATCTGATCCAGGTGGACAAAAAGTACGAGACGGCGATTGAGACAGCGCTTGGCGGAAATATCCAGAACATCGTGACCGAGGACGAGGAGACGGCAAAACAGATGATCTCCTACTTAAAGCAGAACCGGTACGGACGGGCGACGTTTCTGCCGCTGACGAGTGTGGACGGCAAGGGCAACTTTAAAAACACGGATGCCTTAAAGGAGCCGGGAGTCATCGGTCTTGCCAATACCCTCGTGAAGACGGAGGAAAAATATGCTGGAGTGACCGCTTATCTGCTTGGCAGAGTGATCGTGACGGAGAATATCGACTATGCGATCAAGCTGGCGAAAAAGAACCGCTACTCGTTACATATTGTGACGCTGGAGGGAGAATATTTAAGCCCGGGCGGTTCCATGACAGGTGGAGCATTTAAGAACAGCAGCAATCTGCTCGCAAGAAACCGCGAGATTGAAGAACTCGAGAAGAACGTAAAAGATCTGGATAAACAGATTGCAGAGCTTAAAAACCGTCTTGAGGACATCAAGACGGCGCAGAGCCTGCTTGCGGAGGACGTCGAGAGCAATAAGGCGAGCCTGCAGGAGGCGTACATTGCGCAGAATACCGCGAAGATGAACGTGGAGCGCGCGATGGAGCAGAAGAACGAGAGCGAGAACGTGTTTGCAGGTTTACAGATGGAGAACCGTGAGATTGAGAGCCAGCTCCGTGAGATTGCGGAGAACAAGGACAAGATTGCAGAGGAACTGCAGTCGGCAAAGGAGCGGGAGGCACAGATCGAGGAGGAGAGCGCCGGATTCCAGAAGATTCTGGATGAGAATGCGGGCAGAGAGGAAGAAGCCCAGAAGGCGGTGTCCGATGTACAGTTAAAGGAAGCCGGTGTGCGTCAGAAGTTAGAGTTTGTTCTGCAGAATCTCGAGCGTGTGAACGGTGAGATAAGACGTTACGAGGAAGAGCGCGAGGGATTCGTCACGGAAGCGAAGGAAGCGAAGGCGGATGCGGAGAAGAAGCGCCACGATATTGAGGAGATCAAAAAGACGATCCTGGCGTCAAAGGACAATTCCGAGCAGCTGGAGCAGGCGCTTAAGGAGCACACGGCGCGCAGGGAAGAAATGTCCTCGGAATACAAGGGATTTTTCCAGAAGCGTGAAGACATTTCCAAGAAGATCTCCGATCTGGACAAGGAGATTTTCCGTCTGAACAGCCAGCGTGAAAAGCTGGAGGAGGCGCACGAGTACCAGAACAATTACATGTGGGAGGAGTATGAACTGACCCTGCATGCGGCGATGGAGCTCCGCAACGAAGAATATACGGATCTTGCGGCGATGAAGAAGATGATCGCGTCCATCAAGGATGAGATCCGCAAGCTGGGCGATGTCAATGTCAACGCGATCGAGGATTATAAGGAGATCTCGGAGCGCTACGGATTTTTGAAAACACAGCATGACGATCTGGTCGAGGCGGAGAAGACGCTGGTCGGCATTATTGAGGAACTCGATACCGGCATGCGCAAGCAGTTCCTGGAGAAGTTCGCGGAGATCCAGACCGAGTTTGACAAGGTATTCAAGGAGCTGTTCGGCGGTGGAAAAGGAACGCTCGAACTGGTCGAGGACGAGGATATTCTGGAGTGCGGCATCCGCATTATCGCGCAGCCACCGGGAAAGAAACTGCAGAATATGATGCAGATGTCCGGTGGAGAAAAGTCCCTGACGGCGATTTCATTGTTGTTCGCCATCCAGAACTTAAAGCCGTCCCCGTTCTGTCTGCTCGACGAGATCGAGGCGGCGCTTGACGATTCCAACGTCGGACGTTTTGCAAAGTATTTACATAAGCTGACGAAGAGTACGCAGTTCATTGTGATCACGCACAGGCGAGGCACGATGGCGGCGGCAGACCGTCTGTATGGTATTACCATGCAGGAAAAGGGTGTATCCACCCTGGTATCCGTGAATCTGATCGAGGGCGATCTCGACAAATAGCAGGAGGAATGAGTACATTATGGGCGAGGAAAAGAAAGGCTTCTGGGGACGTCTGGTCGAGGGCCTCAGCAAGACGAGAGATAATATCGTATCCGGCATAGATTCCATTTTCAGTGGATTTTCCAGCATTGACGATGATTTCTATGAGGAGATCGAGGAGATTCTGATTATGGGAGACATCGGCGTCAATGCGACTGAGTCGATCATTGAGAGTCTCAAGGAAAAAGTGAAGGAGAATCACATCAAAGATCCGGCAGAGTGCAAGGAACTTCTGATTAACAGCATCAAGGAGCAGATGGATGTCGGCGAGACGGCATATCGCTTTGAGACGGAGAAATCCGTGGTTCTCGTGATCGGTGTCAACGGCGTGGGCAAGACCACATCCGTTGGAAAGCTGGCGGGAAAGCTCAAGGACCAGGGGAAAAAGGTCGTGCTTGCGGCAGCGGATACCTTCCGCGCAGCGGCGGGAGACCAGCTGCAGGAGTGGGCAAACCGCGCCGGTGTGGATATGATCGGCGGACAGGAGGGCGCAGACCCGGCGGCGATCGTCTACGATGCGGTGGCGGCAGCCAAGGCGAGAAATGCGGATGTTCTGCTGTGTGATACGGCGGGACGCCTTCATAATAAGAAGAACCTCATGGAGGAATTAAAAAAGATCAATCGTATTCTGGAGAAAGAATATCCGGATGCGTACCGTGAGACGCTTGTGGTGCTCGATGCGACGACCGGACAGAATGCGTTAAACCAGGCGAGAGAGTTTTCCGAGTGCGCCGACATCACGGGAATTATTTTAACGAAGATGGACGGCACGGCAAAGGGCGGTATCGCAGTGGCAATCCACTCGGAGCTTGGCATTCCGGTCAAGTATATCGGCGTCGGGGAGACGATCGAGGATCTGCAGAAGTTCGATTCCAACCAGTTCGTAAACGCATTATTTGAAGTAGGAGAGGAGAAAAGCGGATGTTGACATTAGACAAGTTCGAGGAAGCAAGTGAAAAAGTCAAAGAAGTGACACTTGAGACAAAGCTGGTATACAGCGATTACTGGAGTCAGCAGACCGGCAACAAGGTTTACCTTAAGCCGGAAAACATGCAGTTCACCGGGGCATACAAGGTGAGAGGCGCATATTATAAGATCAGCACGTTAAGTGATGAGGAGCGTGCAAAGGGGCTGATCACGGCATCGGCGGGAAACCACGCGCAGGGTGTGGCATACGCAGCAAAATGCTACGGCTGCAAGGCAGTCATCGTCATGCCGACCACCACACCGCTCATCAAGGTGAACCGCACCAAGAGTTACGGCGCAGAAGTCGTGCTTTACGGAGATGTCTATGACGAGGCGTGCCAGAAGGCATACGAGCTTGCGGACAAGGAGGGATATACCTTCATCCATCCGTTCGATGATCTGGCAGTGGCAACCGGACAGGGAACGATCGCCATGGAGATCTTTAAGGAGCTTCCGCTGGTGGAGTATATTCTGGTTCCGATCGGAGGGGGCGGACTGGCAACCGGCGTGTCCACACTGGCGAAGCTTCTGAATCCGAAGATCAAAGTCATCGGCGTGGAGCCGGCGGGAGCGAACTGTATGCAGGCTTCCTTCGCGGCAGGAAAAGTAACGACGCTGCCGCAGGTCAACACCATTGCGGACGGCACGGCGGTCAAGACACCGGGAAGCAAGATTTTCCCGTATATCCAGAAAAATCTGGATGACATCATCACGGTGGAGGATGATGAACTCGTCGTGGCCTTCCTGGATATGGTGGAGAATCACAAGATGATTGTGGAAAACTCCGGTCTGCTGACCGTAGCTGCGTTGAAACATCTGGATGTTTCCGACAAACGCGTGGTATCGATCTTAAGCGGCGGCAACATGGACGTCATCACGATGTCCTCCGTGGTACAGCAGGGACTCATTTTCCGCGACCGTATCTTCACCGTGTCGGTACTTCTGCCGGATAAGCCGGGAGAACTGTCCAAGGTTTCGGCAGCGATTGCCGCAGAGCAGGGCAACGTCATCAAACTGGAGCACAACCAGTTTGTGACAACGAACCGCAGCGCGGCAGTGGAACTCCGTATTACGCTCGAGAGCTTTGGCACCGAGCACAAAAAACAGATCATGAAAGCGCTGGAGAAGAAAGGTTATAAGCCGAAGCTGGTGCGCACGAGTCTGTAAACAAAGAAGAGGAGAAAGAAAATGTTAGAAAAGTGGTTTAAACTGAAGGAAAACAACACGACAGCCAAGACCGAAGTCATGGCAGGTATCACAACCTTTATGACGATGGCGTACATTCTGGCAGTCAACCCGACCATGCTTGCAGCGGCGGGAATGGATAAGACAGCAGTGCTCATTGCAACCGCGCTGGCATCATTTATTGGTACCATGGCGATGGCGCTCCTTGCAAATTATCCGTTTGCACTGGCACCGGGGATGGGACTGAATGCGTATTTTGCATACACGGTCTGCGGTGCGATGGGATATTCCTGGCAGGTAGCTTTAATGGCTGTTTTTGTGGAAGGTCTGGTTTTCATCGTACTTTCTTTGACCAATGTGCGTGAAGCAATCTTTAATGCGATCCCGCTGAACCTGAAAAAAGGTGTGAGCGTCGGCATCGGGCTGTTTATCGCATTTATCGGTCTGCAGAATGGCGGCATCGTAGTGGCGAACAGCTCCACGCTTGTTTCCTATGTTGACTTTACCAGCAATTTCAAGACTGCCGGCATCTGTGCTTTGTTAGCGCTGATCGGTCTGTTTGTGATTGCAATTATGTACATTAAGAACGTAAAAGGCGCAATTTTATTCGGTATCGTTATTACCTGGGTGCTTGGAATGCTCTGCCAGGCGGCAGGAATCTATGTTCCGGATGCGGAAGCCGGTTTTTATTCCTTATACCCGGCGCTCGGATTTACCGATCTGACCGCGATCGGTCAGACATTCGGACAGTGCTTTAAACTGGATTTCTCCGGTGTGCATGTTTTTGACTTTATCGCAGTTGTATGTGCATTCCTGTTTGTAGATATGTTTGATACACTCGGAACGTTAATCGGTGTGGCAAACAAGGCGGATATGTTGGACAAGGACGGCAGACTGCCGCGCATCAAGGAAGCGCTGCTGGCGGATGCGGTTGCAACCACCGCAGGTGCTGTGCTTGGTACCTCCACAACGACCACATTCGTTGAGAGTTCCTCCGGTGTGGCAGCAGGAGCAAGAACAGGCCTCTCCTCTGTAGTGACCGGATTCTTATTCCTGATCTCTGTGGTACTGTCCCCGATTTTCTGCTCGATCCCGAGCTTTGCGACAGCACCGGCTCTGATCTTCGTCGGCTTCCTTATGGTGTCTACGGTGACAAGCATCGAGTTCACGGATATGACAGAGGCAATTCCGGCATACTTATGCCTGCTTGCAATGCCGCTCATGTACAGCATCTCCGAGGGTATTGCGATCGGCGTTATCTCTTATGTCATCATCAATGTCGTATGCGGTAAGGCAAAGAAGATCACACCGCTGATGTATGTGCTGGCGGTACTGTTTGTGTGCAAATACATCTTCTTATAAAATGAAAACCGAAGGTATGGAGGTATCCCTATGCGCAGATGGATGAAACAGATCATGGTTTGGTTGGCTGCAGCAGCGTGCGGTTTTGCTGCGGCGCTTGTGATCTGCAGATGGAGCGGTACTGCCTTCGGTCTTTTCATGTGGCCGGTCATTGCCGCGGGAGCAGGGTTCGTGGTGGCCGGCGTGGGATTTTTTTCAACAGAAGGAAAGAGTGAGATTCTCTACGGAATCTGTGCGGCGGCATGTCTGTTCTGCATGATCGTGCAGACGGCGATGGCGGTGTAAAAAGAAGGAAAAAGTGTGTCAAGAAAAAATACTTGACACCTTTTTCCTTTTATGCTATTCTATCACGGTGGCAATGAGTGAGAGATGCCGGATACGGCGTGATTGTGGGATTTCAGATGGAAGAGAAGATTGAACAGGCGTATCTGTATGATTTTTACGGAGAGCTGCTGAACGAACATCAGAGAAGAATTTATGAGGATTTCGTGTTCAATGATCTGTCCCTCGGAGAGATCGCGGACGAGGAAGGTATCAGCAGACAGGGCGTTCACGATATGGTGAAGCGGTGTACGAAGACCCTTGAGGGGTATGAGGAGAAGCTTCATCTGATCGCAAAGTTCATGTCGGCGAAGCACAGTGTGGAACAGATTCATGCATTGACGAAGCAGTTTCATGAGAGCCATGACGAGGCAGTGATCGTGGAGATTGAACAGATTTCCAATCAGATATTAGAGGAGTTATAGATGGCATTTGACAGCTTATCTGAAAAACTTCAAAATGTATTCAAGAACCTGCGCAGCAAGGGACGGCTGACGGAAGCGGATGTCAAGACAGCGCTTAAGGAAGTCAAGATGGCGCTCTTAGAGGCGGATGTCAACTTCAAGGTCGTCAAGCAGTTCGTCAAGGACGTGGAGGAGCGTGCCGTCGGACAGGACGTGATGAACGGACTGAACCCGGGGCAGATGGTCATCAAGATTGTAAACGAAGAGATGGTCAAGCTGATGGGCTCGGAGACAGCCGAGATCACACTGCAGCCCGGCAAGGCAGTTACCGTCATCATGATGACCGGTCTTCAGGGAGCAGGTAAGACGACCACAGCAGCAAAGCTTGCCGGAAAGTTCAAGCAGAAAGGCAAGAAGGTACTTCTCGTGGCAGGCGATGTCTATCGGCCGGCAGCGATCGAACAGTTACAGATCAACGGACAGAAGCAGGGCGTGGAAGTATTTTCCATGGGCGATAAGAACAGCCCGGTGAACATTGCAAAAGCGGCGATGGAACATGCCGCGAAGAACGATTTTAACATCGTTATCATCGATACTGCCGGACGTCTTCACATCGATGAAGATATGATGGCAGAGTTGATTCAGATAAAAGAAAATGTCACAGTGCATCAGACCGTCCTTGTGGTGGACGCCATGACAGGACAGGATGCGGTGAATGTGGCGAAGACCTTTGATGAGCGCATCGGTATCGACGGAGTCATTCTGACAAAGCTCGACGGTGATACCAGAGGCGGTGCGGCGCTTTCCATCCGGGCAGTGACCGGTAAGCCGATTTTTTATGCGGGTATGGGAGAGAAGCTTTCGGATCTGGAGCAGTTTTACCCGGATCGCATGGCATCGCGTATTCTCGGTATGGGCGATGTGCTGACCCTCATCGAAAAAGCCCAGGAGGACTTTGACGAGGAGCGGGCGAAGAAGATTGAGCAGAAGATGCGCAAGAACGAATTTGACTTTGAGATGTATCTGGAGTCGATGAGTCAGATGAAGAAGATGGGCGGTCTGTCCAGTATCCTCGGTATGATGCCGGGACTCGGTATGGGCGCAGGCAAGATGCCGGATATTGACGAGGCAGCAGCCGAGAAGAGCTTATCGCGCACGGAGGCGATCATCTATTCCATGACGCCGGAGGAGAGACAGAATCCTTCCCTTTTGAATCCGAGCA
>ERZ1106976.2745-NODE-2745-length-15161-cov-8.000132_pt1 | contig 15161 bp, 9 predicted proteins | sample MGYA00403687_ERZ1106976 | MGnify/ENA primary metagenome ERZ1106976 (study PRJEB35170, sample SAMEA104062446) | human gut metagenome | biome: human gut; feature: human-associated habitat; material: faeces | place: Denmark | collected 2013-02-22 ... | reverse complement strand
TCTTTCAGCCCTTGTCAACTGCCCTGTTCATCGGCCTTCCGGCTGAAAGTATCTCCTGAAAGGAAAGATTCTTTGCTTTCAGCTTTCAGCCGATATTGTAATCATGAGATTCTTCATGCTTAATAAGTGCTATTTCATTAGAAACTTTAGTATTGGAAAATTCGCGTATTTCACTGTATTGGATCTATAGATGGAAGGTGTTGGATATATAGATGGGAGACGTTGGATATATAGATGGGAAACGCTGGATATATAGATGCGTCATTGAACTTTATTAGATAGTATCTCTCAGTAAATATTATTGCTTGTTTTGGGGTAAAAGAAGCAATGATAACCATTAAAACATTGCTTCTTTTCCTGCGTGTTTTTATGCACAGTGACTATGCCTGGATTTACTTTACACTTGTTTCACTAAAGAAGTATTGGCTGAAAGCTGAAAGCAAAGAATCTTTCCTTTCAGGAAATACTTTCAGCCGAAAGGCCGATGAACAGGGCAGTTGACAAGGGCTGAAAGAACTGTAAGATATGATTGGTTAAAAAGACATAACCACCGATTATAGAAAACGATTTAAAAGTAACATCTCAGTCCGCCTTGAATTCCCAAACGATTTACTCCATGACGTTCATTAATCACAATCATACCTGAGTAAATGCCATCAGGACGGGAGATAGATGCCCGCCACCATCGCGCACTCAGCCCCAGTCCTATTACTTTATTCAACATATATTCCACTCCCCAATTGAGCTCTGCCGCTACCCCCGAGAACCGGTCATTGCCCGCACCGTTCCAGGTATATCCGATACTCGCAGTTCCCCTGACCATCCACCTTTCACCCAGCTTCTGGCAATAGACAAAGACAGGAGCCACATAACCCAACGTCACAAGTTCCTCCGGGAAATCAGTAGTAATAGCCTCACATTCCACTCCAAATCCATATCCGCCGTCACCGACCCAGTTATACGCTACTTTATACTCTCCCCCTCCTTTCCACTTGTAAGATCCCGAGCGCATCACCACCTCACTCGTTATCCATCCATAGCCGAAATTCACAATAAACGTGTTTCTCGGTACTCTTATCCTCTTCTCCTGCTCTTTTTGTGCTTCCTGCATCCCAACCGCATCTTCCATCGTGAGAACTACACTCTTTTCTTGCCCCCAAACACTGACATTCAGGCAGCATAAGCCAAACATCAATAACACATACTTCATGACTTTCATTTTATAGATTTTTCTAATATCTCATTAATAATCCCGCTTTGATAAGATACTCTATGACTATAATTGCCGACTCTTTCTTTTCTTCGGACAAAGCGTTATATTCCTGCGAATACTCAGGATAATTCAGCAAAATAGTTCTCATATTGTTTTTAGTGATGAGTTTCACTTTCTTGCTATCAGACTCTATCAAATAACAAACTTTGTTTTTCAGTTGCTTAGACGCTACGATAGCCCCTCCTATGGCACCGAAGAGCATACCCCCCGCAACAGCCTCACTTATCTGCTTTTTGCCAATCTTAGTACCGATAAAACAAATCTTGTTTGTACCAAAGCGGAAACCGGGTGCATACCAACTGCCAAACCTGCATCCCTCATATCTTAATTGCCGACAGTTTACATACAAGGTATCCTGATGTATGATATACTTTACCTCTTTCTTCAATAGCTTATCTGTCTTTTTATCACCCGTCTTCGGTTTAAAATCAGCGCCTCCATTCCAGAATCTCTTGCTCTGGGACCTGGATTCAATAGTAAGATTCTCCAATGCAGTGAACTTTCCATCCATGTAATCGGAAAATGAAAGAGCATATCTGCTCTGAGCAAACGAAGTGGCTGCAAATAACAGAAATATAAAACATAAGATGTATTTATTCCGTATCATAAAACTTGTATTTGAGTATAAGAATTTTTAATTCGAGGTTCTCCGAAATGATTCCCAATAAAATATTGGGCTGAATGGAGTACAGTTTATTTCCACAAGTTAAAGCAGTAACCTACATGAAGTTCCACCCCGAAATGATGAGGAGACCTCGTTATTTTGTTTTCGTCGAAAACATCCTCGAACATACTTTTAAGAAATTCCTTACTGACGGGAAGGAGGCCGTACTCCACTGCGCCACCGACAAAAAAAGATTTGTACTTGAAATCTACTCCGGCACTCAATCCGATGTCCAATCGTTTCAAGCCTCTGTCTTTATTGAAAGTATCAGAACGAAACTCTCGATGAGTACCCAAGTCCTCAAACCCTTCCGGAACAAGACCACTACCACTCCAATGAGGATCTCGTTTCATTTCACCGTTAATATTTCCTCCAATACCATAAGCGATGTACGGTCCTGCACTTATTTGTAAACCACAATCCGTATTCAAGGGTAGATATGTCGCTATTTTCACTGGAAGCTGAAGATAGACGGCGCTCATTTTAGACTTTTTCGTCTCATAGAGCAAAACTGTCTCTCCTTCGTATTGGCGAGTTTCTAATACATCTTCATCAATGGAACTTTTCCTGTTCAAGAGTTGGAGACCTGTCTGTAATGACCAAGCACGAGCTAAAGGGAACTCCACCCCAACCCCGAAACGGTATCCGAAGTCAGCCTTATAATTTTTATCCTTTGTGATGCCACTGAAACCGGCACCACCTTGTACACTGACTTTTACTTGTGAGTAACAGAAAGAGGTTGTTAGACCCAAAAGTAGAACTAATAAAACGTGCTTTTTCATATTCATATCAGAATTATTGGATTGCTTAAAATACAAATAATAAAATAAACCCTAATACTCTATCCAGACGGATCTATCATCCGGCTGAATAGGTATTTCATAATCTATTTCTTCTTAAACTGCTGCTTCGCTTGTTTAAGATGTTTCATATAATTTTCCCAATCTTGCTCATTGCACCAGAACCATTTTCTTTTAAGCAAGTTATCGTTCGGTTGAGGAATTTTCACACTAACAGGAACAAACCGAAGAGTATCGCCGATGTCAGAAGGGTAACTTTTGGAAAGTTCTCTTTCTCTTTCAATAGTTGTGTTATTGAAATCATTTATACACAGCATCGTATTTTTATCGATGATTTTATACCATTTTTCCATTCCGCTTCCAGCATCATTAAGAGATTGAGTTTCTCGTATATACTGTATCTTTAATGTGTCTCCATAGATTCTATAAATTCCTATGAAATACATGGAAGTAAAACGTTCTTCTGAAAATTCTTTCAGCTTTTGCAACTCAAGATGGTCACGTTCAGGATAATACCCTTCAACAACCAGTCCATTCTTATAGAAGAATGTACGCCGATTATAATAACCGTCGGTATTAATAAGGGTATCAATCCCTGTATACACATCTGCATAACAGTAAGTAAATGCTTTTTTAACATCATTAGGAATCCCTCTGCAGGATGACAGAGCACACAATGCACATAAAATAAATATTACTTTTTTCATATTGAATACATTTTTATTTTCCCCATAAACTCAAAGGATTATAATAGCCCGAGTAGAAATAACCACCCGTCTTAAAGTTATCATAATTCAGATAAAAATTCTGGTTCCCAAAACCAGTTCGTCCGTGAATTCCATTCTGCTGCAAGTCTTGGAACACTTTATGGCTATATCCAATGCGCATAATTTGATTTCCTCTTCTATATCCAATCCATACAGGAGCAGAAAATACTTGTCCATTTTTCCAAGTACTATAGCCTTTATTTCTATTTTTACCCCATATTGGACTGCGTGCATTTTCATCTTGTTGTTTTTCGCTATCTGTCTTTCCATCATTTGTATAGATATAAGACCCAAATGAAAAATTTCCAATACTCAGTTCAAACGCATTTGTTCTCCATCTGTCACCATCTCCTCCTAAAGATATCATGTCATTTTGCAACGCAAAAGAACCACCTTTCCAATATGCTGTTATATTAGCGACTCTTTGTGCATTCGATTTTCCGTCCGGACCTTGAGTCTTGCCATAATAAGTCAAACCATATCCAACTCCAACGCCATTATAGGTTGCAGAAGCATTCCATCCCCAATGATTATCACCCACTCCAACACCAGCACCAATGCTAAAGTCTCCATCGGAATAGCCTATACCGGCATTAATGCCCGCCGTAAAACCTGTAGTGCCAAATCCTATTCCCGGCGATACCGATAAACCAAAATTATTTCCTATAGGTACGTTCATAGAGGGCATAAATGAATTAATTGTACTACTTCCAGCTGAATATGCGGAATAAAGCAAGGGAGAAGTTCCAGCCTCTTTAACCCCACTCGTATATCCAACACCCCACATTGCACCTGTAAGCACACCATTACCAAGTGCTTCCCATCCCCAATTACCACTGGTAAGTCCATGACTTACATAGCCAAAAACAAAGCCTAATCCTCCAACTAACCAGTTCCATTCCCCACTCGGATCCGTATATATTAACGGATTATTTAAGCAATAAGTATATCGATTGAAATTTTGTGAGAAATCAGGCATCTGAACAAACGGATCAGGACTCAAGAAACGAGCCAGTAACGGATCGTACATACGACCGTTCATGTCTATCAGCTTAAACTCGTCCAGATGTTCATGTCCCGTATAGCCACGGTGGAACTTGAAGGTATTATTAGCTACCGTACGTCTGCCCCAAACATCATACGAAGCCTTGAAAACCTCAGTACCCGCATTATCAGTCAACTTTACAATACTACCCAAATGGTCTTTATGCGCATAATAAATCTTGTCCGACTGGCCGGATTGTTTTACATAAACAGCTACTAATCCGTTATTACCGCCAAGATAATACAATTGCTTCGTCACACCGCCTTCAGTGACCGTCTCATAATCGCCTGCATAGACTATCGTACGCGTGACGGCATTGTTAGTCTTCAACGTAGATTTCCAACGCTGCCGGTCAGGTCCATACGTGATGTTTAGCAAATAATTGTTCGAACCGACCGCTTCACTGATGGAGGAGACTTTATCAAATGCAGTATACGCAATAGCCTGGTTATTCTCGGAAATCAGACCACCGGTATTGTCAACAGCACTTACCGCATGTGGTTTGTCATAACTGTATGAGCCCAAACCTGTTTTGGAAGCGATATTACCATTGGCATGATAACCCATGTTCATGACTGTAGAACTAGCTTGCTTCACAACAGTCAAACGATCTGCGCTGTCATAAGTGAAGGTTTCCGTTTGCCCAATCATACCCGTACGCGAAGTAAGATTGCCTGTAGCGCCATTAAACACATAGTTCATATTGTGCAGTGACGTAGTGCCTTTCATCGTTTTCAGGTTACTAAGTAAACCTTGCGAATTGCAGGTTTCGGTAGAAATCAATGTACCGCCAAGTTTGGTAGTAGTAACCGTTCCTGTAACTCCCGTCAGCTCCCAAATAGACTGTGTACCCGCCAGTACTTGTTGCAAATTACCATAAGCATCATAACTACGATTTACAGCTAGAGCTCCCGGATAAGTTATTCGGCTCAATTGGCCCACCGCATTGTAATCATAGGTAAACTCCAGCAATCCGGAATTATCCACCTGACGCTTTTCGGTGGAAATCCGCCCATATTTATCATACATATAAGCAATATAGCTATCACCGGTCTGCTCCTTTATTAGACGTAGCAAGTCATTACCCGAAGTTCCATAGGAATAGGTAGTGGTAACCTCATCCAGAACAGAAGTTTTCAGACGTCCTAAAGGATCATAAGTATTCGTTGTCGTTTTATTCTTGCTATCAACCTGAGTTTTCAAACGTCCGGCAGCATCATAAGTATAGGTTATGCTACCTGCATTAGGGTCAACCAATGTCTTCTGATTACCGGTATCATAATAAGTCATGGTAAAGTCAGCTCCCCCAGTCGTAATTTTTTTAGGCTTACCCAGTGAAGCATAAGTATAGGTTATACTTGACACCGGATCAGTGACAGACTTCACGTTACCCCAAGCATCATAAGTTTTGGTATAAGTCCTTCCATTTGTAGTAGTCGACACACTACGGTTACCATAAGTATACGACACACTTTGTCCGGTACTGCTCGTTTGTGTCAGGATTCTTCCTCGCCCGTCGTAGGTATAGTCTTCTGTTGTAACAAGATTACCAGTCTGGACCTGCTCACGGATCACCTGTCCCTTAACGTCATAAGTCATGGTTTTCTTGATTCTTACATCCTTGGCGCCGATGGTTTCCATCAACACTTCCCGTTCCTGATTATCATACCATGTTATCACCCAAGGCTGCCCTGTTCCCTGTGTCAAAGTAAAGAAACGCTGGGTCGGTCTACCACGTTTCCAACCGGTTTCATACTCCATTCTTCTTCCATCCGGCAGGATTGTTTTTTCCCTGTTCCCCCATCCGTCATAAAAGTGTTTTGTAATCAACCTGTTAGATGAATCGCTTAGATCTGTTTCCGTCAGCACATTTCCCCATATATCATAAGTATAATCCTTTATAGCCGATGAAGGCGAGGTATGAGTCCCGGCAACAAAACGCTTCGAGAAATCGTAAGTATAATACTGAGTAAGCGCGGTTATGCCTGTACCACTGTTTGTAGAACTAAGCACATTACCCCACGTATCGTATGTATATTCGGTAGTTAATGGCAAGGAAGAACCATAATTTTCGATAACCTTCTTTTTATATCCTATAGCTTCGTCATACACAATGGATGTTTTCTGTGTAAAAGTGGATGCATCATCCGTGTGTCTCTGCGTTCGCGTTATCAACCGGGGTCTATAGGATTTGCCGGCTAAAATGTAGTTGCCATATTGCACAGTCTTACACATATTGTCACCAAAGTCCGCCTTTTCCTCTGTCATATAGCCATAAGAAGAACTAAACTGTCGGGTTGTTGTAACGATATTACCATCAAGGTCTTCTTCCGTAGTAACAGAAGGATAGGCAAAATACTTTTTAGAGCCTTTATCTACAATAACCATTGTGGTATTGCTTTCAGCAGTTTTACTGTCTATGGTGGTTTTACTATAAGTAGAGGAAGGGATATAAAAAGACGTATTCCATGAACTGACTCCCGATTCATTCACCGTACCCAGCAGGGCATTCTCAGCTTTCATAAAGCTTATTCCCAGTAACCCTTTTCCCTGTTGGTGAACCTTCAACCCGCCATATTGGTAATTGGTTATCATATTAGCGGCTACTCCATTGCTATTGAGGGTAGTAGTCTTTACAACATGCAAAGGCATTATACAATCCAGCATAGGATAAACGCTTCCACTACCTTTAGTATAAATACCTCCATTGACAAGCGAAGCGTAATTAATTATAGTTTTACTACCATAGTCACCAATAATACTAGCTACTTTACCTGTTCCGGCATTATAGCTACTATTCTGATAAATATTCCAGGTAGGGTTAACATTAGCGTCGGTAGAGTTATAACAGTTATAGCCATAATTCATTAATTCAACCTGTCCGTCGCCATTAAAATCGCCCAGCGCATGAAGGGCCGTAAGAGCGTCCTCACTTTTATTAGAAGTGGCGGAAGCTACCTGGCTAAGCAAGCGCCCCGTTGAACGCATCCAATAAGTATATGTTTTTTTGAATTCGCCCCAAGAGCCAAGGATATCACTCTTCTTTTTATGCATGGCTTTAGTTATTACCACATCTGACTTACCGTCAAAGTCGAAATCATAAACATAGCAATCGAACTTATTATCATCTTTTTCCGTAAAATCCTCATCATAGATGTCCAATATACATGCCTGTGATTTTGTGAAAGTACCATCGCCATTATTCAGGGCAAAATACCACTTACTGTCACCGGTAGCGTTCATTAAAAGATCCAATAATCCATCACCATTAAAATCTCCGGAACGAATCATCCAGACATTACCAATATTAGTTCCGATTGTTTTTTTAGCGTCTGAAAAGATAATTCCGGTTAATCCGCCTCCTTGATTCCAAAAGATTGTATACCCACCATTATATATCAGCAACATATCTTGCAGACCATTGCCATTAAGATCGGAAACAAAAACTTTCTTCGGCTTAGAAGACAGGGTAAAATTTATGGTGGTACGATAAATGGTAGTCCCGGAGTTATGTCCTATAATTTCACCCGGATATTTGTTAGAGGTATGCCCTTTTTCTAAAAAGACAATCTCTCCTTTTCCATCATTATTAAAATCACCGGTAGCATAAACCGGCATTTCACTACTACGCTGCAAGTTGTATCCAAAAATTCCCTGTACTGTATTCCCGTAAATAGCAAAACCTATTCGCTTCCAATAGTCATTAATACTTGCATGGGGTATCACAAATTCATTGAGACCATCTCCATCAAAATCAATGACAGAAGAACCTGCTTTATAATCCTTCCAATCCTCCATTTGAAATTCCGATCCAAGAGCGTATTGTCTTCCGGGAAGGAAATTAATGTTTCCATCGGCATCCCGCGAAGCCCAATAGACATAAGCATACGTATTATTCAACCATTCCCCCGATCCGTCCCGAACCTTACCTCGAAAAACTCCTACCAAATCAGCCAGTCCGTCACCATTAAAATCACCGGAAGTAAACTGCTGATCTCCAAAAGACATAGCATTCCCGGACATATTCACTACAGGAAAGACAGACGGCATATTGAATTGGGGAGAAATAACAGATTGCTGGAAAGAGGGTAAGGGCAGCCATTGCAAATAGACAGGTTTGAGAGCTTCTCCTGAGCTATTTTTTTTCCTAACGTTTGCCAGGCGTGAAAACTGAGTACCGGAACCATCGCTTGTGGCACTATAAGTCAATTCATAAATAAGATAAATACTAGTAGATGCTTTACCTGTTATAGTTTTTAAACGGTAGCCCATTTTCCCCTTTACACCTTCTATAATGAAAGGTTGCGGATCGGGGCGAGATTCATAATCAAAAGTGATTGTGTTATAATGACCTGTAATCCCGTTCTTATTCTTCCCGTAAGAGATACTTTTAGGGTATATAGCATAATCCCAAACATTATAGGTGTAAGTCATGTAGTTTCCCCAAGTATCTTCCACTCTATCCACATACCAGGCATAGATTCTCGGTGAACTACCCACCGTATAACTTTGCCTCGCTTCGGCGGTATTTCCATAATAATAAACCAAACCATCAGAGGTCTGAACCTCAAACCATGTATTGGCTGTTGTATTATTATAGGTTCCATGAACAGTTACTTTGGTGAAGGGGTCAGACTCCGGATAGTAAACAGCCCCCTCTTGTCCGACGGTACCGGTGGAATAAATCAAACGCTTTCCATCCAGATAATAAGCATCATCGGCAGAGTAAGTCAGCGCTTTCGCCATACCATCATGATAGATATCCTTCGGTCCTCGTGTTATGGCTGATATTCCTGATATATTACATCCCCAGCCTGCTATGCCGTTCCCCGCCTGGCTATTATACACAATAGCAAGCGAAGGTTGCAGCCCTCCTGCACCTTGCGGAACCTTAATAGGAATAGAGTAAGTAGCTCCGCCGGTGGCTGAGACATTAAATGTTCCTCCAAATCCTCCTACAGCTACGTCTTCTTCATTATACACACCAGGAACCACCGGATAGTTAAAATCACCCGGCGCATAGGCGATAATATTAGTAGTTATAGGACCCGATTCTTCGTATCCTTCCGACACGACATAATAAGTGCCCGCTTCTAAATTCTTTTCTATGAGAGCAAGATCAAGAGAAGAACCACATTCTCCCTTACCATTGTTGCCACTACTGTATTCTATGAGATTTCCCGAAGAATCCAATAAATACATATAAGTACATGAAACGACTGAACTGCAATGGCTCAATATCACATACATTTTTTTGCTAATAGTGAATTGATAAAAGACTTCATCTTGTCCCCTGAAGTCTTCCTCTTCATTATATTGGTCTGTAAAACGATTCGTGTCTTGCGTATCAGAATAGTATATGCTGTTTGAATGAGTACCGACAAGGATTGGATTACTCATTGTGTTACCTACTGCAGATAATGACATTCCGGAAATTCGGGTAGTTATATTGCCTTCTTCTGTAGAATATTGCGCTACTTCTGATACTGCGTAATATGTACCTGGTTCCAATACTACAGACAAATAACTTTGACCGGATTCACCACAAACATAAGAGCCGTCATAACCACTGGCACTTGTAACCCATTTCCCCGAAGCATTCAATAAATTTATGGATGTATCTAAAATCAATGAACCACAATGACTTATTATGACTCTCATTCTTGTGGTCAATATAAACTTATAGAAGATATCATTATGAAACGATCCATAGTTATTCGTAAAATTCTCCGTATTTTTTGTATCAGAATATTCAAAATCAGAACCAAAAGCTCCCACTTCCAGTGGGGAAGACATCGTATTTCCTTGTTGGGCATAAACAAACACTGGAAATAACAAGATAAAAAGCATTAATGAGTATTTAGTTTTCATTGGAATCCCTTTCTGTTTAGATCGTTCTTATTCTTTAATTATTTTCCAACTACTAGCATTACCATTATAGACTATCTGCATGATATACATTCCCGGAGTCCGTTCGGATAAATCAATTGTATTGGACTGGGATATACCCGCCCACTGCTGCAACAGCTTTCCGGTAAGATCATAGAGAGATATTTGGGCGTTCTCAAACTTTTCAACTCCTGAGATATCAACTTTGAGTACTCCCTTTGTCGGGTTGGGATAAATAGTAACTTTCGTTTCCGAAAGTTCTTCTTCGTATACCGATGGCTCTTCTCCATTATTTAAAGCTCCTCTTGTTTGTACCACAATTTCTTTCTTGCGTGTCAGTCGATTCCCGGCATCGTCATAAGTATACTTGATTTTATTTTGAGCACACACATTAGCACCTGCCCACACAGATAAAACCATGAACAGCATGAATATAGCAGCTATCCGTTTAAATATTCGTTTGTTATTCTTCATGATGTGTAGTGTTTATTCAATACTGAATCCTCCCAACAACAAGGTTTCTCCTATAGAAATCTCTAACACATAGTCTCCCACTTTCGTACCGGACATGTCTACTACTATACAACTTTCATCAAAGTACGACTGATAGTAAGCCATTTCACCGGTCAAAGAATCTGATACGCTCACAGTTAAAGTGCCACATGGGACAGGAATATCAATAAATAATTTACTATCTTCAACATCATAGCAAGCGATAATCCATGAAGCCGGATCTACAGAACGAGGAGTGCCTTGAGAAGTATTCGTAGCAGTTTTTAATATAATCCGTTTCCTCATAGATTGAGATTCTGCCCCAACCTGAACTGATAATAAAATCCCTATCAATAACAAGAATAAAAATTTTGTTTTCATAATATATAAGATTAATTGGTTGATGCTCCAAATAACTAAATTTTTATTATGAAAATCAAGAAAAAAAAGGTAACAGAGGTAACAAACTCATGTAGACTTACAGTAACACTCTATAGAGTCAATCACATAAGTTTTTGATTATCAGAACCAAACACCTTATCAAAAAGAACAGTATCCATTTTATCCTTAATCCGGTGTTTTCTTGCTTTTATAGCATCTGAAGAAGCATCCATTATACCTAAAAGCAAATCTTTGGGACAATGAAGCAGGCTCAGCAAGCAATAAAATAAATCTTCATTAGTTAATGAACGGCAATTCTCCCTCAAATTATTCATAACATCTAAGAATGATTCCCGGATATCACCAATAATCCTTTCCCTATAATCCTGAATTTTGAGAATGCGTTTACCAGGCTTCATATTTTTCAACTCATTCAATTTCTTATACCCCTCAGTTGCTTCGAATAATGAAATACAAATCTGCAAGTTTTTTTCTTTCAGATCATGCAATTCTGCACTTTTTTCTTCAATTGGTGCAGAGCTTTCACTCAGCATCATTATTTCCGCACGATTCTCATTCAATTGTTTTTGCAGAGCTATATACTTATTCTTACGACACCTATCCCTCCACATATAAATTAATGCCAATACTAAAAATAAGCCCCAAAAACAGTAAATCATCTTTTTCTTTGCAAGTTGATGCTCTTTCAACAATGCGTATTTATGGATTTCCAATTGATGATTGTCCATCAAATCACCAATTTCGGCTCGATACGCACTCGCTTGAATAGAATCAAAGTAAACGATGAAAGAATCGGCACACAAAGCAGCCTCTCGCCAGCGGGATTGCTCTTTGTTTAATTCAAATAGTCTATCAAAAGCAGAGGCTTTAGTTTCAATATCAAAGGAATATTTAGCCAGATTCCAATAATAAAGAGCCGAATCTTTTTTATTCAAATGATTCATAATATCACCCTTCAAAAAATAAATAGAATAAAGACTTTCCTCCACTTCTATGTCTCTCATTGCTTCTGAGATATAACTATTCGCCTCTTCATATTCTCCTCTCTCATTATAGAGAGCGGCTATATTTTTATAAACAAGAGGTTTAAAGGCAGAAGTTTGCAAAGAATCAGCCAGAAGCTTCGCCTGCTGATAATAAATGAAAGCACTATCAGAATCATCTTTTATCAGGTAATTGTCTCCTATCTTCAACAAGGCATACAAAGCCCGATCAATATGCGCGGTACCGCAAAGAGCATAAGCATTCTTATGTGCATCTATCGCAGCAGAATTCAAATATTGTTCTCCATAGCAATCTCCCAAATGCCCATATACCATCGACAAAAATACCGAGTCACCTCCTTGCGGCATAGTCCTCAATGACTTCAAATATAGATTTATGGCAGTAGATATGTCTTCTTGCTCCCGATGCACACACCCACTATAAAAATAAGATTTTGCCAATTGTTCTCTATCGCTGTTCTTTTCAAAATAATCCACAGCTACCTGTATTAAAGAATCATTCTCCAGCGACACATAATTCTTATACTTCGCCTGCGTAAGCAGCAAGGCATACCATGCCCTATCTGTTTTCCCCATCTTCTGCGGTGCAGGTATAGCTTCCAGCAATTGCAGCGAACTGTCAGGATGCGACTGCATCAACGAATCAGCCAATAACAGAATAGAACTGACTGCATGAGAACCTCTTCTACATGCCCCCAGCAGAATAGTAAATGATATGAAGAACAGGAAAGCAGGTAACAGTTTTTTCATGCTATTTTAAACTTCTCGTTTCAATACAACAAAGATAGTAACAAATCATGGAAAAAGCCAATGAGAAAGTAAACTGTTGAAACATAAATAGTAGCCCATTATCATTTTGACACTTTGCATTTCTAGTTGTCTGAGAATGCATTATTCCCGAACAACTGACCATGGAGGTAAAAAGAAACAAACGAAATTCAGCAAGCCACAGATTATTAATAATATATCGAAATACTTACACTTCTTTTAGAGTAAAACACTACCCTAAAAACACAAATATAAGGAGAATTGCCGGCACAAATAAGTGCATTACCCATAAGTAGTAACCCTTTTGACCATAAGTAGTAATGATATCACCTTTAAGTAGTAACCTTATGGTCCATAAGTAGTAACCCTTTTCTGCATAAGAAGCCCGGAAACATGTAAGAATATGCAAGAATAACGAATTTACATTCCTTATTTATTCATAGAATATTCTATAATGCAAAATTGAGAAATACCTATAATCACATAAAATAAAGAAACAACATCAATTTGATTAAAACATCAATAAATAGAAAACAATTTGCCAGCCCACCCTACAATCGTTCTGTCCCCTTAAAAACAACCAGAGGAAAAGATTCGTTTGCTGACAACAAATGAAATCATTTGCCAATAAGCTATGAAACTATTTGTTAGTAACAAATAAAACAGCATATTTACAAGAAACAGCTCTATACTAAAATGAGAACAATAAAAAGCCGTCCCCTCCTTTCGCCACACGAAAGGAAGCAGGACGGCTTCTATATAAATAGCTTGTAAAGCTACGCTGATTACAAAACCAGAGAAAGATTACAGACCGAAAGCGGCTTTCACCTTGTCCACGTAATCCAGTTTCTCCCAAGTGAAGAGTTCCACCTCTACATCCTTGTTACCTTCGTAACGAGACTTGAAGTGCTTGGTAACAATCTGTGGCTCACGACCCAGATGGCCATAAGCGGCAGTCTCCTGATAAATCGGATTACGAAGCTTCAGGCGATCTTCAATAGCCTTCGGACGAAGATCAAAAAGTTCATCTATCTTCTTCGCAATCTCACCATCGCTCATATTTACATGGCCGCGGCCATAAGTATTGACATAGATATTGATGGGACGAGCCACACCAATAGCATAAGACACCTGCACCAGCATTTCGTCAGCCACACCGGCTGCCACCAGGTTCTTGGCAATATGACGGGCTGCATAAGCGGCACTACGGTCTACCTTACTGGGGTCCTTACCGGAGAAAGCGCCACCACCGTGAGCACCTTTACCACCGTAGGTATCTACGATAATCTTGCGTCCCGTCAGACCGGTATCTCCGTGAGGTCCGCCGATAACGAACTTTCCGGTAGGATTAACATGATAGGTGATATGATCATTGAACAATGCAAGTACTTTCTCTGCATGAATAGAAGCAATGACACGTGGCATCAGGATATTGATGACATCCTGACGGATAGTGGCAAGCATTTCTTCATCCGCTTTCAGCTGGGCAGCTTCGCTGTCGTCGGCAGGCTGGATGAAATCATCATGCTGGGTAGAAACTACAATTGTATCGATGCGGACAGGCGTACCGTTATCATCGTATTCAATAGTTACCTGACTCTTGGCGTCCGGACGGAGATAAGTCATTTCTTTACCTTCGCGACGGATGTCGGCCAACACTTGCAAGATGCGATGTGCCAGGTCGAGCGAAAGAGGCATGTAGTTTTCTGTTTCGTTAGTAGCATAGCCGAACATCATGCCTTGGTCGCCTGCACCCTGCTCCATAGGGTCCTGACGTTCTACACCACGGTTAATGTCGGGGCTTTGCTCATGAATGGCGGACAATACACCGCACGAGTTACTTTCGAACATGTACTCGCCTTTGGTATAGCCGATTTTCTGAATCACTTCGCGCGCAATGAGTTGCAGATCAACGTACGCTTTGGTTTTCACTTCTCCAGCCAGTACCACCTGTCCGGTAGTTACCAGAGTTTCGCAAGCTACTTTCGAACTGGGGTCGTAAGCCAACAGTTTGTCAAGCACAGCGTCCGATATTTGATCGGCCACTTTGTCGGGGT